>Ga0315902_10001707_pt1 | contig 35052 bp, 35 predicted proteins | sample LakEriMetagenome_9_FD_203523 | JGI IMG/M metagenome (GOLD analysis project Ga0315902, IMG submission 203523) | Freshwater fungal communities from buoy surface, Lake Erie, Ohio, United States - Buoy 12 MA117 | ecosystem: Environmental > Aquatic > Freshwater > Lake > Lake biofilm | place: USA... | reverse complement strand
TCCGCTCGGCGATGATCAGAAATCAGCAGCGCTCTCTCTAGCTGCCGAACTTCGGGGTGCTGGGATTCGCACAGAGATTGCCTTCGGCGATCGCGCACTAAAAGGCGCAATGAAAGCTGCCGATAAGAGTGGTTCACGGTATGTAGTGATTATCGGTGGCGATGAGGTTGTCTCGGGCATCGTGGAACTTAAACGCATGAGCGATGGCACGATAACTTCGGTTAAGATTAGCGAATTGCAGAAAGCCCTACTCGGGGTTATCTAAAGTTTTTACACCTTAAGGGCGGGCAACTACAGATGTTACGTACTCACGACGCTGGTTCTCTGCGCGCATCCCATGCGGGTCAAATAGTTTCATTAGCAGGTTGGGTTGCTCGCCGCCGCGATCACGGTGGCGTTGCATTTATCGATCTGCGAGATGCGACAGGGTCAGTACAAGTAGTTATTCGCGATGAGGCTTTAGCAGGTCAATTGCGCGCCGAGTGGTGCTTGCAAATTACGGGTGAAGTAGTTCTGCGGCCAGAAGGAAATGCGAATACTGCGCTTCCAACGGGTGCAATCGAAATTATGGGCGATGATGTAAAGGTGCTGAGTGAATCAACTGCTCTTCCATTCCCGGTCGATAGCGGAAATGATTCCGAAATCTCTGAAGAAGTTCGATTAAAATATCGCTATCTAGATCTGCGTCGCGAAAAGCCAGCTGCGAATTTACGTCTTCGCTCGAAGGTGACATCTACGATCCGACGAGTTATGGAAGACCTTGATTTTCTTGAAATTGAAACCCCATACCTAACGCGCAGTACCCCAGAAGGCGCGCGCGATTTCCTTGTTCCGGTTCGGTTGCAGCCGGGAAGTTGGTATGCCCTGCCGCAATCTCCACAATTATTCAAGCAATTGTTGATGGTGGCGGGTATGGAGCGTTACTACCAGATCGCACGTTGTTTCCGCGATGAAGATTTCCGTGCGGATCGCCAGCCTGAATTTACACAACTAGATATTGAAATGTCATTTATTGATCAAGCAGATATTTTGGCAGTAGCCGAAAAGTTGTTGGTAAAGATCTGGAAAGAAGCGGTTGGATTCGAGATTAAGACCCCTATCCGCCATATGTCATATGCCGATGCCATGCAGAACTATGGCTCAGATAAACCGGATCTTCGTTTTGATTTACAACTGGTAGAACAAACTAAGTTTTTCGCAAAAACGGAATTTAGAGTTTTCCAAGCCCCTTATGTAGGTAGCGTGGTTATGCCAGGAGGAGCTTCCTCACCACGTCGTGAATTAGATGCTTGGCAAGACTGGGCCAAGGCCCGCGGCGCAAAAGGTCTCGCTTACATTTTGGTTAATGAGGATGGAACCTTAGGTGGACCGGTTTCAAAAAATATTTCGCAAGAAGAACAAGACGGAATCGTTCAAGCAGCAGGTGCTAAGCCTGGAGACGCCATCTTCTTCGCTGCAGGAGAGCGCAGCGCATCACTTTCTTTGTTAGGCGCAGTTCGCTTAGAGATCGGTAAGCGCTGTAACTTAATCGCTGAGGGAGCTTGGGAATTTCTTTGGGTGGTTGATGCACCGATGTTTGAGCCTACCGATAATGGTGGCTGGACTGCAGTTCACCATCCGTTTACTGGTCCAAGGCCAGAATTCGCAAAGAGTTTTGCATCAGATCCTGCCAGCGCACTGGCTTACGCTTACGACATAGTTCTAAATGGAACTGAACTTGGCGGCGGATCAATTCGTATCCACGATCGCCAAATTCAAAAGGATGTCTTTAGCGTTATCGGACTCAGCGACGAAGAAGCCACAAGTAAATTTGGATTCTTACTGGAAGCATTTAATTATGGTCCGCCTCCTCACGGTGGAATCGCACTAGGTTTGGATCGTGTTTGCGCTCTCCTCACCGGCAGCGATTCGATTCGAGAGGTTATTGCCTTTCCAAAGACCGCTAGTGGTGGCGATCCATTAACCGGAGCGCCAACTCCGATTACGCCAGCGCAGCGAAAAGAGAGTGGAATTGATGGGCTACCGAAAGCCGATAGCAAGGGCTAAGCCCTCTCTCAGGTAGGCTCTACTTAACTAAGCGAAAGGTACGGAAAATGGTTACAGGTCCAGGCGGGGTTGCAACGATAATTGCGGCTTGTTCTCTTCTCGTAATCGCCATTGCCATTTCCTACGCAGTCATCCGCGTCGGGCGCTTTATTGACGAAGCAAAGAATTCGCTAAAGACAATGACCGATGAAACCGCTCCACTAATTCACGAATCAACTAGAACCGTTGAGCTAATTAATAGTCCGCTAGAAAGTTTCGCTCGCATTACGAAGAACGTGGAAGATGTAACGACCAAAGTTGCTGATGCCACAACAGGTTTTATGGATAAGAGCGGTCCGGCGGTGAAGGTGGCTGGTGCGATTATTAGCGCAGCGGGTATGAAGAAGGCTAAGGCGAAAAAGAAGAAGAAGGCCGAGTAATCCTACAAAGTGGAATCCGCCGAGATCCGTTCGCGCTGGCTGCGCTTTTTCGAAAGTGATAACCGCGAAGGTTTAACACACACTGTTGTTCCTTCAGCATCTTTAATTGCTGATGACCCAAATTTACTTTTAGTTAATGCCGGTATGGTGCCATTCAAGCCGTATTTCCTTGGCGAGATCACACCGCCATTCAAACGCGCAACTTCGGTTCAAAAGTGCGTTCGTACATTAGATATTGATGAGGTCGGCAAAACCACTCGCCATGCATCTTTCTTTCAGATGTGTGGAAACTTTTCATTCGGAGATTACTTCAAAGAAGGTGCAATTGCTCTAGCTTGGGAACTATTAACCCGACCAATTTCCGATGGTGGATATGGTTTTCCAGAAGATAAATTATGGGTAACGGTTTATCTCACCGATGATGAAGCGGCAGATATTTGGCATAAGAAGATTGGTATTCCGAAGGAGCGGATCCAACGCCGCGACATGGCTGATAACTTCTGGTCGATGGGAGTACCCGGGCCTTGTGGACCATGCTCGGAAATTTACTTCGATCGTGGCCCGGCCTATGGAATTGATGGCGGACCGATCGCCGATGAGAATCGTTACTTGGAAATTTGGAATCTTGTTTTTATGCAAAATGAGCGCGGTGCTGGTGGCGGTAAAGCTGACTTTCCAATTCTTGGCGAACTCCCCGCGAAAAGTATTGATACTGGCTTAGGCTTAGAACGGACAGCGGCTTTGCTGCAAGGTGTGGAAAATATTTACGAAATTGATACCACCATGCAGATCTTAAAGCGCGCTATGGATTTAACTGGGGTTAAGTACGGAGCAAATGAGAAATCAGACATCTCACTGCGGGTAATCGCAGATCATACCCGAACATCGGCGATGTTGATTGGTGATGGCGTGACGCCAGGAAATGAAGGACGTGGTTACGTTCTACGCCGTATGATGCGTAGAACGATCAGAAATATGAGACTGCTCGGTACAAATGATCCGATTATGTCTGAACTAACTCTGGCGGCTATTGGTGCGATGGGTCCGCAATACCCCGAATTAGTGAGTGATAAGAAGCGAATTCTCTCTGTCTCTATATCCGAAGAAGAATCATTTTTGCAGACGCTGAAGAGCGGCACACAAATATTTGATGTTGCATCTACACAGTTAAAGAAAGAGAAGAAGAGCATTCTTCCTGGTGAAGAAGTGTTCAAGCTTCACGATACTTATGGTTTTCCATTCGACCTTACTTTGGAAATGGCGCGTGAAGAGGGTTTAGAAGTTGATGAAGTTGGCTTTACCAAGTTAATGAAAGAGCAACGCGATCGGGCTAAAGCAGATGCTAAGGCGAAGAAGAGCGGCCACACAGATTTGAGCGAGTACAAGAAGATCGCCGACGCTAAAGGTGTTTGCGAGTTTATCGGTTATACGCATAATCGATCTGAAGCCAAATTAAATGGAATCTTGTTAAACGGGATAAGTGTTCCAAGTGCCAGCGCTGGGGAAGATGTTGAGATCGTTCTGGATCGCACGCCATTTTATGCAGAGGGTGGCGGTCAATTGGCCGATGGCGGAACAATCACCCTAGCCAGTGGAGCGGTGATTGAGATCGATGATGTTCAGATGCCGATCAAAGGTCTCTCTGTTCATCGTGGTCGCGTTCTATCTGGCGCGATAACTTTGGGTGATGATGCGCTAGCCGAGATTGATGACGAGAAACGAAGTGCGATATCTCGCGCCCATACTGCAACACATATGGTGCATAAAGCATTTCGCGAATTTCTTGGTGAAACCGCTACGCAAGCAGGCTCTGAGAATTCTCCGGGTCGTTTCCGCTTTGATTTTCCAGCAACGGGAGCCGTACCAGATAGCGTATTAAACGATGTTGAGTCGCGTGTCAATGCGCTGTTACTAGAGGATCTTGAAGTTAGTGCAGAAGTTATGTCCCAGGAGGCCGCAAAAAATATCGGCGCAATGGCGCTATTCGGTGAAAAATATGGGGACCGCGTTCGCGTAGTTAGCGTTGGAGATTGGGCACGCGAACTTTGTGGTGGCACACACGTAGCCCGTTCCGGACAACTGGGAGTCGTAAAGCTTCTTAGCGAATCTTCTATTGGGGCGGGAGTGAGGCGCGTTGAAGCGCTGGTTGGAATTGATGCATACAAATTCCTGGCACGCGAACATGTTTTGTTGAATTCACTCACAGAGTTAATTAAGGGCTCACGCGCTGAGGAGTTGCCAGAACGTATTTCAGATCTCTTAACAAAGATGAAAGACATCGAGAAAGAGCTTGCGGCGGTCCGCTCTGCGGCGGCCATGTCTGATCTTTCCTCGCTTGCCGCGAAAGCAAAGGTAGTTAACGGAACATCTTTGATCGCTTTAAAAATTGGGGATGGAATTGTTGTTGATGATCTACGAAAGATCGCACTAGATTTGCGAAATCGCAACGCTGATTCAGTCGTAGCATTGATCAGCGTGGCTGATGGCAAACCGGTATTGGTATGCGCAGTTAGCGATGCCGCCCGAGATAAAGGAATTAAAGCGGGCGCACTCGTAAAAATTGGTTCCACTGTTTTGGGTGGTGGCGGTGGTGGCAAAGATGACTTCGCTCAAGGTGGAGGAACATCTGCTTCCGAAGTAACCAATGCGCTAATAGCAATTGAGAAAGCTCTTTCAGGTAGTTAATGGCGCGTATTGGGCGTCGAATCGCATTCGATTACGGTGATGTGCGCATAGGCGTTGCGATCTGTGATCCAGATGGAATTCTTGCAACACCAATCGCCACTTTGCAAAGTAAGAATCCAGCGCTAAAGAACGAAATCGCTAAATTGTTAAGCGAGTACGAGCCCGTAAAGGCCTACGTTGGTAATCCAAAGTTACTCAGTGGAAGTGAAGGCGCGGCCGTATCAAAGGTTCTAGCTTTTACCGAGTTCCTTACCGAGAACTTTGATCTTCCAATAACCCTCGTAGATGAACGTCTATCAACGGTAACCGCAGCACGCCAGCTTCGTGAATCGGGCGTCGATTCTAAAGAAGCAAGATCGTTGATTGACGCCGCAGCGGCTGTTGCGATTCTTGAGCAAGGCCTTGCCAATGAAATTAAATAGACCGGCAGTTTTGCGAGTCGTCGCAGCATTTGCGATCGTAACGATCTTCACAGGTGGAGTACATCAAATTCGCAAAGCGGGTGGGGGAGCGCCAGATTTCCCTTGTACAACCAGCACAGAGAAAGATGTAGCCATATCTATCGGAGACGGCGCAACTGGTTCGGATATTGCACAACAATTATTTGAGGCTCAAGTTGTTAAGTCCAGTGCTGCGTTCTTCCGAGTTGCCGTTGCTGATGCTCGCTCAGAGCGAATCGCACCTGGTTCGCACAGTATTCAAATCAATTTGTGTGCCAAGGACGCGTTAGAGCAACTTCTAGATCCCAAGCGCATCACTAACTTGATAAGTGTTATTGAGGGTGCATGGAGTACTGAAATCGCAGATGCAATGGTGGCCTCTGGATTTTCCCGAGGTGAAGTCGTTGAAGCAATGAAGTCAATTGACCTTCCCGATGGCTTCAAAACCATTGAAGGATTGCTATTTCCAGCACAGTATTCCTTTGAAGACGGAACATCGGCACAGACTGCATTGACTGTAATGATTGATCGGGCGCTAGTGGAAATTTCCAACTCTGGAATCGCAGAGGGCGGTGGAAAGTACTCTCCACAACAGTTATTGACGATCGCTTCTATTATTCAGGCGGAAGGCGAGCCAAAGGACTTCGGAAAAGTTTCGCAAGTGATTCATAACCGTATGAAAATAGGAATGCCTTTGCAAATGGATTCGACCGTCCACTACATCCAGAAATTGCGCGGAGATATTTTTCTGAGTACAAAATCAACACTTATTAAATCTGATTACAACACCTATCGTAAATATGGATTACCTCCCGGCCCTATAGGAAATCCAGGCTCAGCAGCTATGGTCGCCGCTGTAAACCCTGAAGCTGGGGACTGGGTCTATTTCATTACGGTCTCACCCGGCGACACTCGATTCACATCATCACTTGATCAATTCAATATATGGAAGGCTGAGTACAAGAAGAATTTACGTGCTGGAGCGTTTGGGAGTACGAAATGAGTGAGAAATTGTTACGTGGGGCGGTCCTTGGATACCCAATTAACCATTCACTCTCACCGTTTCTCCACAAGACTGCCTTCAGCTTGCTGGGGATCAATGGCGAGTATTCCGCGATCGAAGTGAAAAGCGATCAACTGCAAAGTTTCATAGAGAGTCGCGGAGCAGAATTCGACTATCTCTCGTTGACTATGCCGCTAAAGGAAGAGGCGTTGGAACTAAAAGTTGAGATAGATATTGATGACCTAGGAAAGAGAATTCAATCACTCAACACTTTGATTCGTGGCGATAAATCCTGGACTGCTACCAGTACAGATGGTTCGGGTTTTATAAAATCACTTGAAAGTGCTGGATACTCACGTTTTGATAAAGTTTTGATATTAGGCGCCGGTGGTACCGCACGCGCAGTCGCTGGCGCACTTGATGAGATTGCGAACTCGGTTGATGTAATGCGACGAAGTGTGCGCCGAAGTTCTGCGATCGCCGCTTGCTTTGAAAAAATTGAGTGTAATTTCTTGGATTGGGATGACCTAGCAGATCTAAATGGGTATGACTTGGTAGTCAACACCACGCCATCTGGCGCAGCTGACTTGGTTGCGGAAAATCTACCGCAACAGATCAACGGCCTACTTTTTGATGTTTTGTATAAGCCATGGCCAACGTTGCTGGCAAGGCGCTGGAGTGATGCTGGTGGGAAGACGCTCAGCGGATATGAGTTGTTGCTGTATCAAGGTATTGACCAACTCAATTTAGTGACGGGTTTAGACGTATTGTCGATTGATCGGCAGTTACGTATCGCGTTAACTAATGCCACCAACTAATCCACAGGGCCAATAAAGCGGCAACTTTTTCAAAATACTCTTTGTGGATGTATTTAGCCCTGATTAGTTTTTCAATTTACATTTCCTATATCGACTTAAAGATCCACAAAATTCGCAATCAGACGCTCATTCTTGCGCTATCAACCCTTTCGACGCTATCAATAATTCAAGGTCAATCTCTGCACCTACGTATTGCTCTGATCTCTCTTCTAATTTCTCCTATTTTCTTAAAGTTAAGTGTCGGCGCGGGCGATATAAAGTTGTTCATAGTGTTTGGCATTTTTTTCGCTCCCTCCTCCATAAAAATGGTGCAAGAATTCACTTTTGTTTTCTGCGCGATAGCAGCTCTCGTAACGGTGATTGACGTGCTTAAGAAACGATCAATTCAGGCGAATATCGCCCTCGCCCCCGCCATTTGCGGCGCGTTTATTTGGTGCGCAAGTTAGCGCTGATATCTGCCACAATATGACAATGCGTTGGCTTACAGCAGGTGAATCCCATGGGCAGGCTCTGTCTGCAATTATTGAAGGAATCCCAGCAAGTGTCGAGCTATCTTCAAAAGAAATTGATTTTCATTTAGCCCGTCGTCGACTCGGGTTTGGTCGCGGCGCAAGACAGAATTTTGAAGCAGATAAGATCACAATTCTTGGTGGCATTCGTTTAGGAATGACTCAAGGTGGCCCAATCTCTATTCAAGTTGGAAATTCTGAATGGCCAAAGTGGGAGAAAGTCATGTCGGCTGATCCTGTTCCACTTGAGGAGATAAAAGATTTAGCGCGCAACGCTCCTCTCACGCGACCGCGCCCTGGTCACGCGGATTTAGTAGGAATGCAAAAGTACGATTTAGATGACGCTCGTCCGATTCTGGAACGTGCAAGTGCTCGCGAAACTGCAGCTCGAGTCGCACTCGGCGCCGTAGCAAGAGCTTTCTTAGAACAGAGCGTTGGCATTACTATCTTGAGCCACGTTGTTTCAATAGGACAAGCGCGAATTCCAGAGGGTACGGCGCTCCCATTAGCAACAGATATGGATCGCATCGATGCTGATCCAGTGCGTTGTGCAGATCCGGCAACGAGTTTGCGAATGGTTGCAGAAATAGAAGCAGCGCACTCAGATGGAGACACGCTCGGCGGAGTCTGTGAAGTTCTCGCATACAACTTGCCACCAGGACTGGGCTCGCACGTTCATTGGGATCGCAGACTCGATGCACGATTGGCCGGTGCAATGATGGGTATTCAAGCGATTAAAGGCGTTGAAATTGGAGATGGTTTTCGTACAGCAGAGCGACGCGGATCAGTAGCTCACGATGAAATTGAACGCGGCACCCACGGACTCATTGCTCGACGAACTGATCGCGCTGGTGGTACTGAAGGTGGAATGTCTAATGGCGAAATTTTGCGAGTAAGCGTCGCAATGAAACCGATATCTACCGTACCTAAAGCGCTCGACACTATCGATGTGAAAACAGGAGAAGCTGCGAAAGCAATTAACCAACGATCCGATGTTTGCGCAGTGCCTGCAGCCGGTGTGGTCGCCGAAGCTATGGCCGCACTCGTCCTGGCAGAGGCAGTTCTTGAGAAGTTTGGTGGAGATAGCGTCACTGAAACGAGACGTAACTACGAGTCATATCTCGCTAATCTAAGATTTAAGTAGTCATAGTGGCTAAATCAATAATTCTTATTGGTCCACCAGGTTCAGGTAAATCTACAATCGGTAGGGCCATTTCACGTAAATTGAATTCATCATTCACGGATACTGATGATCTGATTGAATCGCGCACAGGAACGAGCATCTCGCAGATTTTTATTGATAAAGGCGAGCCATGGTTTCGAGAATTGGAAGAAGAGGTTCTTCAAGAGGAATTAGCCAAGATCGCTGGGGTCCTCTCACTTGGGGGAGGAGCTCCACTCTCTGAGTCTGCGCAAGAGATGCTCCGCAAGGTTGATGCAGCGGTTATTTACTTAGATGTCTCACTCGCTACAGCAGCTCCACGAGTTGGCTTCAATCGCGATCGCCCTTTGTTAATGAATAACCCAAGAGGAGCCTGGCAGGCGTTGATGGATAAACGACGTCCAATTTATGAAGCGCTAGCAACCCACATTGTGAAAGTGGATGATCGCGCTCCTAAGGATATTGTTGATGAGATTGTTAGACTTACTCAATGAGCGCAATAAAGGTGAGTGCAGAACGCTCCTATGATGTTTTCATAGATGTAGATTGGAAATCTGAATTAGCAAAATTGATAGCCGGACGCACTCGTGCAGCTCTGATCGTCTCAGAAGATATGAAGTCTCGAATCGGAGATTTAGATTTTGGTGACACAGAGATGTTTACCTTCCCCGTACCAGATGGTGAAGCTGGCAAGTCGAGTTCAACGCTGCAGCAAGTATGGAATTGGTTAGGTGCAGCTGGATTTACACGCAATGATCTCCTAATCGCAATTGGCGGCGGGGCAACAACAGATTTTGGCGGATTTGCCGCTGCATCTTGGTTGCGGGGAATTGATTGGATTGCGGTGCCGACGACCGTTGCGGGAATGGTTGACGCTGCTGTTGGTGGGAAGACCGCAATTAATAGTGATTATGGAAAGAATTTGATCGGGGCATTCCATAGTCCGATCGCGGTTTTAATTGATTTCTCATGGCTTCAAACGCTCTCTGACCGTGACTACGCAGCAGGTTTAGCTGAAGTTGTTAAAGCGGGCTTTATTGCAGATGGAGAAATTCTCAACTTAATTCGCGGAAAGAATTTGAATCAGGTTCGCACAGATCAAGCTGTAGTTAAAGAAATATTCACGCGCGCTATAGCAGTTAAGGCCAGGGTCGTTTCACAAGATTTCAAAGAGAGTTTTGCGCGTGAAGCGTTAAATTACGGACACACGCTAGGTCACGCAATAGAACTTGAGTCAAAATTTACAATTCGTCACGGTGAGTGCGTTGCGATTGGGATGGCCTTTATGGCGCATCTGCAGTTGTCTCTAGGTCTAATCACCTCGGAGTTGGCACAAGACCATTTAGATATTTTGGAGGCTTTGGGACTTCCGACATCATATGAGCGAGCATCTTGGCCAGTTCTTCTCGCCAATATGTCTCTAGATAAAAAAGCCCGCGGAAAGTCCCTTCGGTTCGTTACCATTACTGGTATTGGCAAGACAGATCGTTTGGAGAATCCAGATGATGCCGTCCTGTTCTCGGCATATGAAAAGGTGAGCTCATGAAGGTTTTAGTGATCAATGGACCGAACTTGGCACGTCTAGATATTCGCGATTCGGCAATCTACGGTGATATGAGCTATCCGCAATTAGTCGCCCACATTGAGAGCGCTGCAAAGACGCACGGTTTCACCGCCGATGTTAGACAGAGCGACGATGAAGCAACGATTATTTCTTGGTTGCACGAGGCAGCGGATGGATCAATGCCGGTAATAATCAATCCAGCTGCATTCACGCATTATTCATACGCGATCAGAGATGCAGCCGAATTGGTTAAGGCACCGTTAATAGAAGTTCATCTTTCAAATCCCGTAGCGCGTGAAGAATTTAGACACACTTCAGTAATTTCTGGAGTAGCCAATGGCACGATCGGTGGATTTGGACCGAATTCCTATGTATTGGCGTTGATCGCGCTGAAGGCCTTAACTAGTTAAATCTTCAGGTAAACTTCTCCAATAGCCTTCGAAAATCGGAGGCCAACCTCGCGTGGTAATCCCTTCGAACGCAATCGGTTGATTAATTACGCTGGTGCGTGAACTGGAGTTATCGTGGCAACAACAAATGATCTAAAAAATGGAATGACCCTAGATATCGACGGTCAGCTATGGACTGTTGTTGAGTTTCAACATGTAAAGCCAGGCAAAGGCCCAGCATTTGTGCGTACAAAACTCAAGCAAGTTTTGACTGGCAAAGTTGTTGATAAGACTTTCAATGCTGGCGTGAAAATTGAAGTTGCCATCCTTGAAAAGCGTGAAATGAACTTCCTCTATAAAGAGGGCGAAGATTTCGTATTTATGGATAATAAGACTTTTGATCAAATGAATATCAGCGCTGCAACTGTCGGTGATTCTGCTCAATATATGTTGGAAAATACCGAAGCAATCGTTGCTATCCACGAAAATAATCCGCTATACATCGAACTTCCGGCTTCTGTTGTTTTAACAGTTACTTACACCGAACCAGGTCTGCAGGGCGATCGCTCTTCAGGTGGCACTAAGCCAGCGACGGTAGAAACCGGAATTCAGATCCAAGTTCCCTTGTTTATTAAGCAAGATGAAAAGGTTCTCGTCGACACTCGCGATGGTTCGTATTTGGGTCGCGCTAACTAGTGTCCGCTAGAAGTAAGGCTCGTAAACAGAGCCTTGATTTACTTTACGAGGGAGATATCCGCGGACAAGCGCCTGCAGATCTATTAGCCCTACGCGATGTCATAGATGAGGGACCGGATGCTCGCCCCATTCGTGAGTACACCAAGGAGTTGATTTTCGGTATCGCTGAAAATCGACGCAAGATCGACGAGTTGATAAGCACCTACGCTCAAGGCTGGGATATGGATCGCCTTCCGGCGGTTGATCGAAATATTTTGCGACTTGGTATTTACGAAATTCTGTGGTGTAAAGATTTAGAAGATGCCATTGCAATTGATGAAGCACTCAATTTAGCTAAAGAGCTCTCGACGGATGACTCGGCAACCTATATACACGGAGTTTTAGGGCGAATCGCCTCAATTAAAGATAGTCTCGCGATTTAGAGTTACCCGAAGGCAATATTTTCTTCTTTAAGCCATTCTCCTAACTGGCTCTGACTCATCTCTAAAATAAGAGTCAGGGTATCTAGATCAGTACTACGCAGCGTAAGTATCTCTCCATTCCAGTCTCCTCTTCGTTGAGCAATTGCAATTAGAAATCTATTGACCTTTCGCAACGCTTCATCATCTTTCTCTGAAAGTAATTTTGCAATTCGCCGCTGATCAAATCGCCGAAACCCTAATTTCTCATCTCCTCCAGAAACCGGATCACTCAAGAGATCTCCAATCGGGATCGCAAATAAGTTTGCCAATTCAAGAGCACGAGCAAGGGATATCGCACGAGTGCCTCTTTCGTATGAGCCCATCACTACCGCTTTAATTGACCCATCTGATTTGCTCTCGACATCGTGTAGCGTCCATCCCCGAGATTTACGGATGGAACGCAGACGATTGGCAACTGATTGGGGTGTTGGCTGGGTGAGCGCTGAAAGATTATTCATGGGCCACAGGCTAGATTGCGCCGCACCACACACATTTTCGTCATCCACAGGATGAGCTCCCGTCGGTGTATCATTTGCCAACATCCTTTAACGACCCGTCCTGCGAGGCGGGGAAGGAGATTTAAATGAGCCTTGTCCTGCCTGCGCCAGATATCTCCCGCGCACTAACTCGTATTTCACATGAGATCCTCGAAAGAAATGCCGGATCCAGCACAATCACCTTGTTAGGAATACCAACCCGCGGCGCTCATCTCGCTAAACGCATCGCCGAGATAATTTCGAATATTGAAGGCGCTTCGATTCAGGTTGGCACCTTAGATATAACACTGCATCGCGATGATCTGCGAATGCGTCCGCCGCGGGCTCTGATGCCGACGACGATTCCCGCTCTTGGTGTTGAGGATAGAAATGTAATTCTCGTTGATGATGTTCTTTACTCCGGCAGAACTATTAGAGCAGCCTTGGATGCCTTAGGTGAGATCGGTCGCCCAAAGAGCGTTCAGTTAGCGATCTTGGTTGATCGTGGTCACCGGGAACTACCGATCCGTGCGGATTACGTTGGCAAGAATATTCCTACTGCATCGTCACAAAGCGTAATTGTTCATCTCACCGAATTAGACGGCGTCGATGAGGTATTGGTTGAAGGTAGCCCAGAATGAAGCATCTACTTTCAATAAATGACCTCTCCAAAGCTGAAGCGATTTCGATCCTAGATACCGCGCAAGAAATGTCACGAGTAAGCGACGGACCTATGAAGAAGTTGCCAACTTTGCGTGGTCGCACGATCGTGAATCTCTTTGCTGAAGATTCCACTCGTACAAGAATCTCTTTTGAAGCGGCGGCAAAGAGGCTATCGGCAGACGTTATTAACTTCTCCGCAAAAGGATCAAGTATCAGCAAAGGTGAATCACTGAAAGATACCGCGATGACACTGCAAGCTATGGGAGCGGATGCGGTAATCATTCGTCACAGCGCATCAGGTGCGGCGCAGAGGTTAGCTGATTCGCGTTGGATGTCAGGTGCAGTCATAAATGCTGGAGATGGCACCCACGAACACCCTAGCCAGGCGTTACTTGATGCCTTCACAATTCGTAAGCACTTATCAAAAGGCGCTAGTGATTTATCTGGTTTACGCGTCGCAATAGTCGGTGATGTTTTACATTCACGTGTTGCGCGATCTAATGTGCTTCTTCTAGCCAAACTCGGAGCGCAAGTTGTTTTAGTCGCTCCTCCTACACTGCTGCCGGTCGGCATTGAAAGTTGGCCGTGCGCTATTTCATACGATTTAGATGCTGTAATAGAAAACGTTGATGCGGTGATGATGCTGAGAATTCAAATGGAGAGAATGAGTGAACTCTTCTTCCCTAGCGCACGTGAGTATTCAAGATACTTCGGTTTAAATAGCGATCGAATTCGTGCGCTGAAACCGGATGCGATTGTTATGCACCCAGGACCGATGAATCGTGGTCTGGAAATCACGGCAGATGCCGCAGATGGCGCACGTTCGGTGATTGTTGAGCAAGTCGCGAATGGGGTAAGTATCCGTATGGCGGTTCTTTACTTACTCCTTGCGGGTAATCAAGAGATTGGGGCAACGCTATGACGCAAGAAAGTTACCTACTTAAAGGGTTAACTCTTCCTGATGGAAGTAAGAGCGACATTGAGATACGCAACGGGAAGATTTCCGCGCTATCAGTATCAATTGCAAAAACCGAAGATGTAATCGAAGTTGATCTGACCGGGTCAGTCGCACTTCCTGGACTGGTTGATCTACATACCCACTTGCGCGAGCCTGGAAAGGAAGATGCGGAGACCGTTTTATCCGGATCAATGGCGGCAGCTAAAGGTGGATTTGTTGCAGTTTCGGCGATGGCAAATACTTCGCCAGTTGCAGATACCGCTGGCGTAGTTGAACAGGTTTACGCTTTAGGACTGAGCGCTGGCTTTGTTGATGTATTTCCAATTGGCGCAGTAACTCGCGGATTATTGGGGGAGAACCTTTCAGAAATTGGCGCAATGGCGGATTCACGCGCGCGAGTGCGAATCTTTAGCGATGATGGCAATTGTGTTTTCGATCCTTTAGTAATGCGTAGAGCGTTGGAGTATGTAAAGAAATTCGATGGCGTGATCGCCCAACATGCGCAAGAACCACGTTTAACAATGGGCGCGCAGATGAATGAAGGCGAGATATCGTCGCGTTTGGGCTTAAAGGGATGGCCAGCGGTGGCCGAAGAAGCGATTATTGCTCGCGATATTTTAATTGCCGATCACGTAAAGTCACGCTTACATATCTGCCACCTAACCACTGCAGGTGGTGTAGAGATAATTCGTTGGGCAAAGGCTCGCGGTATGGATGTAACTGCTGAAGTTACTCCGCATCATTTACTTTTAACGGATGAGAGCGCGCTGAGTTACGATCCAATCTATAAAGTGAATCCTCCTCTTCGTACGCAACGAGATGTTGAAGCTCTTCGTGAAGGTCTTGCCGATGGAACGATAGATATCGTTGCAACAGATCATGCCCCTCATCCAGCGGAGGCGAAAGAGTGTGAATGGCAAGAGGCTGCTTTTGGAATGCTGGGGCTAGAAAGTGCGCTAGCAATCGTGAATCAGACTATGGTGGCTTCGGGGCTAATGTCCTGGGAGGCGGTGGCAGATCGAATGAGTTACGCGCCAGCGCGAATCGGCCGGTATTCCGATCACGGTCAGCAAATAGCGGTTGGCAACACTGCCAATTTATCTGTGATCAATCCAACCCAGAGTGTTCGCGTGGACCGCGATCGAGTCGCATCCCGTAGTCGCAATACTCCATTCCATGGGATGGATCTGCAAGGCGTTGTCACAGCAACTTTCTTCCGAGGCGCACCAACTTATCTCAACGGCAAACTTGCTTCGCAGGGAGGTAATTGATGGCTAAAGCCTTTCTTGTATTGGACGATGGCAGAATCTTCGAAGGTAAATCTTGGGCGGCTACCGGTCGCACCTTTGGCGAAGCTGTATTTCAAACAGGAATGACTGGATACCAGGAGACGCTGACGGATCCAAGTTATCACCGCCAAGTGGTTGTAATGACCGCGCCTCACATTGGAAATACCGGAGTAAACACCCCTGATAACGAATCTAAGAAGATTTGGGTCGCTGGCTTCGTGGTTCGCAACCCTTCCACGATTACAAGTAGTTGGCGTAGCGAAAAAGATTTAGAAGTCGAGTTAATTGAACAGGGAATAGTTGGAATACAGGGAATTGACACCCGTGCGCTCACGCGTCATCTACGAGATCGTGGCGCTATGCGTGTTGGAATTTTCTCAGATGTGGAAATTTCTCGTGAAGAGATGGTGATTGAAGTTCGTAAGACTGAAGCTATGACTGGTGCTTATTTGAGTGCTGATGTTTCTACACCAAAGCCCTACGTTGTACCGGCAAATGGCGAAAAGAGATTTACTGTTGCTGCAATCGATCTGGGAATAAAAGGGGCAACGCCGAGAGCCCTCGCTGCCCGGGGAGTTGAAGTGCATGTTCTTCCATTTAACGCCACCCTTGAAGGTATAAAAAGTTTGCATCCAGATGGGATCTTTCTATCAAACGGTCCAGGAGATCCAGCGACTATGGATGGTGTCGTAGATTTGGTAAGAGATATTCTTTTGGAAGAGATCCCTATTTTCGGTATCTGCTTTGGTCATCAGATTTTGGGAAGAGCGCTGGGTTTTGATACTTATAAATTACAGTTTGGTCACCGCGGAATAAATCAACCCGTTTTAGATAAGAAAAGTGGAAAAGTTGAAATTACTGCCCATAATCACGGTTTTGCAATTAAGGCTCCGACTGACGGGATTTTTAACACTGTATTTGGCACAGGCGAAGTGACGCACGTTGGATTAAATGATGGAGTTGTCGAAGGCTTGCAGCTGTTGGAACGCGGCGCATTTAGCGTTCAATATCACCCAGAGGCTGCAGCCGGTCCGCATGATGCTGCCTATTTATTTGATCGTTTCATCGATTTAATGGTCAAGTACCCGCGCAAAGTAGGTTCGATCTAATGCCGCGTGATCTCTCGATAAAAAGCGTCTTAGTTATTGGTTCTGGTCCCATAGTTATTGGCCAGGCGTGTGAGTTTGATTATTCCGGCACTCAAGCCTGTCGTGTTCTTCGTTCGGAAGGTATCCGAGTAATTCTTGTAAATTCAAATCCCGCAACTATTATGACTGATCCAGAATTTGCAGATGCAACTTACATCGAACCGATTACACCTGAGTTTATTGAAAAGATAATTGCTAAAGAAAGACCGGACGCGGTTTTGGCGACCCTTGGAGGACAAACAGCGCTCAATGCTGCAATTGGTTTACATAAAGCGGGAACCCTTGATCGTTACGGAACTAAGCTCATAGGCGCGGATGTGGATGCAATTGAACGCGGGGAAAATCGCGAAGTCTTCCGGGGTATTGTCGAGAAGATTGGCGGCGAATCTGCGAAATCAGTTATTTGTCACACTATGGAGGAAGTGATTGCGGGAGCGGCAATCTTGAAGTATCCAGTCGTGGTTCGTCCATCTTTTACAATGGGAGGACTCGGATCAGGAATCGCTTTCGATGAAGAGAATTTGCGACAGATTGCGGGTGCAGGTCTTCGCCATAGTCCAACTTCGGAGGTTCTTCTCGAAGAATCTATTTTGGGATGGAAAGAGTACGAACTTGAGGTTATGCGCGATGCCTCCGACAACGTAGTCATCGTCTGCAGCATTGAAAATATTGATCCTATGGGTGTTCATACAGGTGACTCAATAACTGTTGCTCCAGCACTTACTTTGACCGATGTGGAATTTCAGAAACTGCGAAATCTTTCAATCGATATTATTCGCGAGGTTGGAGTTGCAACCGGTGGATGTAATATCCAATTTGCTGTTAATCCTGATGATGGTCGAATAATTGTTATTGAGATGAACCCGAGAGTTTCCCGCTCTAGTGCACTAGCCTCCAAGGCGACTGGATTCCCAATTGCAAAGATCGCGACCAAGTTAGCAATCGGTTATACCCTCGATGAGATCAAAAATGACATAACCCAAGTAACACCCGCCTCATTCGAACCGACTCTGGATTACATCGTTGTAAAGGCTCCACGATTCGCCTTTGAAAAATTCCCTGACGCAGATCCAAGGCTGACCACCACAATGAAGAGCGTTGGCGAAGCGATGGCGATAGGTCGTTCATTCCCTGAAGCGCTTATGAAGGCGCTGCGCTCACTGGAACGTAAAGAGGCAATATTTCAATTCCCAGCAGATATTTCGCAAATCAATATTGCGGCGCTACTTCAATCTATGCAGATCCCAACCGAATACCGTCTTCAACAAGTACAGAAGGCAATGTGGGGCGGCGCCAAGCTAGAAGAGGTATTTGCCGCAACAAAGATCGATCGCTGGTTCCTGCACCAAATTGAATTGATCAATGATCGCGCTAGGGAATTGGCTTATCCTGGAGAATTATCAGAAGGCGTCTTGCGATCAGCGAAAGAGATGGGATTCTCAGATTCTCAGATCGCGCTCTTGCGAGGTTTAACTGAAGAGGATGTACGTAAAGCACGTCACCACGCAAATGTGCGTCCAGTTTATAAGACCGTTGATACCTGCGCAGCCGAGTTCGAAGCATTTACTCCGTATCACTATTCAAGTTACGAGGAAGAGACGGAAGTGCGCCCCCGCACAAAACCAGCGGTCATTATTTTAGGTAGCGGACCCAACCGAATCGGGCAAGGCATAGAGTTTGATTACTCTTGCGTTCACGCTTCATTCACTTTGCGGGATGCGGGCTATGAGACAGTTATGATCAATTGCAATCCCGAGACTGTTTCTACCGATTACGACACATCAGATCGGCTCTATTTTGAGCCGCTCACTTTGGAAGATGTACTTGAAGTAGTTCATGCAGAAACTTTGGCAGGGCCAGTACTCGGTGTGATTACGCAATTAGGCGGCCAAACACCACTTGGATTAGCCGCCGGTCTCAAAGCTGCAGGAGTAAATATCCTTGGCACTTCGCCTGAAGCGATTAATCTTGCTGAAGAGCGAGGTGCATTTGGCAAAGTGCTTGCAGAGCAATCACTAACCGCTCCAGAATTTGGAATGGCAGCATCTCAGATGGAAGCGCTTGATATCGCCGCGCGTATCGGTTACCCAGTTCTCGTTCGACCATCATTCGTACTCGGTGGGCGTGGAATGGAGATTGTTTATGATGATGCGGCTCTCTCTGGATTTATCAGTCGTGCCACCGATATCACACCTGACCACCCCGTACTAGTAGATAGATTCTTAGACAGTGCGATAGAAATTGATGTGGATGCACTTTACGACGGACATGAACTCTTCTTGGGTGGAGTTATGGAACACATTGAAGAAGCAGGAATTCACTCTGGCGACAGCGCTTGCGTACTTCCTGCGGCAACCATAACCGTGGGACAGCAAAAGGCGATTCGCGAAGCTACTCTTAAAATTGCGCAGGGTGTGGGTGTTTTAGGTCTGATAAATATTCAATTCGCACTAGCCGAAGATGTTTTATATGTTTTGGAAGCAAATCCCCGCGCATCTCGAACCGTGCCTTTCGTAAGTAAGGCAACCGGAGTTCCGTTGGCAAAGGCTGCAGCGAGATTATCTATGGGAACAACTATCGCTGAACTAAAGATTGAAGGGCTGCTACCAAATAGCGCAGATGGTGTAACAAAGGGAATATCAGTCAAAGAAGCTGTTCTGCCTTGGAACCGATTCCGTCGCACAGATGGACGGGGAGTCGATGCAGTACTTGGGCCAGAGATGCGTTCAACTGGTGAAGTGATGGGTATTGCTGAAACTTTCGGTGAGAGTTACGCCAAATCACAGATCAGTGCTTTTGGGCCATTGCCAAAATCGGGAACGGTCTTCGTATCCCTTGCTGATAAAGATAAGGAATCCGGAATAACTCCTGCGAAAGCGCTAGTCGCACTTGGCTTTAATTTGTTAGCAACCGGCGGCACTGCGGATTATCTTGCGGTTAACGGAGTTCTTGCCCATAAAGTTCGCAAGAACTCGGAAGGCTCAGGCCCAATGGGGGAGCGAACGATTGTTGAACTGCTAAATAGCGGTGATGTTGATTTAGTTATTAACACGCCAGTTGGGCGTGGCACGCGTGTAGATGGTTGGGCGATTCGCACCGCGGCAATTCAGCGTTCGATTCCTTGCATAACAACAACTGCAGGTTTTAGCGCTGCGGTCGAGGGAATTAAGGCGCTGCAACGCGGTGAACTTAGCGTTTTACCTATTCAGGAATGGTTGAAACGATAATGTCACAAATCAATCGTTCTGCAGCGCAATTGAACGCTACCGTTCTCGCGAATAAGCGAGTTGGTCAATACCACCAAATAGTTTTTGGAATTGGCGATTTAGTTAAATCGTGTCGCCCGGGAAACTTCGTTGCAATAAAAGTTGGCGGCGATTCATCACGCATGATCTTAAGACGCGCCTTCGCGATCTCGCGCGTTGCTGAGAGTGTTAGTTTCGGTGGAACTATGGAGTTAATTGTAGCTCCGCATGGAACTGGCTCTAAATGGCTCTGTTCGCAACCAGAAGGAGCGGAAGTAGATATCGTCGCACCCCTGGGTACTGCATTCGGTATACCTACTGCGCCAGTGAATGCACTTCTTGTGGGTGGCGGTTATGGTTCAGCGCCGCTCTTTGGTCTGGCGGAAGTTTTAAAAGCACGAGGTTGCAAAGTTGACATGCTTCTTGGCGCATCCACTGGTGCGAAAATCTATGCGCCCATGGAAGGCAAACGTGCCGTCAATTCACTGAAGATCTACACCGAAGACGGAACCATGGGTGAAACCGGTCGAGTAACTGAACCAATAAAAACCCTCATTGATAATAGAGAAGTTGATGTTATTTACTCTTGTGGCCCTATGGGTATGTTGAGCGCGATATCGGCGCTCACTGCTGGCACTGATGTCGTGCACCAATGCGCAGTTGAAGAAGCAATGGCTTGCGGAATCGGAGTCTGCATGACGTGCGTTCTGCCGGTAATGGGTGAAGATGGAAAGATTGCAATGTTACGTTCCTGCATTGACGGTCCGGTAATGGATGGTGGGCAAGTTCAATGGCAGATGGTTGGCCAAGTTCCGGAAGGTACTCCGTGAACACTTTTGATTTCTCCACCACTTTAGGAAATGCTTTCTTCAACACCCCAATATTTACCGCTAGCGGCTGTGCCAGTTCAGGCAAAGAGTTAGCGCAATTTTTTGATCTTCGAGATATTGGTGCAGTCGTCACTAAATCTGTAATGAATAAACCAAGATATGGCAGGCCAACCCCTCGGATGGCAGAGACTCCATCGGGAATGCTTAATTCAATAGGTCTGCAGGGACCCGGCATTGATGCTTTCTTAGCCAAGGATGTGCCTTGGCTCATTGAGCAAAAATCAAGAGTTATCGTTTCTATCGCTGGTGAGACCGTAGAAGAGTATGCGACGCTCGCTCGTAAAGTGAGATCAGTGGCTGGGATTAGTGCGCTTGAAGTGAATATCTCTTGCCCTAATGTGGAAAATCGCGGATTGGTATTCGCCTGCGATCCTGATGCTTCGCGTCGCGTAATTGATGGAGTGCGTCGCACAATCGGTGGCGAAATTCCGATCATCGCCAAACTTTCACCGGATGTCACAAATTTGCCGGAGATTGCACGAGGTGTTGTTGATGCTGGTGCAGATGCTCTTGCGTTAATCAATACAGTACTTGGAATGGTTATTAATTTAGATTCGATGCGTCCTCATCTAGGTGGAAAGACGGGTGGTTTATCTGGTCCTGCGATAAGGCCAGTTGCTGTCCGCGCGATTTATCAAGTACACGCTGCGCTGCCAAACGTTCCAATTTTAGGAATGGGCGGTGTTTCATCTGGAAGAGATGCCCTGGAGTTAATTCTTGCGGGTGCTTCCGGAGTAAGTGTCGGCACAGCAAGTTTCGGTAATCCATCTGCCGTAATCCAAATCCAGCGCGAGCTACATGATCTTTTAATGGCGAAGGGTTTTCCATCGCTCAAATCGGCTATTGGCTATGCCCATCGCGTGGAGGATAAATGAAAGCACCAATTATTTTGGCAGTGGATACATCAGACTTTGAAACCGCGATCTCTTGGATCAAGGCCACTGAAGATTCGGTAAGTGTCTACAAGTTAGGGTTGGAGTTCTATTTAAATTTCGGAGCGGCCGGGGTGGCCCAAGTCGTTAAACGCACTGGCGCAGAGATTTTCTTAGATCTAAAGCTGCACGACATTCCGCATACTGTTGCGGGTGCTGCAAATGCAATTGCTCAACTCAATCCAAAATTCCTAACTGTCCACGCTAGCGGTGGTCGAGAGATGATAGGTGCTGCAGCGAAAGCCGTACCTAACGTTTCAGTAACTGCAGTTACCATATTGACTTCACTATCTGAATCTGACCTATTTGAAATAGGGTATGCAAACCCGGCGCTAGAGAGTGCAGTAGCCCTGGCCAAGATGGCAGTTGAGTCCGGTGCTAAAGCGATCGTTTGCTCACCATTAGAGACAGCAGCTATTCGCAGTGCGGTTGGCAGTGAACCAATAATTATCACTCCAGGTGTGCGTCCGCTGGTCGAACAAGGTGGAGACGACCAGGTCCGAACAATGACTCCGGGTGATGCGATAGCAGCCGGCGCAAATTACGTCGTGATCGGTCGCCCGATTACCAACTCCTGGAGCGAGGGAGCGACAGCAATGACTGCGAAGGCGCGAATGATTGCTGATGAAATTTTGAGCGCACTTGCGTAGAGTTCAATAGTGCCGATTCCTCCTAAGTTAACCGCCGAACAACGTTCGGCTGCGTTGGCGAAGTCGACTGCGGCGCGTCAAGTTCGAGCTGCTACAAAGGCTCGCGTAAAGGTTGGCGAACTTACTCTCTCTGCAGTTTTTGATTTGGCAAAGAGCGATGAAGCAATAGCAAAGATGCGCGTAGTTGAATTACTTGAGTCTTTCTCCGGTGTAGGTAAGGTACGTGCAATCGCAACTCTAGATCGTTTACAAATTTCACAAGCTAGGCGCATTCAAGGCTTAGGCACCGCGCAACGCCAAAACTTACTTCGTGAGTTTCCAGATCGAATTGGCGCAACTCAACGTGGAAAGTTGCTGGTTCTATCTGGTCCTGGGGGAGTAGGTAAAAGTACGGTCGCTAAAGCGCTTCGTGCTACAGATTCTTTCTGGGTAAGCGTCTCAGCGACAACGCGCCTGGCTCGCCATAATGAAGTGGATGGTTCTGATTACTACTTTTATAGCGATGCCGAGTTTGATAACGCAATTAAAACAGCGCTCTTCTTAGAATGGGCAGAGTTCGCTGGCAACAGATATGGCACTCCTCGAAAACCAGTTGAAGATGCGCTTCGCGACGGGAAAAATGTTCTCCTCGAAATTGAAATCGCGGGTGCAAAACAAGTTAAGGCAAGCGCACCCGAAGCGATATTAGTTTTTCTCCAACCACCATCGTGGGAAGAGTTAGTTTCTCGCTTAGAAGGTAGGGGCACTGACTCACCCGAAAGAAGGGCGGCACGGCTCACTCTGGCACAGGAAGAACTTGCACAAGCAGGGTTATTCGATATTTCGCTCGTAAATGAGCGAGTGGAAGAGGTCGTCGATCGCCTGATAGGATTGACCAATAATTCGTAGCCTTTCTCAGTAAACACGCACGCACCCAGGAGGTCCAAATGGACGGAATCACTAACCCACCAATCGACGAACTTCTCGACAAGAGCGGTTCTAAGTACAGCTTGGTGCTCTATGCGGCAAAGCGCGCGCGCCAGATAAACGCTTATTACTCACAACTAGGCGAAGGTCTTCTTGAATATGTTGGACCACTAGTTGAAACCCACGTGCACGAGAAGCCACTGTCAATTGCACTTCGCGAAATTAACGAAGGTCTCTTGACGATCGAAAATCTCGAACCAACAGCGTAAGCACCTTTTCTCTCCTTAACTCAAATGGCTAAAGTTCGAGAAGTAATTCTCGGAGTTGGCGGCGGCATTGCCGCTTACAAGTCTTGTGACCTATTGCGTCGCCTGCAAGATCGCGGCTATCAAATTACCGTCGTACCAACACCGTCTAGCCTAAATTTCGTAGGTGCGGCAACTTGGGAAGCTCTTTCTCATCGGCCCGTTACCACCCAAGTTTGGGAACGAGTCGATGAAGTTAGACATATTTCGCTAGCCAATAACGCAGATGCGTTAATAATTGCGCCAGCCACCGCTGATTTGATTGCCAGAATTACAGCTGGCCGCGCCGATGATCTACTTACCAATCTCGTTCTCGCTCTAGATGTCCCAGTTTTGATCGTTCCTGCGATGCATCCGCAGATGTGGCAGGACCCTGCAACCCAAGAGAATGTAAAGACTTTAAGAGCGCGAGGGTTCACAATCCTTGAACCTGCTATTGGCAGATTAACGGGTGATGATTTTGGACAAGGAAGGTTCCCGGATTCACAGGTAATCATTGGTGAGTTTGAAAAGTTAATTGATGTTAAGAAAGATTTTCTAGGAAAGCGTGTTCTTGTAACTGCGGGCGGAACCCGTGAGGCGATTGATCCAGTTCGCTTCATCGGAAACCGATCAAGTGGACGACAAGGTGCAGCGGTGGCTCGCGCCGCGCGCGATCGTGGGGCGCAGGTGAAGATGATCTTCGCAAATCCACAGCTCTCGGCAGCAGAATTGGAAGATCTTTCGGGTATCGAAATATTGCAAGTGGAAACGGCAACACAGATGCATGCCGCACTTGAAGCCGAGTTCCCTGCTACCGATCTATTGGTGATGAGTGCGGCGGTGGCAGATGCCAGGCCTTTGCAATATTCCGAAGGAAAAATCAAAAAAGGTCAGTTACTAGATATTCCTTTAGTTGAGAATCCAGATCTGCTGAAATCAATTGCAAAATTGCGCCATAAGCAGACAGTCATCGCCTTTGCTGCAGAGACAAGTGACGATTTAGTGGCAGCCGAGGCGAAAAGAGAAGCTAAGGGCGCTAATATTCTCTATCTAAACAATGTATCGAACGGCGCAATATTCGGCGCTTTAGAAACAGAAGGTTTTATCATCACGAGCAACGGTGCTCCGATTCCAGTTCCACGAACCAGCAAAGACACGCTAGCCGATTTGCTGCTAGATCAGGCCCTGAGCCAGTTAGGTTAATCCAATGTCAAAACGCTTATTTACCTCTGAATCTGTAACTGAAGGCCATCCCGATAAGATCGCAGATCAAATTTCTGATGCGATCCTAGATTCACTGCTATCGCAGGATCCATCGAGTCGCGTGGCTGTTGAAACTTTGATTACCACTGGTCAGGTGCACGTCGCAGGCGAGGTAACGACAAACGGATACGCCGATGTAATGGGAATCGTTAGAGATACTGTAATTGGAATTGGCTATGACTCATCGGTAAAAGGTTTCGATGGCAACAGCTGTGGAGTCTCTATTTCCATCGGTCAGCAATCGCAAGATATTGCCCAGGGCGTCGATGATGCCTATGAGAATCGTGTTGCTTCTTCGGTTGACCCACTGGATCTGCAAGGCGCTGGCGATCAAGGTCTGATGTTTGGTTACGCTTGTGACGACACAAAAGAGTTGATGCCACTGCCAATTTGGTTAGCGCATGAACTAGCTCAACAACTTTCTGCGGTTCGTAAATCAGGAGCGCTGCCATACCTAAGACCGGATGGAAAAACTCAAGTAACAATTGAATACGATGGCGATAAGGCGGTAGCGCTAGATACCGTAGTAATTTCTAGCCAACACGCCGAAGAAGTAGATGTTGCTAAGAAGCTAACTCCGGAGATCATTGAGTATGTCATTGAGCCGGTCTTGGCGAAGATTGATCTTCCTCGTAAAGATATGCGCACTCTCATTAACCCAACTGGTCGCTTTGTTATAGGCGGCCCAATGGGCGATGCTGGCTTAACTGGTCGCAAAATTATCGTTGACACCTATGGCGGAATGGCCCGCCACGGTGGAGGAGCTTTCTCAGGCAAGGATCCATCTAAGGTAGATCGTTCAGCTGCATATGCAATGCGTTGGGTTGCCAAGAACGTTGTAGCCGCTGGATTAGCACGTCGTTGTGAAGTTCAAGTTGCTTACGCGATCGGCAAGGCCCAGCCTGTAGGAGTCTTTGTTGAAACATTTGGAACTGAAACTGTTGCGGTTCAAAAGATTCAAGATGCAGTCACCAACGTCTTTGATCTTCGTCCGGCGGCGATCATTCGCGACCTCAATCTACTTCGCCCGATCTACTCGCAGACAGCAGCCTACGGCCACTTCGGTCGCGAACTTCCTAACTTCACCTGGGAATCAACTTCGCGAGTCGATCAACTACGCGCAGCAGTTAATTAACAACTAGGTTCAGCCGTGTCAACTGCGCGGCCGCTTCGCCTCAAGACCGAAACGGCAAAACGTGTTGAGAAGATCGCGGCAGATTCTGCCCCCATAGCGAAAGTTTGGGTTGATAACGCAGTCGCGCATCTAAACGGAGTATTTGATTATCTTGTTCCTGCACGTTTTGATCTGGAGGTTCAGGTTGGTGTGCGGGTAAGCGTTGATTTCGCTGGACGCGAATGTGAAGCGCTCGTTGTTGAGAGGTCGAGCGAAGGCTCAACTTCGGGCTTGAAGTTCATATCCAAAGTTCTCGCATCAACAGTTGTAGCTCCAGTGGGCTTGCTTAATCTTGTTACCGCGGGGTGTGCGCGGTGGATGGCTCACCCTTACGATTTTTTGCGCAGTGCAATTCCCCCAAGAGCGGTCGGCGTAGATAAATCGCATCAAAATTTATGGTTTGATTCTAGTAAACGTAATATCGCAGAAGGTACTAAGACGTTTATTCACCTTCAACCTCATGAAGATGCAATAGCAAAACTTGCAGAATTTGCTATAAAAAAAGTGAAAACTGGCTCGATTCTGATTATCACTCCTGAAGAGCGAGAGTTACAGTTGTTGTCCCAAGCCCTGGGGGATAGCGCTTGTATCTTGTCCGGTTCACTCTCTCGTAGCATTAGGTATCAAAACTACTTAAAATCTATCAGCGCACACAATCAGATAACTATTGGAACTAGAAGTGCCATTTTTGCTTTTCCTCCCGATTTAGCAACTATTGTGATTTTTCGCGAAGGCTCGGAATCTCATTACGAACCTAGATCTCCTGGTTGGAACGCGCGAGATCTTGCTCTGATGCGATCAGAACAAGGTGGCTGCGATCTCTACTTTGTTGGTTATTCGCCCGCTTTAGAAACCGCCCTCATGATTGAGCAAGATAAAGTAAAGGTGTTGGGTAAGAATAATCGTCTCAAGGTTATGAACTTCGAATCCCTAAACGGAGAACTGCTTCCGAATCGGATATTTCCACCAATCCGAAAAGCGTTATCAACGGGTCCAGTACTCTTCCTGATTCCCCGTAAGGGATATGCAAGCTCATTGATGTGCAAAAAGTGTCGAAATATCGCAGCTTGCGATTGTGGCGGAAAAATTTCGCGTATTAAAGCAAACACAAATCCAAGTTGCTCTCTTTGTGGAAAGCTGCAGCCATCTCTGAAGTGCCGTTGGTGCAAAAGCGACACGCTGATTATGTTGGGACGAGGCGGCGAGCGTCACACTGAGGAGATAGGTCGCGCCTTTCCCAATTTTCCAACCTTTTACTCAACGGCAGATACTCAGATAACAAAGCTACCAAATACACCGTCTTTAGTTATCTCAACATCGGGCATGGAGCCGCGCATCGAAGGCGGATATGCTGCCGTGGTCTTGCTCGAAGGTGATTCATTCTTTTCTTACAATGATCTGCGCGCACAAGAGCGAGCTCGCGAAACATTCTTTGTGGCAGCAGCCTGCGTGAGTAAAGACGGCGCCGTGATCACTGTTGTTAATCAATCTAATCCAATTACTTCCGCGCTTGCCCAATGGAGCCCAAAGGTATTAGCAACACGGGAATTGGATGAACGAAGGGAATTAAACTTCCCTCCATTTTCACGATCGGTTGCAATTGAAGTTGATAGTTCGGAAGCGACATCGATAGTTTCCGGCTTCAAGAAGGCGTTTTTGGATAAGCGGCTACCAGCGAGCACTACTGTTCTAGGACCCGCTCAAAGCACCGGAAATGTTTCACGGATACTTTTAACTGCTAATTTGGCTGACAGTGACGTGCTTCTCAAGTTTGTAGGAGATTACATTCGCCATCGGGCGGTAACAAAGAAGAAAAGCCTTGCTGTTCGAGTGGATCCCTATTCTCTTACATAGGATTTTTCGCTCCTACGCTAGACTTCACGCATGTCAATCCAACCGATCCGATTCTTTGGAGATCCGGTTTTGACTACTCCAGCTTTGCAGGTTGTTGATTTTGATAAAGAACTACGGACCTTAGTAGCTGATTTAACCGAAACAATGCTGGAAGCACCTGGTGCGGGTCTAGCAGCGCCACAAATTGGAGTTGGTTTGAGAGTCTTCGTTTGGGATGTTGATGATGCGTTGGGTCATCTCATTAATCCAACTCTAGATTTAAGTTCGGAGATGCAGGAGGGTGAAGAGGGTTGCCTATCCTTTCCAGCGCTTAGCTACGAAACGCCGCGCGCCTTTCGGGCAGTTGCTAAGGGCTTTAATATGTACGGCGAACCTATAACCGTTGAGGGAACCGAGTTGTTGGCGCGATGCTTGCAACACGAGACGGATCATTTAGATGGAATTGTCTTTATTGACCGTCTCTCTAAGGAAGATCGCAAGCTTGCTATGAAAGAGATTCGGGAATCAGAGTGGTTTAACGCAGCGCAGAGTTCTGGACAGACACCATCCATCAAGGTTTCTCCGCACGATATTTTGGGTAGAGGTCTTTAGTGCGTATTGCCGTTGCTGCAACTCCAGCAGTAGCTATTCCGACGCTAGATGCTCTACTTGCATCTGATCACGATTTAGTTTGCGTTATTACAAGGCCGGATGCCCCTGCTGGTCGAGGGAGAGCGCTGCAATCAACTCCCGTTGCTAATTGGGCGCAAACGCATAACGTCGAGTTGTTTAAACCGGAGTCCAATCAACTCCTTGGCGAATTGGCTGAAGATTTAGATCTGGTCATTACAATTGGTTTCGGATTAATTCTTCCCTTGGAGGTTCTTCGAAAGCCAAAGCACGGCTTCATAAATCTTCACTTTTCGCTTCTACCGAGATGGCGCGGTGCAGCCCCGGTTCAGCGTGCGATTGAAGCTGGTGACGATGCAACCGGCGTTACAGTTTTTGCGCTCGATGAAGGAATGGATACTGGGCCGATATATCAAATCGCAGAGATTCCACTCTCAGGTTCAGTAACATCGGAAGAGCTATTTGAATTGTTAGCAAAGTTAGGCGTTGATCCGGTTTTGAAAACTCTTGAGCAAATCGAAAAGGGAGAGAAGCCAAAGCCACAGGACAATGCTGGTGCTACCAGGGCCTATAAATTGAGTAAAGAAGAAGCGAAAATTGATTGGAACTCAAGCGCTGATCTCATCGCTCGCAAAATACGTGCCTTCAATCCGGAACCGAGTGCGTGGTCTGACTTTCGTGGACAGGTCCTCAAGGTAAATAGTGCCCGGCTGGCCGATGAGATTATCTCTGCAGGATCGCTTAGAGTTATTGGTAAATCAGTATTGGTCGGTACCGCAACCTCGGCAGTGGAACTTTTAGAAGTCACGCCAGCAGGAAAATCTCAGATGCTCGCATCGGCTTGGGCTAACGGAGCCCGGATTAGCGCAACCGATTTGTTGCAATAGCTATGGTTGAAGCGCGCAGAAACACCTTCAAATCTCCTAAGCCAGATGCAGTTCGATTACTGGTCTATGACATTTTGCAAGAGGTCAATCGCTCAGACGGTTACTCAAATCTATTGTTACCGCAGGCTTTAACCGCCTCAAATTTTGAACAGCGCGATAAAGGTTTTGCAACTGAGCTGCTTTACGGCACTCTTCGAATGCAAGGGCGTCACGACTACATCGCCGCCCAAGTTTCAGATCGACCTTGGAGCGAGGTAGATACCGGAATTGTTGATGTTGTTCGACTGGGCGCTCATCAACTCTTTGAAATGCGTGTTCCTTCGCATGCGGCTGTCTCTGCGACCGTGGAGCTAGCCCGTAAGGTTCTAGGGGAGTCGAAAGCTTCATTTGTAAACGCTCTACTACGTAGAATGAGCGCCAAGAGTTTGGAACAGTGGCTAGAGCCAGCAAATTTAATTTCTGATCCCGTAGAACGGTTATCTATTATCTATTCACATCCGCAATGGATTGTTTCGGCCTACTTCGATCTGCTCCGTGATTTTAAGGAAGTTGAATTACTTCTTTCTGCGAATAATTTAGCTTCGACTCCAACAATCGTCTGGTGGCCAGGTAGATCAAGTGCGGAGGAGTTGATCTCGCTAGGCGCACTTCCTACAAATTACTCGGATTATGGAATGAAATTTGATGGCGTTCCTTCTTCCCTAGAAGCGGTGCGCCATCGCAGAGCAGGCGTTCAAGATGAAGGTTCCCAACTTGTAGCGCAGATATTCGCCAAGGTGGCAGCCGCTAATGATGATTGGCTAGATCTTTGCGCTGGACCGGGAGGTAAGGCTGCACTTCTCTCGGCTATAGCAAAAGAGAACGGAAAGAAGTTCTCCGCGAACGAAATCTCAGCGCCACGTGCCAAGTTGGTTGAACAAGTTATTGGTGGGGCACGACTTTTAGTTGGCGACGGTCGCGAAATTGCATCGTTGGGGGAGAAGTTCGGTGCAATTTTGGCCGATGTTCCTTGCACGGGACTTGGTGCGCTCCGCAGGCGCCCAGAGGTTCGTTGGCGCCGTACCGTCGCGGATCTAAGAGAGCTAACGCAATTACAGCGTGAACTATCTGATGCGGCAATCTCTGTTTTGGCAGAAGGCGGCTTCTTTGGTTACGCCACATGTTCACCGCACCTGGCCGAGACCAGCATCGCAGTCGCTGACATATTGCGAAAACATCCTGAGTTAGAGATCGTCGATCTTGCGCCGTATCTGCCAGAGCATTTGAGTTCGGCGATGCGCGATAAATCGCTATCTCTCTGGACGCATCGCCATGAAACTGATGCTATGTTCTTGGCGGTATTTCGCAAAAAAATAAGTAATGAGAAATAGGATATCCACGTGTTTAACGAACTGAGGATAACCCCCAGCATTCTTAACGCTGATCATTCAAATCTCAACGCGGAAATCGACAAGATCGCGAAAGATTCAGATTTAATCCACTTAGATATTATGGATAATCTCTTTGTACCGAACTTAACTTGGGATTTCGCTGCAGCAGAGAAAATTATCGCTGATTGTCCTATTCCAGTTGACGCTCATCTAATGATCAATGACGTCGATCGGATTGCTCTTGATTATGCGCAAGCCGGCGCAGCAAGCGTCACGATCCATATTGAAGCAGCAGAAAATCCTGCTCGAACGTTAAGGAGTTTACGTAAACTCGGATCGCGGGCAGGTTTGGCGCTTAAGCCTGGTACTGAGATTGAACTTTACGCAGATCTATTGGATGAGATTGATATGTTATTGATTATGACAGTGGAGCCAGGCTTTGGCGGGCAAAAATTCATGGCGAATATGATGGATAAGGTGCGCAGATCTAAAGATTTAATTGGTGATAGACCGATATGGATTCAGGTTGATGGCGGAATTTCTATGGATACCATCGCAGTCGCGCGCGAGGCGGGTGCAGATACATTTGTTGCCGGATCGGCGGTCTTTAATGCGCCGGATCCAGCGGAGATGGTGAAAATGCTGCGACATCGCGCAAGTGATCTCTAGTAAACTTTGTTTATGAAATCTTTTGATCAACTTTGGGATGAACTCTCACAGAAGGTCGCAACTGGCGATCCAACCTCAAGCACCGTCGCGGAGGTGAGCGCCGGCGTACATACGATCGGAAAGAAGATTCTGGAAGAAGCTGGAGAAGTTTGGCTCGCTGCAGAACATGAAAGCGATGAAGCCCTCGCCGAAGAAATTAGTCAATTGATCTATCACTTGCAGGCACTTATGTTGGCACGTGGCTTAAATCCAAGTGATATCTATCGCTATCTATAGAATCGAGATGCCGTGTTAAAGATTGCAGTGCCCAATAAGGGTTCTCTTGCTGACGCCTCCATAGAGATTCTCAAAGAGGCTGGTTATAGACAAAGAGCTGATTCACGCGACTTGGTTTTAAGTGATCCCGAAAACGGAGTTGAATTTTACTATTTGCGTCCTCGTGATATCGCTCTCTACGTTGGCAGCGGAGAACTTGAAGCCGGTATAACTGGTAGAGATTTATTGATTGATTCGGCTGCAGATGCACATGAAATACTCGCGCTCGATTTTGGTGGTTCAACATTTCGTTTTGCGGGACCTGCCACGAACAACTGGAAAGTAGAAGATCTTTCGGGTAAAAGAGTTGCCACTGCTTATCCTGGTTTGGTTGAGAATTTTCTCTCGAGGTTAGGCATAACCGCCAATGTGGTTAGGCTAGATGGAGCTGTAGAAAGTAGCGTGCGCCTCGGTGTTGCCGATGTTATCGCCGATGTAGTTAGCACTGGAAACACTTTGCGTCAGGCCGGATTATCAATTTTTGGCGATCCTATTTTGCAGAGTGAAGCGATATTAATCTCACGAAATCCAAAGGAGTTAGCGGGCGATCTCCAGATACTTTTACGCCGACTCCAAGGGGTTGTTACAGCTAGACAGTACGTACTGTTGGACTATGACATCCCAAAAGTTAGCGTTGAAAAGGCTTGCGCAGTAACGCCGGGTCTGGAGTCTCCAACAATCTCTCCTTTACAGAAGGAAGATTGGGTGGCGGTACGCGCCATGGTTTTGCGTAAAGATACCAATCGCTTAATGGATGAGCTGTGGGCTTTAGGTGCGCGCGGAATTTTAGTAACCGATATCCACGCTTGTCGTCTATAGCGAGTCGGACTCTTCCACTTCTTCACGAGTAATTCCAAGTAAATAAAGAACTGAGTCAAGGTAGGGCGCAGATACGGAACTATCAGCGGCTGCCTTCACCGCTGGCTTGGCGTTAAATGCGATTCCCATCCCAGCGAGTGCGATCATATCTAGATCATTTGCGCCGTCACCGATCGCAATGGTCTGCTCCAATTCGATTGCGTGGAGTGCTGCGAACTCACGAAGAGCCTCTGCTTTGCCGGCGCGATCAATTATTGGACCAATAAGTTTTCCGGTGAGTTTTCCCGCGACTATCTCTAGATTATTCGCGCGCATATGTGCGATACCTAAATCATTCATTAACGGCGCAATCACTGGCTCGAAGCCTCCAGATACGAGCGCAACGTGATGTCCAAGTTTATGAAGGGTGCGGATGAGGGTACGGGCGCCGGGAGTCAGCGTTATCTCGCTCTGCACTTGAGTTAATACCGATTCAGGAAGTCCTGCTAAGAGCGCCACTCGCGCACGTAGACTTTCAGCAAAATCGAGTTCGCCGCGCATCGCGGATTCCGTTATGGCAGCAATATCTGCACCCTTACCAGCTTTAGCACCGAGGAGTTCGATTACCTCTTGCTGAATAAGAGTTGAGTCAACATCCATGACCACGAGTTTCTTCGCCCAGCGCATTAATCCGCCAGGGGATACGGCTATATCAACGCCGTTCTCATTTCCCACTTTAGCCAAATCCGTACGCAATTTTCCTTGTTCAACGCCTGAGACGGTTAATTCAATTGCCGTGACGGGGTAGCTGGCAGTTCGGTGTATGCGTTCAATATTTCCACCATTGCTGGCTATAGCCCTTGCAACTGCGTTGATGGAAGATGGTTTCAACTCCTGAGATAGAACAACAACGTGAAGTAATGATTTTTTCACAGCAATTTCTGTAGAGGCGCTATCTTCAAAGGCTGAGGCGATATCAACGCCCAATGTGTTTGCACAATCTTGTAAGTCAGCTTCTATGGCAGTGGCGTGGGCTGGGGCGCAAGAGATTAAGGCAGTCAAAATGACACGCCCTCGGATCACTACTTGCTCGACATCTAAAATGCTTACTGCAAAAGGGGAGAGCGTCTCGAAGAGGGTTTCGGTTATGCCTGGCTTATCCACTCCTGAAAGAAGTATTAGGCCAGTAAATTGCTGGTTTTTATCGTTGTTTGTCATCTCGGGGAGAAGATTATCGTGAATCACAGGCGATAAGTCGGGCATTTAAGAGGATTCGCCATTGATTAGCGCTATCTTTTTCATCTATGGAATCACTGGGTGAAATGACTGTCCTATCGATGCACGGGGTATCCGTGACTCGCGGGTCGCAGACAATACTCGGACCAATTGATTTCGAGATTCGCAGCGGTGAGCGTTGGGTAATCCTTGGCCCGAATGGCGCAGGGAAATCAACGTTAATGAACATTTTAGCGACTCGCATCTTTCCCACTAAAGGCGTAGTAAAAGTACTCGAGCAGGAAATGGGAAAAGTTGATTTGTTTGAACTCCGCACTCGAATAGGAGTATGCGGGACGCTACATTCTGAAGATATTCCTGATGATGAAATAGTGCGAGATGTGGTTGTAACTGCGGCCTATGCCATTCTGGGGAGATGGAATGAAGATTACGATCTATGGGATGAATCCCGCGCTGTTGCCTTACTAACGACATTTGGCGTTCGTGATCTAGCAGATCGCCGTTATTTCACACTTAGTGACGGTGAAAAGAAACGTGTTCAGATTGCGCGCGCCTTGATGTCTGATCCGGAGCTTCTTCTTCTTGATGAGCCAACAGCTGGCCTTGATCTCGGCGGTAGAGAGGACTTGCTTCGTCGTTTTGCTGAGTACTCAACTGATCCGCTTGCTCCCGCAAGCATTGTTGTCACCCATCACATCGAAGAAATACCATTTGGAACGACTCATGCATTGATCATAAAGAATGGCACAATTGCAGTTTCTGGTCCAATATCAAGTGTTATTACATCTGAGCATATGACCGCGGTTTTTGGAATCGATATCGAAGTAACTGCTGCAAATGGAAGGTTCTTTGCTCGCAGCTCATGATTTTTCGCGAGCAGCTGCATCCTTCCTGGAAAGAGTCTTTGCGAGATTTTCTACCTCTTTTAGATGCGATTGAAGAGAAGATCTCCAAAGATTCTTACTTACCTGATGCCAATTTAGTCATGCGGGCGCTCTCGCGTGATCTTCATCAATCGAAAGTTCTTATCTTGGGTCAAGACCCTTATCCCAATCCAAATTTCCCAGTTGGTCTCGCATTTTCTATCCCCAAAGATGAAAGCAAATTACCTGGCTCCCTGCGAAATATCTTCAAAGAACTGAATTCAGATCTCCAAATCCCAATTCCAAGTAATGGAGATCTATCTAGATGGGCAGAGCAAGGTGTGGTTCTATTGAATCGAACGTTGACTTGTCGCACTG
>Ga0315902_10001705_pt1 | contig 35059 bp, 21 predicted proteins | sample LakEriMetagenome_9_FD_203523 | JGI IMG/M metagenome (GOLD analysis project Ga0315902, IMG submission 203523) | Freshwater fungal communities from buoy surface, Lake Erie, Ohio, United States - Buoy 12 MA117 | ecosystem: Environmental > Aquatic > Freshwater > Lake > Lake biofilm | place: USA... | reverse complement strand
AAGTAGGATTTGTTGGAGTTGGTCGTATGGGTGCGAACATGGCGCGTCGTCTGGCGGATATGGATTATGAGGTGACGGCGATCTTTGATCATTTTCATCAGGTGGCGGAATCGGTTGCGGATGAGCTTGGTGCGAAGGCGATGACTTGTCTGGCGGATGTCACGGCGGCGGCGGATGTGATTTTTACGGTGGTGACCGATGACGCGGCGATGGAGGAAATTTTTGCCGGCGAGAATTCGTTACTCAAAGCGGCTGCGGGGAAAACCTTTATCCACTGCGCAACCGTGAGTCCGGAAGCACACATAAAAGCGGCGCAGGCAGCAGCAAAGGTCGGCGCGAAAACCTTGGCGGCGAGTATGGCGTCTTCGATCACGCAAGCGCGTCAGGGAACTTTATATCTGATGATTGGTGGAGAGGAAGAAACCTTCAAAGCGCATGAAGCGTTGCTTAAAGACATGTCGATCTCATTGCGTTATGTCGGCCCTGTGGAAAATGCGGCGCGGATCAAGGCTTTGGTTAACATGGTGATGAATATCAACACCGCGGGCCTCGCTGAAGGTCTTGGCTTGGGTGCGGCTCTCGGTCTGGACTTGAACATGCTCAGGGAAATTTTTGCTCAAACCGGTGCGAACTCACGCGTCTTAGAAACGGACAGCGACGATATGGTGGCTCGCGAGCATGATTGTTATTTCTCCGCATCGCACGCCGCGAAGGACAGTGGGATTGCAAACGCGATTGCCAACAAGGCCGGCGTGCACACGCCACTCTCGCGTGCGACCGAAGCCCAGTATCGGAAACTCATGGAACTTGGTTTGGGGGATTTGGATAAATCCGTGGTCGCGGAGCTGACTTTCCCGGGAAGAAATGGACAAAATCTCTAACACATGGAAACCAGTAGTCGCATTTTAAATAGCCAGGGTGAACGTCTCGATGTCGATTTTCATCAGGGAACTCACTTGGGCGCGATGGTGGTATTGGGTCATGGGGTTACGGGAAATAAAGACCGACCTCTGTTAGTGGCGATTGCCGAAGGTTTAGCGAAAAAAGGCTGGCCGTGCATTCGGTTTTCCTTTTCCGGAAACGGCGACTCCGAAGGGAAATTTGAAGATTCTAACATCACTAAAGAGGTCGATGATTTGCTGTCGATTCTGAACACCGTGCCGCAGGAAAAACGTATCGCTTATATCGGCCACAGCATGGGTGCAGCGGTGGGGGTGAAAACCGCATCGCGTGGGATGTTGATTCAATGTTTGATTTCGCTGGCAGGAATGGTGGACACCGCAGGTTTTGTGAAACGCGAGTTTGGCGATGTGGTGCCGGGAAAAGGTTTTATGTGGGATGAAGAAAATTGCCCGCTATCGGAAAATTATGTGAATGATTTAAACGAAATCAGCAGCATTCTGCCCGATGCGGCGACGGTTACTTGTCCATGGTTACTCATTCACGGAACGGAAGACGATGTGGTTCCAATTGAAGACAGTCGGAAAGCATTCGAAGCTGCTTGCTGCGATAAAAAGCTCATGGAGATTCCGGGAGGTGGTCACTCGTTTGATGCGGAATCTTATGGAGCCATCGTGGATAGCATCGACCTCTGGCTGAAGAAGAGCTTTGGGTAGGGAGAGACCATTGTTGCACGTACAAGCATATGTTCAGAAAAGAGGGTTCTCGCGCAAAGGCGCATAGACGTGAAGTGTGAGCTATAATGGAATGTATTTTTTTAAGATGGATATCCGAGGTTGTGATCGCTGACGATTTGTTACCTGTCTGACTACTTGGCGTCTTTGCGCCTTTGCGCGAGTCATTCTTTTTCACTACTTCGCATGTATCTTCGGTTATTCATTCAATTATGAGTTCCAATACGACTGGCGCATGATCTGAGACTTTTAGTGAAACATTCGGGAAGATCGTCGCTTGTTTTTTGGTGAAGCCAGAAGTGAAAATGTAATCAAAAGTGGTGGATTTGTAATCTTCGAAGCGTGGGTTGTTGCGCCAGGTGAGTCGGTCTTTTTGCGGGGTTTGATCCCAAGTGTTGTGAAAGCCTGATTTTGTTAGATCTGCGATAGCGGTGCAGAGGGGGAATTGCCCGTCGTGATTGGAATTGAAATCGCCACCGATGACCCAGCCGAGGATTTTTTGATCGGCATATTTTTTGGCCGTTTCATTTTTGTGGGCGATGATTTGTTTGATGGCCTCGGCGCGGGTGGTGGCGATGATTTTTTCCATTTTTGGGTCTTCGCTGCCACGATTGCTGCGGAGATGAACGCAGTAGGTCATGATCAGTCCACCATCGGGATGTTTGAGTGCGGCGAAGGCGAAACCACGATTGAGGCTGGGAAGGTTTTTGATGAATTTGTAGGGGACTTCGAATGCGCTGTGGGCTTCGAGTTTGGATGCGATGGCGCATTGTTGCGGGAATGGTTTTTTGTCTTCGAAGTTCAAAAATTTGGACATCACATGGATTTTTAAATCCGGGTTGTTTTTGATGAGTGCTTTGAGAGCGGTCTCGTCGCGGATTTCCTGAGCGAGGAAGATATCGGGATCCGCGGCAGCGACGATTTTTTGTGCGGCGTTGATGTGCTCGGTTTGTTCAGCCTTGGTGGCTTCGGCGTATCCGCCGGGAAACCAACGGATGTTCCATGACATCGCTTTCAGCGGCTCGGCGGTAGCTGTGGAGCACAGGAGTAGCTCGTGAAAGAGTGCGAGGAGGATTGATTTGATTGAGGGCATGGGTGGATTTTAAGGACCTTCATGATGCTTGTCATTCTTTACTATTAAACTTCAAACTCATGATCTTTGCGCGCAGGGATTGACCTCCTAATTTCAAAAGTCTAGAACCCTCATGAAAACAAAACTAACAGCCCTACTGCCGTGGTTGACCTCCTGATTTCAAAGGTCTAAAACCAGCTCACCTCCGGCGCGGTCTACGATGAAGCCGTGGTTGACCTCCTGATTTCAAAGGTCTAAAACTCGCACAACAGACACAATACCCGCTGCCGAGCCGTGGTTGACCTCCTGATTTCAAAGGTCTAAAACGACAGGACGAAAAACTGCCGGTTCCATCTGGCCGTGGTTGACCTCCTGATTTCAAAGGTCTAAAACGCCTCACTGTCTCCGCTGTGATCTCTCTCAGCCGTGGTTGACCTCCTGATTTCAAAGGTCTAAAACGACGACGCAGAGGAGGAGGATGAAGCATGAGCCGTGGTTGACCTCCTGATTTCAAAGGTCTAAAACCCCTGACCGCGCTCGACCAGCTCGCTACGCGCCGTGGTTGACCTCCTGATTTCAAAGGTCTAAAACGATGAGTGTTATTATCACATGTGGAGAGTAGCCGTGGTTGACCTCCTGATTTCAAAGGTCTAAAACGAAGATGCGACAATCGCCACGCATCCCAGCGCCGTGGTTGACCTCCTGATTTCAAAGGTCTAAAACCATCGCGGCGTCGAGTGCGGCGGCGTTTTGGCCGTGGTTGACCTCCTGATTTCAAAGGTCTAAAACCCAGACGTTTCCAACACGCGCCGAGGCTCAGCCGTGGTTGACCTCCTGATTTCAAAGGTCTAAAACGCAGATTTATCAGCGAGAACAGGCGAGACAGGCCGTGGTTGACCTCCTGATTTCAAAGGTCTAAAACCTCCGTTGCGCGTTTTTTTGAGTTCTGATGGCCGTGGTTGACCTCCTGATTTCAAAGGTCTAAAACAGGAATTGGAAAAACCACGCTCGCCCACAGCCGTGGTTGACCTCCTGATTTCAAAGGTCTAAAACTCCGGCCATGGCTGCGGCGTGTGGGTAGGTGCCGTGGTTGACCTCCTGATTTCAAAGGTCTAAAACACACGATAGCCATGCCTTGAAAGAGTTGCGGCCGTGGTTGACCTCCTGATTTCAAAGGTCTAAAACCTATGTGTGTTGGTGATATGCGGCAAGCGTGGCCGTGGTTGACCTCCTGATTTCAAAGGTCTAAAACACACGATAGCCATGCCTTGCAAGATTTGCGGCCGTGGTTGACCTCCTGATTTCAAAGGTCTAAAACGATAAAATAAGGTTAGGCATAATTAGTATCGCCGTGGTTGACCTCCTGATTTCAAAGGTCTAAAACAAGAAAATGAAACGCTACACCGTAACCGCCGCCGTGGTTGACCTCCTGATTTCAAAGGTCTAAAACAGCGCGAAAAGAAATACCAACTACGGAAGGCCGTGGTTGACCTCCTGATTTCAAAGGTCTAAAACATTTTTCAAGATTGCCACCTGTTAGACGATGCCGTGGTTGACCTCCTGATTTCAAAGGTCTAAAACGCGCAGCTCAATCACTCCGCGCTCAGTCTTGCCGTGGTTGACCTCCTGATTTCAAAGGTCTAAAACCTTGGAGAAATCCAAGATGTTATCCTAAAAGCCGTGGTTGACCTCCTGATTTCAAAGGTCTAAAACAACACTAAGGGGATTCCCCGCAAGACTTAAGCCGTGGTTGACCTCCTGATTTCAAAGGTCTAAAACCGACGTTATCACATTGATCGAACTCCCCGAGCCGTGGTTGACCTCCTGATTTCAAAGGTCTAAAACAAGGTGAAGCTTGCCAGCGCCCGCGTAATCGCCGTGGTTGACCTCCTGATTTCAAAGGTCTAAAACCTGATAAGCGGCCAATGGATTCTTCAATCAGCCGTGGTTGACCTCCTGATTTCAAAGGTCTAAAACTTCCACCGCGCACGGCCTCACTTGTTACGAGCCGTGGTTGACCTCCTGATTTCAAAGGTCTAAAACAATTGCACGTTCACCATGCCGACAGCCACAGCCGTGGTTGACCTCCTGATTTCAAAGGTCTAAAACAAGTTTTCCCGATTGAAGCCCAGATTGAATGCCGTGGTTGACCTCCTGATTTCAAAGGTCTAAAACACAAACCAAAACAAATCCACTCCCACAAGTGCCGTGGTTGACCTCCTGATTTCAAAGGTCTAAAACGGTTGTTATACAAAATGCCTACCGATTTATGCCGTGGTTGACCTCCTGATTTCAAAGGTCTAAAACTTTTTCAAGATCAGCACTTGTTAGACAAGGCCGTGGTTGACCTCCTGATTTCAAAGGTCTAAAACCTTTACCGCATGGCCGCAGAACCTTGGAGGCCGTGGTTGACCTCCTGATTTCAAAGGTCTAAAACGCCAAACAAAACAAAACAAAATGTACACACGCCGTGGTTGACCTCCTGATTTCAAAGGTCTAAAACTAGTGCCAGCGTAAAAATAACGGCTTGCGTGCCGTGGTTGACCTCCTGATTTCAAAGGTCTAAAACTGAGCTTGACCAATCCGCAACGCATGAGGGGCCGTGGTTGACCTCCTGATTTCAAAGGTCTAAAACCGTCATGTCGTCAAAAAAGGTGAGTCGCATGCCGTGGTTGACCTCCTGATTTCAAAGGTCTAAAACTAATCGCCAGTAATTCCTTATTTTATATGGAATTGCTGGCGATTTGACTTAGAAAAAAAGAAGCTGTTGACCATTCAGACTTTCCTCGGGAACACGGTTTCCTAGCAAGATTTTCATACGAGCATATTGTTTATCGGTAACTTGGAGAGCACGGATAGAGCCTTCTTTAGGACACATGCCTTGTATGCGCCGTATGTGCTTATCTACGGCCTCTTGAGCACGGCACATTCTAGCGTAAACTGAAAATTGTAGCATGAGATAACCATCATTCAGTAAATCGTTGCGAAAACGAGTTGCTGCGGTGCGTTGAGGCTTTTGTGTCACTGGAAGATCGAAGAATACGATTACCCACATACGGCGAAGGTCTCCTTTCATAATAGAGGTTTGGGAAATTTAATCAGCTTGGGGTCTTTGGCCTCCAACGCATGACGGAGCGACTGGACACACAGAGCAAACGTAGCGAATAGCGTGATTTCTTCGCCATCAAAACACACGGGCTTCTCAAGAACTAAAGCAAGTGCACGTCGATCATCCGTGCAAAAATCCTCAGAAGAAAGTCGTGTGCCTAAAAGTTCAGCTGCGGCAACATCGACAAAAGGTCGATAAGGTTCGATCAAATCATCGGCGAGATTAAAGGCATTCGACATCGAACGATGGTGAATGCCAATCGATGGAATAAAACCATGAGCGCAGAGGTATCTAGCGAGAGCAGAACGGCAGAGAGAGTAACCATAGTTCAAGAGGGCGTTGGGTAAATCATCGCCGTGGCGAAAAAAACTACGATCTGGAAAGAGCGATAAAAAATGAATAACAGCAGCTCGCGCTTCCACATTTCCGGTATCGCCAGATTGGACGGTGGGAATGAGGCTTTGCAGGAGCTCTACATTTGTTCTGCCCAAGATCTTCAGACAAGTAGCTTGGGCCGAAATTTTCTCACTAACGATCTGCTGCCACAGTCTCTTCCTCAGCGGCAAGCTACAATCTAACTGTAGCCGTGTGATTTCACCTTGGCGATAATGCAGACCCCACGGGAGGGATGTCCAAGCCGGCATGTGCCTCGCGTCGCAGCCGAGTAACATGATGGCGCACTCGCTCATTCGTGTCATTAAAGCACCCGTGAGTGAGATTTCTGGCGTATCCAGTATGAGATACGAAATATCTTCCAGTGGAAGGCGCACCGCCGATTCACTGTCCGCAAAATCGATCACGAGATTGCGGTGTTCTACACGCAATCTCGCAGCTCGACTTAAATGCACACCGCGCCACGCCATGTTCGTTTTTCTGATTTTACAGGGAAAGTTCTGCCAAGGCGATCGACTGTTATTTTATGGAAAGATGTGACACCAGATTTTGTCGAAAAAACTAAATCTTCACCAGTTTCATCCTTTTCGGCGTTCGCATCATTTGGAAGTTTGTAAGCGATTCTGCCATTAGATCGATTGATCCCTGAATAATAACCCTTATTCACCACACCATCCTTAAAACGAATCTCAATGCATGAGTTTTTCCAAAGGCTAAATTCGAAGTGATATGCTTGATCTAACAAAGTCCATACTTCTTCAGTTTTATTCGCCATGATTGCCTTCATAGGTGGGTATTTTTCGATCAGTTGATAGTTATATACTGGAACAAGATGATAAACTTTTTTGCCTTTCTCCACTTTCGAGAAAACATCGCAGCGCACGATCGTTCCGCTTGTGACATGACCTTGTGGCTGTTTACGCAGGTTCATAGATTTTTGTTGAACGTAAACTTTTCTTATTAAGCAGCCCTGGGGATCTCTCGGTAGTAGCTCTGGCTCTAAAGGCGAGCCGTGTTTAATCCACTCTTGCAAAGCATCTTTCAGCCAGCGGCTTCGCTCTTCATGAATTCCCGCAATTTTATCGAGATCGCCTATTTTTGTGAATGAAGCTACAGCTTTTCCTGCGCTATTTTTCCCAACAATCGATGTCCGCTTGAGTGCAATTTTTTTACCATCTTCATCTTTGCGAGCGCGGTATACGGTTTCCAGATGAAGTTGACCGCCTGCGCCGCATCGCTCTCGCCGTGAAACGGTGATCTGACTCAATGCCGTGACTACATCTGAGCGAAAATTTTCCCAAGGCGGTTGCAATCCGCGTAGCGCGATGTGCCCAGAACGATTTATTTCCGAACTGCCATAGGCATTGCTAATTCGTGATATCCACTGTGCATTTCCTTCAGCAAGACAAGCACAGACAAGGGCATCTACAGCGTGATGTTTATCGCCAATACGCTGTCCATTGAAATCTTTCTTAAACTCTTCAAGTCCCCATGCTTTGCGTACCATTGAAGTCATTGCGCCGGGACGTGCGAATACTCTACGTGTGCCACCTTTATCTTGTCCTGTTTTATGACCAGCTTCCGTGTAGATGGCATCGAGATAGGCTGTGATCACTTTGGAGATATAACGGGTATCATTGAGATTCCGGTCAGCAAAACACGATTCTTCTTCTGCAAAGCTGGAATTGAGCAGATTCATGCGTTTCCTTTTTCTCAAACGATGCATTCCATCAATGCGAGTATTGTAAGCAGTCCACTCTGCATCCGTTGAGGACAGCCATTCGTAGGGAGTGTTGTTTCCCTTGTTTTGGTTGCTTTTGGCGTAAACGAGCACCTTGTTGTCGTAGCTATTGTCATGGCTGCGGCTGCGAGGAAGAATGTGATCAACTTGGAGATCAGGACCATACAGTCTTTCCTTATTGGGCAGTTGATCTCCCGAATATGGACAGAAGCCCCCTTGCTCGAGATAGAGTTCGTAGCGCAGTAAATCCTCATCACTGACAGAACGAACTTCACAACCTTTTAAGAGTGCAACTTCCTCACGATTGGCATCTTTCGTTTTTGTCCGTTTTTTGATTCCTAAGTCAATTTCATTGCGCTCGGCGATGGACTTGCCCAGATCTCGTCCTAGTTCAACCACGATGCGTCCTGGTAAAGCTCCTGCTTCATCGATAAGGTGAACTATTTGCTTCATCACTTCTCGGATGACGGTTTTGGCGACGGGATTAACAATATCTTTGAATGCGATAGTGGTATTGGTATGCTCAAATCCAGCCTTTGACATGGCTTTGTCATAAGTGAGTCCCTCTAGGAGATATGGAATTATGCGGCGGCACAGAGCGGAAGATGTGCCGCAGGTGCCTCCAAAATTATGTAGTGTTGGCTTCTGGGTATCGAAGTCTGACCTGACTGCCGCGATTAAAAATTCGGGAACATTGGCAGAGACTAACGAGCCTATAATTGTGAAGTGAGAGTATGGATCTTCAACCGTCTCATAGAATGCCAGACTGAAAGCGATTTGATCGATTTGTTTGAAATCACTTGAAAGAGCTTGTTGCCATGCCTCTTCACTGATGGCTTTACGAAGGAGATAGGAGCCTTCGGCGCATCCGTTTTTGCCAGATCGTTTGCAGAAATCCTCTTTTTCCATGGCTATTTTCATCTCACTCCTCGTTTGAGGTTCTTTGTCTTTTGCAGGTTTGCGTGTGCCATCTAAAATATCCTGAAAGTCGACATCGTTGGGTATGCTCCACAGCTTGCGTAAATTTGCCCACGTAATGGTTTTCTTTTTGCCGAAGTCTGCAACAAAAACTGCGTAACCTTCGGTAGAATTTAAGATATGCTCGGCCAAAAGCCTTTTCATGCCACCGGGCAAAACAAGAGTAATGTGATTCAGTTTCTGGAGCGCACGTGAAAGCTCGAAGGAAGGAGATAATGGTGTCGTGCGTTTTTCATTTGCCAGAAAAGGGCAATCCCCAAGTAACTTGACCGGGTCTTGCATAGATTTTTGTCTATTAAGAATCTCCAAGAAATCTCTCTCAATTTCCTCTGATGCATGAGGGTTTTCTAATCTTCGTTGTGCGTAAAAAACTTTGCGAATTTCTGCTACAAGATCATCTCTCAAAATCATGGATGTGTAACTTTCTTCCTTGTTTCTTTTGCGAACACTAAAGCGTTCATCTCTGTGAAACATGTCCGCGACGGTCTCAAATAGTCCAAGAGCCTCGTGATTCGTTCTGGTGCTGTCGAGGGTTCCTCCCGCAGATCCCTTTGTTGCAATTTCACTTTTCCGCGCACTTTTAAAACCACGTCGTTTGCCATAATGCATCAAGATGACCGCAAATTCCCAAGACGTGAGTTTTCTTGTGAGAGACTCCACACGCCATTGCCATGGAACGGCTTGTTCATGCCTCGTTCGCCATTCTTCTTTTGCGTAATGATAGTTTGCGTCTAGCACACCAATCTGAATGAGAAACGAACGAATTGCCTTCATTCGCTGGGCACGTCGTGCAGTAACGCGACGGAGTAATCGCTTGGCTCGCCGCTCAGGATTTTTTAGTTTCACGCCAGTAGTTGTCTTTTCCTCAGGAATATCAAATGCACGCACCCCCAGAAAGCTGATCATGGCTGGCAAATGTTCGAAGCCTCGTATGGTTCTTTTCTCCTTTGCGGTGGATATAAGAGCCTGCCCACATGAACCAATTCCGAGATCTAGCCCACAAAACAATTCCTCATCAATGTGTGAGGGAAAAGATTTTGGAAGTTTGGTTAGGGGACAATCAGGGCCGACGATAACAGATTTTTGTTCATTCATAAACTTATGAACTCTTTCTTGACTGAGAAAATAATCAAGGCAGAATCTATTTCGAAATCAGGAGGTCAGCCACGGTAAGAAGTAAAATCTTATAGGTTTGAACCGTAAAGTAACCCTCGGGGGTGACCCCGGGGGAATCTTTTTTTGGGGGTCATTAACAAAGATTCTATGCTGGCGTGCTCGGGTGCATGTCTAAATTAACCTGCGTAGAAATTCGGGTTCTAGAGGGAAAATGCACGGCTGTGAATCAAATTGGTATTGTGGCTTGCAGGTTGGCATGGGGATTGTCACTTTCTTTCATTATGAAACAAGCATCACTCCTGATTCGATGGTTCGCCGTTCTTTTCTTCGCACTGACATTCAGTGGCTTTGCTACAGCTGAGGATGTCACACCTAAAAAGGAGGAACCAAAGAGTTTGGACCAGATCATTGATGAGTTATTTGGATTGGCGACGGGACCATTTGTGAACGCAGTCTTCTATCCTTTGGCTACAGACATTGATGTAGATAAGGTTTCCAAAATGCCGCAAAATTTGACCCTTCCAGCTCCTGGGGGAGCGGATGAGTGGTTCTATCGCGCGGATGAGAAGAGCGAGTGGCAGCGAGTCACGGTCGATAAAAATGAAGAGGGTCTCTATTGCGAGGAGCTAGGGATGGCGGCAACGGGCAGCGGCACGGTGAAAGCGTTTTCCGGACAATGGACACCCGCGAAATTTAAAATTTTCCTAGTGATTTTCTGGTTGGCCGCAGCTGGAGTAATTCTAACAATCGTTTTCAAATTCATCAACATCCGAGCCTTTGGACTGGCGATGCGCACGGTGCGTGGCAAATACAGCTTGGATACCGATCCAGGATCCGTCACCCATTTCCAAGCCCTGACCGCAGCAGTTTCAGGAACGGTGGGCTTGGGTAATATTGCTGGTGTGGCAATTGGTATTCATAGTGGTGGACCCGGTGTTGCGTTTTGGTTGTTCTTGAGCGGGTTTTTAGGGATGTCCACGAAGTTTGCAGAATGCACGCTCGGTGTGAAATATCGGATTTTTGATACGGAAAAAAATGTGCACGGCGGGCCGATGTATTATTTGCGTTTGGGGCTGGAAGAACGGGGGCTTAAATCAATAGGCATGGTACTCGCGTTTTTCTTCGCGATCTTCTGCGTCTTCGCCTCGTTTGGTGGAGGTAATATTTTTCAGGTCAATCAAGTCACGACCCAATTGATCAACATCACGGGTGGCGGTGATTCGTTCTTTTTTGATAAACAATGGGTGTTCGGTTTGATCATGGCTTTGATGACGGCCTTGGTGATCATTGGCGGAATCAAAGGCATCGCCAAGGTGACCGATAAATTGGTGCCCTTCATGTGCATCACTTATGTGGTGAGCTGTTTGTTGGTTTTGATCGTTAATGCGTCGCACATCATTCCTGCGCTGCAGATGATTATGACGGAAGCGTTCCAACCGCGTGCGGCGATAACCGGCGGACTTGTGGCTGCCTTTATCTGGGGAATGCGTCGTGCCACTTTCTCAAACGAAGCAGGTATCGGTTCAGCACCCATCGCGCATGCTGCGGCGAAAACACGACGTCCCGCATCGGAGGGTGTGGTCGCGCTGTTAGAGCCGTTTCTCGATACGGTTGTGATTTGCACGATGACGGCATTGGTCTTGTGTGTGACGATGAATTTCGAGGGTAGCAATTCGGCTAATTACGAGATCAACGGCCATTCCTATGTGCTTGGTGCTGCGGGAACAGGTTTCAAAGAAAAAGAAGGGATAGCAATGACATCCGCTGCATTTGAGACCATTCACACTTCATTTAAATATGTTTTGTTCTTATGTGTGTTCCTCTTCGCGTTTTCGACCCTAATCACTTGGAGTTATTATGGCCTGCAGGCATGGCAATATTTGTTCGGGAAAAAGGCGATTACCGCATGGGTCTATAAAGTGATTTTCTGCCTGATTATCATTGTTGGTTCGTCGGCATCGATGGCCAACGCGACGGATTTCTCCGATGCCTCCTTGTTTGCGATGAGTATTCCAAACTTGATCGGTGTTTATCTGCTATTGCCGATTGTGCGCTCTGAGCTCGCTCGTTTTGTCTCGTTTGCTAAACGGGTCGATGACGGTGCTACGGTAGAAGAGGCTGACGCTGCTGACCGTAAGCACGAGTCGTAACAGGCATGGCACGAGAGTATAAAATTCAGCGCAAGGCATCGTCTTCGTTTTCTGGCATAGATTATGAGCGTGCTCTGAATGAAGAGCAGTATCGGGCGGTGAGCTCACCACCTGGTAAGGTGTTGGTGATCGCCGGGGCTGGGTCGGGGAAAACGCGGACGCTTACCTATCGGGTTTCTTGGTTGTTAGATGGAGGCGAGCAGGCGCGTAATATTTTGCTGCTGACCTTCACCAACAAAGCCGCGCGCGAAATGGTCGAGCGGGTTAAAAGTTTGGTGGCAGGGGATGTCGCGGATTTATGGGCGGGAACGTTTCACTCGATTTGTAATCGGATTCTTCGCAGGCATGCGGAAGAGATTGGTTTCACGAAATCGTTTTCGATTTTGGATAGGGATGATCAGAAATCACTGATGAAAGGTGTGGTTGCGGCTTGCGATATCGATACGAAGCAACGTCGGTTTCCAAAGCCGGATGTGCTGATCTCTTTATACAGTCTGATCGCTAATACAGGCGCTACTCTGGAACAGGTGTTGGTAGCGAGGTATCCGTATTTTCTCGACTGGATGGACGAGCTCGAAAAAGTCCATGACGCGTATGTCAAAAAGAAGCGCACGACAAACTCGGTGGATTTCGATGATATGTTGCAGCTCACTGTGGAGTTGTTAAAAAACCATCCGTCTGTCCTGGAAATTTATCGGAAACGTTTCCGCAATATTTTGGTCGATGAGTATCAGGATACCAACGCCGTGCAGAGTGAATTGATCGATTTGCTGGCTGGCGAATCGAATAGCCTGATGGCGGTGGGGGACGATTCGCAATCGATCTATTCATGGCGTGGGGCGGAGGTGGATCATATTTTGAATTTCCAGAAACGTTACCCAGAATCGGTCATCCACACGATCGAGACCAATTACCGCAGCGTGCCGGAGATTTTAGATTTATCCAACGCCGCAATCTCTGCGAACAAGATGCGGTTTGAGAAAAATTTGAAATCGTCCCGCACGGAAGTGGGGGTGAGGCCGGCGTTAGTACCAGTGGAGGATCCGACCAGCCAAGCAGCTTTTGTCGCGCAGAGGATGTTGGAACTGAGGGAGGAAGAGGGAATAGAGCTAACAGAAATGGCGGTGCTTTATCGCGCGCATTTTCAGAGTTTGGAAATCCAGATGGAACTCACCCGACGCGGAATTCCGTTTTCGATCACCAGCGGACTCAGATTTTTCGAACAAGCACACATTAAAGATGTGGCAGCGTTTTTGCGTTTCGTGACCAACCGCAAGGACGAGGTCAGTTTCAAAAGGATGGTGGAGCTCTTGCCTAGCTGCGGACCGGGTGCGGCGGAAAAGCTGTGGCAGAAATGGTTGCGCGATCCTTTATCCGGAAATCCCGAGCCTCCAGCTAAGTGGTCGGATGTCTTTTTAGGCTACCCCGTACCTAAAAAAGCTGCGAAGCATTGGGAGCAGTTTTGTTACACCCTCGACGAATTGACCCCGAACGGAATTTTCGCAACTCCTGCGGAAATGATCTTCAGCGTGCTCGAGGGGGTCTACGACGAGTATTTAAAAGAAAGTTTTGAAAATTACGAGGGACGGCGTGGCGATATCGAGCAACTCATCCAATACAGCGGAACGTTTGAGGATATCTTGGAATTTCTTGCTCAGCTCTCCCTGATGAGCACCACCGATGGCGAGCCAACCGGTGAAAAGGCTGAGACCGACGACGATAAAGTTACCTTGTCATCCATCCACCAAGCCAAAGGCCTTGAGTGGAAAGTGGTGTTTTTGATCTGGCTGGTCGACGGACAGTTTCCCAACGGTCGTATTCTAGAGGCAGACGATGACGCAGCCTTCGAAGAGGAAAGACGCTTATTCTATGTGGCTCTCACCCGGGCGAAGGATCAGCTCTATTTAACCTATCCGATGATGAACCCGAAAAGCTACACAGGCGATGTGCTCTGCCGGCCATCGCGCTTTTTGGACGATTTTCCGAAACACCTCGTCGAGGTCTGGAACGTTGGAAATGAATGGGTCGATGACGAACCTTTCTGATTTACGACACATTTTTTTAGGCGAAGTCCAGCATAACGTCTTTTTTATCGTTTTTTGCCATTATTACCGGTTTGTTGATTGGCTGAAATCCCGTAAAATAAAGGGTTTGAGAGAAAGTTGCAAAACAACCACATTTTTTTTGACAGAGTGCAACTCTTTGATAGTCTCCGCCCGCTCTTCCCCACAGCAGCAGGGGTGCCGCGCCCAGTCATCACGTTAAAAATGTGACAGGACGCGGTTCTTTTGTCGTTAGAAAGGATGAGCTCACAACAATCCACATTGCTCGTGTAGCTCAGGGGTAGAGCGCATCCTTGGTAAGGATGAGGTCGGGGGTTCAATTCCCCCCACGAGCTCCATGATACACTAGCAAAAACTTCTCAGAAACTTCTCAGCGAAATCAATACGAAAATGGCCAAAGAACAATTCCAACGCAACAAGCCGCACGTTAACATCGGCACCATCGGTCACGTCGACCACGGCAAAACCACACTCACAGCAGCGATCACCAATACGCTTGCTGAAAAAGGTTTCGCCCAGAAAAAATCCTACGCGGACATCGATGCTGCTCCAGAAGAGCGTGAGCGCGGTATCACGATCAACACTGCACACGTTGAATACGAAACCGAAAAGCGTCACTATGCACACGTTGACTGCCCAGGACACGCCGACTACGTGAAAAACATGATCACCGGTGCTGCTCAAATGGACGGCGCTATCCTCGTGGTTTCCGCTGCTGACGGCCCAATGCCTCAGACACGTGAGCACATCCTTCTTGCTCGCCAAGTCGGTGTTCCTGCTCTCGTTGTTTTCATGAACAAGGTCGACCTTGTTGATGATGCAGAACTCATCGAACTCGTCGAAATGGAGATCCGCGATCTTCTTTCCTCTTACGATTTCCCAGGTGATGAAATCCCTATCGTTGCTGGTTCCGCTGTGAAAGCCCTCGAAGGCGATCCAGTGCACATGGCAAACGTCAACAAACTCATGGACGCAGTGGATTCCTACATCCCTGAGCCAGAGCGTCCAATCGACAAAACTTTCCTCATGCCTATCGAGGACGTGTTCTCCATTGAAGGTCGCGGCACTGTCTGCACCGGTCGTGTTGAGCGTGGTATCATCAAGAAGATGGAAGAAGTTGAAATCGTTGGTATCCGTGACACACAGAAAACCACCGTTACCGACATCGAAATGTTCCGTAAACTTCTCGACGAAGGTCGTGCAGGTGACAACGTCGGACTTCTCGTTCGTGGTCTCAAGAAAACCGATGTTGAGCGCGGCCAAGTTATGGCTAAGCCAGGCACCGTTAAAGGTCACACGATTTTCAAATCCGAGATCTACGTTCTTTCCAAAGAAGAAGGTGGCCGCCACACCCCGTTCTTCTCGAACTATCGTCCTCAGTTCTACTTCCGCACGACAGACGTGACCGGCAGCATCAAACTCCCAGAAGGAGTCGAAATGGTGATGCCTGGTGACAACATCAACCTCGAAGTTGAACTCATCAACCCAATCGCTATGGAACCAACCATGCGTTTCGCTATCCGCGAAGGTGGCCGTACCGTAGGTGCAGGTCGCGTTGGTGAAATCATCAAGTAAGACAAATTAACGGTGCATCGTTTCGTGAAAACGAAAGGATGAGCCAAGCTCTTGGGGCACCCCGCTAAAATCGGGGTGCCCTAAAGTCGCCTCAAAACCTAACATATTCTCAACCTAACGCGTCAGTAGTTCAATTGGTAGAGCGTCGGTCTCCAAAACCGAATGTTGGGGGTTCGAGTCCCTCCTGGCGTGCCACTTTCCGTTATCCTCTCACAGCGAATGAAATTTCTCGAATACATCAAGATCAATGACAGTTGGGTCGCCACTGGAATCGTTTATGCGGTCCTCTTGGTTCTGCTTATCTTATTGATCAAAAATCTTGCTAAAGTTTCCAGCTTCATCGGTGAGGTCAAAGGAGAACTTCGTAAAGCTAGTTGGCCTTGGGATTCCGATCCTAAAGCACACGGCCTCAAAAAATACAAAGAACTCGTCGACTCCACGATCGTGGTTCTCATTGCTGTGATCCTGCTCGCAGGTTTCGTGCAAATCTGGGACTTCCTCCAAGTCTACGTGGTCGGCTTCCTGACCAAGCTTTTCGTCTAACTCACTCTCTTTCAGCTAAACTCTTTTTCTCCAATGCCAAATTCCAAAGAATATAAAGACCAATGGTATGTTGTCCAAGTGCTCTCGGGCATGGAAGGCAAGGTGCGTGATCGCATCGCCCGTCAGGTTGAAGCTGAGGAAATGCAGGACTACATCCGCGAGGTGCTTGTCCCAACCGAGATCGTTTCTGAAATCAAACGCGGCAAGAAAACCGAGACGAAGAAAAAGTTTTTCCCAGGTTACATCATCGTAAATATGTATCTGGCTACAGCTGATAACCAACTCGTTGAAAAGACATGGTTCTTCATCAAGGAGATCGAAGGCGTCATCGGCTTTGCCGGCACCAAAGACCGCCCAGCTCCCATGCGCCCACGCGAAGTTGAGGCCATGCTTTCCCAAATCCAAGAGCGCGAAGAAACCGTTCGCCCTGCGATTTCCTTCGAAGTCGGAGATACGGTCAAAGTCGCCGATGGTCCTTTCCAATCCCAAAACGGTGTGGTCGAGGAAATCGACCCAGAGCGTGGAAAACTCCGCGTAGCCGTCGATATCTTCGGACGCACCACTCCAGTCGAACTCGAATACTGGCAGGTTGAGCGCGAATGATACCTCTGAATTTCAAATCACCTCTTAAGACAATCTGTTACCCAATTTTTAAATACTAATACCATGGCCAAGGAAGTTATCAAAATCATCAAACTCCAGATCCCTGCTGGAGCAGCCAACCCATCTCCACCAGTCGGACCAGCTCTCGGTCAAGCAGGCGTGAACATCATGGGATTCTGCAAAGAGTTCAATGCTGCAACCCAATCCCAGTCTGGCGACATCCTTCCTGTCGTGATTTCTGTCTATAAAGACAAATCTTTCACCTTCATCACCAAGCGTCCACCTGCAGGTAACTTGCTCAAAAAAGCAGCTGGTCTCGCATCCGGTTCTGGTGAGCCTAACAAGAAAAAGGTCGGCAAAATTTCCAAAGCCAAGCTCATGGAAGTCGTAAACATCAAAATGCCTGACCTTAACACGAAAGATCCAGAAGCAGCAGCTCGCATCCTCGCAGGCACCGCTCGCCAGATGGGACTCGAAGTCGAAGGAATGTAAAATACTCTCAGTCCGTTGATCGATTCAAACCGGTCGCGGACACCGCAAGAGGGTGAGTCACCCGACTCATCCGTTATCACTGCAAACCAACAAAACACATGTCAAAACAACGCAGCAAACGCTACAGAAAAGCCGCCGAACAGGTTGGCTCCGATAAATCCTACTCTCTCAAGGATGCGATCAGCACCATGAAGAGCCTACCAGCACCGAAGTTCACACCTACCGTGACTCTTTCGTTCAAGCTTGGTGTCGACCCACGGAAGAGCGACCAAATGGTCCGCGGCTCCGTATCCCTTCCACACGGATCGGGTAAAAACGTCCGCGTCGTCGTATTCGCACAAGGTGCCGCCGCTGAGGCCGCCGTTGCTGCTGGTGCGGAACACGTCGGATACGAAGATCTCATCAAGAAAATTCAAGAAGGTTTCGTCGACTTCGATTCCGCCATCGCCACTCCAGATGCCATGGCCGAAGTTCGTAAAATCGCTCGTGTCCTCGGACCTCGCGGTTTGATGCCTAACCCAAAAACCGGAACAGTTACCGATGACGTTGCGAAAGCCGTCAAAGAAGTCAAAGCCGGTCGTATCGATTACAAACTCGACAAAAACGGCAACATTTCGGGAGCCATCGGCAAAGCCAGCTTTGACGAAGTTCAACTCGAAGAAAACGCCCGTGCGTTCCTCGACAGCGTTGTTCGCTCCAAGCCAGCTTCCGCAAAAGGAAACTTTGTTCAAGCCGTGACTCTCGCTGCTTCCATGCTTCCAGGTCTGCCACTTGAGGCAGCCTCCTACACCACCAAAGCAACCGCATAACCCCAGCACCCAACGACCATGAATCCAGACAAACAAATCATCATCAATGGACTGCTGTCACGCGTCAACGAGTCTCCTTATGTGATCGTCATCGATTACACCGGCCTCACCGTTCCTCAGTTCAGCGAACTTCGCAATCGCTTGGGTGACAACGGAGCCAAGTGCACCGTTGCCAAGAACAGCTACATGCGCAAAGCCCTTTCCGAAGCGGGTCTTCCAGATGTCGGTGCAGACCTTGTTGGTCAAACCGCTTTCATCACCGGAAACTCCGAAGTGTTCTCAACTGCAAAAGTTCTCAAGAATTTCGAAAAGGAATTCAAGAAACCTGAAATGAAGGTCGGTATCCTCGGTTCCGATATCCTCGATTCCGCCAAGCTCAAGATGCTTGCCGATATCCCTTCTCGCGAAGCAGTTCTTTCACAACTTCTCGGCCTCATCAACGAGCCGGCAACTCGCATCGCACGCGTCCTACTCGAAAAATTCGATCCAGAGCGCGAGCATTTCAAATCAGCAGAATCAACCCCTGAAGAAGCAGCTGCCGAATAATAAACAATCTGAATGGATGGTCTGTCGCGTCTCCACGCAATGACCTGATTAACAATGGTTCCTCGTCGATTTCCTAGCTGGGAAATTGAAATCTCCGGAAGCTCCGGGGGCGACGATACCGCAACGGAGAAAATAACATGTCAAATATTGCAAACCTCGTAGAAGAACTCGGCAAGCTTACCGTTCTGGAAGCTGTCGACCTCGTTAAACAACTCGAAGAAACCTGGGGCGTCTCCGCCGCAGCTGCTGTCGCCGCCGGTCCTGCCGCCGCCGCTGGTCCTGCTGAAGCCGTCGAAGAGAAAACTGAGTTCAATGTCGTCATCACTGATGCCGGTGCTAACAAGATCGCTGTCATTAAGGCAGTTCGTGAAGTTGCTCCTGGTCTCGGCCTTGCTGATGCCAAGAAACTCGTCGAAAGCGCACCTGCTAACATCCTTGAAGGTGTTGCGAAGGACGCTGCCGAAGCTGCCAAGAAAAAGCTTGAAGAAGCTGGCGCTAAAATCGAGCTCAAGTAATTCGTTACGGATTTTACCCGGAGCGGTTCTGCCGCTCCGGGCATTTTCCAGAAAATCAATCATTCATAATTTGCAAAATCGGAACCGACGCGTGACACCACTCAAAACCGCGGCATTACGCGTCGCTCCCGACTATTTGTATTCTTCTCATATCTCCTGATCCTAACTCTGCTCGAACCTTTACCGGCTCGGGCTCAAACTCGTAACACCCACCACTACCCCACATCATGGCTGAACGTCTCTATTTTGGTAAATTTGAAGAGGTCATTGACCCACCTAACCTCATTGAAGTCCAGAGCAGGTCTTACGACGATTTCTTACAAAAAGATGTCGCTCCTGGTGATCGCTCCGATGCTGGCTTGCAAGCCGTCTTCCGTGAAGTTTTCCCGATCAAGTCATATGACGAAGCTATTGAATTGGATTTCGTTTCCTACGATATCGAAGATCCAAAAATCACTTCGCTTGAATCTCTCCGCAACAGCGAATCATTCTCCGCTGCTCTCTATGTGACCTTCAAACTGAAGGATGAGACTGGCACCAAAAAAGAGCGAGTCTACATGGGTGAGCTCCCAATGATGACCCGTCGTGGTACTTTCATCATCAACGGTGCCGAGCGCGTGATCGTATCACAGCTCCACCGTTCACCCGGTATCTGCTTTGAAACTTCTCAGCATCTTAACGGAAAAATGCTGCATAGCTTCCGCATCATTCCTGACCGTGGTTCATGGTTGGAAGTGCAATTCGATACCAACGATCTGCTTTACGTTTACCTCGATCGCCGTCGCCGTCGTCGTAAATTCCTAGCTACCACTTTCCTTCGCGTTCTCGGTTACCCAACCGATCGCGATATCGTCAGCCACTTCTACTCGATCGAAAACCTCGCTCTTGGCACCAAGATCGACGAAGCAGAACTCGGTCACAAAGTTCCTTTCGAAGACATCCTCGACGGAGAACTCGTCATTGCCAAAGCCTACGAGCCGCTTACCGCAGGCATCGTGAAACAATTGGTAAGCCTCGGTCATAAAAAACTTGAGGTCATCGACGGCCGCGAAGACGAGATCCTTCTCAAGTCCCTCCGCAAAGATCCTGCGAAAGACGAAGAATCAGCTCTCAAAGACATCTATCGCAAACTTCGCCCAGGTGATCCACCGACCGCATCCAACGCTCGCGCCCTTCTCAAGCGTCTGTTCTTCGATGCGAAGAAATATGACCTTACCCGCGTCGGCCGTTACAAAATCAACCAGAAGCTCGGCATCAGCGTTGATTCCGATCAACGCATCATGGTTCCTGAGGATTTCCTCGCTGCCGTTCGTTACATTCTCAAACTGAAAAAAGGTGAGGGTGTTATCGACGATATCGATCACCTTGGCTCACGCCGCGTGCGTGCTGTCGGTGAGCTTCTTGCTAACCAGTGCCGCGTCGGTCTTGCCCGCACAGAGCGTTTGGTTAAAGAACGCATGACTTTGTTCGATGTGAACATCGAGGGCATGACTCCACAGAAACTCATCAACCCGAAAGCGCTTTCCGCTGTCGTGCGTGATTTCTTCGGTCGTTCACAGCTTTCCCAGTTCATGGACCAGACCAACCCTCTGGCGGAGCTGACTCACAAACGTCGCCTTTCCGCACTCGGACCAGGTGGTCTGAACCGCGATCGTGCAGGCTTCGAAGTCCGCGACGTTCATCCTTCCCATTATGGCCGTATCTGCCCGATTGAAACTCCTGAGGGTCCAAACATCGGTCTGATCAACTCGATGTGCACATACGCACGTATCAACGAGTTCGGATTCATCGAGACTCCTTACCGCAAGGTGAAAAACGGTAAAGTTACTAATGAGATCGAATACCTAACAGCTGACCAAGAGGAAAACTACCTCATCGCTCAGGCATCCAACGTGATCGATAAAGCAGGTCGTTTCGAAAACGAGCGCATCGATGCTCGTGAGCGTGGTGAATTCATCGAGTCCACACCTGCGGAAGTTCATTATATGGACGTCTCGCCGAAACAACTCGTTTCAGTTGCTGCCGGTTTGATTCCTTTCCTTGAACACGATGACGCGAACCGCGCACTCATGGGTTCTAACATGCAACGCCAGGGCGTGCCGCTTCTCGTTTCCGAATCTCCACTCGTTGGAACCGGTCTCGAAGGTAAAGCTGCTCGCGACTCCCGCGCTGTTGTGGTTTCGGAAGCCGACGGCATCATTGCCGCGGCAACCGCAGAAATCATCATCACCACTGCCGATGGTAAACTTCCTGTTTCTGACGAAAAATTCCTCAGTGAACCTGAGTCGGTTAAAACCAACGTTGCCAAAGGTATCTTCGCTTACCCGCTGCGTAAGTTCATGCGTTCCAACGCAGGAACCTGCATCAACCAGAAGCCTATCGTCAAACTCGGCCAGAAAATCAAAAAAGGCCAAGTCCTTGCTGACGGACCGAATACGGAAAACGGCGAACTCGCCATCGGCCGAAACGTCCTCGTCGCATTCATGCCATGGAACGGCTACAACTTCGAGGATGCGATCGTCATCTCAGAGCGCGTAGTGAAAGACGATGTCTACACTTCGATCCATATTTCTGAATTCGATGTTGCTGCTCGCGATACCAAACTCGGCCCAGAGGAAATCACTCGTGATATCCCGAACGTCGGTGAAGAGGCGCTCCGTAACCTCGACCACGACGGTATCATCCGCATCGGTGCAGAAGTGAAACCTGGCGATATTCTCGTCGGTAAAATCACTCCGAAATCCGAAACCGAGCTTGCTCCAGAAGAGCGCCTTCTTCGTGCGATCTTCGGTGAAAAAGCCGCTGACGTTAAAGATACCTCACTCCGCGTTCCTTCAGGTTGTAACGGTATCGTTCAAGATGTTCGTGTTTCCTCACACGGTCTCGCTAAGAAACGTGCTGAAAAAGTCGATCCTGTTGAACTCAAGAAACAACTCAAAAAGATCAACGACGAGCACAAGAAAAAGGCTGACAAACTTACCGACGACCTCACTGAGAAACTCTCTGACATTCTGTTAGGTGAGAAAATTCCTCTCGACGTTGTCAACGCTCAGACTGGTGAAATCATCATCCCTGCGAACCGTAAGATCACCAAGACCTTGCTCCGCAAACTTGCTTCGGTTCATGATCATATCGAAATCGATCCTTCTCCGATCCGTAACAAGATCGTCGAAATTATCAATTCCTTCGAAAGCCGCTTCCAAGAACTCGATACCGATCGCGAACGCAAACTCGATTCCCTCGAGTCTGGCGACGACGTCGATCCAGGCGTGATCAAAGAAGTCAAAGTGTTTATCGCTGCCAAGCGCAAGCTCTCGGTCGGTGACAAAATGGCCGGACGCCACGGTAACAAAGGTGTGGTTGCAACCATCGTTCCTGAAGAAGATATGCCTTATCTTCACGACGGAACTCCAGTTGATATCTGCCTCAACCCACTCGGCGTGCCTTCACGGATGAACGTCGGTCAGGTTCTTGAAACTCACCTCGGTGTTGCTGCAAAAGCACTCGGCTTCAAAGTTGCGACCCCAATTTTCGACGGCATCAAAGAAAACATCATCTGGGACTTCATGTCCGAGGCGAAAAAAGTCGACGGTGTGAAAATGGTCGGCGGTGGAGAGAAAGCCCGCGAGCGTAAACCAAATGAGCCAGAAGGTCGGGGTTACACCTGGATCGGTGACGGCAAAGATGGCAGCACCGCTGGTAAGTCCACTCTTTATGACGGCCGCACTGGTGAGGCTTTCCACAACCCAGTTGTGGTCGGAATGATCTACATGCTCAAACTCGGTCACCTTGTCGCTGATAAGATTCACGCACGTGCCGTTGGTCCATACTCGCTCGTCACCCAGCAGCCGCTTGGTGGTAAAGCGCAATACGGTGGTCAGCGCTTCGGTGAGATGGAGGTCTGGGCACTCGAAGCTTACGGTGCCGCTTACACGCTCCAAGAAATTCTAACTGTTAAGTCTGACGACGTTCAAGGACGCACGCGCATCTATGAAGCCATCGTCAAAGGCGATAATAACCTCGAAGCCGGGACTCCGGAATCGTTCAACGTTCTCATCAAAGAGATGCAATCGCTCGGCCTCGATGTCCGCCCTGGACGCCAAGGTCAATCGAATCACGGTTCACCACTCTCTTCCGGTGGAATGGATGACTTCTCCCTTGATGATCTCACCCTCTAATCAGAAACGCGAAACCAACCCCACATCCCTAACAATTACCTATTATGAGTGTAGACAATAACCTTCGCGAAATCTTTGGCGTGGACGAGCGTCCTGAAGCCTTCGATCAAGTTTCCATCACTGTGGCATCTCCGGAAATCATCCGTAGCTGGTCCAAAGGTGAGGTGAAAAATCCTGAAACCATCAACTATCGTACCTTCAAACCAGAAAAAGGCGGCCTCTTCTGTGAGCGCATTTTCGGACCAACCCGTGACTGGGAGTGTGCTTGCGGAAAATACAAACGCATCAAACACAAAGGCGTGGTTTGCGATCGTTGCGGTGTCGAAGTTACCCTTAGCCGCGTCCGTCGCGAGCGCATGGGTCACATCGAGCTCGCGGTTCCAGTTTCTCACATCTGGTTCTACAAGTGCATGCCTTCACGTATTGGCTTGATGCTCGATATGAGCGCACGTCAGCTTGAGCGCGTCATTTACTATGAAGATTACGTTGTAACCGATCAGGGTAACACCGCTCTCGAAGTTGGACAACTTCTAACCGAAGTTGAACTCCGCGAAGCTGAAGATACCTACGGCGACGGCTCATTCAAAGCAATGATGGGTGCAGAAGCTATCATGGAGCTTCTCAAACAAATCGACCTCGCTTCACTTGCCGTGAAACTTGAGGAAGAGCTCGGCACCACCAAGTCCAAACAGAACAAGAAGAAGCTTTCGAAGCGTTTGAAAATCACTCAAGGCTTCGCTGCTTCCAAAACTCGTCCCGAGTGGATGATTCAATTGGTGCTTCCTGTTATTCCTCCAGACCTTCGTCCGCTGGTGCCTCTCGAAGGTGGACGTTTCGCGACTTCCGATCTCAACGATCTCTATCGCCGCGTCATCAACCGTAACAACCGTCTCAAAAACTTGCTCCTTCTCAAAACTCCGGAAGTCATTATCCGGAATGAGAAACGCATGCTTCAAGAGGCTGTCGATGCGCTCTTCGACAATGGTCGTCACGGCCGCGCCGTCACCGGTGCTGGCAACCGCCCACTCAAATCCCTCAGCGACATGCTCAAAGGTAAAGGCGGTCGTTTCCGTCAGAACCTTCTTGGTAAGCGCGTCGACTACTCCGGACGTTCGGTTATCGTTATCGGTCCCGATCTCAAACTCGGTCAGTGCGGTCTTCCGAAGAAAATGGCTCTTACTTTGTTCGAACCATTCATCATTCGCCGCCTGAAAGAACTTGGCTACTGCCACACCGTTCGTTCCGCGAAGAAGATGATCGATCGCAAGACGACGGAAGTCTGGGACATCCTTGCAGAAGTAACCAAAGGACATCCTATCCTTCTGAACCGCGCTCCAACGCTTCACCGCCTTTCGATCCAAGCTTTCGAACCGAAACTCATCGAAGGCTCCGCGATCCGCGTTCACCCGCTCGTTTGTACCGCATACAACGCGGACTTCGACGGTGACCAAATGGCTGTCCACGTTCCTCTCTCGATCGAAGCTCAGATGGAGTGCCGTCAGTTGATGCTTGCACCTAACAACATCTTCTCACCTGCATCCGGTCGCCCGATCACGGTTCCTTCCCAAGATATCATTCTTGGAACTTACTATCTAACATGGGCCGGCATCCGCACCCAAGTGGATCGCGACAAGCAAGAGCACCTGCCACTGTTTGAAAACTCCTCGGAAGTCGAGTTCGCCATCGCTTCACGCAAGATCGATTACCATTCTTGGATCCGTATCCGTAACCAAGACTTCGGTAAGAAAACTGTTTACGGTGAATCCGATCTCAAAATCATCGAGACCACACCAGGTCGCGTTCGTTTCAATGAAATCTGGCCAGCAGAGCTTGGTTTCTATAACAAGACCGTTGGCAAGAAACAAATCGGTGACATCATCTGGCGTTGCACTCAAGCAGCCGGTAAGAAGAAAACCGTTGAGGTTCTCGATAAACTGAAATCCCTCGGCTTCATGGAAGCGATGCGTTCCGGTATTTCTATCGGTATCGTTGACATGCTCATCCCTGAGGAGAAACCAGAAGTCATCGCCAAGGCCTACGAGGAAGTCGAAAAAGTTTCCAAGCAATACCGCAACGGTGTCATCACAAACGGCGAGCGCTATCAGAAAGTCGTCGACATCTGGACTCAAGCCACCGACACCATCGCCAACGCCCTCTATCGCAAGATCGAGTATAACGAAGGCAAGAAAAAGGCATCGCCTCTGTTCATGATGGTCGATTCCGGTGCGCGGGGTAACAAATCCCAGATCAAACAGCTCGGTGGTATGCGCGGTCTGATGGCAAAACCATCCGGCGAGATCATCGAACGTCCGATTATTTCTAACTTCCGCGAAGGTCTCTCCGTGCTTGAGTATTTCATCTCCACTCACGGTGCCCGTAAAGGTCTCTCCGATACCGCTCTGAAAACGGCGGACTCCGGTTACATGACTCGTAAGCTCGTCGACGTCGCCCAAGACGTGATCGTTTTCCAACAGGATTGCGGCACAGCCAACGGCATCGCAGTCGAAGCGATCTACGACGGTGACGAAGAAGTCGCATCACTCTCCACTCGTATCTACGGACGCGTTTCCTGCGAGCAGGTCAAAGATCCTGTATCCGGTGAGGTCATCGTCAAAATTGACGACGTCATCACGGAATCCCAAGCGAACGCGCTTGAGAAAATCGGTCACGAGAAACTCAAAATCCGTTCGGTTCTCACTTGTGAAGCCGACCGCGGTTGCTGCGCAAACTGCTACGGCCTCAACCTCGCGACTGGCCTTCCAGTCAAGATCGGTGAAGCTGTCGGCATCATTGCTGCTCAGTCCATCGGTGAACCAGGAACACAGCTTACCATGCGTACCTTCCACGTCGGTGGTGTTGCTGCTGCAACCTTCAAACAACCGATCATCAAAACCAAAAACGGTGGACGCCTCGTTTACAAAGACCTACGGGTTGTTCAAGACTCGGATGGTAATTGGGTGGCACTCAATAAAAACGGTTCGGTCTCGATCCGTGACAAAGGCGGCCTAGAACTCGAAAGCCACTCCATCATCATCGGTTCCATCATCTCCACCAAAGACGGTGAAGATGTTAAAAAAGGCGATACCATTGTAACATGGGATCCTTACAACGTGCCGATTCTCACCGAGAAACCCGGTAAGGTTGAATTCCGCGACATGATCCTCGGCATCACCGTTGCTTCTGAAGTTGATAAAGAAACCGGCAAAAAAGGAACGATGGTTACCGAGCACAAAGAGGATCTCCATCCTCAGGTTTGCATCACCGATCCGAAATCCGGAGAGGTCATCATCAGTTACTCCATTCCTGTCGGCGCTCACCTTTCCGTTAAAGAAGGCGAAGTCGTTACCGGAGGAACCCAGCTTGCGAAAACTCCACGTAAAGTGGCCCGCACCAAGGACATCACCGGTGGTCTCCCACGTGTTGCCGAGCTCTTCGAAGCTCGCAAACCGAAAGAATCCTGCGTCATCGCGAAAATCGAAGGCGACGTTTCCTTCGGTGGCAACGTCCGCGGTAAGAAAAAGGTCATCGTTACCGATTCGACTACTGGCGAACAAGTCGATCACCTCGTCCCGATGGGCAAACACATCATTGTTACGGAAGGCGACAAAGTGAAACGCGGCGATCAAATCACGGAAGGACCTGTTTCTCCGGAAGATCTTCTCGAAGCCTGCGGCGCGACCGAACTACAAGAACACCTTGTGAACGAAGTACAATCCGTTTACCGCGTCCAAGGCGTGGAAATCAACGACAAGCACATCGAGGTGATCGTTCGTCAGATGCTCCGTAAGGTGAAAATCACCGATCCGGGCGATGCCGATCAATTCCTCTGGGGTGATCAAGTCGAGCGCACCACCTTCAAAAAGGTCAACGCCGAGATCGTTGCCAACGGTGGTAAGCCTGCCGAAGGCGAGCCAGTATTGCTTGGTATCACCAAAGCCTCTTTGGAAACCGATTCGTTCATCTCCGCCGCTTCCTTCCAAGACACCACCCGTGTTCTTACCGAAGCCGCGACCCTTGGTCGTATCGATTACCTCACCGGATTCAAAGAAAACGTCATCATGGGTCACCTCATCCCAGCGGGCACCGGCTTCCATCACCATCGTGATTCGGAATTCGAGTTCACTGTCGAAGAGCCAGAGCCAATCGTCGAAGCACCAGAAATCTTCGAAGACGAAGAAGACGTGGTTTCCGCTTAATTCTAACAAAACCCAAAACAACCCCGGTTCATCGAAAAGTGACCGGGGTTTTTTGTATTTAATGGTTTCCATTTTCAGACTGTAGTTTAGAAATATGCATCATTATGAAAACCACTATCTCGGCCTTGATTCTCATTTTTACCCTAAGCTCTGGGTTATTTGCTCGCACTTGGACCGATAAAGATGGTCGCTCGATAGATGCGGATATCGTGAAAGCCGATGAGACAGAGGTTACGATTAATAAAGCAGGCAAAGAATTCAAATTGCCGCTCGAAAAGCTTAGCGATGCCGATAAGGGGTTTGTAAAGGAGTGGCTTGCTGAACAAAAGGTAAAGAAGGAAGAGGTGAAAAAAGAAGAAGTCCCAGTAGCTGTGCCTCCTGTAGAGGTTACGATTAATAAAGCAGGCAAGCTCGAAGAGCTTGGCAATGCCGATAAGGGGGATGTAAGGGAGTGGCTTGCTGAACAAAAAAGAAAGAAAGCTGTGCCTCCTGGGCAAGCATCTTTCGACGGTAAGCCGCTAGCGCTCGGAGGTAAGACAAATCTATTTGAATATGAGTATTCGGCGGAACAGTTAGCGATGGTCAAAAAGGAAAAGGGAACAGATACAGGGTTTAAAATAGCGTTCGCATTGCCAGCAAATTTCGATCCCACAAAACCTCACAAGGTTTTTATCGTTGGTACTGCTGAAAACAACGCTAAGCAGGCCGCAGATGGAAATGTAGGAATGATGAGTTTCTTCGGTAAGCAATGTGCGGCTAGCGGTTGGATTTGTATGGCTTACGATTCAAATTTAGGACGGGTACGGCATGATGTGGATTTGCAAGCAGCATTAGCAAAGATCAATAAGGAGTGGCCAGGTTTCAAAGGTTGGGAATTTGCCGCTGGTGGATTTTCAGGCGGAGCCAAAGCATGCATGTTCCCAATGGCTTACTTGATCAAAAACGAATACAAAGTGATTGGTGGATTCCTAGCCGGCTGCAACGAGGATCTTTCTGGAACTGTGCAGAAACTCTATAGAGTGCCAAAATCCGAATTCAAGGATGTGAAGATTTTTTTAGGCAATCCAGCTTCTAAGGCAGACTACGCCGAGCCAGTGAAAACGAGTATGAAACGGAACGGAATAGCCAATGTTCGAGCAGAGGTGCACAACGGTAATAGTTCTCTCGAATACACACAGTTCGCCGAGGGATTGAAATGGATTGCTGGGCAGTAGTCCGAATCAGCTGAGCTACATAATTCTTCACTTAAGATAAGATTCGATCTCGTCTTAGGATTTTTCGCGAGTGTGGGTGATGACTAGCTGTCTTCAACGAGATCATCTTTTTCATGATCATTGCAGACATCTGTCATAGTACAGAAATAATCGAGCGAGACGCAGATGTGTGCGATGCTAAGAGTGGAGAGTTTATCGTAGCGATAAAATAATGCGTCGCGCACATGATCACGAAACAAGTAGCTATCCGATAGCAGTGAGGTTTCTGCTTCGCCAATTCGCTCAATAAAATCGGCTTTGATTGTTACCACCGCGCCAAATTCCCATGGTTTAGTTTGCGCACTGAAGTGCTCCTATAAAACACCACAATTTCTACTCTATGAGTTACGTTGTGAAGACTTTGGCGATTCCGTCAAGAATGCATGTGATCTTAGGTGATTGGTGGTCAGAATTATTTATTCAAAATCCCCCGAATAAACTCCGTAAAGAAAGCTTCACCTTCTGAGAGTTTCTCAATCTCAATGAACTCATCTTTGGTATGCGCTTGATGAATCGAGCCAGGGCCGATGCAGATAGAGGGTAAACCTGAAGCAGAAAGATGGGCGGCATCAGAAAACCAAGGGGCACCATCTAGCTGGGTGCCTAGCGCGGTCGCGAGAAGTTTCTGGATGTAGGGATTTTCCGCATCCGTCTCCATCGGTGGGTTTTCGTGGGCGTAAATGACATCGATGGGAAGGCGAAGCTCCGCGATCGTCTCACGAAGCAACTGGAGCGCACCTCCTGCATAGTAGAGCGATGGAGTTTGCCGAATGTCGATTTGAGCGGTAGCCAGGTTCGGGACGACGTTTGCCGCCAAGCCTCCGGAAATGACGCCGATGTTCATGGTCGAGTGACCAAGAATATCGTGATCAAAAGAAGCAAGCTTTGGGGCAAGAGTTTCCTGTAGAGCGATGAGAGCTCGTGAGAGTTTGAGAATCGCATTATCTCCCTTTTCAGGTTGAGAGGAATGAACGGAAACACCGCTCGCAGTCAGGGTCGCCCAAACGGAGCCCTTCGTGATATTGACAATCTTCATCGAGGTTGGTTCGCCAACAATCGCAAATGCATATTCCGCCGCGTGGTGTTCGGCGAAATGTTTGGAGCCATGTTGCGAGGCTTCTTCACCCATGAACGCCACGAAATCGACCGCCACTGGAAGATCGCGGAGGATGGATTGGTTGTTTTTCAAACCCATCAGCATCGCCGCCATCGGGCCTTTGGTATCGGATGCGCCACGACCCCAGATCTTTCCATCGCGGATTTCACCTGAGAAAGGATCGATAGTCATGTTATCAATTCCGACCGTATCCATGTGAGGCCCCAAAAGAATCCGAGGCCGACCATCGAGCGGTGTAAAGCGGGCGATCAGGTTGGGTCTGCCTGGCTCGATTTCTTCAAGCGTGACCTCCGCTCCAATTCCCTCGAGCCAGATTTTTAGAAAATCCGCCATCCGCTGTTCACCTGCAACATCCGCCTGATCGGGCGAGGCATGGCTCGGGTTCACCGAGGGAATTTTGATGAGTTCTTGGAGAAGCATGGAGGAAACTCTAAATTTTAAATTCTAAACTTCAAATCACAAGTTGAGGAATACTTGAGACAAGAGATTGGGGATTCTGCTTATTCGATCGCAACGGGATCAAAGACATTAGCCTGGCGGTCAGAGACCCCGGGAACATGGATTCAATTTTTTTGGCTGGGCGGTTGCAAACCGCCGCCACGGTTGGCAGATTGCCCACCTGAACATGATTGGAGAAAAGGTAACGAATTTGGCGGCTTATCGGTTTGTCGAGTTGTCTGGGCTGAAAGAGCTCCGGGAGGAGTTGCTGGCATTATGTAAGGACGCGGGCTTAAAGGGGACGATTTTGTTGAGTGTGGAAGGGATCAATCTTTTCGTCGCGGGAGCGGAGCAGGGGGTGGATCAATTGATGGCTAGGTTGCGGCAGATTCGGGGTTTGGAAGATTTTGCGGGGAAAGTCAGCGTAAGCGATGATCAGCCATTCCGGCGGATGTTGGTTCGCATTAAGAAAGAGATTATTTCTTTCGGGATTGAAGGGGTAGTTCCAGGTAAACGGACTTCACCGAAGCTTTCCGCAAAGGAGTTGAAGCGGTGGTTGGATGAGGGTCGGAAAATTACGTTGTTAGATACGCGCAACGATTATGAGGTGAAGTTGGGGACGTTTGAAGGAGCTATTGTTCCGGATATTCATACGTTCCGTGAATTTCCCAAGGCTGTTAGAGAACTTCCCGAGGAGATGAAGGATGAAACCATCGTGATGTTTTGCACAGGTGGAATTCGCTGTGAGAAAGCAGGTCCATTTATGGAGATGGAAGGTTTCAAGCATATCTATCAACTCGATGGCGGGATTTTGAAATATTTTGAGGAATGCGGAGGGGATCATTATCAAGGTGAGTGTTTTGTGTTTGATCAACGCGTGGGCGTGGATCCGGCGTTGCAGGAAACAGATTCTGCGATGTGCTTTGTCTGCCAAGCTCCGCTAAAGGCTGAGGATCAAGAAGATCATCGATATACGGAGAGCGTAAGTTGTCCGCATTGTTTTAAATCCGAACCTGAAAAAATGTCTCAGCGCATTGCCCAAGCGCAGGCGAGCTTGGATGAAGTGTGCCGGGTTTTACCGGGTTCAGTTCCTCAGGAAAACCGTAGGCCTGTGAATGTTGCGGCGAAGTATGACAAATGGACTTTATTAGATTTATTGGTGGAGCAGTTTCCGCAGATCAGTCGCGAGGAATGGGCACAGCGCTGCGCGGAGGGTCGGTTTGTGAGCTATGGTGGAAAAGTTCGATATGCGGAACATGTGGTTCGTGCGGGTGAACGGATTTTGCAGGTTTTCCCTCCTGCGGTGGAACCAGAGGTGGCGCGTGGGATTCGGATCCTGTGGGAGGATGAAGCTTTGGTGATGGTAGAAAAACCGGCGCCTTTACCGATGCATGCGAGCGGCCGTTATCATCGCAACACCTTGCAGTATTTGCTCAATCAAGTTTACGAGCCGAAGTTTTTGCGACCTGTGCATCGTTTGGATGCGAACACTCGCGGCCTGGTTTTGTTTGCTCGCACCAGACATTTTTGCCGATTGCTGCAACAACAGTTTCTTAATGATAAGCTGGAGAAGATTTACCGCGTCAAAGTTCAGGGAAGTCCTGAGTGGAATGAGAAAGTTTGTGAGTTTGCAATTTCAAAAGAGGTCGAAGGACCCGGGGGGCGTAGTGTGGATGAAAAAGATGGATTATCGGCTCGCACGGAGTTCTCTGTGAAAGAACGTTGTGCTGATGCGACGACATGGCTTGAAGCGAAGCTGGGGAGCGGTCGGACCAATCAGATCCGTGTGCATCTTTGGGAACTGGGTTTTCCTGTGGTCGGCGATCCTTGTTATCTTCCCAACAAGCAGATGAGCGATAAGCAAACTTTGGAAGTGGGCGATCCTGCTATGGAGCTTGAGGCATGGAAACTGAGTTTCACGCATCCGATTTCAGGTAAGCGCATGATTTTCGAAAATGGCAAAGCCCTACAAGAATGAACCTTCCGTGGATTTATCAGGCGTCTAAGCAGAAGAAACTCATGGTAGGAGTTTCCGGTGGATTGGATTCCATGGCATTGCTTCATTTGTTGCATGATGCGAGATTTAAAAATGTGGTGGTATGCCATCTCGATCATGGATTGAGAGGAAAGGAATCTGCAGGCGACGCGCAGTTTGTGAAACGTGTTGGCAAGCAACTGGGTTATGAAGTCATCGCTGCGAAAATGAATCTGCGTGAGAAGATGAAACAGTCTGGAATCTCGTTAGAAACAGCGGGCAGAGAAGCTAGGCATGAGTTTTTTTCCGCATGCGGTAAGCAACATCGCTGCAAGGTTTTGTTGCTCGCTCATCATGCGGATGATCAGGCGGAGACGATTTTATGGAATTTACTCAGAGGTTCGTTGGGTTGTCGTGGGATGAGTGAGGTGACAGAGATGAAAATGGGTGGGAGAGAGATTTTCGTGGTTCGTCCATTGTTAGAAATCCGAAAATCTGATCTCAAATCATGGATGCTGGAGCGGAAATTAAGCTGGCGAGAAGATGCAACCAATGCGGTGAACGATGTGGTGCGGAATCGTTTGAGAAACGAAGCGATCCCGTTGCTGGATGAAATCGCCAAGCGTGACATCACACCGAACTTGCTGCGCGCAGCGGAAATCGATAGCGAATGGCGGGAACTGTTGGATTGGAGTATTTGCGCAGCTGCTGCGATCGATCCGCAAGGTCGCTTGCACACAGGTGCTTTGAAAGAATTGCCTGCGGTTTTATCCCGTGCGGTGATTGCGGATTATTTAAAGAGGAAGCAGATCGAGAATTTGGATTGGCGCTTGTTGGAGCGATGCTTGGAACTGCTTGATGTGGAAAAGGCCGCCAGCGTAAATCTCCCAGGTGGACGTCGTTTGAGGAGGAAAGCGGGTAGGATTTTTGTTGAAGAAAGCTAGATGTCTAAATCGCCGGAGGCTTTGGACTGCAGCAATCATTTGCAGCTCTAAGAGTTCGTGCGTTTATACAAAGCTGCAGGTAGTTGCCTCGCATGCCGTGGATAACGCATCCCCTTAAATGCTGGGAATAAGAATCCCAGCAGTCCAAAGCCTGCGGCGCCAAAACCCTGAGCTTGCAATGTCACCAGAATTTGATCCAAATTCTTACCGTGTCAGAAACTGAGTCATCGAATGAAAAAGCGCGGCGCTGGGGGGCATTTGTCTGCCCTGATTGTCGATTCTTGTTTCGTATCCCAGGCGATCACGATGGACTCGGAATCGTATGTCCCTCATGCCGACGCATGTTGCGGATCCCAAAAGACGGGGATGCTGTCTCGCCGCTGATCAAGCCAATCAAGAGGATCCGAGGGTGAATTGAAATTCTAACAAATCAACAATCAAAAATCGTCAATCATCAATCGGAAATCAATTCGTGAAAGGCACGATTTGGCATTCCGATTTGATTGGCGATTGACGATTGATAATTTTTGAATGAAGAGAAAGGGACAGGATTGTCCCTTCTCCTTATTTCTTAACGTCCCAACGGAGGATACGGCCCCATTTGTTCCACTCGGTGGTGACGACGTTGCCGTCTTTGTCGAAAGTGACGCCGTGAGGTGATGTGGTGATACCTTCGCGCCATGCTTCAGGATTGACGTTGTTGGTGTTGAATTCTTTCGGGTTGTCGTTAGGGCCTAATACTTTGAGGACTTTGCCTTCTTTATCGAGGATGGTGACGCCGCTGGCGAGTTGGGCGACGGCGACGAGATCGCCATGGAAATCAACGGTGCAAGGTTTCGGAACTTTTTCAGCATATACGCCGATGAATGTGCCATCGAGATTGAGGTGAATGAGGCGGTCGTTGGTGCGATCGCAAACGAGAACGCGGACAGGGTCGAAGCGATAGTCGAAGGCGAATTTATGAGCAGTTTTCAAATTGTATGGCTCGGCTTTGCCTGCGGTGGTGGATTTGAATTTTCCTTCTTTGTCGAAGATGAGGATGCGATCGGATGCGTAGCCATCGATTAGCCAGATGTCGCCGTTCGGTGCGCGGTCGGCGTGAGTGAGGGCAAATTTTTTGCCTACTTCTTCGGGAATTGCGGTCATCGGGATTTCCATAAGAATTTCACCTTCTGTGGAAAGTTTGAGGAAAGCGGATTTTTCATCTTTTAAGCAAGCGGCGTAGATGATGTCTTTGCCGTCTTCTTGGACCATGGTAAAACCGTGGTGGTTGTTGCGGGCGTTTGGGAGGTTGCGGAGGTATTTGCCTTCGTGTGAGTAAACTTGAATGCCGCTTTTTTCTCCACCGACGATGGATACGTAAAAATTGCCTTTTGAATCAACATCGATTTCACCGTGTGAATCGCCGACGTGGGCGAGTCCTTCTGGAGCTTTCAGCCAGTCTTTGTGGTGTTCGAATTCGTGGGCGGTGGCAGCGGTTATCAGTGCGGCGAGCAGTAGGATTGGTTTCATGTTTTTAAAAAAGTTCTTGGTTCTTAGTTTTTGGTTCGTGGTTCGTGGTTCGTTGTTCGTTGTTCTTAGTTCTTAGTTCTTAGTTCTTAGTTCTTAGTTCTTAGTTC
>Ga0315902_10001703_pt1 | contig 35097 bp, 27 predicted proteins | sample LakEriMetagenome_9_FD_203523 | JGI IMG/M metagenome (GOLD analysis project Ga0315902, IMG submission 203523) | Freshwater fungal communities from buoy surface, Lake Erie, Ohio, United States - Buoy 12 MA117 | ecosystem: Environmental > Aquatic > Freshwater > Lake > Lake biofilm | place: USA... | reverse complement strand
ACGTGAAGCTGCTGACCGCCACCCACGCCCACTATGACCACGCCTGGGGGCTCGCCGAGCTCAAGCGCCGCACCGGGGCCCGCCTCGTCGTGAACCGCGCCGACCGTGAGCTGTTCGAGTCGGGCGGCAAGACCGACTACCTGTGGGCCGCACGCCCCGAGATGCACTTTGAGCCGGTGACCGTTGACGAGACGTTCACGCATGGCGGCACACTGTCGCTGGGCGGGGTCACGCTGACCGCCCACCACCATCCCGGACACAGCAAGGGCGCCACCAGTTTCACGCTCACCGTGCGCGAGAACGGACGCGACTATCGCGTCATCATCGCCAACATGGGGTCGATCAACCCCGGCGCCCGCATGACGGGCCTGCCCACCTATCCGGACATCGGCCGCGATTACGCCCTGACCTTCGAACGCCAGAAGGCCCTGTCGGTCGATGTGTTCCTGGCGTCGCATGCGGGGCAGTTCCGGATGCACGACAAGTACACGCCCGGCGCGCCGTACGACCCGGCGCGCTTCGTCGATCCGGAGGGCTTCCGCCGCTCCGTGGAACAGCTCGAGCGGACCTACCGCGAGCAACTGGCGCGCGATCGCGCAGCGAAGCCGTAGCGCGCGCACGGCTGGCCGGCTGCCGTGCCGGCGCAGATGGGGGAGGGGCGGACACGATGCGCAGCCGCTTGCCCCGCCCGACCTGGTCGCGATGAGCGCACAGCCGATGGTGGACGCGCAGGTGCGCCAGGGCGGTGGCCACGCTGGCCCGCCCGATGGCGCGGAGCACCTGCCGTTCCCACGGGAGATGTCGTTCCATCCACCCTTCTCGCCAACGCCGCCCCGGCCCACTGGCCTGCCAGGGGCAGGTCAGCGGGGACGGGTCTCCTGCGCGGCCAGCGTCCACGCCGCCTGGTGCACCAGCCGCGCAATCGCCGTCATCTTCCGGTAGTTGATCTTCTCGGGACGGTCGTAGGCCGTGTGATAGTCGGGGTGCAGCCCCGTGTGGAACCAGAGCGCCGGGACGCCCCGCTGCAGGAAGGGCCACTGATCACTGCGGCGCAGCAGGTTCGAGCTGTTGTTGTCGTAGCGCAGCCTGAGGTCGAGGCGGGCCCCCGAGGCGTTGAGCCGCTCGACCAGCCCGCTCAGCTGCGGATGGCGACTGTAGCCCAGCAGGTTCACCGCATTTCTGTTCGACTCGGCGGTCTGCACATCGAGACCGGCGAATCGGGTGCCCCCGCCGACTTCCACTTCCTCGTCGCGCCCAATCATGTCCATGTTGAGCACCGCCACCGTCTGCGCCAGCGGCATCGTCGGGGCCTCGGTGTAGGCCCACGCGCCGAGCAGCGGACCGCGTTCTTCGGATCCCCACGCGGCAAACAGCACCGACCGGCGTGGCCGCTGGCCGGCGGCGGCCGCGCGCGCGAAGGCATCGGCGATGTTCACCAGGGCCACCGTGCCCGAGGCGTTGTCGTCAGCGCCGTTGAACACCGTGGAGCCCTCCGCGCCCTCATGGTCGTAGTGTGCCGAGACGATCACCACCTCCCTGGACAGGGCAGGGTCGCTGCCTTCGAGAAGGGCGAGCACGTTCCGATCCGCCACGGTGTGGCGGTTGACCCGAGTGGTGAGTGTGACCGTCGGCCCGTCGATCCACAGCGGAGCGAACCCGCTGGCGGTCTCGGCCGCGCGCGACAGTTCGACAAGCGAGCGCCCCGAGGGGCTGATGAGTGACTCGGCCACCGCGGGAGACACCTGTGCAACAGGGATGCGGACCTGATCGGCCCATGAGGCCAGCGTGAATCGGTCGATGCGCGGCGGTGTGGGGGGCCAGAAGGCGCGCGCGGCGGCATCGAAGGCCTGAGGGGCCGGATGATTGTGGACGTCGGTGACCAGAAGGACGCCGACAGCACCGGCCGCCTGCGCCGCGAGGGCCTTCCTGATGGCGACGGCCGGCTCGGACGACACCAGCCCGTCGAACGGGCTCTTCGGTTCGCGCTCGCCGGGCTCGTGGTCGAGGATGAGCGCGATGCGTCCGCGCACACGGTCGCCATAGTCGTCATAGTTGAGGGCGCGGGCCGTGATGCCGAACCCCGCATACGCGACCCTCGCCGTGGTTGAGGCGTTGGCGCTGAACCGCTGCGGGTAGAAGTCGTACATCGGCCGGAACGTCTGAACGTCCGGTTCCGACCGATGCAGGTGAAGGGCGTTCCCCTCGCCGAGCGTGGCCACCATCAGCTGCGTCGGCTGCACAAAGGTGCCATCGGGAGCACCCGGACGGAGGCCCACGCGCTCGAAGCGAGATCGCACCCAGTCGGCGGCCAGCGCATTCTCGGGCGTCCCGACCAGCCGGCCGCGGAAGCCATCACCGGCCAGGAAGAACAGGTCGGCCCTGAGATCCTCGAGCCGGATGGTGTCGCTGAACGGCGCGGCCACTTGCGCCGATATGGCGCCGGTGAGAAAAAGGCCCAGCGCAGGCAGCAGCGCGCGCGAGATGAAGCGGAGCGTGGCAGGCATTGGCGCATCTTGGCCCAGAAGCGGCGCGTGCGGCAATGTCGCGTGCGTTCGGGGCCCGACCAGGGTGCGCCCCCTGGCGCGTCCTGCCGTCGTCCTCAGAACTGGAAGTAGATGAAGTCGAGCGAGGCTGTGCTTCGAAACAGGAGGATGCTGATGAGGATGGCTCCGAGGAAACATCCTTGCAGCACCAGCTTCGGCCAGTCCGGGTGCGGTGAGGGATGCCCAGGTGGCACCCGGGGGGACGACCGATGCCACTCCACCCAGACCCCCTCCACAAACACCGGGGCCGCCCAGGGCAGCAGCATGAGTATCAGGGTGAGTGCCGCTTGCCGATCAAGCGCAGAGTCGGCCCAGGGCGACAGCGTCAGGTGTCGCAGCAGCATGGCGGTGTCAGTCTCGCGGAACATGAGCCAGCCGACGTGGGCGAGCAGCACCATACCGACGATGCGGAATGGCACGAGCAGCGGAACGGCAGACGGAGGGGGTGAGGGTAGCCAGCGGCCGGCCAGGCGACTGAGCACCAGCAGCAGCCCGTGATAGCCCCCCCACATCACAAAGTTCCAGGAGGCGCCGTGCCACAGACCTGACAGCAGGAAGGTCAGCAGCAGGTGACCGAGTTCCCGCGGGAGCCCCCGTCGTGAGCCCCCGAGCGGGATGTAGACATAGTCACGGAACCAGGTGGACAGGGAAATGTGCCATCGCCTCCAGAAATCGCGTGGCCCGAGGGCGAAGTAGGGCTGGTCGAAGTTGACCATCAGGTCGAATCCCAGCCACCGGGCGGTGCCCCTGGCGATGTCGCTGTAGGCCGAAAAGTCGGCGTAGATCTGCAGGCCGAAGGCAAAGACGCCGGCCCAGAGCAGGGCGAACCCCGGGGCCTCGACGCTGAACACCTTGTTGGCGATGACGCCGGCCGAGTCGGCGACGACCAGCTTCTTGAAATAGCCCCACGCCATGAGCAGGAGGCCGGTCCTGGCCGCGTCCAGCGAGAACGTGCGCCTGGCCTCGACCTGCGGCAGCAGGGCCGAGGCCCGCTCGATCGGTCCGGCCACCAGCTGCGGGAACAGGGCGACGAAGGTGGCCACGTCCACCAGCGACGGCCGGGCGCGCAGATGACCACGGTAGACATCGATGGTGTAGCTCAGGGCCTGGAACGTGAAAAACGAAATCCCGACGGGCAACAGCACCGTGATGGAGGGAATCGTCGATGCCAGACCGAGGGATGCGAGGATGGGGCTGAGGTTAGCGGCGAAGAAATTGAAATACTTGAAAAAGCCCAGCATGCCCATGTTGGTGCCGATGCTGAGGCCGAGATACCAGCGGCGGTGTACCGGGTCAGATTCCATCCGGCGAGCGGCCCACCAGTCAACGAGGGTTGAGAAGGCGATGAGACCGAGAAACCAGGGATGGATGTAGCCGTAGAAGAAGTAGCTCGTCACCAGCAGCCAGCGGTTTTGCCACCGGTGGGGCAGGGCCCAGTAGACCGCGACCGTGACGACAAAAAAAACGAGGAAGTCGAGGCTGTGAAAGATCACCGGAACACATCCGCCAGTTTCTGTGCAAAGAGTTCCGTGTAACGCTGCCGATGGCGACCAGCCATGTGGTCGCCGTCCGTGTACCAGTCCAGGGGATAGTCCGGGTCGCCGGTGTCATCGTGAAATACGGCGCCGTTGCGTTCCACGTAGGTCCGCAGGTCGGCCACATACCGTTGCAGGACGGCGGACTGCGGCGGGGGGGCGTGCGGCCCCGGCCGTCGCTGGACCCGCACCAGGCACAGCGTGATGCCGTTGTCGCGCGCCAGTGCGATCAGATCAGGCAGGATCGAGCGCGGCAGCATGCGGTGGAAATCACCAAGTTCCGAGTCGCCGGACGCCATGTCGGCGGCCAGCGCGGGCCGCAGTTTCTCGAGGGCGAACATGGTGTTGAGGTGGGATTGGAGCGTCTCGGCGTGTGCCGGGCCGGCCAGGAGCCTGGGCGGCCACCGGCGCAGCGCCTGGTCGGCCGCCTCACGCACGGGGCGATAGCCATAGACGGCATCCAGGGCCCGAGGGACCCGGTACCACGTGCCCTCCAGACGCCTCGCCACCGCCCTGTCCAGTTCGGGTTCAGTGGGACCGGCCACCGTGTCGACCGACCAGCGGAATTGGTCGTCCAGGCGGAACATCACGTCGGTCATGTTGAAGTCGCGGAAGAAGACGAACACCACCTTGGGCCGAACATCGGCTCCGAGCACGACGTTTTTCAGGGCCAGATACCAGTAGGCGGGACCGGTACCTGGCTGCATGACCCACCACGCCTGCTGCTTGATGACGTAGGACAGGTGTCGCGGGTCGATGCGCGACCCCAGCATCGAGTCGCCGATCAGCACGTACTTCGGCTGAATGCGGCGAATGTCCTCTCGGAAGGTCGGATCGAACGCGCGCCGGGCATAGGTCGCGCCGAGTGACGGCAGGTAGCTCGGCGTCGCGTCGGCGGTCAGGGTTGCCGCCACCGGCCTGAGCAGCAGCGGGAGGCAGAGTGCGAGGCACGGCAGCAGCGCCAGCGCCCAGGGACGCGGGGGGCGTCCGGACGGATTGACCGGTGATGACACAGCAGAGGACATGGACGAGCGCCGATTTTACTCTCAGCAGACTCTCTGCGTCGCCACGGATGGGCTGCGGCCGCTGCCCAGCCGATGCCACCGATGTACGTGACTCGCGACGTGTATGCCGCCGTCCGGTGTTACGCCAGCGCCACACTCTCGGGGTACCATACGACGTGGAGCGACTGACATGAGCGTGATTCCCATCAAGGACGTGGTGCGTGAGAAGTATGGCGCAGCGGCGCTGCGCGTGGTGGCCGGGCAGGGCAATGCCTGCTGCGGTGGCGCGGCGTTTGACGGTCAGTGCGATCCGATCACGACCGACCTCTACTCGGCCGAGCAGGCCGACCAGATTCCCGACGCCGCCATGCGCGCGTCGCTCGGCTGCGGCAATCCGACCGCGCTGGCGGAGCTGTCACCCGGAGAGACCGTGCTCGACCTCGGCTCGGGCGGCGGCATCGACGTGCTGCTGTCGGCGCGCCGGGTGGGGCCCACCGGGTTCGCGTACGGCCTCGATATGACCGACGAAATGCTGGCGCTCGCCGAGGAAAATCGTGCGAAGAGCGGCCTTACCAACGTGCGCTTCCTCAAGGGAGACATCGAGCACATTCCACTGCCAGATGCCAGCGTGGATGTCATCATCTCGAACTGCGTCATCAACCTGGCGGCCGACAAGGACCGCGTGCTGCGCGAGGCCTTCCGCGTGCTCAAGCCCGGCGGTCGCTTCGCAGTCTCTGATGTCGTCGTCAGGGGTGAGGTGCCCGAGGCCATCCGCCGCAGCATGGAGTTGTGGGTGGGCTGCATCGCCGGCGCCCTGCAGGACACGCAGTATCAGGAAGCCCTGGGCCGGGCCGGCTTCGAGGGCATCGACATCGAGCCGACCCGGATCTACTCGGTAGAGGATGCCCGCGCGTTCCTCACCGCTGAGGGGCTCGATGCGGCGGCGCTGGCGACGGCAGTGGACGGCAGCTTCATGAGTGCCTTCATCCGGGCGCGCAAGCCGGCCGAGCGAGTCGGCGCGGGGGCCTGAGCGTGACCGGTGCCAACGATGCGCCGCGGATACGCGTGCTGGTGCTGTGCACGGGCAACTCGGCCCGCAGCCAGATGGCCGAAGGATTGCTACGGCACGACCACGGTGCGCGCCTGACGGTCGAGAGCGCCGGCACCCGTCCCAGCCTGGTGCGACCCGAAGCGATTGCGGTGATGCGGGAGGTGGGAATCGACATCAGCGGCCACCGATCCAAGTCGCTGGACGAGTTTCTCGGGCAGTCGTTCGACATCGTGCTGACCGTCTGTGACGATGCCCGGGAGGCATGCCCGGTGTTTCCGGGGGGCGGGCGTCGCGTGCACCGCGCGTTCGAGGATCCGGCCGCCGTGCAGGGCACGGAGGCCGAGCGGATCGAGGCGTTCCGGCGCGTGCGCGAAGCGCTGCGCAGCTACTTCCAGGGCTGGCCGCTGTAACATCATCAGGTCGTGAACCACCGCCTGTGGCAGCACCCGTGGGGGCGCGGTCTGGTGCTGCTGTCTGCCTTCTGGGCCATCACCGTGGCCATGGCAGCGCCCTGGACCCTGCATCCGGCCACTCGCCTGGTGGCCAATCATCCCGATGTGCACCTGTTTGTATGGACCCTCGCGTGGGATGCCCATGCGTTCGTCACGCAGCCGCTGCGGATCTTCGACGCCAATACGTTCTTTCCCTTCGGCAATTCGCTGGCGTACTCGGAAAACCTGATCGGGTCGGCCCTGCTGTCGGCCCCGGTGCAGTGGCTCACGGGCAACGCGGTGCTGGCCCTCAATCTGGTGTCGATGCTGACGGTGGTGCTCTCCGGGGCCGGTGCCTACCGCCTCGGCCGGGCCCTCGGCCTGTCGCGGGCCGCGAGTGTGGTCGCCGGGGTCGCCTTCGCGTTTGCGCCGCCGAGGTTCGTGCGCATGGGGCAGCTGCACCTGACGGCCATCCAGTGGATTCCGTTTGCGCTGGCGTCGCTGCTCGACTACCTGAACCACGGTCGCCGGCGCGATGTGCTGCTGGCGGTCGCGTTCGCGACGCTCGAGGCGCTGTCGAGCGGGCACGGCGCCGTCTTCCTGCTCGTGGCGGTGGTGCTGCTGCTGGCGTATCGCCTGATCGTGCGCGAGCCCCTGAGAGTGGAGCAGTGGATCCCCGATCTGGGGGCCCCGGGCGTGCTGCTGCTGGCACCGGCGGTGCTGGTGTTCGTGCCCTACCTGCGGGCCCAGCGGGAGGTCGGTCTGGCGCGCAGCCTCGAGAACTGGGAGGCGCATCGCGACAGCTTCCTGGCGTCAACGTCCTACCTGCACCAGTGGCTGCTGTCGCTGGCCACCACGCATGACTTCACGCGTGATGCGACCGCGTGGCTCTTCCCTGGCTATCTGCCGCTGGTGCTGGCCGGCGTGGCACTGCTGAGGCCCGTGCGTGACCGGGCACCGTTCTACTTTCTGGCGCTGACCGTGGTGTCCGTGCTGATGATGACGGGCGGACCCCTGAGCCTGTGGCCGCACCTCTATGCGCTGCCGGGATTCAGCTTCATCCGCGTGCCGTCGCGCTTCGGACTTCTCGCGATGCTGGGGGTGGCCATGCTTGCCGGGATCGGTCTGCAGCGGCTGGTGGAGGGGCGTGTTCCGAGACGCACCTGGGCCGCGGCGCTGGCCGTCAGCGGCCTGATGCTCGGCGAGTTTGCGTCACCCCCGACGCCCGGGGCGGACTTTACCTTGCACGCCGAGCCTATCGATCGCTGGGTGAACACCCTGCCGGCCGGGGCGTCGCTGGCCGAGGTGCCGGTACCGAGTCCGGGCAACGCCGGGGCCTTCGAGCGCCAGCAAACCACGGCCATGCTGCATTCAATGGCGCACTGGCGGTCGATTGTGCAGGGATACAGCGGCATCCGGCCGCCACTGCAACTCGAGATCCTGACAGCGCTGACGGCGTTTCCCGACGAGCTCAGCCTGCACCTGCTCACCCAGGCTCAGGTCGACTACGTGCTCGTGCATGCCGACCAGTATCCCGACGGCCGATGGCCCGAGGTGCTGGCCCGAATCGAGGCCGAACCCCGGCTGCGACTCGTGCATGTCGAAGGAGACGGTCGCGTATACCAGCTACTGCGCCCGTAGCCCGGGTTCCGTCTTGGCGGGCGCCTCAGTGTCGCGCGGCGTCGAACTCTTCGTAGGTGCCCTTGAAGTCGGTGATGGTGCCGTGCTCGAACGACCACACGCGCGTGCCGACCTCTTCCATCAAGTCCTGGTCGTGCGTGACGAGCAGCACCGTGCCCTCGAACTTCTGCAGCGCGATGTTCAGGGCATTGATCGACTCGAGGTCGAGGTGATTCGTGGGCTCGTCGAGAATGAGCACATTCGGCTTCAGCAGCATGATGCGGCAGAAGAGCAGTCGAGCGGTCTCGCCCCCCGAGAGGGCATGCGTGGGCTTCAGGCCTTCCTCGCCGGTGAACAGCATCTGGCCGAGCAGGCCGTGGATATCCTGACGCGACGCGTCCGGGTCGAAGCGGTGCAGCCACTCGACGGCGGTGGTGCCCGTCTCGATGAGGCCCGTCTGGTCCTGCGGAAAGTAGCCGATCGAGACTTCGTGCCCCCACTTGACCGCGCCGGCGTCGATATCGCCCGGATTCGGCGTCATCCCCGGGGCGTCGGCCATCAGCACCTTCAGGAGAGTGGTCTTGCCCTGGCCGTTGCGGCCGGCGAGCACGATTTTCTCGCCGCGCTGCACCATGCCGTCAAAGTCGAGGATGACCTGGTGGTCTCCATAGGCCTTGCACAGCCCCTTGAACTCGAGCACGTTGCGTCCGGACGGGCGCAGCTGGTTGAAACGGATGTAGGGGCGCTGGATGTTCGAGCGCGCGAGGTCGTTGGTCTGCAGCCGCTCGACTTCCTTGCGGCGCGACTGCACCTGGCTCGAACGCGTGCCGGCCGAGAAGCGCTGGATGAAGTCCTGCAGCTGCGCAATCTTCTTGGCACGCTGCGCGTTCTCGGCCTCGACGCGCGACCGGATCTGTGTCTTGGCCATCACCATCTCGTCGTAGCCGCCGGTGTAGGTGATGATGGTCTGGTAGTCGATGTCGGCGGTGTGCGTGCAGACGGCGTTCAGGAAATGCCGGTCGTGCGAGATGACGATGAGGGTGCCGTCGTAGCGGTTGAGGAACTCGATGAGCCAGTGGATCGAGTCGAGGTCGAGGTGGTTGGTCGGTTCGTCGAGCAGCAGTGCCTCGGGATGCCCGAACAGGGCCTGCGCCAGCAGCACACGCACCTTCTGGCCGCCCTGCAGCTCGCTCATCCTGCGGGTATGCAGTTCGTCGGGAATGTCGAGGCCCTGCAGCAGGATGGCCGCATCGCTCTCGGCTGAGTAGCCATCCTCCTCGCCGACGATGCCCTCGAGTTCGCCGAGGCGCATGCCGTCGTCGTGCGTCATGTCGGCCTTGGCGTAGAGCACCTCGCGTTCCTCGAGGGCCTTCCACAGCCGGCCATTGCCCATGATCACGGTGTCGATGACCCGGAAGGCGTCGAACGCAAACTGGTCCTGGCGCAGCACGCCCAGCTTGGCGGGCCGGACGACGGTGCCCTTCTGCGGCTCGAGCTCGCCGGTGAGCAGCTTCATGAATGTCGACTTGCCGGCCCCGTTCGGGCCGGTGAGGCCATAGCGGCGCTGCGGGAGGAACGCGGTCGTCACTTCGTCGAAGAGCACCTTCGACCCGTAACGCATCGAGACATCGGAGACGGAGATCATTCAGCAGGCTCGCGGAAGGAAGAGAACAGCCTCTGATCGTAGCACAGCGATGCACACGGCACCGCGGGGCGGAGACCCCGGGCAGGGCCTCCGCCGCTCGTGTGACAGTCGTTTCGACGGCCTACCAGATGCGGGCGCGCTGGTCGGCGGGCAGGAAGAGCTTGTCGCCTTCCTTGACCTCGAACGCCGCATAGAACGCCGGCGTGTTGCGGAGCGGAATGTTGCCGCGGAACTGGGCCGGGGCGTGCGGGTCGGTCATCACCTGCTGCCGCAGGCTGTCGTCACGCATCTTCGTGCGCCACACCTGCGCCCAGCCCATGAAGAAGCGCTGCGGGCCGGACAGGCCGTCCAGCGTGGGCGCCGGCTTGCCGCCGAGCGCGAGCTCGTAGGCACGGTAGCTGATGATGAGGCCGGTCATGTCGGCCAGGTTTTCGCCGAGCGTCAGCTCGCCGTTGACCTTGAGGCCGGGGAGCACTTCGAGCGCGTTGTACTGGTCGACGACCATCTGCGCGCGCTTCTTGTAGTCGGCCGCATCGTCGGCCGTCCACCAGTCGCGCAGCGCGCCGGTGGCGTCGTAGTTGCGGCCCTGGTCGTCGAAGCCGTGGCCCATCTCGTGGCCGATGACCGCGCCGATGCCGCCGTAGTTGACCGCATCGTCGGCCGCCATGTTGAAGAAGGGCGGCTGCAGGATGGCGGCGGGGAAGACGATTTCGTTGCGGATCGGGTTGTAGTAGGCGTTGACGGTCTGCGGCGTCATGCCCCAGTCCTCGGGGTCGACAGGCTTGCCGACCTTCGCGAGCTCGAACTCGGACTGCGCCCGGGCGGCGCGCTGCAGGTTGCCGACCAGGTCATCGCGCCTGACCTCGACCTTCGAGTAGTCGCGCCACTTGTTCGGATAGCCGACCTTGGGCGTGAAGCGGGCCAGCTTCTCCTGCGCCTGCTTCTTGGTGTCGGCGCTCATCCACTCGAGCTGTTCGATGCTCTGGCGATAGGCCGCGCGCAGGTTCTCGACCAGCTGCTGCATGCGCGCGCGGGCCTCGGGCTTGAAGTGCTTTTCGACGTACAGCTTGCCGACCATCTCGCCGAGGTTGCCGTTCAGGGTGCTGACCGCACGCTTCCAGCGGTCCTGCTGCACCTGCACGCCGCGCAGCGTCTTGCTGTAGAACTCGAAGTCGGCGTCGGCGTACGCCTTGCTCAGATACGGGGCATAGCTGTTGATGAGCGAGGCCTTGAGGTAGGGCTTCCACGCGGAGACGGGCATCTGCGCATACAGCGCGGCAAAGCCCTTCAGGTAGCTGGGCTGGCTGACGACCACGTTCGGGGCGCCGGCCAGGCCGAGGGCGTCCATCCACGCCTGCCACTCGAATCCGGGGAACTGCTTGGCCAGGTCGGCCGTGGCGAGCTTGTTGTAGGTCTTCACCGCGTCGCGGTTCTCGACGTTGGTCCAGTGCAGGCGGGCCAGCCGGGTTTCCAGCGCGATGATGTCAGCGGCGGTCTGGTCGGGCCGGGCCTGTCCGGCCTGCGTCAGGATGGTCGTCAGGAAGGCCTTGTACTTCTCCCGGTACTCCTTCAGCTTCGCATCGTCTTTCAGGTAGTAGTCGCGATCGGGCAGGCCGAGGCCCGACTGGAAAAGATAGAAGATCGAGATGTTCGGCTCGGCGGCATCGCCTTCCACATAGCCCACCACCGGGTTGCTGATGTTGAGCGTGAGGGCTTCGGCAAAGTAGCGCGCGAGGTCGGCCCGGGTCTCGAGGGCGTCGATGGCGGCCAGCTGTGCCTGGAGGGGCGCGAGGCCCTTGGTCTCGACGGTCGCCTCGTCCATGAAGCTGTTGTAGAAGTCACCGATCTTCTGCGCATCGCTGCCGGGCGCGCGGTCCGTGGCCTTCGCCGCGTCCTCAGCGATGACGCGGAGGTCTTCGCGCGTCTTCTCTGCGAGCATGTCAAAGGCGCCCCAGGCGGCACGGTCGGCCGGAATGTCGGTGCTGGCGAGCCAGCCGCCATTCACGTGGTGAAACAGATCGTCCTGGGGACGGATGGCCTTGTCCGCCGTGGTGAGATCGATGCCCGAGACCTGGGCGGGGGGCGGCGGAGCGGCCGGAGACGTCGACGAGCAGGCCGCCACCAGGCCCGAGGCGGCTGCGATGAAGGCGAGAGTGACAGTGCGCATAGAGTCCCATCATATACAGTGAGAGGGCATGCTCCACACGATTGACCTCTGCTACCAGAACCAGCCCCGTGTCATTGCCACGGCCGCGTGGCGCACCCCCGAGGGATGGGTGCTGGTCGATCCCGGGCCGACCTCGAGCCTGCCAGCACTGGAGTCGGGGCTGGCGGCCGTCGGCGGGGCGCTGGTCGACGTGCGGGCAATCCTGCTGACGCACATTCATCTCGACCATGCCGGGGCAACCGGCACGATTTGCGGACGCGTGCCCGAGGCGCAGGTGTTTGTGCACGAGCGGGGCGCGCGCCACATGGCCGATCCCACGCGGCTGCTGGCGTCAGCGACGCGCCTCTACGGCGATGCGATGGACCGGATGTGGGGCCGGTTCGAGCCGGTGCCGGCCGATCGGCTGCGTCCCCTGGCGGGCGGCGAGCGGCTGACGTTCGGTGGCAGTGCGCTCGACGTGGCCTACACGCCCGGGCACGCCTCGCACCACGTGAGCTTTTTCGAGCCGGCGACGGGCATGGCCTTCGTGGGAGACACCTGCGGCATCCGGAGGGGCAGCGGCGATTTTATGGTGGCGGCCACGCCGCCTCCCGATGTCGATCTGGAGTTGTGGCATGACAGCCTGCGGACCATCGCCGCCTGGAATCCCGTGTCCCTGTTCCTGACCCATTTCGGTGTCATTCAGCCGGCCTCGGCGCATCTCACGCGCTTCGGTGAGGTGCTCGACCGCACCGCGCAGGCCGTGCTGGCGACCCTCCAGGCCGGGATGGACGATGATGCCGCACGCGCGGCCTTTGTGGCCGCCTTCAGAGACGAAGCGCGACGGTCGGTGGGCGCACAGGACGTGCAGTCGATGGAGACGGCCGGTCCGGTCGACGATATCTGGCGGGGACTCGCGCGCTACTGGCGCACCCGCGGCGCAGCGTAGGCGACGGCGCGCTGCGGGTCCGTCCGCTCGGCGCGGAGCGAATCGAGGTCGTGAGACGCCCCCAGCTGCTCGAGGATGGCCTCGGCCGTGGCCAGTAACTCGTCGGCAGCGCTCGCCCTGCCCTGCGCCTGCTGCGTGCGTGCCAGTGCCCAGCGGCTCATGGCGGCCTGATAGCGGTCGCCCGCCTGGTCGAGCACGCCGACGCTGTCGCGCAGGTGACGTTCGGCCGTCGGGTAATCCCCCCGATGGAAGTGGGCCTCTCCCAGCAGACGCTGGAACTCTGCCCAGCGGGCCGGGGCGGCGTCGCGATTGAGGTGCTGTCCGGTGTGGCGCAGCCGGGCGAGCATGTCGTCGATCCGTCTGGCCCTGAGCAGCGCCTCGATGCCGATCAGTTCGGCTTCGAGGACCTCGGTCGAGGGCGTGGCTGGCGAGCGTGCCAGCTCGTCGGCGATGGCCAGACCCTCGTCTGGAGTGCCCCGGCGGATGGCGACCCGGGCGGCGATGGTGCGGAGTGACCAGGCGTACCAGCCCCCGGTGTTCCGGCCGTAGGCGCCAAAGGCGGCGAGAGCCGCCCGCAGGTGCTCGTCGGCGCCCTCGTAATCGCCTCGCAGCAGGGCCAACTGGGCGAGGGTGTCGTAAATGGCGCCGCTTGTCTCGTGATACTGCACGGCGCAGCGTGCGTCGAGTGCCTCATGCAGGGCGCGTTCGGCCCGCGGCAGCTCTCCCAGGCGCAGGAGAATCTGCCCCAGATTCGCCAGCGACCGCGCCAGGCCGGGGCCCCCGCGCCGACGCTGCTCGAGGGCGACGGCCCGTTCGGCCAGGACGTGCGCCTGCCTGAGTCGCTGCCGGAGGGCCGCCATGTTGGCCTGATTGCCGTAGACCATCGCCAGGACATCGGTGGCCCCGGCACTGCGGGCCAGGCCCTCGGCCCGGTCGAAGGCGGTGTCGGCCTCGTCGAGCCGGCCCCGCTGCGCCAGGACCGTCGCCGAGAAGGAATGCAGCTGGGCGAGGGTGCGCCGGTCGCCCGCGCGGTGGAGGGCGACGGCGGCGTCGGCAAGGTGCTCGCGCAGGATGCTGGCATCGCCCGTCTTCCGGTAGGCCTGGGCCAGCGCCAGGCGCGCCTGACCCAGGGCCCGGCTGTCGCTGCCGGCCAGGCTGACCGCCTGCTCGAGCCATCCGATGGCGGCTGCCTGCTCGCCGCGGTTGAAGGCGAGCCGTCCCCGGACGCGCGCCAGCGCTGACGGCCACGTGCCAGTCAACTGCCGCGCCTCTTCGTCGATGAGGCTCCCGATGCTGTCGGCCGCCTTTACGAGGTCTCCGTGCAGGAGGTAGGTCTCGGTCAGCATGATGCGCGCCGGCCCGGCCGACGCGCGGGGCGCCTGGCTCACCGAGGCCACCAGCGTGGCGATGGCGGCATCGGTGTCGCCGGTCTCGAGCGCATGCGCCGCGAGGTCGAACAGAGCCTGCAGAGGCGCCGTGGCCATGCGGGGAGTATAGCAACGCACGCACGGGGCACCGGCCCGAGGGCGTTACAATCAGGGGGCCTATGTCGTACCGCACGCCTCTCGAAACCCGGCTGGCCAAGAAGACCACGAAGGCCATCGTCGACTTCGGCATGATCGAGGACGGCGACCGCGTCATGGTGGGGTTGTCCGGGGGCAAGGACAGCTGGGCGCTGCTGCAGATTCTCGACGTACTGCGCCAGCGCGCCCCGATCCGGTTCTCGCTGGTGGCAGTGAATGTCGATTCGGGCTACGAGGGCTACCAGCACCAGCAGCTGGCCGAGGCGTGCGCGGCCCGTGGCTGGGAATTTCATCACGAGTCGACCACCATCGGCTCGGTCATCGACGACAAGCTCGACCCGGGGGCAACGCCGTGCTCGCTCTGCGCGCGACTGCGGCGCGGGGTGCTGTACCGGATGGCTGACCAGGTGGGCGCCACCAAGATCGCGCTGGGGCACCACCTCGATGATTTTGTCGAGACCGTACTGCTGAACCTGTTTTTCGCGGGTGCCCTCAAGGCGATGCCGGCCCGGCTGGTGTCTGACAACGCCCGATACGTGGTGATCCGGCCGCTGGTGTACGTGACCGAGGCTGAGGCCCGGGCCTACTGCAAGGAGCAGGCGCTGCCGATCATCGGCTGCTGCTGTCCGGTGTGCGGCGACCTCGGATTGCAGCGGCAGCGGGTCAAGCGCCTCATCTTCGAGCTGGAACGTGAACACCCGGCCATCAAGTCATCGATGATCAAGGCCCTGGGCAACGTCATGCCCCGGCACCTGCTCGACCGGCGGCTGAACCCGGTGCCCGAGCTGCGCCAGGCCGCGCTGACCGCGCTCGACGACTTCGCGGACGTCCCGGCGGACGTGCCGCTCATTCCTCTCATGCTCGGGAGGCCCTGAGCGTGCGGGCCGTGGTGCAGCGGGTCGACGAGGGACGGGTCGAGGTCGGCGAGCGCGTGGTGGGGGCCATCGGCACCGGCCTGCTGGTGCTCGTGGGGGTCGAGGCCGGCGACGGGCCGGCCGATGCCGCGTATGTCGCCGGCAAGGTGCGCGACCTGCGCATCTTCGAGGACGAGGGCGATGCCGACGGTCGGCGCCGGATGAACCGATCGGTGGCAGACGTGGGCGGTGCCGTGCTGATCGTCTCCCAATTCACGCTGTGCGGGGATGCCCGCAACGGGCGACGGCCGTCCTTCGCCGGTGCCGCACCGCCGGAGGTGGCGCGCGCGCTGTATGAGGACGTCGTCCGCGCCCTGCGCGCCGACGGGCTCGAGGTGGCCACTGGCGAGTTCCAGGCCGACATGCGCGTGCACTTCATCAACAACGGGCCGGTGACGATCCTGCTCGACAGCCGGAAGGCCTTCTGATGCGACGACACCAGCCCGTGTCACTGGCGGTGCTCGCCCTGGCGCTCGTGTGCGCCCTGCCCTCAGTCAGCGGGGCGCAGCAGCGTCCCTTCACGACCGAGGATCCGGAGGCGATCGGCGCCGGTCGCATCATGATCGAAAGCGGCCTCGACTATGACCGGTCGATTACGTTCAGCAGTTCGGGCCTGACCGGACACCTGCTGTCGGTGCCGACGCTCGGCATCAGCTTCGGCGTCAGCTCGATTGCCGAGATTCAGATCGACGGCGGGTTCTACCAGCGGCTCAGCATCACCGACCGGGTGCCGGCGCCACTGACACCGGCGCTGGCGGTGTCGGGCGACCGGACGCGCGCGGTACGCGATCTCATGGTGGCCACCAAGGTGCGTGTGTTCGGGGAAACCCCGACACGACCGTCCCTGGCGTTCCGCATGGCCACGCGGCTGCCGAGCGCAAGCGCCGAGTCCGGGCTCGGGAAGGACGCCACCGAGTTCAACGGATCGATGCTGCTGGCCAAGAGCGTCGAGAATGCCCGGATTGTGGCCAACGTCGGCTTTGTCATGCTGGAGGATGCCACCCGGCCCGCGCGCCAGGATGACCTGCTGACGTATGGACTCTCGGTGGCCGCTTCGGTCGGACGCGGCGCCGAAGTGGTGGCCGAGGTCAACGGCCGGGCCAATTTCAATCAGCACGTGGTCGTCGGCTCAGAGAGCCGCGGCGTGCTGCGGGTGGGCACGCGCTGGACGCGCGGCACCGTCAGGCTCGATGCGGCCGCCGTGGTTGGCCTGACCGAGCGCGATCAGACCATCGGCCTGACCACCGGGTTCACCTGGGTGTTCGACGCGTTCACCATTCCCTGACGGAGCAGCCCCGCCCCCATGAGCTTCCAGATCTCCAAGGCACACGCCTACGGCAACGATTTTCTGTTTGTCCCCCGAGACCAGGTGGCCGGTCGCGCACTCGACGCGCTGACGCGTCGCCTGTGCCAGCGCTACACAGGCCTGGGTGCCGACGGGGTCATTTACTATTCCGCCGAGGCTGACGGCACGGCGACCATGCGCCTCATCAACGCCGATGGCAGTCCGTCCGAGCTGTCGGGCAACGGGCTGCGGTGCCTCGGTGCGCTGCTGACGCACCAGCGCGGGGCGGACGCACCGCCCATCCGCGAGTGGCGCGTGAGCACCGACGCCGGCTGGAAGACGCTGACGCTGGCCGGGCATCACGACACCACCTACACCTTCCGCGCCGCGCTCGGCCCCCCTGAGCACATCACTCAGGAGCCGCTCGAGGTGGCGGGCGAAACCCTCCCCGCCGTCATCCTGACGATGGCCAATCCGCAGTGCGTGGTGCTGGTGCCCGAGCTGCCGACGCCTGAGCGATTCGCCAGGCTCGGACCGGCGCTGTCGGCGCATCCGCGGTTTCCGGCCGGCACCAACGTCGAGTTCGCCGTGGTCGACGCGCCCGATCGGGTGCGCATCGTCATCTGGGAGCGTGGCGTGGGTCCCACGCACGCCTCGGGCACGGGCGCGAGTGCGTCGGCCGTCGCCGCCCATGTGGCTGGTGGGGCGGGGCGTGACGTGCTGGTCGAGGCACCCGGAGGCACACAGCGGGTCGAGTGGCTCGAGGAGGGCGTCTTCCTGACCGGCGACGCCGAGGTGCTGTTCGACGGGGTGTGGCTGCCGCGCTGATGGCGTCCTTCCACGAGGCGCTGTCGGTCGCGGAAACCTACTCGCCCGCAGAGGAGCAGTTCAACCGTCGGCGGCGCACCGTCGGCACGCTGCTGGCGCCGGTGGCCTTCCTCGGCCTGTGGCTGTGGCCGCTGCCGCTGGCGCGGGACGCGCAGGCGATGGGGGCCATCATGGCGCTGGTGGTCGTGCTGTGGCTGTCAGAGGCCCTGCCGCTGGCCGTGTCGGCCCTGCTGGGCCCGACGCTCGCGGTGGTGATGGGCGTGACCTCGGCGCGCACCGCCCTGGCGCCGTTTGCCGACCCCATCATCTTCCTGTTCATCGGCGGATTCATTCTCGCCCAGGCGATGTTCGTGCACGGGGTCGACCGCCGCATCGCTTACACGGCGCTGGCCTCGCCGGTCGTGGGCAGCAGTCCGTGGCGCATCCTGCTGGTGTACGCCGCGGTCACCACCACGCTGTCGATGTGGATCAGCAACACGGCCACGACCGCGATGATGTTTCCCATCGGGCTGTCGATTGTGGCGCACCTGGCCCGCCATGCCGGCGCGCGGCAGGGCGACGTGCGCCGCTACGCCACGGCCATGATGCTGCTGACCTCGTTCGGGGCCTCGGTGGGGGGCATGGGCACGCCGGTGGGCACGCCGCCGAATCTCATCGGCATCGGCATGCTCGAGAAGCTGGTCGGCGTGCAGGTGACGTTCTTTCAGTGGATGGCCCTGGGGGTGCCGCTGGTCGTGCTGCTGTTCGCCTACCTGGTCGCGCAGTTCTACATCACCTCGGTGCGCGGGTTGCCGTCGGCGGCGGGCGGCACCGACCTGGTGCGGGCGGAGCTGGCCCGACTGGGCCCCGTGTCGCGCGCCCAGAAAAACGTGCTGGTGGCATTCGGCGCGACCGTCGTGCTGTGGCTGATGCCCGGGGTCTTCGCCCTGCTCGGGCTGGCCCAGCATCCGTGGGCGCAGCGGTTCAGCCAGGCGCTGCCCGAGGGCATCGTCGCCATCATCGGGGCGCTGCTGCTGTTCGTGCTGCCGGTCGACTGGCGGCAGCGGAAGTTCACCATCACCTGGGAAGAGGCGTCGCGCATCGACTGGGGCATCATCCTGCTGTACGGCGGCGGCCTGTCGCTGGGGGAGCTGGCGTTTTCGACCGGACTGGCAGCGGCGCTGGGCGATGCGGTCACGTCGTGGCTGCCGGCACAGTCGAGCCTGGGGCTGACCATCATCTTCACGGCCGCGGCCATCGTGGTCTCGGAGGCGGCGTCGAACACCGCGTCGGCCAACATGATCATTCCGATTGCGATTGCCGTCTCGGCATCGGCCGGTGTCCGTCCCATCGAGCCGGTGCTTGGGGCCACGCTCGGGGCGAGCATGGGCTTCATGATGCCGATCTCGACGCCCCCCAACGCCATTGTCTACAGCTCGGGATTCGTGCCGATCGGCCAGATGATGCGGCATGGCATCTGGCTCGACATCGTGGCCTTCGTCCTGATTGTCGGGCTGGTGACGCTGCTCGGCCCCGTCCTCTTCTAGCGGCGGCGATTGCGACGCGGCGGCGTCAGCGCGCTGTCAATTTCCGCCAGCGCGGTCTCGGCCTCGGTGGTGGCCCGGCCCGCGGCGGCGGTGGCCTCGTCGTACTGGTCGGCCTCGAAGGCCGAGCGCGCTTCTTGCAGGGCTGCGTCGGCACGGGTGAGTGTGGTGCGAATGGGGGCCGTGCGGCGCCGGGGCAGCTTGACGACATCGGCAGCGGCCAGTCGCTCGGCGGCACGCTGCACGACGGCGGCGGCGGCCGTCAGTGCGGCGTCACTGGCCGCGCGGGCGGCGGCGGCGCGGTCGGCAGCGAACTGTGCCGCCTCATCGGCCTGTTCACGGCTGTCGAGGGCTTGTCCGAGGGCGAGGCGATAGTCGCGGGCGGCGACCGCCTGGTCGGCGCGTGCAAGGGCATCAACGGCCGCCTGCAGTTCCGGGGCGGCAAACTGTTCTGCGCCGGCAGCACGGGCGGCCTCGATGGCTCCCCGGGCCTGGTGCATCTCCTTCTGCGGTGGTTCTCCGCAGGCCGACAGCAGCCCCACAGACAGGGCAATCACCCACAGGCGCATGAGTGAAGAGTTTATCGCAGGGAACTGGGGGGGCGTGTGAAGGATCTGCCACGACAGGACTGGCCGAGGGAGAAGCTGGCACGGGTCGGCCGGGCGGCCCTGGGCGATGTGGAACTAGTGGCGCTGCTGCTCGGCAGCGGTACCCGCCGGCACGACGCGCTCGAGGTGGCGCAGGCGGTGCTGCGTCACGCCGACGGCGTGCAGGGGCTGCAGCGGGTGTCGCTCGACGAACTGCGGCGCATTCCCGGGGTCGGCCCGGCACGGGCGGCGCGGCTCTGTGCGGGTCTCGAGGTGGGGCGGCGGGCCGTGCTGGCGCAGGCCGGGGCACGCCCCCAGTTCCGCACCCCGGAAGACCTCGCGCGGTACCTGCTGCCCTTGCACGGCGGCTACCGGGTCGAACACTTCGGGGCCGTGCTGCTCGACATCCGGTTCCGGCTGATCAGGGCCTCGGTCCTGTCGGTCGGCACGCAGGACGGCGCGCTGGCGCAGCCCCGCGAGGTGTTCCGCGAGGCGCTGCTGGCGTCGGCCTCCCGGGTGGTCATCTTTCACAACCATCCCTCGGGTGATCCCGACCCCTCCCAGGACGATGTGCTCGTGACCCGGCGGATGATGGAGGCGGGTGAGACGATGGGGATTCCGGTGATGGACCACATCATTCTCGGTGCTGGGCGATACTACAGTTTCAAGGCGGGAAACCTGCTCGGATGACCACGATTTATTTCGACTGCTTTGCCGGCGCGGCCGGCGACATGATTCTCGGCGCCCTCATTGATGCCGGCGTGCCGATGACGCACGTGCAGGAGGCGCTCGGCAGCCTCGGGGTCGACGGGGTGTCGGTCGAACTCGACCGCGTGCTGAAGGCGGGCGTCAGCGCGGCGAAGTTCCGCGTGCGCGACCTGCGGCCGCCGTCGGGTAGCGGCCACGCGCACTACCACCTCAAGCACATCTACGCTGCCATCGACCGATCGGCCCTGACCCCGGCGGCGCGGGCGCGGGCGCTGCAGATGTTCCGGCGGCTGGCGGAGGCAGAGGCGGCCATCCATAACTCGACCATGGAGCGGGTGCACCTGCACGAAGTGGGCGCGCTCGACTCAATCATCGACATCGTCGGGACCGCGGCGGCCATGGAGTGGCTGGCACCGCAGCAGGTCGTGGTGTCGCCGGTGAACGTGGGCAGCGGCATGGTGCAGACCGCGCATGGGCTGTTTCCGGTGCCGGCTCCGGCCACGGTGCGTTTGATGCAGGGGCTGCCGACCTATTCGAGCGGGGCCGCGATGGAAACGCTGACGCCCACCGGCGCCCTCATCCTGACCGAGTACGCGACCGGCACGGGTCCGATGCCGGCCATGACGGTGACCGCCACCGGCTACGGAGCTGGCGACCGCGACCTGCCGACCACCCCGAACGTGGTGCGGGTGTTTGTGGGCCAGGCGGCGGCGGACGGCCCCGGTGTGTCGCCGGCAGGCGACCGTGTGGCCGTGCTCGAGTGCGAGCTGGACGATCTGAACCCGCAAATTCTGGGGGCACTGATGGACCGGCTGCTCGATGCCGGTGCGCTTGACGTGTCCTACACGGCGGTGCAGATGAAGAAGAACCGTCCGGGGACGCGGGTGACCGTGGTGGCGCGGCCCGGGGCGCAGGCGGCGCTGGCCCGGCTGCTGTTCCGCGAGTCGTCGACGCTGGGCCTCCGGGTGCAGGAGCTGCAGCGGCTGGCCCTGGCCCGGCGGATCGAGGCGGTCGAGACCCCCTTCGGCGTGGTACGATTCAAGGTCGCGCATGACGACAGCGGGGTGCTCAATGCGCAGCCCGAGTTTGACGACCTGCTGCGGCTGTCGGCCGAGCGGGACGTTCCGATCAAGCGGGTGCAGGCCGCGGCCCACAAGGCGTGGCTCGACCGCACCGCAGACGAGTAGGGGGAGACCGGGGGCACGCGCCCGGAGTGCAGCATGGGCTCTTTTTTTCTGACCACGGCCATTGACTACGTCAACTCGCGCCCGCACCTCGGGACGGCCTACGAGAAGATCACGGCGGATGTCATTGCGCGGTACCACCGGCTGAAGGGCGACCGCACCTGGTTCCTGATGGGCAATGACGAGCACTCGCAGAACGTCTACAAGCGGGCGCTCGAGCAGGGCAAGGATCCGCTGGCCTACTGCGACGAGATGGAGCACGTGTTCCGCGAGGTGTGGGGCCGCCTCGACATCTCGTTCGATGACTTTATCCGCACCTCGGACCGGCGCCGGCACTTTCCCGCCGTGCAGCGGATGGCGCAGGCCTGCCTCGACCGCGGCGACATTTACGAGGGCACCTACGAGGGGCACTACTGCGTCGGCTGTGAAGAGTTCAAGCCCGAGAAGGACCTGGTCGAGGGCCTGTGTCCGGTGCACAAGACGCGGCCCGAGTGGATTCGCGAGCGCAACTGGTTCTTCCGGCTGTCGCGCTACCAGCAGCCGCTGCTCGACCTCTACCGCGAGTCGCCGTCGTTCATCGAACCGGAGGTGCGGCGCAACGAGATCCTGCGGTTTGTGGAAGGCGGCCTCGAGGACCTGTCGATGAGCCGGGCCGGGCAGTCGTGGGGCATTCCGCTGCCGTACGACCCGAAGAGCGTGGTGTACGTGTGGTTCGACGCCCTCATCAACTACGCGGCCGCCGTCGGCTACGGCTGGGATGACGATCGGTTCCGCGAATGGTGGCCGGCCAGCCTGCACATCGTCGGCAAGGACATCACGCGCTTTCACTGCGTCATCTGGCCTGCGATGCTGATGAGCGCGGGCGTGCCGCTGCCGAAGCAGGTGTTCGGGCACGGCTGGGTGTTCTTCAAGGGCGAGCGGATGAGCAAGTCGCTCGGCAACATGGTCGACCCGCTCGATGCGGCCCGCCGCTTCGGGCCCGACCCGCTGCGCCTGTATCTCACCAAGGAAGTGCCCTACGGCGGTGATGGCGACTTCACGTGGGAGCGATTCGAGGAAAAGTACAACGCCGATCTGGCGAACAACCTCGGCAACCTGGTCAACCGCATTGCGGCGATGACCGAGCGGTACCGCGGGGGACGGCTGCCGGCCCCGGCGGCGGGACCACTGACGAGGCTCGCCGCCGAGGCCACGGCCAGCTACCGCGAGGCGATGGACCGGCTGGCACTGCACGAAGGCGTGGCCGCGGCCTATCGCCTCGTCAGCGGGGCGAACGAATTCATCGCCGAGACGCAGCCCTGGGCGCTGGCCAAGGACGACACGCAGGCCGGGCGCCTGACGCAGGTGCTGGCCGAGGCGGCCGAGGCGGTGCGGATTGGCGCCGTCCTGCTGAGTCCGGTGATGCCGGCCGCCGCACGCGAGATTGCGCGGCGCATGGGCGACCTGTCGGCGGCCGACTGGCAGCTGGACGAGGCGACGGCCTGGCGCAGCAGCGGCGAACGAACCATCAGCAACAGCGGCGCCCTGTGGCCCCGCCTCGAAGACAAGGGAGCGATGCACGTGAGCGAGACCCCCGCAACCCCCACGCCTGTTCCGGTGGCACCCGCCCCTGAGGCGACGACCGCGCCCGCCCCGGTGGCCCCGGCCGCTGCGATGGTCGATACCGCGTCGACGGTGATCACCATCGACGATTTCATGAAGGTGCACCTGAAGGTGGCGCGCGTGCTCGAGGCCGAGCGCGTGCCCAAGTCGAAGAAGCTGGTGCGCCTGCAGGTCGACGCGGGCGAGGCGACCCCCCGGCAAATCCTCGCGGGCATCGCCGAGTCTTACGAGCCCGAGGCGCTCGTGGGCCGCAGCATCGTGATCGTGGCCAACCTGGCGCCGCGCATGATGATGGGCATGGAGTCGAACGGCATGGTGCTGGCCGCCAGCCCGGACGGCGGCGGGGCCATCGTGCTCAACGCCGAGCCGGCGGCGCCGGGGACCCGGGTCCGCTAGCGCCCGTGGTCGACTCGCACTGTCACCTGGCCGGCCACGAGTTTGCCGGCGACCTCGACGCCGTGGTGGAGCGGGCCCGGGCGGCCGGACTTCGCGGGGCGCTGGTCATCCTCGCGGCCGACGCCGATGAGGAACTGGCCCGGTGGCCCCTCGTGCAGCGGGCGTGGCCCGAGGTCCGGGCCGCCGTGGGGATCCATCCCCACCAGGCGGCGGCTTTCGCCGGCGACCCCGCCGCGGCCGGCCGCCTGCTGGCGCAGCGGATTGACACGGTGCCGGGTGTCGTGGGTGTGGGGGAAATCGGGCTCGATTATCACTACGACTTCGCGCCCCGGGACGTCCAGCAGGCCGTATTCGAGGCGCAGCTGGCCGTGGCGGCCGACCGGCGCCTGCCGGTGGTGATTCACACCCGCGAGGCCGAGGACGACACGCTGCGAATCCTTCGCGGTGCGCACGGCGTCACAACGACGGGCGTGTTCCACTGCTTCTCGGGTGATGCCGAGGCCATGGAACGGGCCCTGGCCACCGGGTATCTGGTCTCGGTGCCGGGAATCGTCACCTTTCCGAAGGCCGAGGCGCTGCGCGCAGCGATGGCACGGGCTCCCCAGGATCGGGTGCTGGTCGAGACCGACAGCCCGTATCTGGCACCGGTGCCGCTCCGGGGCCGACGGAACGAGCCGGCAAACGTCGTGCGTGTCGTCGAGACGCTCGCCGGGCTCTGGCACACGACGCCTGAAGCGGTCAGCCGCCAGGTGTCAGACAACTTCCACCGGCTGTTCGGCGCCTAGCCGACAGCGGGGGATTCGGGCAGAGAACACAGGTCCTGCGCTTCGTTGACACTGGCGCAGACCGTATGGTGAGATTGACGCACTTGTCCAACGCACTGCCCAAATCGCACATCGACCTGATTGCGCTCTTCGAACCTGTCCGGGCCGATCTCGAGGCAGTCGAGCACGAGTACTCGCGACAGGTCCAGTCGCAGGTGCCGGTCATCCCCGAGATCGGTGGATACATCCAGCGCAGCGGCGGCAAGCGGGTGCGGCCGGCCGTGCTGCTGATGGCGGCCCGGCTGTGCGGCTACACCGGCTCCCAAGCCGTCCTCAATGCCGCGGTGGTCGAGTTCATCCACACGGCCACGCTGGTCCACGACGACATCATCGACGATGCCGACGTGCGGCGCGGGCGCAAGGCCGTGCACACCCAGTGGGGCAACAACGTCACGGTGCTGGCGGGCGACTTCCTCTACATCAAGTCGATGGCGATGGCCCTGTCGCAGGACACGATGGACGTCGTCCGGATGCTCTGCGACGTGACGCTGCGCATGATAGAGGGCGAGATTTACCAGCTGACGAAGAACGGCGTCATCGACATCGACGAGGCCGAGCACTTCGACATCATCCACCGCAAGACGGCCTACCTGTTCGGCGGGTGCGCCGAGATCGGGGCGATGCTCGCCGAGGCGCCGATGGAACGCCGGCAGGCGCTGCGCGACTACGGGTTCCACCTCGGGGTGCTCTTCCAGGTGGTCGACGACCTGCTCGACTTCACCGGAGAGGCCGAGGCGCTCGGCAAGCCGGTGGGCGGCGACCTGCGCGAAGGCAAGATGACGCTGCCGCTCATTCATCTGCTGAAGGCTGCCGGCAGCGAGGCGCGGACCCTCGTGCAGACCATCATCGATACCCGCGACGTGACGGCCGACCAGTGGGCACGCCTTCAGGCGCTGCTGGCCGAGCACGGCTCGCTCGACTACGCTCGGGCGCGGGCGCACGAGTTCGGACGCCGGGCGAAGGATGCCCTGCTGGTGTTCCCCGACTGCCAGGAACGCCAGGCCCTGACGGCACTGGCCGACTTCGTGCTGTCGCGCGACTTCTGATCGCGCAGGGCACAGGCTTGCCATGACGCCTGCCGAACGGATTCAGCATCTCGCCGACGAGATTCGCCGCCACGAAGACCTGTATTACGTCAAGGCCGCCCCTGAGATCTCGGACGGGCAGTTCGACGCGCTCATGCTCGAGCTGCGGGCCCTCGAGGCGGCGCACCCCGAACTCATTGCGCCCGATTCGCCGACGCAGCGCGTCGGCGGCGTACCGGCCCGTGGATTCGAGACCGTGGAGCACGGCGTGCCGATGCTCAGCCTCGACAATGCCTACAACGAGGCGGACCTGCGCGCCTTTGACGACCGCGTGCGCCGGGGCCTCGGGCTGCAGGAGGAGGACGCGGCCCCGCGCTACGTGTGCGAGCTGAAGATCGACGGCCTCAGCCTGTCGCTCAGGTACGAGCAGGGCCGCCTCGTGCGCGGGGCTACGCGCGGAGACGGCGTGCGTGGCGAGGATGTCACCGCCAACGTGCGCACCATCCGGGCCATTCCCCTCAGGCTGCGTGGCGCGGTACCAGAGGTCGTCGAGGTGCGGGGGGAAGTCTACTTTCCCAAGCCGGCATTCGCGCGGCTGAATGCCGAGCGGGAAGACGCCGGCGAGCCGCAGTTCGCCAATCCCCGGAACGCCGCCGCGGGCACGATGCGCACCCTCGATGCCGCCGAGGTGGCGCGGCGAGGGCTGTCCGCATGGATGTATCAGCTGGTGGTCATCGATGCGCCTGAGGCGGACGCCACGCACGAGGCCATGCTGCGGCAGTTGGCCGACTGGGGATTCGCGGTCGAGCCGCACTGGCGCCTGGCTGCGTCGATTGACGAGGTCGTCGCGTTCTGCGACGCATGGAAAGAGGCGCGGCACGCGCTGCCCTTCGAGACAGACGGCGTCGTCGTCAAGCTCGACAGCCTGACGGAACGCGTGCGTCTGGGCACCACGTCGAAATTTCCCCGCTGGGCCACGGCCTTCAAGTATCCCGCCCAGCAGGCCACGACGCGGCTGCTCAGGATTGAGGTCAACATCGGACGCACGGGGGCGGCCACGCCGTATGCCGTGCTCGACCCGGTCTCCGTGGCCGGCTCGACCATTGGCCTGGCCACGCTGCACAACCCCGATGACCTGGCGCGAAAGGACATCCGCGAGGGCGACTGGGTCGTCGTCGAGAAGGCTGGCGATGTGATTCCCCGCGTGGTGGGGCCTGTGCTGGCCCGGCGCGAGGCGGGTTCGGTGCCGTGGCGCATGCCCACGGCCTGCCCGGTCTGCGAGGGACCGCTCTCGAAACCGGAGGACGAGGCGGTGTGGCGCTGCGAGAACAGTTCGTGCCCGGCACGGCTGGCGCGCAGCCTCGATCATTTCGTGTCGCGCGGGGCCATGAACATCGAAGGGCTGGGCGAGGTGCTGGTGCGGCAGCTGATCGAGCGCGGGCTGGTGTGCAGTGCGGCGGACCTCTACGCGCTAACCCCCGATGTGCTGGCCGGGCTCGAGCGGATGGGCCCGAAGTCGGCGGCCAATCTGATGGCCCAGATCGACGCCTCGACACGGAACGACGTGTGGCGGCTGATCAATGCGCTTGGCATTCGGCACGTGGGCGAGCGCGGGGCGCAGGTGCTGGCCGATCACTTCGGTTCGGTGGAGGCGATCGCCGCCGCGTCGATCGAGGACCTGCAGTCGGTGCGGGAAGTCGGGCCGGTGATGGCCGAATCGATCCGGCGATGGTTTGATGACCCGCACAATCAGGCCCTGCTGCACCGCCTGCGCGGGGCAGGGGTGCGGATGGATGGCCCGGTGCGCACGGCCCCCGAAGGACCGCTGCCGCTGGCGGGACTGACGTTCGTGATCACCGGCACCCTGCCCACCCTGTCGAGGGACGAGGCCCAGCGCCGCATCGAGGCCGCCGGAGGGAAGGTGGTCGGCTCGGTGAGCCGGAAGACCTCGTTCCTGGTGGTGGGCGCCGAGGCGGGCAGCAAGCTCGAAAAAGCGGTCGCGCTGGGCGTTCCGCAGCTCGACGAGGCAGCGCTGCTGGCCCGTATAATGGCCCCGTCATGACACGCGGGGCGCTGACGGCCATTCTCGTGCTCACCGCCACAGTCGGGGTGCTGGTGGGAATGCTGGTGCGGCTGATCGGCGCGCCCCCAGACGCGACGGCCAGCCTGCCCGTGCCGGCCTCCGAACGTGCCGACGAAGAACGCTCGAGCGAGTCGGTGACCCGAGCCGTGTGGCCGGGACCGCCCCCTGTCACCGGGGCGCTTGACGTGCCCGCGATTGCCGCGCGTCTCAACCCCACCGTCGTCAGCATCGATGCGCGGGTGCGGCGGGTGCGGCGGGGGCGTCAGCGGGGCGACGAGGGGCAGCCGCGCCGGGGCACCGGCACCGGGTTTATCTTCGACGCGTCCGGGCTCATCCTGACGAATCATCACGTGGTCGATGCCGCCGATCGGCTCACCGTCGAGCTGTATGACGGACGGGTCCTGCGCGGAACGGTGGTGGGCAGCGATCCCGACACCGACGTGGCCGTCGTGCGCGTGGAGGCCGGTGGTCCGCTCGAGGCGGCACCGCTTGGTAACTCCGACGAGGTGCGCGTCGGCGACGGTGTCGTCGCGATTGGCAACCCGCTGGCCTACGAGCACACCGTAACGGCCGGCATCGTCAGCTTCGTCGGCCGCAAGCTGTTTGACTCGAGCCTCGACCACTTCATCCAGACCGACGCGGCCATTGCGATGGGCAACAGCGGCGGTCCGCTGATTGACGCGCGGGGGCTGGTCATCGGCATCACGGCGGCGGTGAGCCGGCAGGCGTCGAACATCGGGTTTGCCATCCCGATCAACCAGGCACGCGACATCGTGCCGCAACTGCTGGCCCAGGGGCGCGTCTCCCGCGGGTTCATGGGCATTACGCTGCGCGATGTCGACCCCGACCTGCGGCAGGCCCTCGCGCTGCCTGACCGCCAGGGGGCGCTCATCCAGGATGTGACTGCCGGGTCTCCGGGCGCCCGCGCCGGCCTGCAGCCCTATGACCTGGTCACCGCCGTAGACGAGGGAGGGGTGGCGTCGAACGAGTCGCTCATCCGCACCATTGCCCTCCGGCGTCCGGGGACGACCGCGCGGCTGACGGTGTATCGCGACGGGCGGCTGCTCGAGGTGCCGGTGAAGCTGGCCGAGCGTCCGGCGCGTGAGGAACGGCCGGCGGTTGCGCCCCGCGGGCGCGCGGGCGATGCGTCGCCGTCGCCGGTGGATGTGGGTCTCAGCCTGATTGAAATCACCGAGGAGAATGCGCACCGCTTCGACGTGCCGGCCGGTGTGGTCGGACTGCTCGTGCAGCGGGTCGAACCGCTCAGCGAGGCGTTCGAGGCCGGCATCCGCCGGGGGCAGGTGCTGCTCGAGCTGAACCGGCGCCCGGTGCAGCGGGTCGCAGCGTTTCGTGAGCGGCTCGAAGAGGCGCGGCGCGTCGGGGTGGTGGCGGTGCTGACGCTCGACCCCGAGGAAGGGCAGCGCATGATTCGCACGCTGCGCGTGGACGGGCGATGACACCACGGATCCTGATCATCGATGACGAGGAGGGCATCCGCGACACGCTGCGGATGATTCTCAAGTACGAGGGCTACGACGTCCTGCAGGCGGCGACGGGCGAAGACGGGGTCCGGCTGATCGAGCGTGATCCGCCCGATCTGGTGTTCCTCGACATCAAGATGCCGGGCATGGACGGCATCGAGGTGCTGCGCCGCATCCAGCACCTGACCGAGACGCTGCCGGTGGTGGTCATCTCGGGCCATGTGGAGCAGGGGGGCGCCTCCTCGTCCGAGGCCGCCGAGGCCATGAAGCTCGGGGCGCGCGACTTCATCGAGAAACCCCCCTCGCAGGATCGCATCCTGGTCACCGTGCGCAATGCGCTCGAGGGCGCAGCGCTGCGCCGCGAGAACTCGCAGTTCCGGCACGAGGTCGATCGCCGCTACCAGATCGTCGGCGAGGCGCCGGCGCTGGCCGTGGTGCGCGAGTCGGTGCACCGGGCCGCGCCGACCGGGGCGACGGTGCTCATCCTGGGTGAGAGCGGCGTCGGCAAGGAACTGGTGGCCCGGGCCATCCACCGCGAGAGCCTGCGGCGGGAGGCGACCTTCGTGCAGGTGAACTGCGCCGCGATTCCCGACGAGCTCATCGAGTCGGAACTGTTCGGCCACGAGAAAGGTTCATTCACCGGCGCGGTCGATCGCCAGATTGGCAAGTTCGAGCAGGCGGACAAGGGCACCATCTTCCTCGACGAGGTCGGGGACATGAGCCTCAAGACGCAGGCCAAGGTGCTGCGGGTGCTGCAGGAGCAGGAGCTCGAGCGCCTGGGGTCGAACCGGGTGATTCGCGTCGACGTGCGCGTGATTGCCGCGACCAACAAGAACCTCGAGGAGGCCATCAACACCGGAGCGTTCCGCGAGGATCTCTTCTACCGGCTGAATGTCGTCCCGATTCACGTGCCGCCCCTGCGGGAGCGGCGCGAAGACATCCCCGCGCTGGTCCGGCACTTTGCCGACGGGCTGGCCCGGGAGCACAACTTCCGCCGGAAGACCTTCACGGCGGCCGCGATGGAGAAGCTCAAGCAGCGGCACTGGCGGGGCAACATCCGCGAACTGCGCAATGCGGTCGAGCGGCTGCTGATCATGACCTCCGGCGAGAGCATCGAGGCGCGCGACATTCCGGACGAAGGCCTGCCGGGGCGGGAGCCTGGCGCAGGCGCGGCAGCGCCCCAGAGTGCGGCGGGCGGGCTGGTGTCGCTCGAGAGCCAGTGGTTTGACCTGCCGTCACTGCAGGAGTTCAAGAGCGTGTCGGAGCGCGCCTTCCTGGTCGCCAAGCTGCGCCAGCACCACTGGAACATTTCCAAGACGGCGGAGGTCATCGACACGCCGCGCAGCAACCTCTACAAGAAGCTCGAGCAGTACGGCATCAGCGAGGCGCAGGACGGGCAGTAGTCCCATGACCGGGCCCGACGACGTGCTGGTGCTGGGCGGCGGGCCGGCCTCGTGTGCGGCGGCGATGCTGCTGCGCCGGCTTGGCTACCCGGTGGTGCTGGTGACGCGACCGGTAGACGGCGCCCGTCCTGATCTGTCGGTGTCGCTGACGCCGAGCTGCCACAAGGTGTTCGAGGTCGTCGGCCTGCGTGAGGCCATCCGGGCGGCAGACCTGCCCCGGTCGTCTGGCAACACCGTCTGGTGGGGCAGCGACACGCCGCGCGTCGAGCTGTTTGGCGGCGAGGCGCAGGGGTGGCAGGTCTCGCTGCGGCGGCTCGAGGCGGCGTTGCATCCGGCGCTGCGGGAGGCCGGGGTTCGCCTCGAGCACCGGGCACTGTCCACCGAGGACGCGCTCTCGCTGCCGGCCCGGTTCCGTCTCGATGGCACCGGGCGCACCGGCATCCTGGCGCGGCGCCTGGCCGGCCGGCGCATGGCGTCGCCGCATCGCACCATTGCCCTCTCGGCCACGTGGGAGGCAGACGCCCCCTGGCCCGTGCCCGACGCGACACACACGCTGGTGGAGGGCTACCCGGACGGGTGGGCATGGTCAGTGCCCGTCAATGGGCATCGGCGTGTGGTGGCCGTAATGGTCGACCCGCAGGCGTCCCGCCTCGCGCGCGGCGATGGGCCCCGCGAGGTCTACCGACACGAGCTGTCGAAGACACAGGCCCTCCGGCACCTCGTGGCCGGGGCCCGGATGGTCGAGGGACCCACGGGCTGGGATGCCTCGGAATACCATGCGACGTCCTATGCGGGGCCCGACTGGCTGGTGATGGGCGATGCCGCGACGTTCGTGGATCCCCTGTCATCCGCCGGTGTGAAGAAGGCCCTGACGTCGGGCTGGCTGGCCGCCGTGGCCGTGAACACCTGTCTGCGTGATTCCGGGCGATCGTCACTCGCGCAGGCATTCTTCGCCGCACGCGAGCAGGAGATGTTTGACCAGCTGCAGCGGCTGACCCGGCGCTTCCTGTCGGAGGGCAATCCTGACGGTGGCGGCGCATTCTGGCGCGAACGGATGGATGTCGCGGATGCTCCCCCTGACGACCGGGCCGGCATCGAGGCCGCCTGGGAGCGGATCCGTGTCGCCGACCGGTTGCAGCTGGTTCCCGGGGACGGCACCAGCTGCGAGCGCCCGGCCGTCCGCGGGATGGAGATTGTGCCCGAGTGGCGGCTGGTCACCAGCGACGATCCGTCCGGCGTGCGCTACCTCCACGATGTCGACATTCTGGGGCTTGTGGAACTGGCACCGCGGTGCGATGATGTGCCGTCTCTGCACGCGGCCTACTGCAGGCAGGCGGGTCCGGTCGGGTGGCCGTCGTTTCTGACGGCGCTGGCCACCGCCGTCGCGCGCGGGTGGCTGCGTTGGGCGCACGATTCGGTGGTGAAGGTGCATGACACAGCGATTCGGTAGGCTCGGTGGTCTCGCGGCAGCCCTGCTGCTGGTCACGGTCGGCCAGGGGCAGGCACAACCCGCGGCAGGGGCCCAGGCGGCCGGCATTCCCATAGAGAACGCCACCGTGCGCACGACGTGCGGCGGCTGCCACACGCCCGATGAAAGGGGGCGGATGTCGCGCATCTCGTATCAGCGCAACACGCCCGAGGGCTGGCAGGACACCATCAAACGGATGATGGCCCTCAACGGCCTCAGGATGGACCCGGCGGCCGGCCGCGAGATCGTGCGCTATCTGTCGAATGAGCTCGGCCTCGCGCCCGAGGAAGCACGGCCGGTGGCCTACGAGGTCGAGAAGCGCCTCGTCGACGAGAAGAACGTGGCGCCCGAACTGCAGGGCGTCTGCAATGCCTGCCACTCCACCGGTCGGGTGCTGTCGCAGCGGCGGTCGCGGGACGAGTGGGAACTGCTGGTGTCGATGCACCGCGGCTGGTATCCGCTCGTTGACCGCCAGGTGTTCCGACGCATGGGACCGGCGCCGCGCGACCGCAGCGCCGATGGTCGCCCACCCGACACGCGACATCCGCACGAGAAGGCCGTCGACTATCTCGCCAGGACCTATCCGCTCGTCACCCCCGAGTGGGAACGCTGGTCGGCCGCCCAGCGACCGGCTCGCCTCGGGGGCGAATGGTTCCTCACGGCGCACGAACCCGGCAAGGGACCAGCCTTCGGTCGCATGACGCTGACTCCGGTCGCCGGGAGCGACGATGAATTCACGTCCGAGGTCACGTTCACCTACGCCCGAACGGGCGAGCAGGTGCGTCGCAGCGGGCGCGTCTCCATTTACACGGGCTTCCAGTGGCGGGGACGATCGAGTGCCGCGCCGCAGGGCGATGTCTACCGCGAGGTCATGTTCGTCGACCGCGACCAGCGTCGCATTGATGGCCGCTGGTTCACCGGCGGCTACGACGAAACCGGCATGGACGTCACCCTGACCCGGGCGTCAGGCGACCTCACGCTGCTCGGCACCGATCGCTCGGGCCTGCGCCGGGGCGCCACGGGCGTGGCGGTCAGGGTGTTTGCGGCCAACGTCCCCGAGGGCGTGCAGGCGCGTGATCTCGACTTCGGCGCGGGCGTCACGGTGACGCAGGTCGCCGTGGCCGCGGGCGTCGTGACGGCCACCGTGTCAGTGGCGGCGGATGCCCCGGTCGGCCCGCGCGATGTCTCGCTGCGCGGCAGCGTGCGGCCGGGCGCTGCGGTGGTGTATGACCGCATCGACTCTGTCAGGGTCACACCCGAGTGGAACATGGCCAGGACCGGCGGGGTGTCGTTCCCCAAGCGCCTCGCGCAGTTCGAGGCGGTGGCGTATGCCAATGGTCCGGATCGCCGACCGGGCACGGACGATGACCTGCGCATCGACGTCGTGGATGCGCAGTGGAGCCTGGCCGAATACACCGCGACGCTCAACGACGATGACGTCAAGTTCGTCGGAAGAATCAACGAGGCCACCGGCCTGTTCACACCGAATGCCGAGGGGCCGAATCCCCAGCGCAGCGGCGAACGCAACAACATCGGTGATGTCTGGGTCGTGGCGACGGTCAGCGAGGGCGGGCAGGCGGTGCGCGGACGGGCGCACCTGCTGGTGTCTCCGCCGGTCTACATGCGGTTTGATCCCACGGTGACACCATGAGCACGCCCGCGCTTCCGCAGATCGCCACGTCGGATGCCCCCGTGCCCGGGGTCGAGGTGACCCCGGCGACCCGGTTGCGGCTCCTCGAGTTCCATCGGTTCGAGGCCGAAGGCCAGACGTTCGCCTACCTCGTCCCGTCGGCGGCCATCTTCGCTCTCGACCCGTGCGCCCTGGCGCTGGTCGATGTGCTGACCACACAGCAGACCGCCACCATCGAGTCGCTGGTGGCCACCCTCGGGGAACGGTTTCCCGCCCAGCAGGTGTGGGACACCCTCGCCGAGCTGCATCGCGCCCGCGTGGTGAGCGAGGCCCTGGCACCCGCACCTGCGCCGAAGATCCTGCCGCTCACGCCCATCCCGCTGCAGACACTGGTGGTGAACGTCACCAACCAGTGCAACCTCAGCTGCGAGTACTGCTATGAATACGGTGAAGACAAGATCGTCGACACCGAGAACGGGCAGCAGCCGAAGTTCATGAGCGAGGAGACGGCCCGCCAGGCCGTGGAGTTCGCCCTGCGGGAAAGCGGCAGCAACCCGACGGCGCACATCACGTTCTTCGGCGGCGAGACGCTGATGAACTTCCCCGTGCTGCGCAAGACGGTGGCCTATGCGCGGCAGCGTGCCGCCGAGGTGGGCAAGGCGGTCGACTTCAGCCTGACAACCAATGCCACCCTGCTCAAGCCCGACGTCATCGACTTCCTGGCCGACGAACGGATCGGCGTCACCATCTCGATCGACGGGCCGCAGGAGATTCAGGACAAGTTCCGGGTGTTCAGCAACGGTCAGGGCAGCTATGCGCTGGTGGCGCCGAAGATCAAGGCGCTGCTCGCACGCCACCGGTCGCGGCCGATTGGCGCGCGCGTGACGCTGACCCGCCAGACGCTCGACGTCTTGAAGATCTACCGCCACCTGCACGACGAGATGGGCTTCTGGGAAGTCGGCTTCGCGCCGGTCACGACCGCGCCGCAGCGGGGCCATGCCATCTCGGATGCCGGGTTCGACCACCTGCTTGGGCAGTTCCGCACGCTGGCGATGGATTACCTGCAGGCCGCCCTCGAAGGCCGCCACCATGGCTTCTCGAACGTGCGCGAGACGCTGCAGGAGCTGCATCAGGGGCACGCCAAGGCCTATCCGTGCGGGGCGGGCCTCGGGCTCATGGGCGTGTCGACCGACGGACAGGTGTCGCTCTGCCATCGCTTCGCGGGTTCCGAGGCGCACCGCTTCGGGTCGCTGGAGGAGGGCGTCAACCGCGACACGCAGCGCGCCTTCCTCGAATCGCATCACATCAGCCACAAGACCGACTGCGCCACCTGCTGGGCTCGACCCATCTGCGCCGGCGGCTGCTATCACGAAGCCCATACCCGTTACGGGACGACACAGGGGCCCAACCTGCATTACTGCGAGTGGATTCGCGGCTGGACACACACCTGCCTCGAGATTTACGGCGCGCTGGCCGTCCAGCGCCCCGAGTTCCTGCGCCAGTTCGATGGAGCCGACCATGAAGCATCTGACCGCCATTAACCGCAAGGCCCGTCGCGTCGAGGAGGTCACCGCACCCCCGGCGCACGACGTGGTGGCGCTGCAGCAGGGCAGCCAGCCGCCCCAGCAGCCCGAGGGGCCGCATATCCCGCCGGGCTGTTCCATCGTCTTCTCGCCCGGATGGGAAGCCGACCGCACGGGCGGCACCGC
>Ga0315902_10001702_pt1 | contig 35099 bp, 23 predicted proteins | sample LakEriMetagenome_9_FD_203523 | JGI IMG/M metagenome (GOLD analysis project Ga0315902, IMG submission 203523) | Freshwater fungal communities from buoy surface, Lake Erie, Ohio, United States - Buoy 12 MA117 | ecosystem: Environmental > Aquatic > Freshwater > Lake > Lake biofilm | place: USA... | reverse complement strand
GCCTCTGCCGTCGCCATCCCTGCCGCCGGCGGCAAGGTGGAGGCGGCGATCAGCGGCGCGGCCCTGCTGCTCAACCCGGCGGACAGCGAGCTGATCACCCCGCCCTGCATCCGCCTGGCGCGGGCGATCGTCTCGCCCGCCACCCCGGTGGGGATGGCCGTGGCGCTGACCGCCACCCAGCGGCTGTGAGGTGCTTGCCATGACCCATCCCCTTGAGCCGAGCCCTGCCGCCGCCGGATCGCCGGTGCTGCCGCTGCAGCTGCTCCAGCCCCTCGATGCCACCCATCCCTTCTCCACCCCCGCCAGTAGCGGCGGCCCGCACCAGCGGCTGATCGTGAGCCCCGATCCAGCTGCCGGTGCCGAGCTGGATCTCCGTCCCACCCGGCTGCTGATCAGCAAGGAGGGGCAGATCCGCTCGATCTGGCCGGTGCACCTGGCGGGCTGGCAGCAGCTGGGCTGGCAGCTTCATGCCCCTGTGGAGACCCCAGCAGAAGGGCAGGAGCTGGAGGACGACGGCCCGCCAGCCAGCGAGCCCCAGGTCCACCAGCCTCCGGCTTCCCAGAGCCCCAGCCCTGCAGTGCCCCCTGCTCCAGTTGCCCCTGTTCTTGCTGCCGTTCCAGCCGTTGCCGGTGAGGCCGTGCTGTCCGGTGAGGTGCCCAACTTCCAGGCGATGACCAAGGCGGAGATCACCGCCTTCTGCGCCAGCACCTACGGCGTCAGCCTCGATGGGGCGATGACCAAGGCCGAACTGGTCGCCACCGCCACCGGCCTGCTCCAGCAATCGCCCCCACAGGAGGCAGAGGCCCAAGGGGCCGAGCCCCAAGAGGACGACCCCAAAGGTGACGTGCCCCCCGAGGGGGCCACCCCAGCCGACCAGGCCCCTGACGCGGACCGCGCTGCTGGCGGGGATGATCTCGGCTTCCAGGGGGACGGCGCCGATCCGGAGTTCCCCGATGACCTCCTCTGATCAACCCACCGCTGCCAGCGGCGAGGGCCATGAGCGTCCGGAGGGCGTGATCTTTCTGGGCGAATCCCAGTGGGTGCTGGGCAACCGCCCGCCCCCTGGCGGGCCGATCACCACCGTGCTGGCCGTGCCGCCCCTGCGCAGCAGCCGTGCTGGCAATGGGGTGGTGTCGATCTCCTTCGACATGCGCTTACTGGCGGCCCTGCCCTGAGGGCTGCCGACACCGCTCCGTTCTGTTCTCCGTTTTCACTCCCCCCACATCCCATGGCTACCGCTCCCACCCGCACCCCCTCGGCACCACTGACTGCTGACGCACCGGCACCCGCCGAACCGGACAGCACGGCCGCCAGCACGGCACCCACCAGTGGTGCTGCTGCCAGCCGCACCCAGCCCAACGACCTGCTGATCGTTCAGCGCGGCGCCACGCCGTACAAGGCGACCGCCGAGCAGCTCAAGAGTTACATGCTCACCCCCGCCACGGCAGCGGCGATCGGTGCGATCAAACCCGGCACCAACCTCTCGGTGGATGCCGATGGCACCCTCCATGCCGAGATCCCCGGCGCCCTCACCTACCGCGGTGCGATCGACCCCTCCAGCAGCGATCCTCCAGCTGACGCCGTGGCCGGGGACGTCTACCTGGCCAGCAGTGGCGGGGTGGCACTGGAGAGCTGGAGCGGCATTGCCGGCCAGGAGATCGCCCAGGGCGATCTCTTGCTGTTTGACGGCAGCAGCTGGAGTGCCAACGCCGCCCTGGGCCCCGATGGCGCCGGCGTGATCCGCATCCAGGTGGCCGCACCACTGGCGATTGATGAGAGCGACCCCGCCCAGCCGCTGCTCACGGTCGAACCTGCAACCACCGCCGCCGCCGGTGTGCTGCGGCTCGCCGATGCCGAGGACCTCACCGCCGGCACCGAGGGCGCTGCTGTGGATGCCGCCGCGCTCAAGGCCGCGATGGCCACCGCCCAACCCCTGGGCGACTACATGCCGCTGGACATCAGCACCCTGCCCGCCCTGCCCTGATGGGCCGGCCCTGATGGGCATCCTCTGAACCGGGGGGCAGCCGCCCCCCTCTTTTCGAGCACTGCTTCTGCATCCACTGCTGCCTGTCGCCGTGATCCAGCCCACCGACCTGCTCGTCGTCCAGCGCGATGGCACCACCTGCCGGGCAACGGCCGCTGAGCTCCAGGAGCTGCTGGGCCGCCCGCTCTGCTCCGCCACCGCTGGCCGCCTCTGGGACCTGAACAGCACAGCGGCCGACAACGACTGGCGGGCCGTCTGCTGGGCACCTGAACTCAACCTGTTTGTGGCCGTCTCGATTGATGGCAGCCAGCGGGTGATGACCTCAAGCGATGGCCTGCGCTGGACCCCACGCCGCACGCCCAGCGACAACAACAGCTGGATCGGCATCTGCTGGAGCCCGGAGCTGCGCCTGCTGGTGGCGATTGCCTCCAGCGGCAGCAGCAACCGGGTGATGACCTCCAGCGACGGCATCACCTGGACGGCGCGGCGGGTGCCGCTGAACAACAGCTGGGTGGCGATCTGCTGGAGCCCCCAGCGGCGGCTGTTTGTGGCGGTGGCCTTTGGTGGCAACAGCAGCCGGGTGATGACCTCACCTGATGGCATCAGCTGGACCGCCAGACAGACCCCCGCCAGCCACGTCTGGCGCGGTGTGTGCTGGGCCGCCGAACTGGGCCTGTTTGTGGCGGTGGCCACCAGCAGCAACGGCGCCAACCAGGCGGTGATGACCTCAATCGATGGGAGCAGCTGGACGCTGCGCAGCACCCCGGCCGACAACACCTGGCGATCGATCTGCTGGGCAGCGGCGCTGGGACTGCTGGTGGCCGTGGGCCAGAGCGGCACCGGCAACCGGGTGATGACCTCCCCGGATGGAATCACCTGGAGCTTGCGCCCGACCCCGGCGGACCTGGAGTGGCGGGCGGTCTGCTGGGCCCCGGAGCTGAACCTGCTGGTGGCGGTGGCGGGCACCGGCAGCGGCCAGCAGGTGATGACCTCCCCGGATGGCAGCAGCTGGACCCTGCGATCCAGCGCCGCCGACCGCCAGTGGAGCGGCATCTGCTGGGCACCAGAGCTGGGCCTGCTTGTGGCCGTGGCCCAGAACGGCAGCGGCAGCCGGGTGATGTCCAGCTGCTGAATGGCAGTCCGCCCTACCCCGAGCCGCGACACTGACGGGGCAACCGCAGGAGGGCGCCCATGGACGGCCGGAACGAGGATCTAGACCTGCTGGCGGCCCTGCTCGATGGGCCGTTCCGCCGCCTGCGAGATGACAACCACATCGATCCCCACCGCATCCTGGTGTGGGACCGGCAGCGGCAGCCCGCCATCCAGGCGGTGCCGTTCCTCGAGTTGCTCAGCCGCTACCCCTGCGGAGAGGAGGTCGGCACACAGTGGTGCGGGCAGGACCTGGTGGAAATCCTGCAGGAGAAGCACGAGCTGCTCCGCCGCAGCCTGGTGGCCCAGGAGATCGCCGCGGAGCGGGAGGAGGCCCAGCCGGCGTGCGGCACGGTGGTGCTGACCATCAATCCAGATCCAGACCTGCCACACAGCTGGGCGGTGGTGCAGGCCTGCATCACCCCCCGGCAGGGAGGCCAGCCTTGAGCTGCTCCTGCTATCGCCGATCCACGTAACCCGCAGCCCACTGCTCGGGGGTGCTGCCCGCTGGCACCTTGGAGAGGAAAGCCTCGCTGTGCAGATCTCCCGCACCGACTCGCCCAGCAGCACCACCGAGCGGCTGTTCTCCAGCCGCCGGCAGAAGATGTTGTGCAGGCTCTGCAGATACCAGGCGGAGCCCTCCAGTCCGGCGTTGAACTTGCCCCACATCGTTGGGTCGCGGCGGGCGTCGAGCACCATGTCGCGGGCGTTGTGGGCCTTGTCGGCAGCGCTCACCAGCAGTGAGTCGAGCGGGGCGCTCTGCAGGTGCTGGATGTAGCGCTTCTTGCGCGTCAACCAGTCTTCCTTGATGCCGCCTGCGGCCACCGCGCCGTTGGTGTCGGTGCAGTCGGCCACGACGGCGGCCACTGGCTCTCCAAAGCGCGCGGCGATCTGCTCCTCGCTCACGCCGCAGTCCTCGATGGCGTCGTGGAGCAGGGCGGCGATGGCCAGATCTTCCGTGCCACCGTCCTCCCACACCAGGGCGCTGACGGCGATCAGGTGGGAGATGTAGGGCACCGGCTTGCCCTTGCGCCGCTGCTGCAGGTGCAACTCGGCGGCCCACTGCAGGGCCTGGGTGTATCGCGCCGTCACCAGGGGCTGCTGGTGCTGCTGGTCAACTGGTTTCATGGGTTCCTCCGGGATCAGGAATCCCCCAGCAATCGCCTGGAGGTTTATTGTCCCCACGATTCACGTTCCCTTGGGCAGGCACCATCCGGAAACGGCAGAGACCACCCAGCTGCCGCTAATGAGCTGACTACCCATAGGATAGGCAAAATAGAGAGAAGGCTTTTGCGCTGCGGGCGCCAAGGAAACCCGCCAGCCACCAAGGGCCGGCGGGTGCCGCAGAACGCTCAGCCCTCTGCCCCCTCAGCAGCAGCAGCACGACCGGAGCTGTGCCGCTGGAAGTACCCCGGGCAGTGGGCCGCCAGCAGCTCAGCCGAAAGGAAGCTGGGAAAGGCCATCACAGACCCTGCGGCCTGCTGCTGCCGCTCGGCACTGCCGCCGGCTGCCTCGGCAGCTCTCATCGCCGAGCGGGCACAGAGCAGCCCCACCACCTCGGTGCGCAGCCACTGCGGCACCTTGCGGCTGGGCTCCGAGCGCCAGCTGCCGCCGCCCCAGCCGATCACCTGATCGAGCAGCTTGCCCCTGCGCCCCAGCTTCTGGAACTCCACCACCTCGGATTCCCCAGCCCTGCGCAGATCGGTGCACTTGCAGGCAATTCTTTATGGGCGCTGGATTGGAACGACACATTACCCGAAGAAATCACGAACAAACTGGCGCAGCTCATCCGCAGCAGCAGCGTCACTCTCAATCCAACCATCCTGGTACCAGTTCCAGTAGGGCAAATATTTGACGACCCAATCCGCTCTTTTCAGTGCATTAGCCCGCTCCAGATGCTCGTCTGTATAAGTGCTGCCGTCATCAAAAAAGTGATGCTTGCCGTCAACCTCAATTCCGACTGCACGCTTGGACATTTTGTCGTACACAACAAAGTCCAGCCTGAATCCACAGGTGTGGACCTGATTATACAGTGTCAGCCTATTCGGGTACTCCCTGAGGATTAGATCTTCAAGTACATCGGCAACTATCAGCTCGAAATCAGAATCACATTCAGATTTCTTGTATGTCCAACCAATTGGCAAATATCCCTTGTCCATCTCCATGATATCGCTTTTGCCCTGTCCCATCTTTGTGAGCATCTGCTGCATCAGAATCATGTTGGATGGAAGTTTGCCGTGGATAAAGTACATGAAGTACTTTGCCCTGCTTGTTGCAACATTGAATCTGTTGCGATCTTCCATGAATGCCTTTGACCTCTTTTGCTCTTCATCTATTGCAGGAGTAAATATCATCACATCTCTTTCATTTCCCTGAAACTCTTCGGGAGTGCCAATCATCAATGATATCAGCTCTTGCTGCTCGTCGGTCAGCCGACGTTGCACTTCCTCTTTCAAATAGTTGACTTGGTCTCTGATAAAGCAGACGACACCTACTGAGATTGGCTTGCCAAGAAGTTGAGGAATCTCAAAGACTTCCTTCGTTAGATCATTGGGTGAGCTTATTGCAAAGGAACTGATGACCTCAAATGCCTTTTCAACCTCTCCCTTGTTGATCTGCGAATTCTCGTCTCGCATGCTAGAAACCTCTATGTCCATGAATGCGTTAAGCGCTTTTTTGTCAGGCACTGCCGTCATGATTCGTAGCCCCGAGTCAGGGCTTTCATCTTTGTAAAACTGCTCACTCGTAAATTCAGCGAGCATTGGGAGCGAACGAAAGTGCTCGTTTAGTAGTACTGGCGAAACAGTGACTGGATTAAGGTCATTTCGAATCAAATCTAAAATAGATGACTCTGATACCAGCAAATCTCTGTCTTGGGCCGACTTGAAATCAAGAGGATATCCTGGAAGGCCAGCAAACTGCTTCTGCCAGGTTAACTTCTCGAAGACCTTACTTATAAATATCACTCCTCCAGCTTTGATGCCAAGCTGGTTATGATCACCAACGATGCAGAATCGCTTTGCCCTGAACAGGATTGGAATGATCTCTGCAAGGTTGACCTGTGATGCCTCATCTAATATCAGTAAATCAATAGATTCTTCTTTGAATGGCAGATAAGGATGAAGTGACTTGATCTCTCCCATCACTATGGGAAAGATTTCGAACAATAAGTCAAAATTGATTTTGGCGTTTGCTGACCTCGCTCTCCTGGCGCTCTTCCATCTAAGACGGCGGTGGAAGGCATCTAAAGCATCCCTGTAATGCTTACCCTGCAATAGGCTATTAATGCGAACAGAATGGTGAGATGCAAGATATTTGGCAAGAACTGAGGTCTTAGAGTCACTTGGATATAACTCTGAATTTCTTCGGTCAAATGTCTTTCGTGTAACCTCTAGTGGCTGCCCCTTGATAACTCTCTGGAGAGATTGAGCATCGGCGAGATTTGATGAGTAGGTTAAGGACCTAAGAAGTACTTCCTCCTGGTGCTTTTTGTAGTATTCAATCTCAAAATCCAGAGCCCTTAGCACCGCATTGGAAAGAATCTTTAGCCGGGCAGCCTTATCAAGGGTCGTGGCTCCGCCTGACTTTCGTGACTCTTCTCGAATACTTCTGCATTCATCAAGAAGAGCCTTAGCTTTAACCCTGCTCTCATTGCCTTGTAGTAGATTTAATTTCTTTATGATGATCTCAGAGAGACCAAAGTCCTCCTTGAGCACTTGGCGTGAATTCAGTGCAACTTGGTTAGTTTCATAGTAGCGACGCAGTTCTGATTCGCATTCTTGTATTATCTTGGCGTAATTAAGCCGCTCTGCCACTAGTTTGTCTACATGTTCCGAGAGGCGTTTGAGTTCGCTGGCCTCACTGATCGTCTGATAATCAGTTGCCTTACTTAAAAGACGGTCGATGATGCCTCGTGTGTTCTGCTTACGCTGTTGGTCTTCTGAAATGTAAAGACAAGCTGCATCTCCCAGAATATCTGTGATCTTTTCGTAAACAATATTTACCGCAGGAGCCTTTTGAGATGCGACAAGTACTTTTAACCCCAGCTCACTTGCTGCGATTGCAAGGGCAGAGATAGTGAAGGATTTACCTGTCCCAGGCGGACCCTGGATGTAGGAGATGTCGTTTCTCAGCGCCCTATAGATTGCTACGCGTTGTGACTTGGATAATGAATAAGGAAGTCTAGCTAAGATTTGGAAGACTTCTTCTTCTTGTACTGGTGGATATTGGGATTCGAACTTTTTGCCACTGAATACCGCCTCCAGCAAGCGTTCTAAAGTCGACATCATGATCCCACCTCTTTTGCAAGGTCATCTAATGCTCTGTATGTGCTTAGACCTGCAGGCACAGGTGCAAAGAACACCCAGTCTCCAGGACAGAAGAAAAATTTTCTGGTCTTCAGTTTGTCTCTTGCATCAATCGCTGCTTCTACGCACTCCAGTGGAGTTTCAACTCGCTCGCAACTGGTTTCAGTAAGTTCCTTGAATCCGCTTACATATCGCTCAGACAGTGCCAGAACACTTCCAACATCACTGGTACTTACTGCTTCTAATAGCTCCTCGATATCTTGAACGATCTGTCCTCCCGTTTGACCTACTTCTGGGTCAAAGGCTGCGTAGGCCTCATCTTCTTCGTCAGCATTCCTGCCTATCAATGCGGTTGCTATATCGTAATTAACCACCCACTCAGCTACCTCTGCTTCTCCACTCTCCTCAAAGATTATCTGACCATAAATAGTCGGCGCAGCAATTAGTCTTAAGGCGCTTTTAGAGCCAACTCGCTTCATATAAGTTCCTGCAAGAATTCCCACTCCACAGAAAATCCCATTTCCGATCTTTTCCTGATCTAATTCCCTGCGATACCCCTCGCTGCCGCTTGCCAAGACCTGTTTCAACCGTAAGTCAGTTATACGCTGAAATTTCTTTTGAGACTTTTTGCGTGATGTTGTGATTAGTACCTGAGAATAGTCGCCTGTCGCTCCAGATCCAAATACAACTTTTCTGCTCATATCTCTTAGGTAGAGCAAGTATCGTTCACTTAGTGTTCTGGACATCACTTCAAAGGGTCACAGTGCTCTTTAGTGTTTCTTGTAGTTCCTTAATCGATTTGCAGGTCTGCCCGATCTCCTGGGTCAATTTGGCCACGGACTCTAATGTGGACCTAGTCGTTTCTACCTGCGCATTTTCCACACGCTTTATTTCGTCTGTGACTTGCTGTAGCAAACTTGCTGACCTTGTCGCTAGATCGGCAATTGCTTGTGTGGAGGCATCTTTGCTAGCGACCTGTGCAGCCTCTATTTTCTTGATTCCATCGCTGACGACCAAAAGAATCTCAACATTCCTCGCCACCAATTCAGCAATTGCTTGACTTGATGCTTCTTTGCTCGCAAGCTGTGCCGCTTCAACCCTAGTGATTTGCTCCTCTACTGCCTTAATTGCTGTAGCAGCTTTGCTGCTTAATTCGCTAACCGATGCAGCACTTATATCGCTCAAGTTTCGAGAAAACTCTGTGTTCCTGAGTGAAAGTTCTTCGATTGCTTGACTTGACGCTTCTTTGCTCGCAAGCTGTGCCGCCGCGACTCTAGAGACTTGTTCTTCAACTGCCTTGATTGCTCCAGCTGTCATGTTGCCTAGGTCTGAAATGGTAACAGCGCTTGTTTCGGAGATCTTCGTTGAAAGACTCGTCACTACTGTTGCCATTGATGTCGCATGTTCTCGAAGGCCCTCCGTAACGCCACCTAGCGCTTTTGCGCTTACGGCTGAACTCTCAGTAAGTGCAGTTGACAGGCCAATGAATGTCTCTGCTGATTTTGAAGAATCCTTAGACAATGCTTCTAGTCTCACGGCAATATTTGTGAAGTCCTGCTTTTGCGCTTCAATGGTCTTGACAATCGCGGCGGCCCCCTTCGCAAGTGCCGCTTCAATATCTGAAGAGTCCTTAGGCAATTCTCCTAGTCTCTCGGCAATATTTGTGAAGTCCTGCTTTTGTGCTACAATGGTTTTGACAATTGCATCCGCTCCCTTTGTAAGTGCCGCCTCAATGTCTTCGGACCTTTTCTTTAGCTTATCCTTTTCTAGGAATACAATAATTGTAAGCAATGCGGTAATTGCCGGGTTGGCGACTGCCATTGCTGCAAGCAGACCATTCATGAGCACCTGTGCCTGTTTTTCTATGATATAGGCTTGGGGGCGTCCCTGTCATCGATTTGTTGGCTTCAGATAGCAAGTCGCTCTAGTCGCGCTTCACAGATCCTCGCCTTATGCTTGGATAGTAGACCAACTTGTTGGGTCAGCGACTCGTGGCTGGTGTTTAAAGGGCTCGCCGTCGCGACCGATACCACTGGAGTATTCACGAAAGGGCCCTGGGCGCGAAGCGAGTTGTAGTAAGACCCTCGTCTTGGTGTGGGAGCAGGCCCTCAGCCCCCTACCGCCCAGTAACTGCAGCAGAGCACCGAGGTCCTTGTCTGGGCCCACTGCGCCGACGTTCAGCTGACTCCAGCCGTGATATGGCTACCGGAGCGGAAGCCCTTAAAGGACGGTGAGCCGCAGGGTGGTGGCCTGAGCGGCCGGCAGCTACTCCAGCACCAGGTCATAAACCGGTATGCACTGGTTGGCCCGGCGTCAACCTCTGTCAGCTGATCAGGCAAGCCCCTCCCGAGGTCGCCATGGGCATCGAGGCTGAGATGCCGTAGGCATAGGGCGGAACACGATGCATATTCTGCATCGTTGTGTTCAATAAGCCTTCTCGCCACTGCCTTTCCTGTGGCGATGGGGTGTGATTGACAGCCTGCGGTTACAGCGGTGGGGCAAAGTGGACGCAGCGGCATCACGCCATGGCCAGCCGGACAAGCACCTCCCGTAGCAAGCTGCTGCGGCCTTTGGTGCAGGATCGGATTCAAGCACTGCTCTCTGAAGGACCACCGGATGAAGCCGCGCTCCTGGCTTTTGCCGAGTGGATCCATGGCAAGCCGTTTGCCGAGCCTGTGCTTACGCTGCCGCAGCTGAAAGCAGCGGTGTGTGCCGTGTTCGGCTGCAGCACCCCTGCTGAGTTGCGCCAATCGAATGAATTCGCCTTGGCGGTCGCCGGCCGCACGATCAACCTCAAAACCAAGGCCGACTGGCAGAAGCTGTACCGCGAGTGGGTGGGCGTACCAGCTGCAGAGCGCAATCGCAGCGGCAACACCTGCATCAATGGCATCGATGTACTGGAGAACTTCAGGCCATGGCATGTCTTCGGCCTGGAGCCCGCCACGGCCACTGCCGATGACATCAAGGAGGCATTCCGCCGTCTCGCCAAAGACCACCATCCCGATGTGGGCGGTGATCCGAGGGTGATGGAGCGTCTGCAGAAGATGCGCGATTCGTTGCTGGCATTCCGCTGATGAGCTCAACACCATCCATGCCACAGACAGGGTCGCGGCGGCGGCGTGAGCGCGATGCCTTCAGCGACAAGGAGGCCGCCAGGATGCTTGGCATTCCGGTGAGCAAGCTGTACCGGATCTGCGCTTTCTTTGATTCTGATCCTGATGATGCCTGGGATCTGATCGAAGGGGAGTTCTTCGAGTACGAGCCGGGCCAGGCCCGCAAGCGCCGCTTCTATGAAGAGGGCGTGATGGCGATTGCCAAGTATTTGGAGGAAACCGAGGGCGGCAGCTTCCTGGCACGCCTCAAGGAGTTCTTCACCCACCACCGGGCCCGTGTAACCCGGGCCCTGGTGCAACGGCGCATCATCCAGGTCACCCAGGACCGCTCCACCCTGGTGATCCAGGGCGATCTGGTGTTTCTGCAGCAGCGCTCAGTGGTGCGCGTGCTGGGCACCAACGGCAAAGGGATGGCTGGCACCCTGCGCCGGATTGAGGAGGAGAGCGCCGGCCTCGATGGCGCCGAGGGCCTGGAGATCGATGTGCACTTCGCCGATTTCGACGACGTGGAGGGCCGCCACTGGAGCCAGCGCGGCATCGCCCGCCTCGCCCGCACGATGCATGACAAGGGGCGTATCACCAAAGCCCGCAAGGCATGGGTGAAGGCCGTGGCTGACGTGGCCGAGGATTGCTTCGAGGTGCAGCGCAAGGTGCTTGAAAGCCACGAGGCGCGCGTCCGCTCGGCAATGGAACGTGCCCGCAGCAAGGCCAAGGCCTGCGCGGTCACCCAGCAGAAACCGAACGCGGCGGAGCGCAACCCGATCGAGCTGGAAGCTCACCACCTGTTCGATGCGGCCACTCGGCCGGATCTGGCTGCGTTGGACGACAACCTGCTGGTGATCAGCTCAGCACTGCACCGCAACTTCCACAAATGGATGGGCAACCGCCCCTGCGAACCGAAGGACTTCGTGGACTACCTGCTGCGCAACGAGCTCACCCACTTCGAGGGCAGCCCCAGCACCCGCGCCCGGCAGGAGCAACGCCAGCAGAAACTGATCCACCGCCTGGAGCTGCTGCAAGCCCGCTACGAGGGCAACCGGCTGCTCTACTGAGTGAGACCTGACAAGCCCATCACCACTTGCGGTTGGTAGGGCCTCAGCTGCTGGGCGCTGGCCTCCAGGAAGGCCACCAGAATCGTGATCAGCAGGATGTAGTCGCGCAGGGTTGGATCCAGAGGGCCGTTGGCGGTGTTGGGCTGGGCCGCCAGGGCTGTTTCCAAAGGCACCCACAGGGGATTTGCCCTGGCTTCCGCATAGATGGCTTCCAGACGCGAGTGATGGGCGGGATCGGAGAGGGAGGCCGACTCTGCGGAATGGGCAAAGGCGTTGCGCAGCTTGCGCAGGGCATGGAGCGCCCGCTCGACCGCTGGATCGATCAAGCCCAGGCGGCTGGCCAGGGCGACCTTGGCGCCGATGGAACCGAGGGGACGCTCAGGCAGGAACAGGCTGTCGTCTTTGCTCGCAGCCGGCGCCATGACGGACTGCAGGAGATGTTCCAGGGCCGCATCCACGCGGGCCACACCCACCAGTACCGCACCGCGACCCCGCTCCTCCAGCATCTGGAGGGCGATGGCGCGTGCTGCCTCGCTGACCCGGCGCGTGGTCATGCCAGTTGCAGCAGGGCTGAGGGTTCGCCGCAGTAGGTCACCACCAGCCGTTTGCGGGCTCTGGTTGCCGCGACGTGCAACAACGAGCGCTCCTGCTGCTCGAAGGCATCCTTCGAGACCTGATCGGCGCAACGCTCCAGCACCCGGCGGTCGGGCAGAACGCCGGCATTGAGGCCGGGGATGAGCATGTAGTCGAACTCCAGGCCCTTGACGCGGTGCATGGTGGCCAGGCGCAGGGCGGTTGCGCTGGGGTCATCTGCTTCTTCCGCGGTGATTACCCGCGTGGCAATGCCAGCGGCCTCAAAGCGTTCCGCCAAGGCCCTGACCGCATCGTTGCTGCGGGCTGTAACGCAGGTGGAGGCCAATGACTGGCCGCTCCCCTGGAAGGACCGGATCAGTTCCACGAGATATCGCTGCTCCTCTGCTGGGTCGGGGAAGCCCTGGATGAGGGGGGGATCCCCGTGCATCAAGGAGCGATAGTCGCTGCTGGCGTCCGTGCCGCCATCGAGATCATCGAAGGGCACGCCAGCCAGCACAGCAGTAGCCCAGGCGCGGGTCTCCTCGGTGGTGCGGTAGTTGATGCGCAGCTTGCGGGAGCGGCCGCGCACGTTGATGCCGCATTGGCTGAGCACAAGCGGCCGGCCGTAGATGCGCTGGTGGCTGTCGCCAACGATGAAGAGATCATTGGCATGCTCAGGCCCGGCGAGGGCCCGGATCAAGCGGAAGCCAGCGGCATCGAGATCCTGCGCTTCATCCACGATCACAGCGCGGTAGCGGGCGGGTTGGCCGGAGGCTGTCAGCCGATCGGCAGCGGCCTGCTTGGCCTCCTCCGGTTCCCACAGCCCCCTCTGGCGCAGCTCGGAGCGGAAGGCATCAAAGACCGGCCAGATCTTGACCCGTTTCTGCCGGTTCAGGCGGGTGCCCCGTCCGACCCGTTTGGCGCTCAGATAGTCGTCGATGGTGGTGCAGCCCTGGGGCAGCACCACGTCTCGCCACTCCTCCTCATAGAAGCTCCGATCCAGGTTCAGCTCCGGTTCAGCCAGCAGCCAGGCCACATCCCAGGCCGCCTTGCGCGCTTCGTTGTCGAACTGGCGCATCTTCAGGCCCTGGCTGCGCAGATACGAACCCACCCAGGCATCGAGGTGGGTGACCTCAATGCGCTGCAGTTCCTGCGGGGTGCAGATCTTGGCGAGGTTGCTGCGGATGTCGGTGGCCAGATTGCGCGTGTAGGTGGTGAACAGCACCCGATCGCTGGTGCTGGCCTCCGGGCCCTTGAGAATCTGCTGTGCCAACCAGCGGGCCCGGTGGATGGCCGCCACGGTTTTGCCCGTGCCGGCGCCGCCCAGCACCCGCACCGGCCCGCTCCAGTGATGCTCCACCAACCGACGCTGACTCGGGTGCAGGAAGACGCGCCAGGTTTCCATGGGCGCGGAGAGCATCGCTTCCAGCGCCTCATCGTCGGTGAAGACAATGAATTCCGCCTGGCTGTCCATCCGCGCCAGGGCAGTGTCCACATCGGTGGGATCCACCTCCGCGGCCTTCTCCCGTTCCAGCTCCGCCAGCACCTCGGCCAGGGAGTGGCCATCCGCCAGCAGGATCAGCGAGTCGACGCATTCAGGAGGTAGCCACTCCAGCAGGGCTGCCAGGTCGTTCTCCTGACGAACCGCTCGCAACGAGGGCAGCAGGGCAGGCGGCACGCCAAGGCGCGTGAGCTCGTCATCGCTGATGGCGGCAAACAGTGCTGCGGGAGCTTGCGGGACCACCGCCAGGGCTTGCTCCACCGCGGCACTGATGGCGTCGCCGACGGATTGTTCCGCTGCCTCCACATCGACGATCTGGAGGGCACCGGAGACGCGGTTGACCTGACAGGCCTTGCGGCGGGCCCAGGCGTAGGCGTCGTCGTGTTTGTCGACCCAGAGGAGCACGTAGGTGCTGCCCTTCTCCGGAGCGCGGACGATGCAGCGGTAGTCCTGATCGACGCGCAGGGAGCGGAGCTGGGGATCGCGGCTGCCGTTGATTCGCTCGTAGTTCAGCCCCGTGCCGGTGGGCTCGTCCATGAACTGGACGATGAACTTGTGCACCTTGGCCCGTCCGCGATCGGGCAGGGCATTGAGGGCCTTGAAGAACCCGCGGGAGGCGGCGACGCGCAGGGGTGGATGGCTCATGGCTGAATCGCGGCCGCAACGACCTCGGCCGGGGTGTGGAGGGTGAACAGGCGCCAGCCGTCTGGTGGTGACACCACCCTGTCATCGAGTACCACCGCGACCTGGTGTCCGGGCCAGGCCATCTCCAGCTCACCGCAGGATTCACCACGGGGACCCTCCAGCTCATAGCCGAATTCCGGAGGCTCGATGCCAGACGGGTCGAGCATGACCTGGAGGGCCTTGAGCAAGTCCAGGCAATCTCTGGCGTGGGCGTTGGCAAAGCTCAGGCTTTCGGCCCAGGCCGCTGAGGGCAGGGGCGCTGTTCCTGTGCCAGCGGTCGCCGGATCTGTTGCGGTGGTTGGGCTGCCTGGCTGCACGACCGTGCCCAGTTCCATGCCGGTGCACCCCGGGGTGGTGAGCAGCATGTGGGGAAGGAACTGGAAGAGATTGGCCTGGCGCAACCACTCCCGCCACCCCTGCTGCTGCTCGGAATCGGAGGCTGGGGCGTCCGGGTCGAAGTGGAGGGCTCGGAAGCTGGCGTCATGGAAGTGGGCCAGGTGGCCAGGCAGATCGATGCAGGTGAGCACCGCAAACCCTGGCCCCTGCTCCAACCACTGACCGGCATGGCCGCTCTCCCGCTCCGGCCGCCAGTGCTGCAGGTGGGCATTGAGGCCAAGCCGCTCGAGTGGGCCCTGGATCTCTGACGGCATGCTCCTGCTGAGGTCCTCACCCATCTGGGCCAGGCAGAAGGTATGGGCCAGGCCTTCCCAGGCGGTGGTGCGGCTGGCTTCGCTGGGGAGGCTGAGGTAGGCGAGCAGGTGCTGGAAGCTGTTGGTCTCCTGCATCCAGCGCAGGTCGCGGGGCAGCAGATCGCGCTCTCCAGCCGGTGGCAGATCGGCGCTGGGGAAACGAGAGCGGGCCAGCCACTGCTCGGCAAAGGCGGCCGGATCGCGGCGAAAGGGTTGCACCAGACCCTGCAAGAGCCCGTTGACCGGCAGGGGATCGGCCGGCCCATTGGCCCGGCCGACCACGTCGTCCCAGCAGAGGCCCCAGAAGCGATAGCGACCGGAGCGCTGCAGGGCCATGCGCTGGCGGACGTCCATGGCCAGGCGGCCGCGGTGATAGTCCCAGCCGTCGGTGTAGAGAGCAATCGGCAGGCCGCCGGTGGTGGGCGTGATCAGGAAGTCGCAGCGGGAGGGTTCGTCGATGCCTTGCTCGCGGCCCAGCAGTACCTGGGGCTGGATGATCCAATTCGCCTGATTGACCCGCAGGTGGTAGGCGGTGCTGCCACGAACGGTGTCTGCGGTGAGCTTCACCGTGAACTCAGACGGTGCGCCCCGCCCTTCCCGCAGGGCATCGAGGAAGCGGTCCTCCAGTTCGCTCTCCACCTGGGTGGTGATCGTGACAGCGGTGAGGCTGCGGCGGCTGCTCTGCAGTTGCTCCCAGCGACTGAGCAGGGCCTGCAGCTGCTCCAGGGCCCGGGCCTTGCTGATGCGATCCCGTTCGTAGCGGCTGCGATAGGCAAACAGGCAGCGGTAGCAGCCGTCGTTGCAGGGGCAGGCCTGCATCACGGAGCGGGCGGCCTCGAACACCTGGCGCAAGCGCTCGCCGCCGCGCTCCACCAGCTGACGCAGATAGCCGGTGCCGCCGGGAATGGAGTCGTAGAGGTAGAGGAAGGTCTTGCGCTGGTTGTTGGGCCCGCCTGTGCTCTGGCCTGGGGCTGTGGGCGATTGGGGCTCGCTGGCGACAGCGGGCTGGAGGTGATCCACCTTGCCGCTGAAGTGGGTTTTGAGCCCGAGGCGCAGGGCGGCCTGGAAGCTGCTCTGGCCGCTCTCATCCCAGAACAGACGATCGGGGAGCAGGAAGCGCAGGGCTTCCGACTGGAACTCCCGGTACATGAACAGGAGCTTGCGGGCCTTGGCGTTATCTGGCGTGTCGCGGTAGCGGCAGCTGTAGGCGTGCTGCTTGGCGGCGGGAGGACCGGAGAGCACCTTGCCGCAACCGCTGCAGATCTCAAAACCGCGCACGCGGAACTGCTGGCCCGCAATCTGGTGGCCATTGCCGACCGGGTTGAGCGCCCCGAAATTGATCTCGCGGAAGGTGGTGGAGCCAATGAACTCCGCCCCGAAGGGGAACTCCGCATCGTCGATTGCCAGGGTGGTCTCGACGCGGTTGAGATCGGGCTGGATCAGCAGTTGCCGCTGGAAGTAGGTGGTGGTGCGGTCATCGCGGTCATCACCTATGCGGGTAAGGGCGTCCTCACTGGTGGCGATCACCTGGCGCAGCTTGGCCATCTCCTTCACCTGGTGGGCGTCGCAGAAATTGGCATCGCCGCAGCGGGGGCAGGTGGCCTGCTGGAAGCCCTGCTCCCCCTCTTTGCAGCTGAAGCTGCAGGAGCGGCAGAAGCGCCAGCGCTCGATGGGGTTGAGGGCCAAATCGATCTGATCAATCTGAACCCGGCGGCCCTGGGCGTAGAAGACGCCATCTGGCACCAGCTCGCGGATAGCGACGCTCCCCGGCCGCTCGTAACTCAGAGGCGGGAGATCTTCACTGGTGCGGCCGGCCTGGGGCTTGCGGGTGAGGCGGCGCCAGAGCACCGATTTGAGGGTGACACCGGCTTCCGGGAAGGCGTAGTTGGGCAGGAAGCCCTCATCGGTGAGCATCTCCAGAAGGCGCCTGTTCTCCAGATCCCTGCGCAGGGCTGCATAGGCCTTGAGCTCGCGCAGCACTTCTTCTTTCTCCTCCTTCTGGGCCTCCAGCAACGAATCGGCCGGGATTGCGGCGAGGTGGCGTGAGCGCTTGGCGAGCCGTTTGCCCTCATTGCTCAGGCGCCGGCGCTCGGCGCCGAGCGCCTCCAGGCGCAGCACCAGCTGTTGATGGAACTTAGGCGCGGCATCCCCCTCGGCCAGCAGGTGCTGGCGCAGCTGCTTGCGGCAGGGCTCCTTGACCGTGTCCTGGTCGAACAGCGCCAGGAAGTCATCCGCCAACGCGTGCTGGTGGTTGCGAGTCCACTCCAGCCAGGTGAAGGGGAAGCGCTGGCGTTTCACCTCCCAATCGGTGTGCTCCACTGCATCGAGGGCCGCCTTGAGCCGCCGGGGCAGGGCCTCGCTGGTGATGCCACTGAGCACCCAGCGATCCAGGGTGAAGGCCACCAGCTGGCGGCTGAGGATGGCGCCGGCATCGAGATAGCAGCCAGGTGGTGTGACCCGGCCCTGGAGCATCTCGCTGGGCTCGCCATAGAAGTAGAGGTCGTGGGGGGTGCCGTTGACGATGGCGGCCACCAGGGCATTGCCATCGCGGCGGCCGGCCCGGCCGATGCGCTGCAGGTAGTTGGCGGGCTCCGGCGGCACCGAGCAGAGCAGCACGGTGGAGAGGTCGCCGATGTTGATGCCCATCTCCAGGGTGGAGGTGGCGGAGAGCAGGTTGGGGTGCGAGCGGGGGCCGTCGTGGATGAACTGATTCTCCAGCCGTTCGCGGTCTTGGCGGGTGAGCAGGCCGGTGTGCTCCCGGGCAATGATCCGATGCACCTGGCCTGCGCCATACAGGCGGCGATACAGCGGTAGTCCGCCTTCCTCGTGCTCCTGGTACTGCCCTTGGCAACCATTCACCAGGCAGGTCATCTGCTGCCAGCTCTCGCGATGGGTGAGGGGGATGGTCTGGCCATCGCCGCAGTGGCTGCAGCGCAGGTTGGCGACCTGGGCTGTGACCTGCACGTTGCTGGGGTTGAGGGCCCAAATCTGCTCACCGCGCTGGCCCGTGGGCATGGGCTGGAGGATGCCACCCGCCTCCAAGGCGGACACCAGCGCCTGCAGCGCCAGGGCCATCCACTCCGCCGCCTCGCTCTCCAGTGCCGGCAGGCCGAGGCACTTGGCCAGCCAGCCCATCGCCCAGGTGGGGCGGCCCTTCACAGACGCCAGTTGCTCGAAGCTGCCCTTGCCGCGGGAGGAGGTGAGAAAGATGGGCTTGTTGGAGGAGGGGCCCAGGTTGGGCAGGTGCCGCACCAGCCAGAAGGGGTAGGTCTTGCTGCCGCCGCTGGTGATGTACTCACCCACTCCACCGGCTGGCATGAGCATCTCCGGCACGGGCAGGGCACCGCGCTGGCGCAGGTGTTGCAGCCACCCCTGCAGGAAGCGGCGCAGGGTTTCCGCTGTGAGCTGACGCAGCGGTTCGAGGTCGTTGCGGAGTTGCTCCAGCAGCGGCGGGATCAGGGTCTCCAGCTGCTCGGGATTGACGGCCGCGGCCAGCACCCCGGCTTGCTCCACCGAGGAGCCCAGGCGGGAGCGGTAGCCGAATTCGGCCATCAGCTCCCAGCGCAGGCGTTTGTCAACGAGTTCCAGCAGCGGGCTGTCGGGCGCCAGCTGGGGCTGCGCGCTCTGCTCGAGTTCGGCCCACTCCTTGATCCACTCAAGATCGGCCGGGAGGAAGGTGGCGACGAAGTCGACGAGATCAGGCAGCTGCTGGCGCCAGTGGCGCAGAAAAACCCCATGCAAAGCAGCGAGGTCGATCGCTGCTGAGTTGTTCTGCAGGGTGTGATCGAGGACGGTGCGGGTGAGGGCGGTGCGGAAGGAGGTGCGATAGGCGCGGGCGGCAATGAAGCCGGCGCGGTGGGCAGCGTCCTGCACCGAATCGGAGAAGGTGAGCAGCTTCCGGTCGGCGTTGTAGCTGGAAGCAAACAGGCAGGACGACCAGGTGCTGGTGAGGCTGGCGGCCGAGGCACCGATCAGCAGCAGGCTCTGGTGGGCGCCGCAGTAGGGGCAGTCGGAACTGGAGTGCAGGTGGTTGTCGTGATCGCGCTTGGTGACGGTCGGCACCTCCACCACCAGCAGGTTGGCGCTGGAGCAGCTCTGGCAGCAGGGTGTGGCGTGCAGCGGAGCAGAGCGGCTGGCCGGGGAGTCCTGGATGGTGAGGCAATCGAGGCAGAACAGGCGCTCCTCGCCTGCCAGCGGCTGGCCCAGGCCAGGACTCGCTGGCAGGCCGCGCAGCGGGAACACGTAGCGAACCAGGGGATCACGGGAGAAGAAGGCCCGGTAGAAATCGCGCAGGTTGCGGGCGGCATCGAGCTGGCTGGCGTTCTGGTTGAGCAGGGTGGAAGCCCAGCCGGTGGCACCGCAGTCGCGGCAGTGGACCACTGGCAGATGGTGGTCGCCGTCGTTGCTGTCGAGATCGTCGGAGTGGACCAGCTCAGGCTTGGGAGCAACGGTGGCGACCATGCGCTTGAGCTCCCGCAGCCAGACCTGCACGCGCAGCTGCACCCAGCTCTGGCCGGCCTTGTCGCGGGCGTGGGCCATCAGGGCGAGGAGGGAATCGAGAAGAAGGACGCGAAAGCGCAGCGGGTAGCGACCATCAATCCCCAGCTGCCGCGCAAAGCGCTCCAGCAGTTCTTCGAGGGAGCAGAGCGTGTGCGCTTGGCGCACCAGGTTCTGCACCGCCGGCAGCCGCCCCAGCTGGCGGCCAAGCTCAATCCGCCAGGGCAGATCGTTGAGATCGCCGCTGGCGGGCAGGGGCAGTTCGCCTGCAAACCAGAGCGGCACCTGGGCGGCCAGATAGGCCAGACGTACCGCATCGGCCCGGTCGCCACCGGGATCTGGTGCACAGGCAGCGCCGTAGGTAGCGGGATCCAGCAGGGACTGCTGATCCGGGCTGGGCGGCGGCACCACCAGCAGGCCCTGGTCGGAATCGGCGTAGGCCGTTCCTTCAAAGAACTCGGCCGGCGTCAGGCGGTCTTCCTGGATCAGGCTGGTGTGATCAAAGCCGCTGCCGAAGATCTGGCCGGCGTAGTGGAGCATCTCGGCCTGGGAATCGGGGTCGCCGAGGGTGGCGGAGGTGCCCACACACACCAGCTCCTCGCCTGGGCAGTGGAGCCGATCACGCAGGCGGCGGATCAGGCAGGCCAGATCGGTGCCCTGGGCTCCATCGAAGGTGTGGAACTCGTCCACCACCAGGTAGCGCAGCACGCTGGAGCCGTCTGACAGCCGACCGTTGTGGGCCCAGAGCCCCTGCACATGGGGCTGGAGCAGCAGGTAGTCGAGCTGTTTGTAGTTGGTGAGCAGCAGGTCGGGCGGGGCCTTGTGGAGGGTGTCGCGATCGGTGATCACCTGCTCGGGCCCCATGGCGATGGCGCTCTGCTCCTCCTGATCGCCGATGTAGAGGCCGGCGCGCAGGCCGGCAATGGCCGGAACGGTGTGGATCAACCGGGCGATGCGCTTGGCCTGATCGGTGGCCAGGGCATTCATCGGATAGATGAGGATCACCTTCACGCCGCGCTGGCCGGCCTGCTGGGCCAGGCGGCAGTGATCGAGGCAGGGGTAGAGGAAGGCCTCGGTCTTGCCCGAGCCGGTGCCGGTGGCCACCAGGGTGTTCTGAGGCGAGCCGGGACTGAGCCGCTGGAAGGCCAGCTCCTGGTGCCGCCAGGGCGGGAAGGGCAGCTGCAGCTCAGGAAACCAATCGGAACGCCGGCCCCGGTGGAACGGCAGGGCGATCGACACATAGGGGCCCTTGATCAGGCGCTGGCGGTCGGCCAGGAAGCGATCGATCAGCCCGGAGAAGCCAGGAGTGGTGGGGTGGAAGGCGGTGCGGATGGCATCGGCCGCCACCTGCTCCAGCTCACTGGCGACGACGGACGGGAGCAAGGGATGCGGCCGATCTGCAACACCAGGCTAAGTGGCATGCCAGTACTGCCAAGGGTTGCGAACAATGCAGGTCCTGCATCATTCAAGCCCTGACACAGCGCCGTGCCACCGTCAGCGGCAGAAAGAATCGAGGTAATCAGCAACGCAGTTGAGACCTTCGATACGTGCCATCAGCAGCCGTGGTGGTTCTTCACCAAGGTGACGGTTGGGCTGCTCGATCCAATGACGTATCAAGCGCTGATCCCCTCCGCAGAGGCCATGAAGGCTGCGGTAGATGCGCAGAAACAGCAGCGCCAGCTGTCCTTCAGCACTGGGTTGGTGCTGGCTCAGCACCTCGCTGAGCTCTTGGGGGCTGAGGCCGAGAACTTGGGCGGCCCGGCCGCAGGCCTCAGCCACCAGCTGGGCGTCGGATTGGTCGAGTGGGGTCTGCGGCATGTCAGCCGGGCGCCTCTTCTGTCGTGAACGGATTGAGCAGCGGCACCTCAAAACCGCTGAAGTCAGCCACGTTGCGGGTGACCACCGTGAGGTGATGCACCTTGGCGATGGCGGCGATCATCGCGTCTTCGTAAAGGGTGTCGGACTGACGATGCATCAGTTGAGCCCAGCAGCGAAAAGCCGGGCCATCGAGGCTGAGGATGTTGAATGTGTCACTCACCTGATCCAGCCAGCACTCGATCTCGGCGGCCTTGGCGGTGTCCTTCTCGCGGGTGCGTTCAATCCCGGCCGGGATTTCGCCGAGGGTCACGCTGGCGAGATGCAGGTCAGCATCGTCAACGCTCTGGAGCCAGGCGAGCACGGCGCCATGGGGGCGGGGCCTGCGCAGTTCAGAGACCACGTTGGTGTCAAGCAGGAAGGCCATGGCCTACAGCTCAACGACGGGCCGGCGGCGGGCAGCGCCTCGAGGTGGCACCAGGGAGTCGGTGCGGGCCTCGGGGGACAGCAACAGCTCCTTGAGGCTGGGCCTGGCTGCGACCTGAAGACGACGCCACTGCTCGATCGGCACCAACACGGCCGTTTCGGTACCGCGCCGGGAGACCACCTGAGGGCCCTCCCGCTGGCAGGCATCGAGCAGCTCACTGAAGCGCGCTTTGGCGTGCTGTACGGGCCAAACAGCCATGCACTCTGCTTTCGAGCTGCTGCGTTACTATTATAGGCTGCGAAAAGCCAGGAACTAAGCCACTTGTCGCGTTTGTGCGAGAGTAGTGATGTTGGGCAAAGGATGCATGCTGGAAACCAGTTCGCGACTGCTGCGCTTCAGGACTGGATTCAGTGCACGAACCTCTGCCGAGTCATGGCCAGCTTTCTGGTTATCAAAATTTCTCCCATACTAGAATACCGATTATAGAGGTTTGAGCGCATGACTCGGATCAAGATTCAATTCAGAGTTGTTTCAGAGAATCATAAGATAACCCCAGTCGAAGGACCTATTTGCTATTTAAGGAGAAATGAGTCATGGAATGACTGGTTTAAATATCAGAGTGTATTCGAGCTTATATTTATTAACGAGGATGGCGAAGAGCACTCTGCAGGATCCGTAAAGATTGGCACTGACTCAATGGATACCAGCAGGTCCCAAGCTGACGAAGTAGGCTATAGCAAGACTCCACTAGAAGCAAGCTTTTCTGAGCTGCCTGACAATTATTGTTCGCTTGGCCAGTCAGAAAACTACTACGAGACTCTAGCATCCTTTGGAGACGAGACACGGGTCTCCATTTTGTCATCGCTTCGCGACTTAGCGTTTTGCCCAGCACATGCAGATAGATTCAAGGACCTCAATGTTTACATTGATTCTATTGCCAGAGATATTAGCGAAAGTGTTATTTCAAGAAGATTCCATGCACTAGCGACGGGCAAAATTGAGTTGACTCCTTTTGCATTCTGCTTTAAAAATAATGGTGACGCTCGATATTCAGATTATTCAATGGACTTTGATGTTAATCCTTGCTCTTCTCCACCAACCAATCTACATGCAATAATCGGCCGGAACGGAGTGGGGAAGACTAATTGCTTGCGTTCCATGGTTACTTCTGTTGTCAATCCAGGCAGCATAAATGCAGGCTTTGTCAATTGCCTAGGCGAGGACTCATTCCCATTCAGACGAATTGTATCAGTTTCCTTTAGTGCATTTGATCCATTTCCCCCAGCTCCTAGCAGCGAAGGAACCTCCGGGAGTGTTGAGTACCAATACATAGGACTGAAAAGCACCAGCGCACAAGAATCGGAGAATGTTAACAGCATTAATGCAGCATTTATCTACAGTTCCTTTCTCGAGGCCGCTACATTATGCAAGCAAGGAGTTCGTCGTGATAGGTGGGCAAAAGCTCTCGGATCATTAAAGACAGACCCCATTTTCTCCGATAGCTGCATCGAGGACATTGCATCAAAAGACAGTGAGCTCTTGTCATTTAAGGATATCTTTGATCGACTCAGCTCTGGCCATAAGATAATATTGCTTACTATCACTAGGTTGGTTGCTGCAACCGAGGAGAAGACTCTCATACTCCTAGACGAGCCCGAAGCACATCTGCATCCACCATTACTTGGCTCATTCATGAGATGCTTAAGTGATTTGTTGATAGACAGGAATGCTGTAGCAGTTATAGCGACACACTCCCCAGTCGTTCTACAAGAAGTTCCCGCATCATGCTCATATATCATGACTAGAAATGGGAGTAAAGTATCAGTCTATAGGCCTACCATTGAAACCTTTGGCGAAAGCATCGGAATCCTTACTTCTGAGATTTTTGGACTTGAAGTTGTTGAATCTGGATTCCACCAGTTTATCAGTGAACTAGCAAATAAGTATCCGACTTATCAGGAGGCTATAGATGCCCTTGGCGGGAAGCTAGGCAGCGTCGGCAGGGCCATTCTGCGGCTTAGGTATACACAGGCATAGAGATATGAAATCGTTGAATCTCCCAGCCCTCGATGGCTATCGAGACCTAATAGCATCATGCGCATCGAGCTATGCACAGGAAAGAACGCGTTCAAGAAAGGAAAGAATCTTGGACTCAATTGATGCACTTATAGAATCAGGCAACAGGTATAATCAATTAGCCACGCAAGGTTCTCTTGGAGAAATAGTCGAGTCTAGCATTTGCGGTGTTGCTGAAAAAGATGATCTAATAGATCTCTATGAGGCAAAGTTAGTAAAAGGCAAAGCACAAGAGCGGGGGAGAAGAGTGTATGACGACATTAAGGATAGCGCTCCTCTAGGGATCTGCCCATTGTGCAGTCAATTGCCAGTCGCCATGTTAGATCACTACCTGCCAAAGTCAAAGTATCCAGCATATTCTATTTTTCCGGCAAATCTGGTTCCCTCGTGCCATAGGTGTAACCTTATTAAGCTCTCCAAGGCGAATGGCCTCACTCTTCACCCGTATTATGATGACATTCAGGATAAAGAATGGCTGGAATGTTCGATGCAAATAGAGGATGACACTATCGTTGTGAATTATTGTGTTAGGGAAGATGTTTCCCCATGGACAGCACGAGAGAGGATGGTCAATCATCTTAAGGATGTTGGAGTTGCTGAGCTGTATCAAGTATCTGCTTCCAACCATTTAATTGAGATTAGGGAGAGCCTGGTGAGGCTCGGTAGCAAAGGTGGTCCTGTATCGGTGCGCGAGCACCTATTGGAGGGACTTAGTACACGCAAGCATGCAAGCCTAAACTCATGGGGGACCGCATTATATTCAGAGATGTGCTCTTGCCAATGGTTTATCAATGGAGGTTACTCAAAAATTGAAACAGTCTAGCAAGATTACCGGCCAACTCAAGATCCTCCCTGCCTGTTGGATGAAGCACACAAAAGCATTGTGATGATATCTTTCCAGGCATTGGAGGATGTTTGCGATAGTAGCTCTTAGCAGATGCAGTCTCAGTGCTATGCATTGAAGCCACTCCACCCAACTCGATAATCCTCCACCCGATCACACCTCACCCACGGTGCCACGTAGGTAATCGTCCGCTCCACCGGCCCGCCTGGCAGGGTGTCATCAAGGATCGTGCGCGACACGGGGCCGGAGGTCATGTCCTTGATGTCCTCCCAGCCGTCTTGTTTGCTGGCACCTCGCCCTTTCCCTTTGCGGGGGAATCCGACGCCGGTGAGGCCCTTGCTGTTGGTGAACACGATGCGGCCATTCATGTCGTACCAGGTGTCGCGTTCGTATTGCTGCATCACCGGGAACTGCACGCGGTAGATGGTGATCAGTTCATCGAGGGTGAGCCCAAGGGCCTGGGCCACCAGCACATCGATCTCGACCAAGGCCTGGCGGCGGGCGTAGTCGCTGCGCAGGGCGCAGTGGCGCTGCCAGGTGGGGGTGAGGTTGGAGAAGAAATCCTGGGGGAGGCGGGGATCATCGTTCTTGGCCCAGCGCTGCTCTCGGAAGGCATCATCCCAGCACTCGCTCCAGAGCTCGGCGTAGTGGGTGGTGAGGCAGTTGAGGGCGAGGCTTCGAAGTATCAAACTACAGTCAGGCTGAACTACGGGAAGCTGCCGTGCTATCTCGTTCAAAAAATGGCCTTTCCCGGTAGTCTTTACAAAAAAGTCAAAGGGAATCGAAGAGTAGCTTGCGGCTAGTCCCGCAAGCATTCTCTGCTCTTTAGGTGCAACAGAAAAGCCTGTGTAGATATGAGATACATCAGGGGGGATGATGCAGCTGATTTGAGTTCTTTCTCCTGCCTGACTCAACATGGTCCTGGAAATAACTCGATAAAAGTCTGTTACCGGCTTCTTTTTGCTCCACGGCACCCGCTGTATGCGTGCACGGTATTCTGAGGGCGGGACATTTGGCTTGTAATTGGTGCGGGGCAGGTAGTCTTCTGGCAAGGCGGTGAGATCGAGACAGTCGTAGGCCCGATTGGTGTTGCAGATTGCCTTGGGCGTTTGGTAGAGAGGATTGGCGACATTAAACAGAGGGCCTGAAAGGATTAGTTCGGTCGGCTCAGCGGGAAAACTGGTGTCACGACGAATCGTCCCCTCTTTCTGGGCGTTGGTCTCATGCCACATCTCCAGCGCAATGTAATCACCGTGGAGATCGCCCAGTCGTTTTGGCACCGCAGAAAACTTTTCCAGCACACTCTGGAGTTGTTGGGAATGAAGTGCTGGCAATCGAGCCTGGCGGGGAGGGGTACCGGGCTCGTCATAAAGACGTGCGAACAGACACAAAACCTGCTCATCTACTGAAACGATTCTCTGAGGATGTCCTTTCAATTCCCAGCGGCAGTTCGCGTCCTTAATTCCTGGAACAACGCCAATGCCGTCGGACCTAAAGCACTCATCTAACGTTGACGCTGCAAATAGATTAGCCAAGGAGATAAATCGTGCACTAAAGTGTTGCCCTTGCGGCTTTGCATAGACATTTATGCTGAACTTAACAGTGTTGTGAACCTCGCCAAAGAGTTTGTATTCGTTTTCGAACTGAAAGTGGCCTCGAAGCCATTGATAAAGCACCTCCCTCAGTGATCGGCCCTTCGGGTCGTCATACACCCCTTCCGGATGTAGAAATCCTTGCACGCCCTGTGATGACGCGATCCGCCAGGCCTGCGGCAGAAAGCATTTGAACAGATTCGTCTGACTCCCCACCAGCAGTGGATAATTCCCAACCGCATTCAAAAAAGCCTGGCTGCCGTTCTGGGTTTCGAATTCCTCGAGATAGGCAGCCCGCAGGTTGAGGTGTTGGCTAAAGGCCTGGCTGCGACGCTTCGCCAGCTCGCTGGCGCTCACCTTGCGAACCAGCACCATCGGGTCTGCGTCGCCGATCACCCCCTTCTCCTCCCAAGTAACCTTCAGCCAGGGTGGATTCCCCACGATCACATCGAAGCCGCCGGCCTTGAGCAGATCGGCAAACTCCAGATCCCAATGCAATGGCCGCACGCGAACGGCCACCTGCTCTGCCAGCCGCAGCCGCTCGATTTCCTCCAGCAGCTTGTTTTTGTTCACATAGCCGTGGCTATCGTTGAAGTTCACGGCCAGCTGCTTGGGCTGCGTGTCAGGCAGCAACTGCAGCTGCTCCTCCTCTTCATCCACCACCGATTCGATGTCCCCCAGCACGCAGCTGAGATCGTTGAGCCATTCCTCGCGGCTGGGTAGCTGGCGGGCCTGTTCCAGGGGCCAGAACCACAGGGCGCACCAGTAGTCCATCGCCAACTTCAGGCGCAGGCGGGCATTGGCATTGGCGATGCCATCCCCTGCCACTTCCTGGCTTTGGATGCGGTCTTTGAGGCTGAGCGGTTTCCAATCCTGCCCCGCATCCCCCTCCGGATCACCCCACACCGGCAGCGGGTCGGTGGTGCGCTCGCGGATCTGCGCCAGCTGGTCGGCCCACCCCTGCATCAGGCCATCAGCGATGCGGCTCAGCCGCTGCAGCCTGCGCAGCTCCGCACCGCTGAATGGCTTAGCGGAGAAGGTCTTCTTCCAGCTGGTGATCGTTTTCACCTCCTCGGGCAACAGCTCCTTGATCACCGCATTGGCCTTGATCGCCATGCCGGGATCGGGCAGTAGGAAATGGAAGATGGCGTCATCCGGCAGCTCCTGATCCCAGGGCAGTTCCTCCGGGGCTTGCTCGTGCCAGAGCTTCGAGGGTTTCGCTTTCTTGCCCTCCTGGGGCAGCTGGTGCAGGCGGTAGATCTGGCGCCGGCAGCCCACCAGCGAATTGCCGCAGAGCAACTGCTGGCCAAACCAGGGCACGAAGGCCCGGCCTTTCTCCGGCTGGTAGATGCTGTTGAGCCACAGGCTCACCTCCGCCAGCTCGATCGCCACCGGGTTGAGGTCCACCCCGAACACGTTGCGATCGGCCAGCCGCATCTTCACCTTTTGCAGCTCCTGCTCGAAGACGGCATGGGAGATGGTCTGCTTCAGCTCCTGCTGGCGCAGCTCCAGATACTTCAGGGCCAGCTGGTTGATCAGTTCATTCAGGTAGGCCGCAGAGCCCAGGGCCATCTCCAGCAGCTTGAAGCCCAGGATGTCGGTGGCCGTCTTGCCGGGCAGGAGCTCTTTGAGCGTGTATTTGATCTGGCAGCGGGTGAGCGATTCAGGCGTGTAGTAACTGGCGCTCTTGATCCGGTCGCGGCCGGCCAGGCGGTAGATGAAGGTTCCCTTCTCGTAGAGCTTCGGGCCGGTGCCTTCGGCATTGGGCACGATCTCCTCACGCTTGTAGTTGCCCAGCTGGCTGCGGGGCACGAAATGCCCCACCTCCAGTTCGTCGTGGGCCTTGCCGCGGGCCTGCACGGCGCCCTCGTCGTCGTCTGGGCTGTCGTCAGCGTCGTCGTCGTCCTCATCCGCTGGGGCGGCAGCTTTCTTGGGTGCCGGCTGCACCTCGTAGAGATCCTCCTCCGCGAAGAACCCCCGGAAGCTGAGCAGTGCCTCATACACCGAGCCCAACTGGTTGATGCCCAGCTGGGCGTAGCTCACGCGGCCGCGCTTGCGGCCGGCCTTGGCCTTGGTGAGCGACATCAGCTCGATCACCTCCCGCAGCACACCATTGCGGAAACGCACCCGCGCCTTGGTGATCGCCCCGCCCAGCAGGGGCATGCGGCTGGGATCAAACAGGTGGCTCTTGAGCGGCGTGATCCGGAAGCTCTCATGGATCTCGGGCTCCCCCTCGCCGCTGATCTGCCCCTGCAGCTCGCTGTCCCCCCGTTTGGGGTAGCCCTCCCAGATCATCTGGAAAAGGCGCTCCAGCGAATCGTGGATGTAGGTGCTCTCCCGATCGGCGTCGCTGAGCAGCGGCACCTGCTCCAGATCCCGCAGCCGCTCCAGGCTGTACCCGCGCCGGTACACCTCCGAGCCCATCGGGATGTAGTTCAGCTCAGGACGAGCCTCGATGTAAAAGAGGAACAGCAGCCGATACATGAAGCGCAGACACTCTTCGCTGAGCTGTTTTTCATCGACCAGCTGGAACGCCGCATCCTTCTGCTTGTAGCGGATGTGCCATACCGCCTCATTACCCAGCAGCTCGATCGATTTGCGCAGGGCGTACTTGAGATCGCCACTCACCTCATAGGCGTGCTTGTGGCTGTTCTCATCAAGGTTGTCGAGCAGCGGTGTACCCCCCTCGCTAGGGCAGAGATGCTCGCGGTGCAGCAAGGTGGCCGCCGCCAGGAAGGCATCGACCTGCCGCTCGGCATACAGCGTGCCCACCTCAAAGCGCAGCAGCCGTGAGGCCCCCCACTTGAAGCGATCGATCAGCAGCAGCTCATCGCGGCTGATCAGCAGCAACCAGCGGGGTGGGTTGTCCTGGGCGAACACCCGGTTGTTGATCAGCTCCTCCCAGCTCTCATTGGCCACCACCGTGCCCAGGGAGGGATCGCGGATCTGATGGCCGCTGATCTCCAGCTGCAGGGGATCGCGCACCAGATCTTCCGCCGCTGCAGCAACCGGGTTGAAGGACTCCAGCACCCACAGCAACGGTTCGCCGGAGGGGCGATCCACGGCGGCCAACACCGGTAGCTGATAGGGCTGGTCGTTGAGCAGCAGCACCTGGGCCTGGGGTTGCCAGCTGTAGCCCAGTGCTTCCAGCAACGGGCGGAACCACTGCTCACGCTGCAGCAGCAACCGGCCAGCGGCGGGTAGATCGGCCTCCTTCTCGCACAGCCCCAGCCAGCCGCGGCGTAGCCCCGCCAGCAGCCGATCCGGTTGGGCATTGGCCGCATCCTGCTCGGCCTGCTGCTTCCAGCGGGCCTGCACCTCCTTGAGGTCGCCCTTGAAGATCGCCTCCAGGTAGTAGTCGGAATAGAACTCCTGCTCGTTGCGAATCCCCAGCAGCGCCATCGCTCAGCCCTCCTCTCCTGAAGCCACGGGGCGATACAGCACCGCAACGAGCTTCAGGTAGGGCGCTTCCTCGGTCGTCATCACATCTTCTACATAGCGCTTGTGGCTTTCAAACAGGCGCTGCACTTTCAGCTCTCCCTTCCGCAACTTCTCGGCTTTCACCGACACCACGCTGCCGTCCTGCTCGAAGTTCAGCTGCAGCTGCTGCACCCGTTTGACCCGCAGACGCTCCAGCCGCTCGGTCTGCTCAGCCAGCAGCGGCTGCATACGCTCGATCCACTCTTGCCGCCGTTCCAGCAGATAGCTGTGGGCCTCCTGCACGGCCTGGCTGCGCTGCAGGTTCAGGCTCTCCGGCACCGGCAGCTGACGGTTGGGATAGTCGCGCTCACCCAGCTGCAGGCGCTTGGCGATCTGGGCAAACGGTTCAACGGCCTCCACCTTCAGCCCTGATCCCAGGAAACGCACCCCCACCCACTCCTGGATCACCGGCTGGCCGGAGCGGTTGGGAATCGTGCCCTGCAGCACCATCACCACCTCCCCAGGCGCCAATCCGCTGGTGAGCTGCAGCACCGGCGCCTGGTGTCGCGCAAACGTGGCCAGGCCCCGGTCCACCAGCCACTCCACCAATGGATGGAGGGGCCAGAGGTACTCCAACTCCAGGCCCTGGTGCTTGCGGCGCCGGGAGCGATCCAGTTCCTGCTGCAGGTCCTGCGGGCGGGTGGAGAGCACCACCTGTTTGAGGCGATCCGGCCGGAATTCCCGCGGCAGCCGTTCGTAGCGCCGCAACAGGTCTGCCGGCGGCGTGATCTCCAGCCGCTCCTGCTCGTCGTAGCGGCGGTACTGGATGGGTTCCCTGTCCACCTCCCGCTCAGCCACCGCACCCAGGGCCCTGGTCACATAGCTCCAGAGGTTCGGGTAGAGCGACGGCATCTCCAGCCGCTCCAGGGAGGGCCCAACGGATTCGGCGGTTGTGGTCTGGCTATCACTCCCTTCACTGCCGATCAGCTGGCCATAGAGCTCGGCGATCAAGCTGCTACCGCCCTGCAGAAAAGAAGCGGCATTGGCATCCAGCTGCTGTTCAAAGGCCGTGGCATCAGCAGCTTCAATCGCAGCGGCCGTGAGCTCTTCCTCTTCCGTTTCGTCGTAGCACTGGGTGAAGACTGAGGGATCACCGATGTTGCGCTGCGCCTGCTCGTCCTTGCGGATCAGCACCTGCAGGATCTTCTCCACATCGCCCATGCCCTCCACCGCCGAGCCGGTGAGCAGGTAGCGGATCAAGGGCTGCTGGCTCTGGCCATAGCGGTCGATGCGGCCGTTGCGCTGCTGCAGCGTCATCAGCGACCAGGGGATATCGAAGTGCACCAGGCGGTGACTGAGGTAGTGGAGGTTGAGACCCTCTGAGGCCACCTCGGTGGCCACCAGCACACGAATCGGGTCGGCCTCCTGCCCGAAGCGCTCCACGATCTCCGTCTGCACCGTGTCGACCATGCCGCCATCGAGGCGTTCCACCGCCTCCGCCGGCAGCTGCAGATCCCGGGCCAGGTGCTCCATCAGGAACCGCTGAGTCTCCCGGCGGCCCGTGAAGATCACCACCCGGTCTTTCGGGTCATCGCCTCGCCATTGCCAATCGGCGCGCAGCAGGCTGAGCAGCCGTTGGTATTTCGAGAAAGCGCCAGCACCGATCGGCTCCAGCAGCCCCACCAGCGGCTGCAGGGCGGCTTGGTCGGCGGCGCTGGGCTCCTTGCTCTGGCCCAGGGTGTGGAGCCGGTTGCGCACGGTCTCCAGGCAGGCCATCGGGCTGGAGAGCATCGCCTTCTGCAGGGTGGTGCGGAACAGCTGGCCTGCCTTGGCTTTGCGGTCACTGTCCGGCAGCTTCAGCTTGGCCAACGCCGAGAACACCGCCTCCTCCTCGGCACTGGCCTTGGCCTCCACATTGGCGGCATCCCGTTCCGGCACGCCCTGGGCCGCGCGCATCTGGCCGATCACGTCCTTGCGGAAGCGCCTTACATACAGATCGCGGATCTCGGCCTCTTCCTTCGTGTAGTCCTTCGGGTTGGCGATCGCCGTGGGATCGAGCATGTTCACCAGGCTCGCGAAGCTCTCCGGCTTGCCGTCATGCGGCGTGGCCGACAGCAGGATCAAGGTGTCCGAACGGGTCGCCAACAGTTCAGCGAGCTTGGAGCGCTGGCTGCGCTGGGCTCCGACACCGCGCTCGGCGACGTTCTGGCACTCATCGATCACGATGATGTCCCAGTGGGCGTGCTCCAGATAGGCCCGGTAGTCGCGGTCGTTCTTGAGCGTGTCGACCGAGACGATTGCCTTGTCGAAGTGGTGAAAGGGATTCTGGCCGGTGGGCAGCTGCTCGCGGATGCGCTGAATGCCCAGCGAATCAAGCCGCACCAGCGGGATCGTGAAGCGACTCCAGAACTCCTTCTGGAACTGCCCGAGCATGCTCTTGGTGGTGACCACCAGCAGGCGTCGCCCGCGCCCGCGGCGGATCAGCTCACTGCAGAAGATGCCGCACTCCAGCGTCTTGCCCAGGCCCACTGCATCGGCGATCAGCAGCCGCTGGCGGGGCATGGCCAGCGCCTTGGCCGCCGGCAGCAGTTGGTAGTCCATCACGTCCATCGCTGCCCGATGGCCGATCACCAGCTCGGGCCCGGTAGGCACCGTGCGGCGCAGATGGGCTTCGATGAACAGAAGGCTGTCGCGGTAGTTGTCGGAGCTGTCCCCCACCAGTTCGGTGTCCTTCGGCTGAAGCACCTTCAGGTCCGGTTCCAGGGGTTCGAGGAACAGCGCTGACTGATCCTGCAGATAGGGCGACACGCCCACCACGTCCAGCAGGCGCTCCCCCTCGCGGGTGAGCTGCACGTTGCGCACCATCCATTCCGCATCGCGGCATTGGATGCGGGCGCCGGGGGCGATCACTGCCTTAGCCACGCGACTGCTCCAGGTGAGGAGCGCTGAGCCTCCCGTTGACCATCCGCTGCCGACGTTGTGCACCAGTCTGCTTCGTTCTACAGCGGGAGCGGGACAAACGCCTCCTGCTCGTCACAACCATCCCTGAACACCAATGCAAGAACTGCATAGTTTTTGGGTGGCATGGCCCAGGCACTGCCAGCTCGATCAGGTCGTTTTCTGGGAGATCCCTCTTGGCTTGGAGATGCTCAGCCTCCGGAGATCGCGGGGTGGAGCTGGACGACCAGGGCTCTTTCAAGGAGAACGTCTCAGCTCCCTGGCCCAGACCCCGCCATCCCCTTGGCCAGCTCGTACTCCCGCGCAAAATCGATCCCCGCGTCCTGCCCAGGCAGCAGCAGCTGCACACCCACATAGAGGATGCAGGCCACCTGCAGGGCTGAGACGGTGGCGCCGCCCTGGTACCGCTGCAGCTGGTGCTTCTGATTGGGGTTGTTGATCGCCAGGCCCTTCTGCCCTACCGCAGCCACCTCCGCCAGCAGTTGCTTCTGGCCCTCGGTGTCCAAGGAGCGGTAGGCCTCCAGCGCACTGCTCAGGTACATCACCGCATCCATGCGGGGCAGGCCCTGGGCGTTGGCGCGCAGTACCCGATCGGCGAGCCGCCGCTGCTGGTTCTTGATCTTCTCGGCCAGCTCGCCTACTGGGGCCAGCTGCAGCGCCCGCTTGAACAACTCATCGGCTTCTGCTGCGTGGGAGGCGTCCTCGATCCCCAGCAGGCACTGGGCGTAGGTGAACAGGTTGATCGGATCGTCTGGCGCCACCGTTGCTGCCGCCCGCAGATGGGGCAGGGCCGCTGCTGCGTCGTCCTTCATCAGCAGGAGCTGGCCGAGGGTGCGCAGCGCAAAGGGATTGCGGGGCTCCAGCACCACCGCCTTCTCCAGCGGGCCCTGGGCGGCATCGGGATCCTTGTCCCGCAGGGCGGCAATGCCCAGGGCCACCTGGGCGTTGGCATCACCGGGGTCCAGCTCCACCGCCCGGCCCAGCAGCTGCCGGGCTTCTGTGAGCTGCATCCGGTCGCTGTAGACGATGCCCAGGTTTTAGAGGCTCTCCACGTGGCCTGGCTCCAGCTGCAAGCGCATGCGCAGCAGGGGGATGGCCTCGTCGTAACGGCCGGCCTTGAGGTGCTCGGCGATGGTGGCGCTGGCTGGCACCTGCCCCGCCTGGGGCTCCCAGGCCACCTCGATCAGCCCTTCCGAAAAGGCCACATCCACCCGACCGCCGGCTTCCCGGTAGGCGTCCTTGTAGTAGGTGGTGACGGCCTCGCGGAAGGCCTGGCTGCCCCGCGCCCGTGCTGCTTCCGGCAGCAGGCTCAGATCAAAGCCCTCCTCCGGCAGCGAGAAGCGGATCGGCTGCAGCTCGCTCATGCGCCTGGCCTTACGCGGACGGCTGCGACCACTCATACCAGCCGGAGACGCCCAGTTCCTGGGCCCAGCTGTCGATGATCTGCCGGTCTGTCGGCTCGTTGGCCGGATCGCCATCACCCAGGGCGAGGCTGATCAAACGGCGGCCCACCTCTCCATAGCCCTGGGACACGTAGGGCACGGCGAGATAGGGCTTGCCCAGTAAATCGCCACCGCAGATGGCATAGGCCGCATTCATCGCAATGCTCGCCCCATAGAGCGGGGCTGGGTAGTTGGCGCGGGTGCTGGGCTGCAGCGCCCCCAGGTTGTTGGTGATCTCCGTGCTGATCGCCTGCTCCTGCGCCTCCTGCAGATCCGGGCAGTGCTGCCGGATCCAGCGGTCCACCAGCATCCCCGGCCCCATCGAGCGCAGCTGCAGCAGCAGACCGCCGTAGATGAAGGAGCCCAACTCCCGCGCCTTGGCCTCTGGAAGCTGGCGGTGGAGCTGCTCGCACGCGCTGATCACCTCAGCCCGCACCGCTGGGTTGTCGCGCAGCACTGCCCGCTGCCCGGGCCCATCGCGCAAGGCCATCCGGCACTCAAAGGCGATCAGGTAGTCGGCCGCTCGGTTCTCACCGCCCTTGATGCGGAGGACATGGCTGCCCTCCATCACGCCTGCGCAGCGGATCGTGGCAAGTACCCCCATTTGGGGGTCTTCCACGATCTGTACGGGTTTGCCCGTCGCCTGCTCCAGATCCGCCAGCGCCTGGTTGGCGGACGGCAAAAATTCGCGATGGCCGCGGGGACTGGGCTCTGGCATCGACGGCCCCGGTCCTGGCACAGGCAGGGTCAGGGTAGCCAGCGGCCTTTGCCCTGCTTGGGGGCTCTTGGGGTGCTCAGCCGAAGCCCTTTGCCGGCCCGCGGAACCCTGGCGGCAGCAGCGGGATCTCGATCTCCGCCCCCTGCTCCACCGGGTAGCCCTCCAGCTCCAGGTGCATGTCGCTGCTCACCAGCGTCAGCGGTGGGTCGAGGTCAATCGCCTCCATGAACACCATCACCAGGTCCTTTCCCGGCCCAA
>Ga0315902_10001693_pt1 | contig 35154 bp, 48 predicted proteins | sample LakEriMetagenome_9_FD_203523 | JGI IMG/M metagenome (GOLD analysis project Ga0315902, IMG submission 203523) | Freshwater fungal communities from buoy surface, Lake Erie, Ohio, United States - Buoy 12 MA117 | ecosystem: Environmental > Aquatic > Freshwater > Lake > Lake biofilm | place: USA... | reverse complement strand
GCCCTAGATCGTCTAGCGTAGACCTGAGGGCTTCGCGCACCGATGCAAGCTCGTCCATAGTCACGCGCATAGCGTCTTTTTGCGATTCGGTGTACGACTCTAGGTAAGCTACTCGCTCGCGCAGTTCTGTCGATTTAGCGTCCATTGCTTTCTCTGTCGGCCCTAATGGGTCTTGCTCTGGGTGGCAGTCAATGCGCTCTCGCCAAGTTTTAATGGTGCTCATACGTTTCCTTTAGTTAGACTCGTCTTCATATTTTTGTTTGTAATACAGCAGTGCAGCTTGCAGCTCCTCTATCTGGGACTGCTGCCCTCTAATTTTTATGTGCTGCTTGTTCATAAATTCTTGTTGTTCGTTTTCGGATGCACGCAGCGCCTCTATCTGCTCATCTAATCTACGTTGGACGGCATGCAAAGCAGAAATAACGGAATAGTTACTCTTTATCTGCTTGGCTTGGGCTTCTAACAAGTCTGCTGCTTGAAGCATTAATTCTTCGCCTTCTGTATTCGGATGCTCAAAGCAGCGCAAGCGCTCTATAAGATAGGTTGTAGTCATTTAGCAATGCCTCTCCATTGCAAATTCATTCCTCTTGTTGGAAAGTAATCATTCTCCAATGCACGTTCTTTGGTAAACCAACATCCATTGAATCTGCGACCATCAAAATATGAAAAATAAACCTTGTTGTCGCTGTTTTTGACTTGATAAAGACCAACGCGCACAGGATTTTGGTCGCTTGAGTACCATTTGGTTAGCTTTAGTTTGCTCATTTCATTCCTTCAATAGCTGATTGCATGATGCGTCTAGCGTCATACAAGTTTTCTGGCGCTCCGTCTTCCGGGTCGTCTTCTTCGTAATTGTTAACTTCAGATTGCAAAGCCTCCAACACCTTCACCATGTCTTCTTTGCTTATGGGTGCTGGGCGTAAAAATAATTTCTGCCCGTGCGCGAGCACACCTTTTTCGATTTCAGTAATGCTAATGCTGCGACCGTGCTCATGCACCTCTGCAACCGGCTCTTGCGAGTTTGGTTTGAGTGACTTAAGAATGCGCAAAATATCTCGATTGGCAAAAGTTCCATGCAGTTCGTCGTATTGCGCCTGCGTCAGTGTGTAAGTAGTCATTTTGGCTCCTTCAGTCTTTGCCGCGTGGCGCACTCTGCATTCGCTTTGTCCAACAAACGGTCGACCTCGCGTTCAACTTGCTTGTCTCTTGCATCTATGTCGCGCATATAAGCGTCGAACCAACGGCTACTTGCATGCCATGCAACGACCACTGCAAAGACAACAACGAGCACAGCTAAGATCAAATCGATCATGGTTTACCTTTTCCTTTCGTTGGATAGTGAGCAGGCAACGGGTCGCTTGCGGGTTTCTTTTCTTCGGGGTTAGTCACTAGCATATAACCCATAGCAACAAACGCAATGACGTAGATAGTTTTCACAGTTCACGCTCCAAATCATCATCGCGGCGACGATCATTCATTTCCTCGGCAATTTCGGATACACGATCTTCAATTTCATCTTCGGTGTAACCCTCGTTGAGCAAGTGGTGTTTGAGTAGACGCTCGTTCATGCTGCACCCCCAAGGAAGTCAGGCATTGGTTCATCAAACGCAGAGATTACTTCCGCACGTTCACGCGCATCACGCAGCGCACAGTAGCGTTGGTGCAGTCGAACGGCAATGTCTTTGTTGAATGTGATTGCGAGGTTGCGAGACAGTGCTCGCTTAAGTTCTTCCTCAGTCAACTCACGAAGGTTCTTGTTCAGCACCTTCCAGTTAGCCGTTTTAATGTCAAGTTCATGGTCAGTCAGCATTTCATTTCCTAAGTTGTTTACGATGAATCACAGTGTAATACACTTTTCAAGCAAGTTCAAGTATTTTTTGATTTATTTTCTCGATAGTCTTTTACTGCCCTTCGGATGCCTTGTTGGGTAGTGGCCTTGTCGCTCAACGCTTCTGCTTGGGCTTGGTCTAGTGTGTCCTTACACAAGATACGATGACAGATGACAGGTACACCCTGTCCTTGCCTACGCAGTCGTGCGTTGAACTGCTCGTATAGGTCAAGGCTCCAGTTCAGCCCAAACCATACGAGTGTGTTACCCATTGCTTGTAACCCATCCACGCCATGCCCCATGCTTGCGGCATGACCAATCATCAACTGGCACTTTCCTGTTTTCCAACGGTACATCGCATTGTTGAGTGCGAACTCAGATTTACATTCGGTGAGGTTGATTGGGTCAAGTGCTTTGAACCGCTGCATGATGCGCTCCGCATCGCTACGAAACGCATACGATACGAGCACCGGCTTGCCCTCATTCTCATCAATGATCTCCTCCAGTGCGTCTAGCTTCTCATCGTGTATCGGCTCCCACAGTGGCATACCTGCGACTGGATAGACCGCACCGTTGGAGTATTGAAGGCATTTATTCATGAGTGATGCTTGGTTGAACATCTCAAGCTCTGTACCGTTGTCCAAGCGCAAGAAAAACTCTTTCTCCATCTGCTCGTACTTGGCGCGTACCTCATCGCTCATGTCCACCACAACGTCATTGACGATGAGATCGGGCAGTGGGTTGTAGTCCTCTGCGCTCATTTCAAGTGTTATGTCACCGACAAGATTTTTGATTGTGGTTTCGGTATCGTCGAATGGTACTTCCTTAAACGGCCCTACCTTGCGATAGAAACGGGTCTTAAACGCTGTCTTGGAACGACCTAGGCGCTGACCCCCATCGAGTACAAGGAACTGCCCATGCAGGTCTTTGTATCCGTTGGATGCGGGTGTACCAGTCAGCCCAGTGCGCCATTTGAAATGGTCAATCACCTTCATGAGCGACTTCACCCTATCGGTGGTGCTGTTCTTGCATTTGCTGATCTCATCGAACACGATGCCGTTGAATGGTACTTCCTTCTTTTTGGATATGAAGTAGGTGTGCAATGTCTCAGCAAGCCATCCTAGGTTCTCATAGTTAATGAGAAAAATGTCAGTGTTGGGACGCATGAGGGCGCGTGTACGCTGGTCGCGTGTGCCCGTAACCATGCTGAACCGCAAGCCTTTGGTGTGCTGCCACTTTGCGGCCTCTTGTCTCCACACAAGGCGACATACACGTATGGGAGCTACGATGACCACAGCGTTTAGGTAGTTGACACTCAGCATATGCGCGATGCTGGTGAGCGTTACCGCAGTCTTTCCCAAGCCGGGATCAAGCCATAGCGCGCTATGAGGTCTGGCACATTGCCAATTCACGGCTCGCTGCTGGTAAGCGTGGAGGTCAGATGGTGTGCGCATCAATCAATTCCTTAGCCAAGATGGTAAACGCTGTTGCGACTTGGAGGGGGACTTGACCGTTTCCGATTGCTCTAAGGCGGTGTACCCTATGGGCCACCCCATCATCCACTCCGTAAATTGAGGGTTTATTTTTCCACCAAGAACCCATCCCAATGGTGGGCTTTGTCTCCGACCCTCTCCCGGGTAACCCCCCTCCTGACCGTTGTGCCGTGTTGGTGTAGGCAAGTAAGAACCATCTGTCCCTGTGGTGATTCGCCCCGATATCCGATGCGCGTATGCATAACCATCTTGTGTCATACCCCAAGAAGGCCAAGTCTTTGAGTACCGTGTCAAGTCCGTTGCTCTTAATTGCGGCGACATTTTCCAAGAATAGGAATCGCGGTTTAACGATGCCAGCAATACGCAAGACTTCTCTGTAAAGCCCGCTTCTGGTTCCTTCAGAAACTCCCGCCTGCTTTCCAGCAATGCTAATGTCTTGACAAGGGAATCCTGCATGAATGCAGTCCACGCTGCCGGTGTACTCGGATGGATTGAACAATCTAACGTCCCCTTCCCACACATGCAGGCCGGGGAACCATCCGTCTGCTGCTCGCTCTCTGAGGACTCGGCAGGCATAGGGTTCCCATTCAACTGCAACCACTGGGGCATGTCCGAGGATGAGGTCAGCAAGGAGTCCACCCCCAGCACCGGCAAATAAGTGCATGGTTCGCATTTTTCAGATTCCGTGAGCATCAATCAATTCCTTACCTGCTTCCACCGAGTCAACCACATAGACAAGACAGTTCTGCTTGCGCAGCTTGTCATGCTCGCGCAACTGTCCCGCAGTGGGTTTTGCTCCGTTGCGTTTGAACTCGACAAATATCACCTGACCATCGGGACGTATGAATATTTGGTCAGGTACAAATGAGTGACCGGGTGAAGTCCACTTGCGGGTCAACCACCCCTTTGATTCAGCGTATGCTTTGACTCGCTTTTCAATGTCGCGTTCAAGTAGGTTTGCCATTGCGTGTCTCCAGTTCAATCAATAGCTCAACATAGTGGATGACTTTTTTCAAATCCTCGACTCCGTTCTTGTCTCTCCATCGCGTGATGTACTTCACAACATTCCCTTCAATGAATGGAATGTTGTTTGCGTGGATGTACTCAATGGGTTGAATGGAACACTTCATGTAGTGATTCCCGCCTGTCTGTTTCTCTAGTGCGCTCATTTGAACTCCTTTGTTAATTTCAAAACTTCTCTCAGGTAATACTGGTAGTCGATGGGTAACGTAGCGTCACGTATGTCATTGCACACACAGACGGTAAACCCTGCAACTTGGTTGAAGTACCTCCATGCTGTTGGAGCCTTCGGTAACGGTTTCATTTTCTTGACCAGTGACACACCACCCTCACTGACGTAGTAGCGCGTGGTGTTGGGTAACTCAACGTCATAGGTGTCAGCCTTGCCAATCAGGCATGCATTGCGAGGTATCTTGATACGCGCCATGAAATCCATCTTGTCAGGCCAGTTGAGCAGTAACTCCATTGGGTCAGCACCCTCGACCAGCACCTTTTCAGCGACCTTGGCAACAACCAACTCACTGGCGTTCTTGTGCCAGTCCAGTTCGTACTCATAGCGACCCTTGCGCTTCACTTCTCCGTCTGGTTTGATTGCGATATAGCTGTTCACATCGGCTATTGCCATCTTGGTGTACTCGACTTCCTCCAATGACAACTTGGTTAGTTTTTCCCATTTTTTATACACGTCACGGACAACCTGTACAGAATCTCTACGAATCTGCATCGTGATACCGTCAGTGTTCGCTTGGATAATGTTCGCACCAACGGTCATCAACCACTCAGCTAGCATGGCCAGCATCAACTGCCCACCAATGGTGATCTTCATGGTGAACAGTGGGTCATAGAACACGCTGTATGCGTCATTGGATGCACCGTATGTACCGTTGAGGGCCAGCTTCAACGCTTCGTTCTCCAGTGACCCCTTTTTGTACCCGATGCGCTGTGTGCGAAGTGTGCGGTACACATCGACGAACCGTGGGCCTAGGTGCTCCGGGTAGTAGCCGTGTTCAATAGCAATCGAGGGGTACAGTGATGTAACGTCAACGTCAAGAATCATGTACTCACTGTCGGACTCAAACACTTTGTTGGACACTGATGCATGGATGCCACCAGTACCAAAAAAGAACTCTAATCCTCCGACAGTTGCGCTCACATCCTCAAACGCACCCTTGGTCACAGTGATGACCTGCTGATGCATCCACTCATGGATTCGTTTGAACTCAGGGTCAGCGAACGTGATGAATGGTGGGATGCAATCCTTGAGTGCAATCGACGTGCGTGGTGTCTGCGCTGGTTGGCGACCTGACGGGCCATACTTGTACAACTGCACCCCGGCTCGCTCAAGCTCCATTTGGAAAATCTCTTTGCCGATCTTCACGCTGTTGTGGTTCATGAAGTCACGACCATGTTTGACGGTCAGCGACTCACGGAACTCGATGGCCTTTTTGGACACATGATAGAACCGCTTGGTAGCCGATACGTCATGTGCGTTGTACTGCTTGAGTGTCTGTGTCTGCTCTTGGTTGAGCACTGTACCAACAGGAAACGGCAAGTCGCTCACATTGTCCAAACGCATGGCGAACTCGAGAGCCTTCAATCCTGTAGCGCGAGCCTTGTTGTCGAAGTGGTGTATCTTGTAAAGGTCAATCTGCTCAACGTATCGCTCACTCGGATAGACCATGTGCTGCCACTTGTCGAAGTCTTGCGACTGGATAATCTCTTGACACTTAGCATACAGTGTCGCAGCAGTGGTGTGCGGATTCTTCAATAGATCGTGCAGAATCGGGTAGTCAAAGCCAATGTTGTTAAACCCGACAGTCTGCATCTTGTGTGAGCGCAACCACATGACCCAATCCACGATAGCCTTGTAGTCGTTCCTCCAAGGGCTTATCTCGAAGCACCATGTCAACGGGTAGTCAACGTGCTCGGCAGCAAGCGTGAACACGTTAGGGTATGTCTCAACGTCATAGACGATACGATCAGGCAAAACATTCTCCTGTCCATTGAAGGACTTGGTGTTTCAAAAGGAAAAGGTGGTGGGGTAATCGGTACTTTAGCTGTACCAGATTAATTGATACCCGATTACCCCACCGAATCGCTTACATGAAGCTAGGCATTCCCGGAACAGCAGGGAATGGTGCAGCAGGCATCGCAGCAGCGGGTGCGGCTGGTGCAGCACTCACAGCACCGAACACACCAGTTAGATCAATGGAACCGCCACCAAATGCGTCACCGTCTTTGGCGAACTGGATAGCCACCAAGTCACAGCGTACACCACGCCCATGAGTGTTCTCTTGCAACCAAGGGCGAACAGCAGCATTGACGTAGCAGCCACCATAGATGCTTCGAGCAATGGCTTGGTAAGCCATGCTGTTGGACGCATCGACAGGGGAACCGTTTGGCTGAATCATCTGGGGTTGACGATTACTGATTGCACTGATGTACGCATTACCGTCATAGCCATCGTAAGGCAACAGAGTGGTCTTGTTGATCTTCTCAGTTCCCATACCATAGCAGCGCGACTTGCGATCATTTTGAATCATTTGCATGATTGTCTGAGCGCGTTCTTTCCACTTTTCAGTAGCCAGTGTCATGTATTGCTGCATGAACTGCTTGAACACCGGGGAGTCAGCAGGCATGATAAGGTCAGCAGACCATGCAGTACGCACTTCACCTTTTTCATTGGTTGTTTTCTTGGGTTCAGCAAGTTGAGGGAAAGACACACGAACATTGGACAAGTAAATAATTTCAGACATAAAAACTCCTAAGTTAAGAAAGATGGCAATTCACTTTTAACAGCCGTGAACATGGCTGCGGCAGACAGTGTAACAGCAGGTCGCGGGTCTGCACAAGCCACGATCTGAATTTTTCCGTCACTCTTTTTAATGCACGTATCCTGCAACTGTTGCAGCTTGGCGGGAGTGACTTGACACACCGTACCGTCACGCTTAGTCCAACGCACCTTTTCAATCTGTGCAGGGCTAATGATGGTGGTCTTGAACATTGCGCTTTTGGGAATACCCGCAGCCTTTAAGTGTGTCTCCATCACCTCATCGTCATGCATCCAGCTACGACTACCTCGACCACGCACAGCTTTCAACCCGTCAATCTCTTGACCAGCTTCAAACCGACGCAGCGCCTCAGTCTCAGCGGCCTCGATCATTTGACGCAGCAGTGGTGCAGCCTCAAGCACCTCACGCAACTGCTTGTCAGTCATCGTGGCGGGTTCTTTGGTCGCAGTCTGCTCCACCACATTGAGGTTCGCAAAGGTGATACCAGCGTTGGACAACGCAGCAGTGGTACGTGCTGTGCAAGCCCCGCCGTGTGCGCAATACTTACATTGCGATTCGCCCGGTACAAACGGTGCGTTAGGGTCATCTGTGGCAGCACCCTCTGCGATGAGTTTATCCTTAATGACCATAAGTTCACCGAGGGTATAGGTGTGTGAGTCGATGCCCGTCATACCCTTGAGTCGCAGTTTCGGTTGAATGATGGTGCAGGTCACGTACATTGGAGCCAACTTACCCTGCGACTGCATCTCAGCAATCGCACCAATGGCATACTGCTCCATCTGGTGATTGCCCTTGGCCTCCACCGGGTTCATACCGTCCTTGTAGTCAATGATTTCAAGGTTGTCGTCGGTCACTACCTGAATGTCCACTGTACCGGACATATCGTCACGACCCACCAGTGTAGCAGGGTTGACTCGTCGTTCGGACAAGACAGTTCCCACACACCCGCTAATGTAGTCAAGCGCGAACTGCACACGCTCGGCGCGTTCAGCATCCACTTTGAACTCACCCTCATGGTCAGTGAGGGTCTGTCCAATCAGGTCGGAAGCAGCCAAGCCGTTGTTAATGCAATGTTCAAGCAGCGTGTGCGAATGTGTACCGTCAATGGCGGCAGGCCCACTTGGTTTGTCGGGATACTTCGCTTCCTCACGCACACTCGCGGGGCATACACCCCAACGGTGACGTGCAGAAGGTGACAGTTTCGAGTGGGCTGTCATGGTGTCTCCTTCACAAACACACCGTTGGGTAGCAGAGTACCCTTGCGGTCTTTGATCGTTTCGTATGCACCATTGAGGCATTCGACAATATCGATCTCACGCAACGCACAGTAGTTGATTAAGCACACCAAAGCATCACCCACAGCGTCTTTGATTTCCAATGTGTCGCCGGTATTCTCAGCATCACACAGTTCGCCCATTTCAGACAATGCTTTAAGCAACTGGCTATGAGGCTTGCTGTTGGGGATGATGCGACGATCAGAAGCCCACTGCACCACATCTACCTTGAGTTGTTCAAATGTTTTCATTACAGTGCCTCAATTCCTGCTTTGAGTTCACCCCAACGTGCCGGGTCAACATCGTTGATATTGGCATACCCCATTGTGGTTAGTACACCTTGAATCAGAGCACCCTTCTCAGCACCCAGTGCGCGGTACTTAGCGATCACAAAATCAGTCATCTCCTGCTTGGACGCAAACACTGCGGTAGCAACTGGAGCAGGTGTTACTACGGGAGCAACAACAGGTGCTACAGGTGCTGTTATGGGGAATGGTGCAGCAGGCATCGCAGCAGCGGGTGCTGCAACTGGTGCTACAGGCGTAACTACTGGGGCGGCAAGCGTTGGTGCTACTACCGCTGGTGCTTGTAAGGCAACTGGTGTATGCTTCGCCCCCTCGGATAAAGATTTGGCAATAGATTCCAAAGCTACAGCAATACGGGTCAGGTCAGATTCGATCATATAGAGATTCCTTTACTTCTTTCGGTGGTTGAATAGTCAAACGGGATTCGACAAATGCGGCTACTAACTCTCGCAACACCTCAGACGTACCGCCGTAGCGGTTCGACTTTCGGATGAATGCCTGACGCAGTGAGGGAGCCAACCTCACTGCTACAGTTGGGGACAAACCTTTTTTCATATTTCTCACAAAGTTGTTTACGAATGTTCGACAGTGTAGTACACTTTCCATCGCTTCGCAACAATTTTATAAAAATATTTTTCACATGAACACAAACACCGTTCTGAGCCTGCCCACTAGCTTCGACGCATACATACGTCATGGGTGGAGACTTGTGGCTATACCTCCCGGCTCCAAAGGTCCCAAGACAATGGGGTGGAATAAGCGAGAGAACACCATCGCAGACAGCACCGCCATACCCGACGGTTATGGAGTGGGTCTAGCTCATGCCTATAGTGGCACGATGGCGCTGGACATAGACAACTGGCAGCACGCCTCCATGCTACTCGCACAGCGTGGCATCGACCTCAAGGCACTCTATGACGCAGCCGATGCCGTGACTATAGAGAGTGGTCGTGAGGGTAGAGGTAAGCTGATCTACTCCATGCCGTTCGGTATGACCATGCCCACCAAGCGTATCAATTACCAAGCTGTCGATGGCAGTCAGGCAGTGGCTTATGAGCTACGCTGCTCTACGGTGGACGGTCACACGGCACAGGATGTAATGCCACCTAGCATACACCCCATGACCCAGCAGCCCTACCGTTGGGGTGGTCGTGGCCACTGGTCACGTTTACCCACTTTGCCCGTTGAGTTGCTGACAATCTGGCAAGAACTCACAAACAAAGACACACAACGCACGATCAAGACAGATACCGTCGATGCGTCAGCCGATGACCTACGCGCTGCTCTACTGCACATAGATCCGTCCTGCACCCGCGAGCAGTGGGTGTCTATCGGCATGGCGCTGCACTCTACGGGTAAACCCGAGCTTATAGAGCTATGGGACGAGTGGAGCCAGCAGTCTGCGGATAAATACCAAGGGCGGCGGGACATAGAGGCTTGCTGGAGGTCGTTTAAGCAGGACGGTAGCATTACCATAGGGACGCTGTTCCATTACGCATACAAAGCAGGTTATGTGCGACCCATACCCGCAGAAGTATCGGCGCTGTTCAAAGACGTTACACCCGAAGCACCCGAGCGAGTAGGTAAAAACCCTAGTTTTTTTCCTTCACCCCCCTTAGCTGATCTTGACCTCTTTCCAGAGGTGCTAAGGCGCAGGGTCAAAGAGGTATCGGAATCTATCGGATGCGACCCTATGGTGCCTTTTATGGCAGGCTTGGCAGCAGTGTCTGCGGTAGCCGATGCGCGGTCTAGGCTTGAGATTGTGGAGGGCTTCAAAGTACCTCCGGTACTCTGGACTATCACCATAGGCGACCCGTCTGGTAAAAAATCCCCGGGTGCTGAGGTCATGCTGTCTGCACTGCGCCAGATCGAGCGCGAGGACTACCCACGATACCAGCAAGACCTATTGCGCTGGGAGGCCGTGAACGCGGCTCATGCTGCCTCTATGACAGCCTATACCAAAGAGGCATCGAAGCCAGAAAATAGCCTAGGCGGTAACGTGGACTTTAGCGCATTGCCTCCGGTCATATCAGCACCAGATTGGAAGCCATCACTGGCCCGCCTGATATGCAGCGACATCACCAGTCAGAAACTCATGCGTATAGTCGCCAATCAGCAGCGCGGCGTGGCGGTGGTGCTCGATGAGATGGGCGACTGGTGCAAAAAAGTTACAGACCCCCGCAGTGGTGAAAACAAGAGCGCGTGGACTGCCAGCTATAACGCTGGCTATGAGGTCATAGACCGAGTGGGCGAACAAGCATCTATACCGATTGACAATTATGCCGTGTCGATTTTTGGAAACCTACAACCCCAGCTTTTTAGAAAATATGCGGGAATGATGGGCGAGGACGGACTGCTCCAGCGGTTTATACCTGCCGTATTGGCTGACGATAGATCAGAGCTATCACAACCAATTCCCGATATGTTTACCAATAGAGGGGAGTGGGAAAACCTGCTCCGAAAAATATACGCAACTCCGACTATGACCTATAGGCTTACATCCGACGCATACAAAATCTATCGGGACTTTCAGATATGGCACGACCAGTTCAGACAGGATGAGCGCACAGTGCGAGCCAGTGGGAGCTACTTACAGGCTATAGGCAAGCTAGAAGGCACTGCGGGAAGGATAGCCCTGATTATGCATTTAATGCATGAACCCGGACTCCAAACTATAGGACTTCAAACTATGCAAAATGCCATTCATTTTATTAAGGGCTACCTGATTCCCGCCTATAAGTTCACGCTGGGTGACACTGGTGGGCTTACTGTCAACACTATGAATCACCGGGTCATGGAGTACGTGCTAGAACACGCTGAAAAGGTAGAGATGACAGTGCATGACGTGAAAATGGGGCTGCGCCGCTACACCGAAGATATACCGCTAATGCAGCGTAACCTACTGGTGCATGATGCTATGGCGATGCTGCAAGATATGGGTTGGGTTACTTGCCTGAATGACCATTACACCAAAGGGTCATGGTTGATTAACGATAAAGTGAAAACCATATTCAAAGATCGACGTATTAGCTTGATACGTGCGCGCCAAAGGTTGAAGGATATTTTTGCAGAATACGCCGAGAAAGAGTTAGGGCGTGAGATCAAGCGAGGGCGCAACGCAAAGTATGCGTATCTGCTTGAAGATGAAGATAAAAACCAATGAGAAAAGCCCCGCAATGGGGCTTTTTAGTTTGTCCGGTGGTGCGGGTTAGTCGCTCGACACTATCAGCATTATTAATAGGTTAGCTTGTGCATCCCTAGCAGCAGCCCTAGCAGCATCCCAAGCAGCATCCCAAGTAGCCCCAGCAGCAGCCCCAGCAGCATCCCAAGCAGCATCCCAAGCAGCCCTAGCAGCAGCACTAGCAGCAGCACTAGCAGCAGCCCCAGCAGCACCAGCAGCATCCCAAGCATCCCAAGCATCCCAAGCATCCCTAGCAGCAGCCCCAGCATCCCAAGCATCCCAAGCATCCCTAGCAGCATCCCAAGCATCTATTAACTGTTCGCCGGTAGCCTTACCGTCCATAAACGCTTCTAAAGTATCGTTGCATGCTTTTACTCGGGCATCATCCGATAAATGCTCGACCATACGAGCACAACCTAGGGCGAATTCGAGGGCAGTCTTGTCGCGACCTTCGATGGCTCGCAAACACCAGATAGCATCTTCGATGCCATTGGATTCAAGGATAGTCAGGATAGACAGCGGGTCGTCGTCGGGTTTTGTCTTACCAAGATTGGTGAGTAGTTTGGCCCAACCATCGGAGCATGGGGAGTGCATACGGATTTTGTTTAGTGTGGTGTACATAGTGTTAAGTTCCAAGGTTAGTCGTCAATGAATAAGCCAATCATGAATAGCACAAGGGCTACCGCTATTGCAGCTATGGTCATTCTGTTGTCCCTTCGCCCCTAGCAATAGCGTCAAATATCACGCTACAGTCATGAGCCGAAGTAACGCTAGGGGATGGGTAGTGCCCGTCCAATCTAGCAAAGCATTCTTCAAAGAACTGTTTATATGCTTCATAGTCTGGTGCATTGTCTGCTACTGCCTTCTCTTGCATGGCTTCGATTTGTTCACCAATAGGTAAATTGAAATCTAGCTCACAATCATCCTGTGCACGTTCTAATGTGGCACACGCATCGTATGCGTTGGCTAGTGCTGTATTGCCTGCAATGTATGCGGCACGTTCTAAGTCTTGAAGTGTTTTCATTTTGTGGGCCTATCATCAGTTTCTAAGCGCATGCAATCGTTATCTGTTTCCGGGTCGTAATCTCTTATAAATGCACAGGTTGCCCCTGATTCGCTGTCGTATCGCTCACTGCCCACAGAATGCCAGCTCATACCACTACGCCGTGACAATGCGTTAATGCACCCCCTCGGGCTTTTCGCGTTGATTATGTGACGTGTAACCCATGAATAATTCGCTTCACCCCCAAAGGTGTCCGTTATTTCTACAAAATATAGTTTTTTCATGTTTAATTTACCCCTTTGCTGATTCTTTACCAGTCTCAACACCGCGAATGAAAGCGTTTAGCTCATTGTATAGGTCACGCTTGGGGCCATGACCATTAGACAAGGGGCAAGTGACACCACCGCCACTGTTGACTGTCTGATGTAGGCATACACCGCCGTATGCATGGCTAATGTGATAGTGGCCTATGTTGATATTTCTACCATTGTCGGTAGGTGTGGAGTATTCCAGCGGGTTGCCGGTCAGCTTGTTCAGGTAGGCTACACGGGCTTCTAGCATTTTGTCGGTGATTCGATTAGTCATGGTTATTCTCCAAGGTTAGATTGATTGCAAGATGAATTTCTGTACGTCAGAGGGTAGGCTTTCAAAAGTTACACGCTTGCCCAAATGTTTACCCGTGTCGATGGTTTCCGGGCTTTTCGCGTACTTGCGGATTGTTTGTAGTGTAGTTTTCATTACTTGGCCCCCTTTGGTTTGTACATAGTCGCCAGTTCATAACTGCGCACCAAGTCAGCACGCAAGGCCGCGATTAATTCAGCGCTCAAGCCATCGCGTATCAGGACGGGGCTACAGATTTTCCGACCACCTAATACCGTTAATTCAAGGATTACACCCGAACCAATTAGAGAGTCAGTGCCTGCCTTGTTTAGCGCAGAATCTGCAAAATGGTAGTTATGTACTTGGCCTGATAGATTTTCCTTCGCTTGGCGCTCAAGGGTAGCTATCCGAGCATCTTTGTTTATTTTCTCTTTGGTCATGGTTATTCTCCAAGGTTAGTTGATACGGATTCAAAGCGGATAGAGGCCACTACAGCCACGAATTGGCGCAGGGTGAGGGGTTGCCAGCCGCCAAGGTGAGCGCATAGGGCATGGCGCGAATAGAGGGTGCGAAGTTTGTTTGTCATTTGGTTAGTTCCATTTTGTGTCGTAGAGTTTGACTAGTACACGGCGAAAACCATAAAAGCGGTCATAGCGTGACGTATCGACTATGCATAGATAGCCGTTCACTACTGAAAATTGTTTCATCATTTGGTTAGCTCCTAAGTTGTTTGCAGTGATGTAACTATATCAAAGATTTTGTGATTATCAAAACAATCTTTTCAATGAATGTGTGACAAGCGATTAAGTTTCGCTATTCGGTGAAGGTGTACTAGATAGATCAGTTCCAGTTCTTTTAAGCATTGTCCTATGTTCTACGCTTTGGGGTGTTTCAGATTGTTTGATATTTTAGTGTGTAAATGCTCGGGTTTGTGTAAATGGGAGCTGGAAAAGACCATTTGAAAAAGTAGTAGTAAACCCTATCCACCATGCGTAAGATGATTTTCCGGAAAAAATGCCAAACAATTTATGATGTATCATTTACACCACACTTTTGTCTCATTTTCACCACAAATGCTTAAAAAAGAGGCAGATTGATTACACAATCTATAACCGAATCATATGAGGGTTGCACATTCTGTAATGCTTCAACAACTGTTGAACTGTTGCTATTGGTCAATGATCGTGTGACCTACTGGTAGGCATGGTGCAGTGCAGCATAGGGGAGGGCATACCCGTCACAGATTTACTGATTGACCTATGGGGGGGGGAGTCAGTGAGCTGCTGTTTGTTTGTTTTAGCTAGACCACCACACCCACCGATTCAGGTTTTTAAGTTATAAATTGTTTGAGCTATTCAAAATCTCAATGCTATTCAAAATCTCAATGCTATTCACTTCCCCATCCATCCTCCAAGAATCATGTAAATGACATACAGCGAATAACGAAATCAATTTGCATTACTCATGGTAATATCCCTACATGGAAACCACCACGCACATATTGCCAGCGTGGATTGGGACAACCCAACCCACTACCACTGAGCAAACACAATCGAACTACGCCATCCTCATGGAGCGTCAGTTGTCGATCTACGAGTCCATCTGGGAGCAAATCCTAGACCGCACCTCCCTTGGCCATAGACTCAAAGATATTGTTAGCGACGACCCCCGAGAGATCGACTTGGCTAAGTTGAACCGCTGGATAACCAAGGACCCCAAGCGTGCCAAAGAGTACCGTGAGGCTAAGAAGATGGGTGCTCACATGGTGCTGGAGGAGATGCTGGACATATCCGATGCCAAGGACTCAATGGAGGATGTGGCGCGATCAACGCTGCGTGTGAACACCCGCCGCTTGTATATCAAGGCTTACGATAAGGACACCTTTGGCGATAACCCCGGCATGAACGACCAAGCACTAGCTGGTGGCATCACGATCAACATTGGTGCGGTGGAGTCCCCCTACGGTAAGCCAATGGAGACTATTGACATTCAACCCACCGAGCCGACCCTACTGGAGTCATCTGATGAGTAAAATAAAATGGCTTGATCGGCGCATCGCACACCCCGGCCCTTACTTAACTTTGTGCACAAGCGAAAGTGAGTATCTTGCTGCCATGAGGGGATTGGGAATCAAACCAATAGATGATTGGATAAAAACAGAACATGCTGACGCGACGGTACATCACGCTACAAGCAAAGATGGTCAGCAAGCGTCGGTTGTCTGTATTCGAGTTAGTGAGAATAGGACTGCCGTAGAAATTGCCGGACTGCTGGTACATGAAGCGGTGCATATTTGGCAGCGTTATTGTGAATGTATTGGTGAACATACCCCCGGTGCAGAACAGGAAGCGTATGCGATTCAGTCAATAAGTCAAGAACTAATGGCGGCTTACGCCGATCGACTATGAGTAGCTTGGACTTTCCCTTACTCAAATGGCAGCGTGAGGTTCTGGCTGTCAAGCAGCGATTCAAGACTATCGTGGCTGGTAGGCGCTGTGGTAAGACTCGGTTCAGTGTGGTGGAGACTATCATTAAGGCGCTGCAGTGCCCGGACAAGACTGGTGGTGTGCTGTACGTAGCCCCAACGCTGTCAATGGCACGAACGCTGGTCTGGGACTTGTTATGCGAGCTTGGTAGACCTGTCATCAGTAAGATTAACATTTCGAGCAGTGAGATTACTTTCGCTAATGGTGTGAAGGTGTACGTGCGTGGTGCGGATAACCCGGACAGTCTGCGGGGTATGAAGCTGTACCACGCCACGCTGGATGAGTTTAAGGATATGAAGGGGAATGTGTGGACGATGATCGTGCGCCCTGCCCTGTCTGACATGAAGGGTACGGCGACTATCATTGGTACGCCGGAGGCTGGTCCTAGTGAGTTCCGGGATATGTTCGACCGAGGACAGGACGACAGTTTCCCCGAGTGGTACAGCAAGCACCTGACTACGCTGGACAACGAGTTGATCGACCCGGTTGAGATTGAGGAGGCTAGGCGTTCCATGAGCACTCAGGCGTTTAACCAAGAGTTCATGGCATCGTTTCAGACAATGGAGGGGGCGATTTTCAAAGAGGAATGGTTGAAGTATTCGGACACACCTCCCAAGCAGTACAGCACGTTCATCGCAGTTGACCCCGCTGGGTTCGAAGCGGTGGGGCTGGCTGAGAGTAGTAAGAAGAAGCACCTCGACCATACCGCCATCGCTGTGGTGCTGGTGGACGACGAGGGTAAGTGGTGGGTGCGTAAGGTGGAGTACGGGCGCTGGGACGTGCGAGAGACTGCGGTGCGGATACTTCAAGCCATACGCACACACAAGCCACTGGCGACTGGTATCGAGCGTGGGGCGCTGGCTAAGGCGTTGATGCCGTACCTGTCCGACCTGATGCGTAAAAACAACATCTACACCCACGTTGAGCACATTGCGATCAGCGGCAACAAGATCGACCGGATTACTTACAACCTTCAAGGATTGTTTGAGCACGGTAGGATTACGTTGAATAGCCGGGAGAAGTGGGATCAGTTCAAGATTGAGTACATGAGCTTCCCGTCCAGCAAGGCCCATGATGACCTGATTGACGCTTTGAGCTTGGTGGCGAACCTTGTCAGAACGACCTATGCTAAGGTTGAGGAGCCGTATGAGCCTGAGATTTTGAACGACTTGTGCGGGTTCTAGCGGTATACTACGCCAAGTTAGCCTAACGTGAGGTTCGATGATGAGCGACTACGAGAATACCGGAGAGATTGTGGATGACATGGGGGATGAACCTCCTGAGCCGAAGCACTTCGAGCCATCTGAGGCTCAGAAGGAGCTGACTGCGTTCATCATCGACCATACAGACCGTTGGCGCGAGTACCGTGACCAGAACTACATGGACGATTGGCTCAAGTATGAGCGAATTTTCCGTGGTCAGTGGGCGTCTGAGGACAAGATTCGTAACTCCGAGCGATCTAAGCTAATTTCTCCAGCTACACAACAGGCCGTAGAGACTCGCCATGCCGAGATTATGGAGGCGATCTTTGGTCAGGGTGAGTATTTCGACATCAAGGACGACTTGGCTGACAAGAATGGCGGAGTTGACGTTGAGAAGTTGAAGAATCAGCTAAAAGAGGACTTTGCACAGGACAAGATTCGCAAGAATTTCGACCAGATTGCACTGTTGGCTGAGATTTATGGCACTGGTATCGGTGAAATCATCGTTTCCAAGGTCAAAAACTACAAACCAATGACCGTTCCGTTGGATGCGACAACTCAAGCCTATGGTGTGGGTGAGAGCGAGCGCATTTCGATCAAATTGAACCCAGTCAACCCCAAAAACTTCCTTTTCGACCCCAATGGGACTGAAATTGATGACTGTATGGGTGTTGCCATTGAGAAGTACGTCAGCATCCACAAGATTGCCGAGGGCATTGCCTCCGGTAAGTATTTCGACGTTGATGTGACCTCGATGTACCAAGACGATTCGCAGGAAGTCACTCAAGAAATCACCAATTTTGAAGATAACAAGGTGTTAGTGCTCACTTACTACGGGTTAGTACCTAGAGAGTATTTGAGTGGTAACGACGAGTTCGAGAAGGTGATGGAGGACGAGTTGGAGGACTACTCCGACATGGTGGAGGCCATAGTGGTTATTGCCAACGGTGACTTGCTGCTCAAGGCAGAGGAATCCCCCTACATGATGAAGGACAGGCCTGTTCTGTCCTATCAGGCCGACACCGTGCCGTTGCGACTATTGGGGCGTGGTACTGTCGAGAAGTCAATGAACATGCAGGCTGCGATTGATGGATCCATGCGCTCCCACATGGACTCGCTGGCGCTGACCACAGCACCCATGATGGCAATGGACGCTACACGACTGCCTCGCGGTGCGAAGTACGAGGTCAAACCGGGTAACAACTTCATGGTCAGCGGCAATCCGAACGAGATTCTGATGCCGTTCAAGTTCGGCTCTACGGATGGTCAGGCAATGCAGACTTCCAAAGAGTTTGAGCGTATGCTGACGATGGCATCGGGCACAATTGACTCCAATGGTGCGGTGTCTCAGGTGTCGCGTGACGGTAACATGGACATGGCAACTGCCACCATGATTAAGAAGTACAAGCGGGTACTGGTCAATTTTCAAGAGGATTTCCTTATTCCGTTCATATATAAGGCCGCGTGGCGTTATATGCAATTCGACCCGAAGCGATACCCGTCCGTTGACGTGAAGTTCATCCCCACAGCGACTTTGGGTATCATTGCGCGTGAGTACGAGCAGAAACAACTGGCTTTCCTGATTCAGACTTTAGGTGCGAACAGCCCACTGACCCCGATTCTGATGCAGGCCGTGGTCAAGAATAGTTCTTTGCCGAACCGCGAGGATATGCTGACCCAACTGGATAAAGCATCGAAACCAGACCCGAAACAGCAGCAGATGCAGCAGCAGGGCATGCAGCTTGAGATGGCTGAGAAACAGGCCAAGGTTGAGAAAACCCAAGCCGAGACACAGCAGATCATGGTCGAAACCCAAGTTGCACCGGACATTGCCAAGGCGAAGATTGTCTCCGCGTTGTCAAACAATTTGAATGAGGACAATGAGGGTGCTGACTTTGAGCGTCGGGCGCGTATTGCTGAGTTGATTCTCAAAGAGAAGGACATTGACTCCAATGAGAACATTGCCCGGATGCAGATGGCAGCAAAATCAACAAATCAGAGCATGTAAATGACACCGGAACTTCAAAAATACTATGAGAACCGCCTTGACATGATGGGTTCTCAGGGGTGGAAAGACCTCATCGCAGACGTTGAGGTGATGCTCAAAACCACAGACACGCTGGCTGGCGTTACCGCCGATACACTGAGATTTCGCCAAGGTGAAATCTCTATCATGCGCTGGCTGGTGTCATTGAAGGAAACTAGTGAATTGGCTTACGAGGAGTTGAAACTTGAGAACACTTAGAGATTTCGTTTGTGGACACTGCGGTACGACCACCGAGAAGTTAGTGGATACTGACTTTCACAACATCGAGTGTCCTGAATGTCAAGGTGACGCTGTGCAAATCATGGGTATGCCTACGGTACGCCTTGAAGGTATCACTGGATCATTCCCCGGTGCTGCTGAAAAATGGGCTAGAATCCGAGAGGATAACGCAAAAATTAAAGCGAGACGAGGGTAACTATTATGAACACACCGACTACAGTTAGTGCAGGTACAACAACCTCCGAGATATTTGTCAACGCTGACGGTTGGTTAATTCTGACTCCCTCAAGTGGAGCGACAGTTACCGTAACATATACGACCTCGACCCTTTCTGACATTAACGGCAATAGTGCAACATGGATCACCCAAGGTTCATACTCGGTTAGGACTGCGCTGAGAGTTGATGAGGACTTGCAGAGTTTGTATTTTAAGTTGACCGCAACAACAGGGGATGTCAACTATTCCGTTGAGGGCGAGTTGGGTGTGTCAGACCGCATCACATTGCGAAGTTATGCGAAAACTGTCGTCAATTCATTAGGTCCGGCGTACAGTTTGAGCAGTGATGGCAATATTACCGGCATGGTCGGCCCGGATGGATCAATAATCTCTTTGGCCGGGGGAAACGGCCTGAGAACTGTATTGTTTGGTGATAGCCTCTCCCAATACAACAATAGCTCTGTTTCTGTTTCAACTATCAGCCGCGCATCAAATGTGGTGACGGTCACAACTGCCTCAGCCCACGGCATGCGTACAGGGCAGTTCGCCAACATTGTCAATATGTCAGATGCCACGTATCAGGCACTCAATACGCCAATAACATACATCAGTAGCACGTCATTCTCTTACGTGAATAGTGGCTCAAACGGCTCGACCTCTGGCGGCACTGTTGTTGCGCAAAATCAACTTTTCCAAGCTGGCGATTTTGTTTGGGCAAATGCCTTACTTGGTGGGCGCATGCGATTTGTGGCGAATATGGGCGTTGCGACTCAGACGACTACGCAAATGCTGGCACGTATCAACGGTGTTTTTGCACTAAACCCGCAAGTTGTTTATTTCCAAGGCGGCACCAATGATGTGAATGGCGATGTGGCATACGCAACCATCATTGCAAACCTGCAATCCATCATTACGCAAATCACCAGCCGCAATATCTTGTGCGTAATTAAGACCATTCCCCCCTATGGTGGAGCAGGCGCTTTCTACACCGCAGCACGAAATGCGAACTTGCAAAACATTAACCAATGGATTCGCAGGGCTGCAACTGTCTACAAAGGCCTGGTTGTTGTAGATGCTTACAACGCGATTATTAATCCTACGGACGCTAACGGCTACGGTACGGCATCAATGTATCAAGCATCTGACACCGTACACTACAACAGCAAAGGTGCATTGGCTATTGGTCGCAAAGCTTATACAGCCTTAGTCAATTTGCTACCGGAAGTAGACAACAAAGTCACAAGCATTACTGACAACTACGGATTCAACACGGCTAACTTGGATTTGCACGATAGAGCGCCTTGGACAAATTCTGGCGGCACTGTCAATGCTCCAGCAACAGGAACAGCACCTACAGGCTGGATTGTTGATGCAACGGCAACTTGGGCCGTAGCTCCAGCAATTTCGTGTGTTTCACGCTCTGATGGTCGCGGGTTTGACATCACCGCAATCATGACACCAAGCGTTGCAAGTTCGGTACTTACTGTCCGTACAGATTCGACAGCACAAAACGCACGACTGCCGACCTTTGTGGGCAAAACCTACCGATGGGTTGCAGAAGTTGCGATTACCGGGGCTAGTGGGGCAAATATCCGCAACCTCCAGTTTTACAACTCGGCTTCAATCGGTGGCCCCAGTGGAACACTGGCTGCGGCAATAAACGGATCATCCACCGCTAGTCAGATCGCAATTGACAGTGACGGTGTGTTTTTCTTCACAAGTCCAGAGTTTGTTATTCCATCTGGCGCGGTAACCAATTGCAGCGCAACTTTCAAACTTGAATTTGACGCGGCAGGCACTGCTGTAACTATCAAGATTGGCAGCGTTCGCATGATGCCAATGGATGCGTAAGTACGCAATATTTCAGTTTATTCTTGATTTATGGTATAAATGTAGTACGTGCTCACTAACCCTTCTAGGCGTGAGTCATTTTTAACCGACAACCCATTGGGCCGGAGGACAATATGAGTGAATTTCAAGACATTGACGGTGACGTAGGTGAGTTAGAAGCGGTTGAACAACAACACGCTACGCAGCAGGACAACACAGCAGATTTGCCGGAAAAATACAAAGGTAAGTCAGTTGCGGAAGTGGCTAGGATGCATCAAGAGGCTGAGAAGCTGATTGATCGTCAGGGTCGTGAAGTCCATGAGGTGCGACAACTTGCTGACGAGCTAATCAAGTCGCAATTGAGTTCGCCCAAAAAAGTAGCAGATGAGCCGAAAGAGATAGATTTTTTTGAAAATCCACAAGAGGCAATTCGTCAGCAGATTGAGAATAATCCGCGAGTAATCGCTGTTGAGCAATACGCGAAACAAGTACAAGCGGAACAGTCAAAGCAAAGGCTTGCAGCAATGCATCCTGACGCGCATGAAGTCGTCAAGGATGTGGGGTTCCAAACTTGGGTCAAAGCAAGTAAGGTTCGCCAACAGTTGTTCCAACAAGCCGACAACTATGACGTAGATGCTGCCAACGAGTTGTTGTCTACCTACAAGGAATTGCGGTCAGTGCGTCAAAAGCAGGTCGAAGTTGCGGATAACACCGCCCGAGACAAGGCTTTGAGCGCAGCGGCCGTAGAGACTGGCGGTAGCGGTGAGAGTTCTAAGAAAATGTATCGTCGTGCTGATCTGATTCGTTTGAAAATCCGTGACCCGAATAAGTATGAGGCCATGTCTGATGAGATATTGGAAGCATACCGATCAGGTCGAGTTAAATAAATTCGCAGGAGTTAATCATGCCTTTAGGTTCTAATCACGTAACCACCACCACATCCGACAAATTCATCCCCGAGATTTGGTCAGATGAAGTCATTGCCACGTACAAGCAAAAGCTGGTCGTTGGCAATCTTGTTACCCCCATTTCATTCAAAGGTAAAAAGGGTGACACACTGCACATTCCAGTGCCCGGACGTGGCGACCCCTCGCTGAAACTGGCTAACACCCAAGTCAACCCAATTGCAGATACTGCAACTGAGGTGCTGGTTGTCATCAATCGCCACTTTGAGTACACCAAAATGTATGAGGACATTGCCGAAATGCAATCGTTGTCATCCATGCGTAAGTTCTACACCGAAGATGCCGGTTATTCACTGGCTCGTCGTATTGATCGTGACTTGCATCTGTTGGGTGCGGGGTTCAACGGTGGTTCCATCGCTGGTGCGACTAACTTGTACGAGAAAGCCGTAATCGGCGGTAACGGTTCTACCTTGTTCTCCGGTGCGACTCCGGGCAACGGTACGACCCTCACTGATGCTGGCATTCGCAAGATGATTCAGACACTTGAGGACAGCGACATTGCTTCCAATGAGTTGTACATGATTATCCCACCTGTGGAGTCCAACACTTTGCGCGGTATTGCTCGCTTTACCGAACAAGCGTTCAAGGGTGATGGCGACACCATCAAGACGGGCATGTTGGGCAATCTGTACGGCGTGGAAGTATTCACCTCGTCCAACTGCCCGTTCATTCACGTTAATAGCGTGACCTCCACACAGTCTGTCAACTTCTCAGCAACGAGCTTGACTTCTGGTGGTGCTGCGTATGTTGATGAGTTCGGTCTGACTGTGGACTGGAACACTTCTACACCTACCGATACCCGTTATCGCGCTGGCATGATCTTCCACAAAGACGCAATGGCCTTGGCTACTCAGCAAGCTATCCGCACTCAGTCTCAGTACAAGCAGGAGTACCTTGGTACTATGGTTACTTCTGACACTGTGTACGGCACAAAAGAACTTCGTGATTACGCTGGATTGGCTTTCGTAGTACCGGCCTAATGGTTTAGGGGAGGTGTAATAACCTCCCCGCTTTACAAAGGAATAAATCATGGCAAATACGATGGCTGTCAGCCGAGTGGAACAGGGAACTAAACAGTTCCAAGGTATGTTCAAAGAAATGTGGGCGGTTACCGGAACGGTTACCGACCAAGATGCTATTGCAGATGACGTATCGGTTCGCATTACTCTTACTGTTCCCGGTGTCGCCTTGGGTGACATGGTGCTCGGTATCAGTTTTGGCAAAGCGCTAATTGATGCCAATTCGCAACTTATTGTCACAGGCTTCGTTTCTGCGGCAGATACTGTGATAATGGTTCTGACCAATGTGGACGAAGTAGCCGACGCATACGACGCCGATGTGTTGAATGATGGCGGTTTCAAAATGTTAGTTGGTCGCCCCTCTTGGTAATCCTTGATCTACTCCCCTTCGGGGGAGTCTTTTTATGAACACTGTAACCTTCAAGTGCAAACGCTCCGGCAACACTGTATCCTTCACCAAAGAGGGAGACATTGATTCGATGCGTAAGCATGAAGGCTACGAGGAAGTAAAAGATGCTGAAACCCCAAAAACCATCGAAGCAGAACCGCAGCAAGCGCCCACCCAAGAAGTGCTGAAAAAACGCTCCGGCAAACCACCTAAAGTACCCTCTTTTTTACAGGACTAATCATGGGAATGATGGACATGATGGGTGGCGAACAAATGCCACAGCAGGCTCGGATGCCCCAAGGTGGGATGATGAGTGGTGGAGGAATGCCACAGCAAGCCCCGGTTGACAATTCGGCTTACTTGCAAATGGCAGACGCGATTTTGCAAGACCCGAGCCCACAAACTGTAACGCAAGTCATTCAGCAATTGACGCAAATGGGTGGCGAGGGTACGCAAGAGGTTGCAGCAGCTTTGCAAAAAGTAATGAACGACCCGAACCAACTGGTTCAGATGGTGATGCAGATCAAACAAGCTCTCATGCAGTCGTGATAACAAGAATCTTTGACAAAGATGTTATCAGGGATGCAGTAACGCACCCACACAATTGGCCTTGGTCATCGGATGATTATTCCGAGTCTCAGACGTACACTCCATGTGTCGATGAGGTTGTGTATTGGTTAGAGTATTCGCAAGACGGTAAGCACTTGGGGGTGTATTATGTTCACCCCCACAGCAGGACAACTTGCGAGATACATACGTGTTTAATGCCGGAAGCGCGTGGAAAATTGGCAAAAATTGCCGCAAATGAGGTATTATTGTGGCTGTTCTCAAACACAGAATTTGAGAAAGTTGTGACTCATGTTCCTGTCAACAACCCGCTTGCTCTAGCGTATGCTCGCAGAGCCGGAATGAAGGACGAGGGTATTAACCGCAAGAGCATTCGTGTATCTGGCGAATTGATAGACCAGTTTTCATTAGGTGTGACAAAGGACGAGTTTTTATGCCAGCAGCAGTACCAATAGTAGCAAACCTTGCGGGCGGCATGATCTCCGCAAATGCCCAGCGGCAGGCAGCATCAAGAGCAGCAGACGCACAGATGGCGGCTGCTGAAATGCAGGCAGCTTCTGACGCAGAAGCTCGACGCGAAGCCAGATTTCGCCCTGTAGGTACGACCAATCGCTTCGGCACATCCAGTTTTCAATTTGACGGTGACGGTCGGTTGAAGGGTGGCGGATACACTCTCAGTCCCGAACTACTCGCACAACAATCCCGACTCATGGGTATGGCTCCGGGGTTGCTTGACCAGTTTGAGCAAGCACGTTCGGCTACTGCACCAATGGGCCAAGCTGCACAGGGCATGATGAGCCTTGGCAACAGGTATTTGGCTACCGACCCACGCGAGCAAGCGCAAAAGTACATGGAGGACATGCAACTCGCATTGTCTGCACCGAGAGCGCGGGAATACGCCAAAGTGCGTGAAAACCTCAACGCTACGGGCCGTGTTGGTCTAGCTGTTGGTGGTGACGCTGGAATGCTTGCCGCAAACCCTGAAATGGCGGCGTACTACAACTCCATTGCACAACAAGACCGCGATCTAGCTTCGCAGGCTGTAAAAGGAGGCATGGAGTTTGCCAATTTTGGGTCAGGTCTAGTCGGTTCTGGTGGTCAGATGCTAACGGGCATGTACGGCGTTCAGAACGCAGCATATTCTCCTTACGCTACCGCAATGGGTGGTGCGGGAACACTTGAGGAAATGGGCCGCAGTTCATTTGATGCAGGTATGAGCATGGGCAAATCGTCACAGACAGCGTACAACCCGTCCACTGCCATGTCTACAGGAATGGCAAGGGCGGGTGCGATAATGTCTAATGTCAAGCCAATGGATTGGGGTGGAATGCTCCAAGGTGCCGCCAGTGCCTACGGTCAGTATCAACGACCAGTGCAGCAGCAACCTTCCTACGGTACGCCGGGAATGGATAGTCATTTCTTCGGTAGCGGAACGGGGGGCGATTAATCATGGCTACACAAGCAATGCCCCAAGGTGGGCTATTTGGCCCCTCACTTGACGAGTACACACAGGCTCAGACCCAGCGTGACGATCAGGCTGCGGTTAATTTTGCCGGAATGGACGACAATCAGCGCAACAGCTACCTGATGTATAAAGCAGGCGGTATGTTGATGAAGCCTATCATGGGTGCGCTCGGTTACGAGAACACCGCTGAGAGTCGAATCAAGAAAGTACAGGACATTAGCTCCAAGTACGACACTACCACTGCTGACGGTTTGATGCAGACTGCCAAGGCATTCAACGATGCCGGGATGTCGCGTGAGGCGCAGATTGCCCTGAACAAAGCGCGTGAGATGCAGGCTGCCGCATCAAAGTTGACCTACGAGGACGCAAAGACCCAGCGCGAGTTGGCTGTTGCGGAACGTGCTTTACGTGAACCAAAATCCAATGAGTTTCCGAATCTTCCCCCTGAAGTTCAAGCCATGATGATGCTTGAGAAGCTGCCCCCCGAATCAGGCGCGGCAAAGAATATTCGCGCATGGTTGGATGGAAAAGCGAAAACCAAGGGTGAATGGAGCGACCCGTATCAACTAAACGGTGCGACGGTTGTTAGAAACATGGTCACAGGGGAACCGAAGGTCTTGATTCAACCGGATAGAACGCGTGGGCGAGGCGGTGATGGTGCTGGCGCTGGCGGAGTGACACCACCAAAGAATTTGACACGCGAAGCTAGACTCAAGTGGGAACTCGACAATGGGTTGATTGACCAAGATGTTTACGATACAGCAATGGCAGGTACTGCTGGAGGAAAGGTCAAGGCGGTATCCGAAGCAGATCAAAAGAAAACAGCCGGATTCCTGAAGGCTGCGGGGTATGACCCGGCGACTGGAAATGACCAAATTGAGACTCTAATTAAGAATTCAACAAGCGGTGGATTAGAACAAGCAGGCGCGTCTATCGCCGGGTTTTTTGGTGCTTCCACAAAAGGAGCACAGGCTATAAATACTCTTGCCGCAGCATCAAATCGAATCGTAATGGAAATGATGGGTGGAAAACTCGGCGCAGGCGTGAGTAATGCTGATCGTGATTTTATTGTTGGTCAGTTAGGGGACATAGCTAATCCAAATAAACCAATTGAGACGAGACTCGCCGCGTGGCAATTTGCCAAGGCGCGAATGATTGAGGTCGGGTTGCTTCCTCAGATTGAGAAATCACCAGCCGATACAAAAGCGCAAGATCAAAAATCTCAACTTCCAACTGGAAAATCTCCACTTACACCAGCGGAACAAGCAGAATTGGCAGCACTTAAGGCGAGGTTTAATAAATGACAAACGATCCTCGTGCAGAATTGGAAGCATTGCGCCGAATGGCAGAATTGGAAGCCAGATCATCTAATTTTGATGTTTCTTCCAATTCTGCAAGTTCTATACCTCAACAAGCGCAGCAGTCCAAACCTTCATTGCAGCCTACATTCTCACAAGAATTGCTCCGACAGGGCGGGTTGACTTTGCGTCACGGTTTAGAGGGATTGGGAAGCATTCCGCAATTGATTGGTGCGCCAATGGAGGCTATGGGGATCAGAGGCGCAAGCACAAACATGGGTGAAATGTTTGCTGACTATTTGGGTGCGCCAAAACCACGCACATCAATGGAACGTGTAGTTGGTGCGGGGTCTAGGGCAATGGCGAGTGGCACACCATTGATGAAACTTGGTCAAGCAATGCAGGGTTCACAGGCATTGTCCCAAACAGCCCAAAATGTAGGTCGTGTAATGGCATCTCAACCGGCAGCACAACTTTCTATGGCAGGAACAAGTGGGACAGCGGCTGAGATGGCAAAGGAGGGCGGGCTAAGTCCAACAGCGCAGTTTGTAGCAGGCGTTGCTGCACCAGTGGCTGCAATGCCGCTGATAATGGGGGTACAAGGAACCGCCAGAACAGCCAAAAATATTATTACACCGCTGGTTTCCGAGTCTGCCGCCGAGCGCGGGGCAGCAAGATTGGCACTCAAGGTTTCGGGAAAACGTGCAGGACAAGTATCGAACGCGATGTTAACTGCCGACGAATCCGCCACGGCAGGCCAAGTTGCAGCCGCTATAGATAATGCCGACATAGCAGCACTACAGAAATTATCCAATGAGAATAACGCAACTTTTGCTGAACTTGTAAGCAAGGGGGTTTCTCGCAAAATACAAAATACGAGAACCACGTTAGAAAACACATTGTCTCCTGTGCGGGAAACTTCACTCAATTTGGCAAAAGTCGGAGGTGTGAACGCACAGCCAATACTCAACAGAATTGATGCTTTCAGGACAGCATCCGGCAATTTATCGGATGACGTGTTGCAAAATGTAACGGGCGACATAAGAGCAAAAATCACACGGTTGACTGAAAACGGCTCACCAGACCCCGCCGAATTGCACACCATACGCAAACAGTTGTCGTCCACTATCGGAAAATACTCAAAGGAGTCCGCCGATTGGGACAAAAAGAAAGCTGCAAAAGTTGAACGAGTCATTCAACTAGCGATAGATGATGCTATTGACGATGCAGTAATGAGAGCTAACCCCAATGCGGGTAAGTTGTGGTCTACTGGTTACATAGAACCTTACGCAAAAGGTGCAAGAGCAATCAGAAACACCGAGGATTTGTTGCAAAAAGAGGTAGATTTAGCATCAAAGGCAATGGGGTCTACGCGAGAAATAGTAACAGGGACTGAGAACCCGATCAAAGGTGTCAATCTGTTAGATCGAATTGCAACCATAACGAACACTTTAATTCGGGCCACTGAGGGTGCAGCAGGGTCAAAAGTTGAAAAAGCGCTTACTAGACTAATGGCCCCAACTGAATTTGGAGGGGACAAGAAAAAACTCGGAAAACTGATGGTGGAGGAATTAAACAAGCCATCCACATTCGCACAATCTTTGAAATTTAGACCCGCGCCAACCCGCGCCGAATTGGGATATGGTGTAAGTGTAGAAGAACCAAAAGCAGTACCGCAGCGGGGTGTTGTACCTTATGTGTCACCTACTGAGGTGGTAGGTGAGATGCCGTATCGACCTAACTTTACTCGCGGTAAGGTTGACCCAAATCCCATGTTTGTAGGCGATGAAATCACTACACCTCGTATTGGAATGTCTAGTGAACCTGTAAGTGGACAACTTGGAGCGTTGCGAATGGAGGACGCCAGAGTGCGTGACCTCAGCATGCGTCAGGGTCGGGCGGCAGAGGCAGCACAAGCAGCAGCAGAAGCGGCAACCCCTCGCAAACCTGCAAGCGGAGGTATGTTGTACGAACTTGACCCCATCACAGGAAAACTACGTGCGGCAGACCAAGGCGTAAAAGGTGCAACACCTGAGATTTTTCTTGGGGATACCGGAGGTAATTTGCGAAAGGCTGCTGAAAAAATAGCATCTGGACAAGGTTTTCGAATGACCGCTGCTGAAAAAGTAGCATGGGAAAAGGCCCCCGTGGAGATTCGTAGAATTGTTACGATGAGAGCACGTCCCAAGGGTTTACTTACAGGCGAACAATAAATGACATACCTAGAACTCGTCAATAACGTGCTGCGTAGACTGCGTGAGAACACCGTAAGTACAGTCACGGAGAGGAAATACTCAACCCTCATTGGTCAGTTCGTCAACGATGCTAAGCGGCAAGTAGAGGACGCTTGGCAGTGGGACGCGCAGTACACGACCATACCTGTAATCACCACTGTTGGAGTGAATGACTATTTGGTGGTTGGGTCAGGTCTGCGCTACAAAGACACCACTGTAAACTGCGTCACCGCCGGTCGTCAGACTAGCCTGACTAGCGTTTCGTACAAGTGGATTCAGAACCAGTTGCAACTGTTGACCCTGACCAATGGCATTCCGGTGTATTACGCATGGAATGGCAATGATGGTACTGACAGCACTATCTCGCTGTACCCAACACCAGATGGCACATACACGATGAACGTGAACTTGTGTGTACCTCAGTTGCCGCTGTCTGCCGACTCTGATGTTCTACAGATACTGCCAGAAGCGGTAGAGTTACTGGCGTGGGCTAGGGCTGCTGCGGAGCGCGGTGAGGACGGTGGCCTATCATCTAGTGAGATAAGCGCAATGGCTCGCAGTGCATTGTCAGACCAGATTGCCATTGAAGTGTCGCGTGACGCAAGCGTGGCACAGTGGAGTGTTGTCTAATGGCTGCGCCGATTCTCCCGGTCAGTCTGATTTCACCCGGGTTTTACGGGCTGAACACGCAAGACTCCCCTACTGAAATTGACCCACGGTTTGCGCTTGATGCGACCAACTGCGTCATAGACAGGGCTGGACGAGTGGCATCCCGCAAAGGATGGGTTGCACAACATGCGACAGAAGCTGCACTAGGGACAGCCAATATCGACGCGATGGGTGAGCATACCGATGTAAACGGTACGACCACCATCATTGCTGCTGGCAACAACAAGATATTCAAATTCACAGGTACTGCACTGACTGAGTTGACTTACGGAGGTGGTGGAGTAGCACCTACAATCACGGCAAGTAACTGGCAGATGGCTCCACATTTCAATGCTTTAGTCTTATTCCAATCTGGCCATGACCCGTTGATTTACGACACCGCACTCAGCACTACACAGTATCGCCGGATGAGTGAGCATCCGACCTATTCTGGTACTGTTCCCTTGGCCGATTGCGGAATTAGTGCATATGGGCGTGTGTGGGCTGCTAGAACTACGACAGATAAGGTGACTGTCAAGTGGTCGGATACAGGCACACATCAAAAGTGGACTGGCGGTACATCCGGTTCACTTGACCTGACTAGTGTGTGGCCCGGTGGCGCAGATGAGATTACCGCACTGGCAGCGCACAACAACAACCTCATCATATTCGGCACACGACAGATACTGATTTACTCTGGTGCGCTTACGCCATCCACAATGACCCTAGCCGACTCGATCATTGGTATTGGGTGCGTGGCAAGGGACAGCGTACAGGTGACGGGTAGGGACGTACTGTTCTTGTCAAGCGGTGGGGTACAGTCGATTTCCCGAACCATTCAGGAAAAGTCTGCCCCAATCAACGCGGTCAGCCGCAACGTCAACGACGATATTTTGGGTTATATTGGGTCGGTAGTCGCTGTAGATGTGAAGTCGGCATTCTCAATATCAGACTCGTTCTATGTACTGTCATTCAGAAGCAGCGGGATTACTTACTGTTTTGACACTCGGTTCATGCTTCCAGATGGTGCGGCAAGGGTGACGGTTTGGACGAGCATCACCCCACGGTCATACCTTTATACCAAGAGTAGAAGTCTGCTGATTGGTAAAGCAGGGTACGTGGCAAAGTACGACGGGTTCACTGACGGAGGTGCTACCTACCGAATGACCTACTACACTACATGGATGGATTTTGGTCGTCCGTCCGCCCTATCCATGCTCAAAAAGATCAAGATGATCGTTTTAGGAGCACAAAGTCAGGACATTGTGGTGAAGTGGGGGTATGACTATATTCCCGGGACAGACATAGGTACAGTTACGTTAAGTAGTATCACTCCAGCAGAGTATGGTGTCGGTGAGTACGGAATAGCCGAATATTCCTCAAATCAGGTCACAAATTTGGTTACAATTCCTGCTTCTGGCAGTGGTACAGTGGTGCAAATCGGGTTTGAGGCGCAGCTTGAATCGCAGTCAATTTCTATCCAAAAGATAGACATTCATTCCAAAGAGGGACGGTTGTAATGTCTTACACAAAACTTACAGACTATGCGGCAAAAGATGCGCTGCTAAGTGGAAACCCGAGTAAGGTTATCCGAGGTACAGAGATTGGCGCTGACTTCGACGCAGTAGCAGCAGCTGACGCACTGAATCTAAAGACCGCAGATGGCGTAACCAGAGTCGCACAGCAAAATGCTACGTACATCACACTCACGAATATAGCCGGTACGGACACAATCACCGCCGACGCAACACCTGCGTTGACCGGCTATATGGCATGGCAGACGTTTCGCTTTTTGGTGGCTAATACCAACACTGGTGCAGTCACAATCAATATAGACGGTCAGGGCGCGAAAAGCATCACCAAAGAGGGTGCTACAGCACTTGCTGGGGGTGACCTGGTCGCGGGAACAGTGGTTCAAATAACCTATGACGGCACTCGCTTTCAGGCAATGGGTGGTATCGGGTCTGCTGGTGCTGGTGCTACGGGTGGTGGTGCTGGTGACGCGCAAGACTTGGTGTTCTTTGAGAATGACACCCACGTAACACAAAATTGGACAATCGGACAAGATGCACTCAAGACCTGCACCATTGCGATTGTTAGCCCTGCTGTAATAACTCAGACGAACAACTATGTTGCAGGTCAGCGGGTGCGCTTTAGAACAACTGGTGCGCTACCTACCGGAATTACAGTGAACGGTGAGTATTACGTGCTTTCGACAGGACTGAGCACATCGTCGTTTCAGATTTCACTGACTGACGGGGGCGCTGCGATAAACACCAGCGGTACACAATCTGGCATTCATACTTGTGGGAAAATCAAGAATGCTATGTCAAAGGGTCGAATCAGTATTGCTTCTGGTGTGAGCGTGACCATACCTAGCGGCTCAACTTGGGGAATCTCATGACAGTAGTAATCGACGGGACAACAGGCATCGACATGGTGCAAGACAGCACAATCACTTCCGCAAAGATAGTGGACTCGACTATTGTTGGCGGCGACTTAGCGCAGCCCCCAACAGTGACAGGCAGCGTTGTTTGCCAATCAGCGACCGCAGTGCCTGCCGGTGGAACAGCAGGCGCAGGATACTTGATGTCCTCGGTGACAAATTTGGGGGTGTTTTTTGGCTCTGGCGTGCCGACGCTTTCTGCGGCACAAGGTTCGCTCTATCTTCGAACTGATGGCAGTTCAACATCCACTCGACTTTATGTAAACACCAACAGCACCACCGGTTGGACCAACGTGACGACTGCGACATAACACCATGCCAACAACAATCACAGCCGGTGGCGCATCCGATAGCCTAGCTCTAGCGAGCAGCAACGATGGCCTGCTGACACTGCAAACCGGGCCTAGCGGGGCTAAGGTCAATGCGCTGGCGTTTGCTGCTGACGGAACACCTACGTTCTTGAAATCAACGCTGGTTACTGCGAACGCAAATGCAATTGGTTATGGGACTGGCGCTGGCGGGTCTGTCACACAAATAACTTCGCGCACCACCGGTGTAACAATCAATACACCAACTGGTGCGATAACACTAGTGTCTGCTGCGGGTTCGGCAGCTTATCAATCTTTCACTGTCACAAATTCAAGTGTCGCCGCAACGGATACAGTGACGGTGAATCAGAAATCAGGGACTGATTTGTATATTGTGCTTGTTACCGCAGTTGCCGCAGGGTCTTTCCGCATTTCGTTTGCCACAACTGGTGGAACCACTTCTGAACAGCCGGTATTCAACTTTAATGTTGTTAAAGGGGTAACATCATAATGCCAGCAGATTTAATCCTTTCAAATGACGGCATCCAGTGCGCCAGTGGCGCAATTGTTGACGTTAAGGCAGCCATGCCCTCCAGCGGAACATACACCGCTGGCAGTATTGTCCTTGAGCTAACCACCTCTAACCGACTCTCCGGCTGGAAGCGCCTGACTACAGGCTCTGGTCATGTGCTCAATACTGATTGGGTGTACTTCACAAACCTCGGCAATGGCACGGCTGTAGCAACAACAAGCGGGACTTCTGTTGACTTCATAGGCATCCCCACTGGCGTTAAGCGGCTGACACTAGCACTATCTCTAATGAGTATTAGCGGGACATCCCCCATCTGCACCCAGCTTGGGGATTCTGGTGGCATCGAGAATACAGGCTACACCTCCGCATACAACAACTTAGGTGGCGGGGCCAGTGGTTCACTAACTACTGGTATTGGCTTGGCAATCGCACCCAACGCAACAAACTTGTACAGCGGTATAGTTGTTTACACGTTAATAGATGCCGCGACTAATCTTTGGTCTGTTGCTTCGCAGTTAGCCTATACTGCTGGGCCTGGCATAGACCTTGGGGCGGGCAGCAAATCGCTTTCGGCAGTACTTGATAGAATCCGACTAACGACAACGGGCGGTGTAAACACGTTTGATGGCGGTACTGCCAACATCTTTTGGGAGTTCTAATCATGCCAACACGCAAAGAAATTAACTGCCTGACGGGTGAAGTTACTGAGGTTGAACTCACGCAGGCTGAGATTGACGCGCTGCCTGCACCAGTAGAACCAACGTCCGCAGAGAAGATACTCGCCATTGAAGCTGCTAACCCAATCACCCATCGCAACTTGCGTGACCTGAGCATGACCGTGGCGCAGATTGCTGCTGCGGTGACTGGCACTGACCCAATGGTGAACCCCGCAGTACAAAAGATTGTCTCGCTTGAATCGGAGATTGCGGCGTTACGGGCGCAGATACCATGATGCTCGACGTATTCCTACTCCTGCTGCGCCCCGCGCTCATGTGCGTGGACGCTGGTTCACGTAAACCGCACCACATCATTGCTGCGCTGATTGCTTGGGTGCTAGACATTGTGCTCGCACACACGACATGGGCGCTGATTGCAGGCAAACCGCGCAAGAATGAGTGGACTATCAGTCAAACACTAGAGCGTTTGTGCGTCGATATAAATAACCCCGACTGGCCTATGTACTATGGGTTGGCTCGCAAGATCAACCGTATATCTCCCACTGGAGATCACATTAAGGCAGCAATCAAATGAGTGTTGAGTTTGTAAAAATGGAAGATCGACGCAAAGGCGACCCTGCGTTAAACCTAATCGCTGCCCGATTGGAAACGCTGCAAAAAGATGTAGGTGACATGAAGGAAGGTCTAAAAGACCTTGCTGTAGCCATCACAAAACTGGCAGTTGTCGAAGAACGTCTAGCTACCAGTGTGCAAGCTCAGGAGCGAGCATTCAAGGCTATTGACAATTTGGGTTCGAGGTTGACTGTCTTAGAGCAAGTCCAACCGCTGCAAAAGAAAACAAGCGATTGGACATTAGCTGGTGTGTGGGCAGGTGCGTGTCTAGTTGCTGTGTTTGTGGCAAAACGAGTCGGGCTAATATGATAACGCTCGCGCAGTATGTCGGCCCCCACGCACAGTCTAAGGACTGGACATTTGAGCGACAGAAGGCAGCAATGACGCTGCTGGACAAGGTGAACGCGCTTTGTGGCGAGATGCAGTCTGACGGACTAGTAATGCAGATAAACCCTGCTACTCGTAGTCAGATTAGTGGTAAGACCCTTGGCGGGTTTCG
>Ga0315902_10001692_pt1 | contig 35158 bp, 30 predicted proteins | sample LakEriMetagenome_9_FD_203523 | JGI IMG/M metagenome (GOLD analysis project Ga0315902, IMG submission 203523) | Freshwater fungal communities from buoy surface, Lake Erie, Ohio, United States - Buoy 12 MA117 | ecosystem: Environmental > Aquatic > Freshwater > Lake > Lake biofilm | place: USA... | reverse complement strand
ATCTCGGCCTTTCTCCCGAACTTGTTGAGGCGGTAACCGCCAAGGGCTATGACACGCCGACGCCGATCCAGGCTCAGGCCATTCCCCAAGTCCTGATGATGCGCGACCTGATCGCCATTGCCCAGACTGGCACGGGCAAGACCGCCAGTTTCGTGCTGCCGATGATCGACATTCTGGCCCATGGCCGCCGCCGCGCTATGATGCCGCGCAGCCTGATCCTGGAGCCGACCCGCGAACTCGCCGCCCAGGTGGCCGAGAACTTCGAACAGTACGGTGCCAATCACGATCTCAAGATGGCGCTGTTGATCGGCGGCGTGCAGATGGGCGATCAGGTCAAGGCGCTGAACGAAGGCGTCGACGTGTTGATCGCCACCCCGGGCCGGCTGATGGACCTGTTCGAACGCGGCAAGATCCTGCTCACGGGCTGCGACCTTCTGGTCATCGACGAGGCCGACCGGATGCTCGACATGGGCTTCATTCCCGATATCGAGACAATCTGTTCCAAGTTGCCGACCACGCGCCAAACCTTGCTGTTCAGCGCGACCATGCCACCGCCGATCAAGAAGCTGGCAGACAAGTTCCTTTCAAACCCCAAGTCGATCGAGGTGGCGCGCCCCGCATCGACCAACATCAATATCGCTCAACACAAGGTGCTGATTGCTTCGTCGCGCAACAAGCGCGAGGTGCTGCGGACGCTGCTGCGGACCGACGACGTCAAGACAGCGATGATCTTCGCTAACCGCAAGACCACCGTGCGGGAGCTTAACAAGAGCCTGAAGAGCCATGGCTTTTCCTCTGGCGAGATTCATGGTGACATGGACCAATCAGCCCGCATTGCCGAGCTGGACCGGTTCAAGGACGGCACGATCAACATTCTGTGCTGTTCGGACGTTGCCGCGCGCGGGCTCGACGTGAAAGGCGTGAGCCACGTCTTCAACTTCGACACGCCCTGGCACCCGGACGATTATGTCCACCGCATCGGCCGCACCGGCCGCGCCGGTGCAACTGGCCGAGCCTTTACCCTGGTTGCGCCCGAAGACCTCGAAGCAATCGACAATGTCGAGAAGCTCACCGGCATGAAGATCCCGGTGTTCGCGGTTGAAACAGGCAAGGTGGCGGAAAAGCCCGAACGCGCCCCGCGCGAGCGCAAGGCGCGCGAAGGCAAGCCGCGTGAGGATAAGCCGCGCCGCGAGGAAGCGCCGCGTGAGGAGCATACACCCCGGGCGGAACGCGCACCCCGCGCCGAGAAGTCGCACCGCGAAGAACGTCCGCGTCGTGAAGAGCGCGAAGCGCCGAGCCAGCCCGGCGAATGGAACGGCCCGATCCCGGGCTTCCTGAACTTCGGCGTCAGCTGAGTTGGGGCGCTATCTGAGCGCCGCCAGCTGGTACATCATCTCGACATAGCCCATCGTTGCGTCGGTGATTCCGGCCACCTTGGGGTTGGTCGATTCCACCAGGTACCACTCGTTAGGCGCGTGTGCCCCACCGCCGCTGCCGATGCCGAAATGGCCTGCGGGTATGGAAACCGGCGGGGCGGTGAATACTGCGCCCGGCCATGATCCCGCCAGCCGCGGGTTGAGGTTGGCGGTGACGCCGAGTGCCCAATAGCTGGCGAGCTCGGCGCGGATCAGGCGGCTGTCTTCGGCGGTTTCAGTGGGATCATAGCCGCCGCTGACCTTCATTTCGATATCGCCGAAGCCGCGTGCATCAAGGTGCGCACGCAGCTTGCGTTCAGCTTCGGCGCGGGTTTGGTTGGGGACCAGCCGCAGGTCGAGCTTGGCGGTCGCCTTGCCGGGCAGGATCGTCTTGCCGCCCGGCCCAGTATAGCCCGCCACCAGCCCTTCGATGTTGACAGTCGGCTCTTGTGCCAGTCGCTCCAGCGCCTGGTTATAGGGCAGGTTGTCGATCCAGTGGGTGACGCCCAGCTGGGCCTTTTGCTGTGCTTCGTTGCTGTTGGCAGCAACCTGGGCGATCAGCTCGCGCTCGCGCGGGGTAAGCTTGCGGACATTCTCGAACCAGCCGTCGATCGCGGCGGTATTACCATCGGGTGTAACCAGCGTGTTGAGCGCTGCAACCAGCCTCCAGACCGGGCTGTCGACTGCCGCCTTGAGGCTGGAATGAATGTCGTCCTTTGGGCCGCGCCCCCACTTTTCGCCGCTGGCAATCAGTTCCAGCTCGATCACGCCCTTGGAGCCAAGGTTGACCTGAACTTCACCGTTCGGGCCTTGCCAACCGGCGGGAATGAAGATGCCCGCGCACTTGCGCAGCGCGGCCAGCACGTCGGGAGTTTCGACAATCTGGCGGAAGTTGGGCGATCCGATCTCTTCCTCACCCTCGGCCACCAGCACCAGGTTGACTGGCGGCTTGATCCCGGCGGCCTTCATTGCGTGCAGGGCTGCCAGCAGTGTTGCTTCCGGTCCTTTCTGATTGACCGCGCCGCGCCCCATAATTGCCTTGCCCCAGCCGGGCTTGTCGACAATGCGGGCTTCCAGCGGATGCGATTGCCATTCAGTAGGATCGTACTGCTTCACATCGTACATGAAGTAGATACCGAGCGTGGTCTTTGCGCCGTTGTCCATAACGCCAAACACGCCGGGAATGCCGGCGCTGGTCGGCACCTGGCGGACGCCGGTGAAGCCGGCGGCGCGGGCCAGCTCCTCCATATAGGCCGCGCCCTGGGCAATATTGAGGTTTTCGGCGGCAATGGTCGGCAGGCTGATCCAGTCTTGAATCCGCTTGATGTCGGCCGCCTTGTTTTTCACCGCGGCCGCACGGATCGCGGCGCGGGCATCGGCCTTGCCCAAGGCGCTGTGCGGCAGCAACGCCGCCCCGGCACCCAGCAGCAGCGAATTGCGGATCAGCGTGCGGCGGTCATGCATCGAATGTTCTCCCATCTCGAAACCTCAGGATGACGGGAGCACAAGGACGAGGCAAGCTGGCTTTGCGGCTAAAGCTCAGGCTAGCTTCACGAAACTGTCGATGACCCGCTTGGGGCCGGCGGTTTCGAAGTCGATCTCCAGCTTGTTGCCTTCCTGGGCGGTGATCGTACCGTAACCGAACTTATCGTGGAACACGCGCGCGCCCACGCGGACATCGCTGCGCGGCTTGGCGGCGAAGCTGGCCGCGGAGCGGGTAGCTTCGGGCAAGCGGCGCGGCGTGGGGTCGTAGGTGGTAGCGGCCGCACGCTGCCAGCCGGGGCCACGGGTTGCACCTCGGGCGGCACTGTCACGCGCGACATGGGCAAAGGGATCCTCGCGCTCGCTCCACTGTGCGCGCCACAGCGAGGCGCCGCCCGAGAGGGTCGATTCCTGTTCGATATGGCCCGCTGGCAGTTCGGCAATGAAGCGGCTGGGGATCGAACTGGTCCACTGGCCATAGATCCGCCGGTTGGCGGCATGGAGGATCGTGCAGCGCCGCCGCGCGCGGGTGATCGCCACATAGGCGAGGCGGCGCTCCTCCTCGAGACTGGCAAGGCCGCCTTCATCGAGCGACCGCTGGCTGGGGAAGACGCCTTCTTCCCAGCCGGGCAGGAACACGTTATCGAATTCCAGGCCTTTGGCGCCGTGCATGGTCATGATGGTGACCTTTTCGGCATCGTCGGCGGCTTCGTTGTCCATCACCAGGCTAACGTGTTCTAGGAAATCGCCCAGCGTTTCATATTCCTCCATGGCGCGGGCCAGTTCGGCGAGGTTTTCGAGCCGGCCGGCACTCTCGGCGCTCTTTTCCGCCTGAAGCGCGGCGGTGTAGCCGCTTTCATCGAGCAGGGTGCGCGCAAGTTCTGCCGGGGAGGCGGTCTTGGCCAGGTCGCGCCAGCGCGCAATGTCGCGCATGAAGGCGAGCAAGGTATTGCGCGCCCGCGCCGGCAGTTCGTCCGTATCGGCGATCTCGATTGCCGCCAGACTTAGTGGCACGACCCGGGCACGGGCATGGCGATGCAGCTTTTCGAGCGTCTTATCGCCCAGGCCGCGTTTGGGCGTGTTGTAGATCCGCTCAAAGGCCAGGTCATCGCTCGGCTGGGCGATCAGGCGCAGGTAAGCGAGCGCATCGCGAATTTCAGCGCGCTCATAGAAGCGGAAACCGCCAATGATCTTGTAATTGAGGCCGATCGCGATGAAGCGGTCCTCAAACTCGCGGGTCTGGAACTGGGCGCGGACAAGGATCGCCGCCTGATTGAGGCTGGCCCCTTCGCGTTCCAGCCGCTCGATCTCGTCACCTACGCGCCGGGCTTCCTCCGGCGCGTCCCAGACGCCAATCACGCGGACCTTGTCCCCGCCATTGCGCTCGGTCCACAGCGTCTTGCCCAGCCGCTGGCTGTTGGCGTCAATCAGTCCTGAGGCGGCGGCAAGAATGTCTGGTGTGGACCGATAGTTCTGCTCCAGCTTGATGATTTTGGCGCCAGGAAAATCCTTTTCGAACTTAAGGATATTAGCAACTTCTGCGCCGCGCCATGAATAGATCGACTGGTCGTCATCACCCACCACGCAGATATTGTGGCGCGGCTGGGCCAGCAGGCGCAGCCACAGGTACTGAACCTGGTTGGTGTCCTGGTATTCGTCGACCATGATGTATTTGAAGCGCTGGCGGTACTGTTCCAGCACGTCTGGGTAGCTGCGAAGAACGGTTAGCATGTGCAGCAGCAGGTCACCAAAATCGCAGGCGTTAAGCGCCTTCAGCCGGTCCTGATACAGCCGATAGAACTTCTGCCCCTGACCATTGGCGAAGCTTTCGTTTTCCAGTGCGTCGAGATCGTCCGGCCGTAGCCCCTTGTTCTTCCAGCGGTCGATGCACTGGGCCAGCTGGCGCGGCGGCCAGCGCTTGTCATCCAGACCTTCAGCCTGGATCAGCTGCTTGAGCACGCGCAGCTGATCGTCGGGATCGATGATCGTATAGTTCGATTGCAACCCGGCCAGTTCTGCGTGCCTTCGCAGCATCTTGGCGGCGATCGCATGAAATGTGCCGAGCCACGGCATCCCTTCCACCGCCGGGCCGACCAAGTGGCCGACCCGTTCCTTCATCTCGCGCGCGGCCTTGTTGGTAAAGGTGACGCAGAGGATCTCGCTTGGCCAGGCGAGGCGGCTGCGAATGATATGGGCGAGCCGCGCAGTGAGCGCCGCAGTCTTGCCGGTACCGGCCCCGGCCAGCATAAGCACGGGCCCCTCGGTAGCGAGCACGGCTTCGCGTTGGGGCGGGTTCAAGCCGTCCAGCAGGGGGTCAGGCGTTGAGTCGGGGAAAGCGGTCACGCGGAACGGCTAGGGAACATCGCCGCGTGGCGCAAGGGCATCGCGGTGGTTGACACCGGCGCCTTTGCCCCGCAGCACAAGCGCCCATGCACCCCATCCGCCAGCACGCCCGCATTCTCACCGCCAGCCTCGTAGGCACGGCAGTCGAATTCTATGATTTCTACATCTACGCCACGGCTGCGGCGCTGGTGTTCGGGCCGCTGTTTTTCCCCTCCAGCGATCCGACTACGCAGGTGATGCTAAGCTTCATGAGCTTTGGCATCGCCTTTTTCGCGCGGCCGGTAGGGGCAATCGCCTTTGGCCATTTCGGGGACCGGATCGGGCGCAAGTCCACGCTGGTCGCCTCGCTGCTGCTGATGGGCGGATCGACGCTGCTGATCGCCTTCCTGCCAACTTATGCCATGATCGGCTGGGTCGCCCCGGCGCTGCTCTGCGTGCTGCGCTTTGGGCAGGGCTTCGGGCTGGGTGGCGAATGGGGCGGGGCGGCCTTGCTGGCGGTTGAGAACGCGCCGCCGGGCTGGACAGCGCGGTTCGGGGCCGCGCCGCAGCTGGGCGCGCCACTGGGCTTCCTGGCCGCCAACGGCCTGTTCCTGCTGCTGGGCCTATGGTTGGACGAGGCGGCCTTCAACGCCTGGGGCTGGCGTATTCCCTTCCTGTTTAGCGCCGTGCTGGTGATCATCGGCCTGTGGGTGCGCTTGCGGATCGGGGAAACGCCTGCGTTCCAGGAAGCGCTCGATAAGGCACCGCCCCATGCTGTGCCGCTGTGGGAACTGCGCCGGCATATGGGGCCACTGCTGGCCGGGAGCGCCGGAGTGATCGCTTGCTTCGCGATCTTCTACCTCGCCACGGCCTATGCCCTTTCCCAGGGAACGACGACATTCGGTTACAGTCGTGAGACCTTTCTGGCCGTGCAGCTTGGAGCCAATACCTTCCTCGCGCTGGGGATCGTGCTGGCGGCCTTCCACGCCGACAGTACTACCCCGGGCCGGACCTTGCTGCTGGGCGCTTTGGCAACCGTGGTGCTAGGGTTTGCCTTCGGGCCCGGTTTGGCTTCGGGCTCGCTGGTGACGATTTTCGCCACGCTCGCGGCCGCCCTGCTGGTGATGGGCTTTGTCTATGGCCCACTAGGCGGCTGGCTGCCGACACTGTTCCCGGTGGGGGTGCGCTACAGTGGGATTTCGGTGGCGTTCAATGCCGGTGGGATTGTTGGCGGCGCCTTGACGCCGCTGGTGGCGCAATGGCTCGCGGGGCAGGGCATGGGCGCGCAGGCCGGCTTGTTGCTGAGCGTGGCAGGGGTGGTGACGTTGGTGGGGGTTGCGCTTGCCAAGCCCCAAATTACCCAATCACACTAAAATCCGTTCGCATAGAGCCCAGTCGAGATGCCGCGCGCAGGTGTCTCGACTGCGCTCGACACGAACCGAACAGGGTTAGTCGGCTTTCCGGAATAGCGTCAGGCGGGCCTTGCCAACCTTGCGATCGGCGACCGCTTCCAGGCCCTTGACTTGCGGCACCTCGTCGTGAGCCGTTTCCAGGCTGATCCAGGTGGCCGGGCCGATCCAGCCGAGGCGGTTGAGCTTGTCGAGCGCCACCTGGCCCGCGCCAGTGCCATAGGGCGGATCGAGCAGCACAAGGTCAAGCGGGGCCTTGGCCGGACCCAGCGCGAGCACCGATCCGGCACGGACATCGGTCTGCGGCTGGGCGTGGAGGTTGGCGATATTGCTGCGCAGCGCCCGCAGCGCAGCGGCATCCTGCTCCACGAACAGGCAGGAAGCGGCCCCACGTGACAGCGCCTCAAGGCCGAGAGCGCCCGATCCGGCGAACAGGTCGGCGACAGTCAGGCTGTCGAAATCACCGATCCGGCTGACCAACATCGAGAACAGCGTTTCGCGGGTACGATCGGCTGTGGGACGGGTGGCATCGCCGGCCGGGGTGACCAGTTTCCGTCCCCGCCACTGCCCAGCAATGATCCGCAGGCTCATTTGCGCCCAGGCCCGGGCTTGCGGGGCGCAGGTTTGCGCGGTGCCGCCTTGCCTGTGGCGGCCCCTCGTGGACCATCGCGGCGGATGCGAAGCCGCGCCTGCTCGTGCGCCGGGCGCGATGCTGCAGCCGCGCCGGGCACCTTCAGTCCATTCACGAACCGCTCGACTTCGACCTGACGAATCTCGACCGCTTGCCCGCGCGGCAGATCAAGCAGTTCGAACGGACCGTAGGAGGTGCGGATCAGGCGACTGACTTCCAGGCCGAGATGCTCCAGCACGCGGCGCACTTCGCGGTTCTTGCCTTCGGTGATGGTCACTTCGATCCACTGATTGCGTCCGGTGCTGCGCTCCATGTTGGCGTTGATCGAGCCATAGCGGATTCCGTCGATCTCGATCCCCTCGATCAGCTCCTCAAGCTGTTCCTGCGTTATGTCGCCAAAGGTGCGGGCGCGGTATGTCCTGGGCAGGCCGGTGGCGGGCAGTTCCATGGTCCGCTTGAGGCCGCCATCGTTGGTCAGCAGCAACAGCCCCTCGGTGTTGAAGTCCAGACGCCCGATCGGCATCACCCGTCCGGCATTGGCCGGCAGGGCATTGCGCAGCGCCGTGTAGATCGTTGGCCGACCAGCCGGATCGCGCTCTGCGGTCAGCAGCCCGGCGGGCTTGTGAAACAGAAAGAGCCGCGCTGGATCGGGAGCCTTGACGGCTTTGCCATCGACGGTGACGCCCTTGAGGCTCGTCAGCACGGTGTTCGGGGTGGTCACCACCTCGTCCCCGATCTTAACCCGGCCATCGGCAATCATCCGCTCCACCTCGCGGCGGCTGGCAATGCCGGCGCGGGCGAGGAGCTTGGCGATGCGATCGCCTGAACGGGGAGTATCGGAACCAGTCATGGCGCGGCCTTAGCGGCAGAACGCCAGCGCGTCACCCTTCGGCAAGCGCCAGCTGTTCTTCGCAGATCTCGTGCAGTCGGCGGATCCCGCCTTCGAGCGTGCCAAGCGTCAGCTGCGGCACCACGCCAGTGCTGAGCCCCTGCTGGCCCAGCGCTGCGGCGCGGAAGTCCTCGCTGCCGAAGACGCCGCCATCGAGCAGCTGCCAGCTCCGTTCCCAGTGGTCGCGCGCCTTGTCGCTCTGCGGTGCTTCCGGGATCAGCATGAAATCCTCTACCAGCGTGCGGTCATGCCCCTGTGGCCAGAGCGCCATGACGTTGATGTAGTCCGGGCTGATGACGAGTACCGTTGCCGGGAACAGTTGGTAGGCAAATGTGCCGATGCGGCGAAGCGCGGTCATATCTGCCAGATCGATCCCGTCGAGCTCCGCAGCACGGGCGACGAGGCTGCGCTGGTGCGGCCCGATCTGGTCACCGCTGGTCACCCCGTCCTTGAAGAACGGGCCGATTGTCGCGGCATGGAGCCGGGCAACGTGGTAGCTTTCCAGGAAGGCGTCCATGATCAGCTTCCAGTTGGAAGCAACGTCATGGGTCTTGCGCGCAAAGAGATGCAGCTCCCGCATGGCGAAGGCATCGAAATCGGCGCCGAGTGTGATCGCATCGCTGAAATCGGCATCGGGGACCGGCGCATACCAGATCAGCCCGCCGGCCTCGCAACTGGGCAATTCGGCCAGGCCATAACCGGCCTTGTCGAGCCCCGGGAACGTATCCGGCCGGGGCAGGGCAAGCAGGCGGCCATCGGTGGCATAGGTCCAGGCGTGATAGGGGCAAGTCAACCGCTTGCCGCACTGCACGTCCTGTCCTTCAACCAGCCGCGTCCCGCGATGCCTGCAGACGTTCAGGAAGACATGGATCTGCCCGTCGCCATCACGCGTGATCAGCAACGGACGGCCGGTGGCATCGTGTGGCACCGACATGTTTGGTTCGGGCAGCAAAGCGGACGGGCAGAGCACTTGCGGCAGCCGGCCGAACAGCGCCGCCTGTTCCCGCGCCCAGTGTGCCGGATCGGTATAGACGCTGGCTGGCACATGGCTGATGCCGTTTGCCGGGCGGGTGCAGCCAGCGGCAATCGCCTGGGCCAGAGCGAGCTGGCCTGGCGTTGGGCTGCTGCCCGGTATTGTGGATGCTGTCGCCATCTGGGCTACCAATCCTCCATTCCCACGCTAGGTTCGCCCGAAATCGAGCGGGGAGCAAGCGCTGTGAACGAAGCCAGTCAATCCGTAGCGTCGGGCGACCGCAGCCTGCTGGGCTCGATCAAGCCCTATCTTGAGAAGGAATCGCTTGCCGCGTTCTTCCTGGGTGTTTCCTCGGGCTTTCCCTATGCGATGATCGGCGCGACGCTGACGACGCGGCTGGCGCAGGACGGGATCGACAAGAAGACAGTTACCGCCTTCACGCTGGCCTTTCTGGTCTACAATCTGAAGGTCTTCTGGGCCTGGATCGTCGATGGCGTGCGCCTGCCCATCATAGGCCGGCTGGGCCAGCGGGTCTCGTGGATGATCGTGGCAGGGCTCGGCGTAATCGCCGCTGTGATCAATCTGGCGTTGATCGATCCCAGCGCAGACATTGCCGCCACGGCCACCGCTGCAATCCTGGTCGGGATTGCCGGTGCGACCTTTGACATCGTGATCGATGCCTACCGGATCGAGACGCTCAAGCCCTATCAGCTCGGTACTGGCTCGGGGATGAGCCAGTATGGCTGGCGGATCGGCTCAGCCGGCGCTGGTGCCCTCGCGCTGGTGGTAGCGGCCCGGTACGACTGGTCGATGGCCTACATCGCCTGCGCGAGTTTTGCCCTGCCGGCGATGTTGACCGCGCTGTTCATGGGTGAACCAACCCGCCACCGCGCGGCTGCGGCGCGGCGCGGTCTGGGCGAAGTCTGGACTTCGATTGCCGGTCCATTTGCCGAGTTCTTCCAGCGCAATGGTGCCTTGCTGGTGTTGCTGTTCATCCTGGTCCACAAGATCGGCGATACCTTGGCCAACCTGACCTTCCGTCTGCTGTTCGACGATCTGGGCTTCAGCAATGACGAGATCGCGATTTACGATGTTGGCGTGGGCTTCTGGGCCTATCTGATCGGCATCTTCATTGGCGGGGTGGCCTATGCCCGGCTTGGCCTGAAGAAGTCAGTGCTGATCGCGCTTGTACTGATGTGTATTTCCAACCTCAGCTTTGCCGGGCTGGCGGTGGCGGGCCATTCGAACCTCGGCATGGCTGCCGCCATTGGGTTTGAGAACGCTGCTTCCGGCTTCGGCGGGGTGGTCGTGGTCGCCTACTTTTCGGCACTCTGCGATCTGCGCTTTACCGCCGCCCAATATGCCCTGATCTCGGCCGGGGCGAGCGTGGTGGGCCGGCTCGTAACGGGTACGACCGCAGGCGGCTTGATTGAGGGGATGGGCTACGTGAACTTTTACCTGCTCACTACACTGCTGGCCGTGCCGGGCATCGTGCTGTTCTGGTGGATGAGCCGAACCGGGCTGGTCGATGCCGCGATGGGCAGCGCGGGGATCGATGCCGAAAAGCCGGGCTGATCAGTCCGGCAGTTCGCCGTTTAGCCGCAGCATTTCCCCGGATAAGTAGAGCGACCCCGCGATCAGTACGGGCAGGCCGTCCTGGGGAAGGGCGGCGAGGGCCGCGGGTGCGTCAGCGTAGGCCACCGCCGCCGGGCCAAAGGCTTCCGCCGGATGCCATTCATGCGTCGGCACCGGGACAGCTGAAATCGACGCGGCATTGGCAGCGAGGGGTGCGGTGAGGGCGGCCGGGTCCTTGTTGGCCAGCATGCCGATGATCAAGTGAAACCGGCGGTGCTGAAAATGCCGGGCCAGAGCTGTGCCCGCCGACGGGTTGTGACCACCGTCCAGCCAAACCTCGCGGGTACCGATCAGCGGCCCCGACTTTAGCCGTTGCAGGCGGGCGGGCCACTTGGCCGAAGCCAGACCCTGGCGGATCGAAGCCTCGGAGACTGCCAGCGCGTTCTGGTGACGCAGCATTGCTACAGCCAGCGCGGCGTTGTCGGCCTGGTGCGGCCCGGCCAGTACCGGCAGCGGCAGGTCGAGTGTGCCGTGTCGGTCGCGATAGGCGATTGTTTCCCCGACCTCGGTAAACCAGTCCAGCCCGCGCAGGGCCGGCCGGGCCCCGGCCCGCATCGCCTGGTCAAGCACGGCCTTGGTCATGCCGGTCGCGTATTCCTGCGTCACCAGCGGCACACCGGGCTTGGCGATCCCGGCCTTTTCAAAGGCGATGCGTTCTAGCGGTACAGTCGGCACGCCGTCTTCAGGGGCAAGCAGGAAGCGTTCGTGATCCAGACCCAGCGCGGCAATCCCGCAGGCCGCCAACACCTCTGGCCCCAGCACATTGGTCGCGTCGAACCGGCCACCCATCCCCACCTCGACCACGCAGGCATCGGCTGCAACCCGCGCGAACTCGGCAAAGGCGGCGGCGATGGTCACTTCGAAGAAGCTGGGGTTGAGGTCCGCGCCCAGGTCGAGCACCTCGGCCAGCACACCGGCCAGGTGGTCATCGTCGATCAAGTGTCCGGCCAGCCGGATGCGTTCATTGTAGCGTACCAGGTGCGGGCTGATCGTGGCGTGGACCCGGTAGCCTTCTGCCTCCAGCATGGCACGCAGGATGGCACAAGTGCTGCCCTTGCCGTTGGTCCCGGCGACATGGAACACCGGCGGCAGGCGCTTGTGCGGATCGCCGAGGCGCGCGAGCAGCGCACGGATCGTCTCCAGCCCCAGCCGCCCTTCGGGCACGGACAGGGCGCCCAGCCGGTCAAGCTGGGCCTGCACGCGCGGGCTGTCGGACGTGGCAAAATCGCGCACCGGGGTCAGGCCGCCTTGGCAGCCCCCAGGTAATCCAGCACCAGCGCCAGCTGATCCTTCAGGTCGCGGCGGTGGACCACCATGTCGACCATGCCGTGCTCGTGCAGGTATTCGGCGCGCTGGAACCCTTCGGGCAGCTTTTCGCGGATCGTATCCTGGATCACGCGCTGGCCAGCAAAGCCGATCAGGCAGCCCGGCTCGGCAATCTGGACATCGCCTAGCATGGCATAGCTGGCGGTGACGCCGCCGGTGGTCGGATCGGTCAGCACGACGATATAGGGCAAGCCAGCGGCATTGAGCCGGCGCACCGCAACGGTCGTCTTGGGCATCTGCATCAAACTGAGGATGCCTTCCTGCATCCGCGCGCCGCCCGCAGCGGTGCAGATCAAGTAAGCGCACTTTTCCTTGAGCGCCTTGTCAGCCCCGGCCACGAAGGCCGCGCCCACGGCCATGCCCATCGATCCGCCCATGAAGGCAAAGTCCTGTACGCCCAGCACGGCCTTGTGCCCGCCAATGCTGCCCAGGGCATTGGTCAGCGCATCGGGATGCGGGTTGGCGGCACGGGCGGCCTTGAGCCGGTCCGGATACTTCTTCGAATCCTTGAACTTGAGCGGGTCTTCCTTGACCTTTGGCGTTGGCAGCACCTCAAAACCGGGATCGAGCAGCTGGGTAAAGCGCGCGTCGGCCCCGATCCGTCCGTGGTGTTCGCAGCGGGGGCAGACGCTCAGGTTTTCCTCATACTCCTTGGTGAACAGCATTTCGCTGCACGAAGGGCACTTGATCCAGAGGTTGTCCGGGGTGTCACGCTTGTCCTTGAAGGGCAGCGCTTTGCGAACGCGATTGAGCCAGCTCATAGGTCAGTCTCTAGCCGAATGAACGGCTGCAGCCAATGCTGCCGTCAATTCCTGTACCGGCCCGGCGGCATCGGCGCCATGCTGGCCGACCAGATCGACGAGTGCCGAACCGACGACCACGCCATCGGCCACCTTGGCAAAGGCGGCGGCCTGTTCGGGGGTGCGGACGCCAAAGCCGACGGCGACGGGCAAGTCAGTCTTGGCCTTGATCCGCGCCATCGCCTCGGCAATCGAACCCACGGCAGCCTGCTGCATGCCGGTAATCCCGGCGACCGAGACATAATAGAGGAAGCCCGACGAGCCCTCCAGCACCGCCGGCAGCCGCGCGTCATCGGTGGTGGGGGTGGCCAGCCGGATCAGCGAAATGCCCTTGGCGCGCAGGGCCGGGCCAAGCTCCGGGTCTTCTTCGGGCGGAATGTCGACGCAGATCACGCCATCAACACCTGCAGCGGCGCACTGGTCGGCGAACCATTCCGGCCCGCGAATGGTCATCGGGTTGGCATAGCCCATCAGCACCAGCGGCACGTCCGGATGACGGTCGCGGAAATCGGCCGCGATTTTCAGGATATCGGCAGTGCGGGTGCCGGCGCCCAGGCTGCGCAGGTTGGCCTTCTGGATCGCCGGGCCATCGGCCATCGGATCGGTGAAGGGCATGCCTAGCTCGATCACGTCGGCCCCGCCAGCCACCAGCGCATCGAGGATCGCGGGCGTAGCAGCGGGCGTCGGATCACCACCGGTGACGAAAGTGACGAGCGCGGGGCGGCCCTTGGCAAAAGCGGCGGAAAGGCGGGTCACAGCTTCACCCCCAGGTGCTCCGCGACCGAGAAGATGTCCTTGTCGCCGCGGCCGCAGAGGTTGACCAGTATGATCTGGTCCTTGTCCATCGTCGGGGCGAGCTTGGTGACGGCGGCGATGGCGTGGCTCGGCTCTAGCGCGGGGATGATCCCTTCGGTGCGGCAGAGCAACTGGAAGCCTTCGAGCGCCTCGGTATCGGTGACGCTGGTGTAATCGACCCGGCCGATTTCCTTGAGCCAGGAATGCTCCGGCCCGATCCCCGGATAGTCGAGGCCCGCGCTGATCGAGTGGCCTTCGGTAATCTGGCCGTCCTCGTCCTGCAGCAGGTAGGTCTTGTTGCCGTGGAGGATGCCGGGGCGTCCGCCCGCGAGCGACGCAGCGTGCTCCTTGTCGAGGCCGTGTCCGGCCGCTTCGACGCCGAGCATCTTGACCGACGGATCATCGAGGAAGGGATGGAACAGGCCGATGGCATTGCTGCCCCCGCCGATCGCGGCGACCAGCACGTCGGGCAGGCGGCCGGTGCGCTGCAGCATCTGGGCGCGGGCTTCCTTACCGATCACGGACTGGAAATCGCGGACCAGCTCCGGATAGGGGTGCGGGCCGGCGGCGGTGCCGATGATGTAGAAGGTGTCGTGGACGTTGGCGACCCAGTCGCGCAGCGCCTCGTTCATCGCGTCTTTCAGCGTCGCCGCGCCCGAGGTTACCGGGACGACTTCTGCGCCGAGCAGCTTCATCCGAAACACGTTGGGCGCCTGGCGAGCCACATCGGTAGCGCCCATGTAGACCACGCAGGGCAGGCCGAAGCGCGCGCAGACCGTGGCCGTAGCAACGCCATGCTGGCCTGCGCCGGTCTCGGCGATGATCCGGGTCTTGCCCATGCGGATCGCCAGCAGGATCTGGCCGATGCAATTGTTGATCTTGTGCGCGCCGGTGTGGTTCAGCTCGTCGCGCTTGAACCAGATCTGCGCGCCGCCCAGCTCTTCCGTCAGGCGCGGGGCGAAATAGAGCGGGCTGGGGCGGCCGACATAATGTTCCAGCAGGTCGTCGAATTCGGCCTGGAACGCCGGATCGGCCTTGGCCGCGCGGTATTCGCGCTCTAGGTCCAGCACCAGCGGCATCAGCGTTTCGGCGACATAGCGCCCGCCGAACTGGCCGAAGTGGCCGCGATCATCGGGCTGGTTGCGATAGGAGTTGGCTGCGGTCATGACGGACAGGCGCTTGGCACGGCGGGCGAGCGCTGTCCAGCGGGCCAAAGTCCAGTTCGGGTCGGTTAAGCGAGTGCGGGGTTAGGCCGAACGTACTGCGGCACAGAATGCAGCAATAAGCGCTGGGTCTTTGATTCCGGGACTGCTCTCCACGCCCGAGGCCGCATCGACCAGTGGCGTTGCGGAAATGCGGATGGCATCGGCCACATTGCCAGGCGTCAGCCCCCCGGCCAGGCCCCAGGGCAGCGCTCCACGATACCCGGCCAGGAGCGACCAGTCGAAGGCAAGCCCCATGCCGCCGGGCAGCGTGCCCTTGGGTGTCTTGGCGTCGAACAGGATGAAATCGGCTGCCCCGGCATAGGCCTCAGCCTTGGCAATATCGGCGGCGCTCGTCACACTGAGGACTTGCCAGACCGGCAGCCCAAAGCGTGCCCTGATCGCTGCGGCCTGCGCCGGGTTTTCCCCGCCGTGGAGTTGGATGGCATCGAGCCGGGCAGCGCTGACCGCATCCGCCAAGGCGGCATCAGTAGCAGCAACAAACACGCCGACGCGCTTGATCCGACCATCCGATCGCGCCGCCAGTTCGGTCGCTATGTTCGGCGCCAGAAAACGAGGGCTGGGGGGATAGAAATTGAAGCCCACGAACTCGGCCCGGGCGGCAATCGCCGCGTCGAGCGCATCGGTGGTGGTGATACCGCAGATCTTGATTTGGGGGGCGGGCATGGCCGCCCCCGTAGCCGGTCAAGACTTATGGCGCCAGTTCGAACTGGACAGAGACAGTGGCGGTAAGGGCGACCTCACCAGCCGAAATCGGCGTTGGCGCGCTGCCAGGTGCTATCTCCGCCTTGGCATAGATGGCAGGCATCGGCGGGATGAAGCCCCCGGCTTCGCTGATCGCAACGATCCGCTTGACCTTCAGCCCTGCCGCCCGGGCGTATAGCTCGGCCCGCTGGCGCGCCTTGGCCATTGCGGCAGTGCGCGCCTCGTCCATCGCCGCATTGCTGTTTTCCAAATCGAACGAAGGCCCGTTGATCTGGTTGGCCCCGGCGCTGACAAGCGTATCAAGCACGCGGCCGAACTGGGTCAGGTTGCGCTGGCGCACACTGACCTGGTTGCTGGCCTGATAGCCGATGATCCGTGGCTCCTGGTTTTCCATTTGGCCGTTAGGATCGATCACCGGCTGGGCATAAACCGGGTTAAGGTTGAGATTGCTGGTCTGGATATCGCGGTCGGCGATCCCGGCGGCCTTGAGCGCCGCAATGACCCGGTTCATGTCCGCCGAATTCGCGGCGAGGGCAGCAGCAGCGGTCTTGCCTTGGCTGGCCACACCAGCGCTGAATACCGCCAGATCCGGCTTGCGCGCAGAACGCGCCTCGGCGGTAATCGCCAGCAGGGTGGAGGTGGGGGCTATGGCGGTAAGCTGGCTGTCATTCTGGGCGATTGCGGCAGTGCTCGGCAGACTTAGTGCGAAAGCAAGCGGGGCAAAAGCAAAACGCAGGGATTTCATGAGGTTCTCCTTATCGTTCCCCCATGCACCTCCGAAGCTGTCCGCGCGGTGAATGCTAGAGTGTCGCCTCGATCGCGCGGGCCGCAGCCACCGGATCCTCGGCCCGGCTGATCGGACGGCCAATCACCAGCACCGATGCTCCCGCATCGCGGGCCTGGCGCGGGGTTACCGCGCGCTTCTGGTCACCCATTGCCTCGCCCGCCGGACGCAGGCCGGGGACGACAAAGAACCCGTCCTTCCACTGACGGTGAACCGCACCCACTTCCTGTCCCGAGCAGACAATCCCGTCGAGCCCGGACTGATGGGCCAAATCGGCCAGCCGCATAACCTGGTCATGCGCGCTTCCGCCAATTCCGGTGGCGGCCAGATCGCTCTCGTCAAGGCTGGTCAGCATGGTCACGGCAACAACCTTGGTATGCTCGCCCGCAGCCGCCTTGGCATCTTCCATCATTGCGCGGCCGCCAGCAGCGTGAACCGTGACGATAGCCGGCTCCAGCACGTGAATTGCCTGCATCGCCGCAGCCACGGTGTTGGGAATGTCGTGCAGTTTGAGATCGAGAAAGATCGGCAGTCCGATCTTGGCTATTTCATGAACCCCGTGGTGGCCGTGGGCGCAAAAGAACTCCAGGCCCAGCTTGAGCCCGCCGACATGGCCTCGGACCTTGCGGGCCAAGGCTTCGGCTGCGTCTAGCCGGGGAACATCGAGGGCAAGAAAGATCGGGTTCGCCATGGTCAGGCAGGGTCCCCGGTCTTGCCGGCTTCAGCTTCCAGCTGCGTGGTAGTGGCAACGGCGGTTGGCGGGCCCATCGAGCTGGCCTTCACGGTGTTTTCCATCAGTCCGATCCGCCGGTTGAGCCGCCAGCGCACACCCTTGTGCAGCAGCCACATTGGCAGGAAGCCCATCAGGAACGAGGTCAGGACCAGTGCTGGCAGCTTGGTTTCAAGGATGATTCCTTCCCATAGCTTCACTTCGACTGGCTGCCAGTTGTTCAGAGTGAACAGCCCCAGCACCACGAGCACCAGTACCCAGATCACCGTGCGGATTATCTGCATTGGCCTTAGTCTCCGTAGCCACCAGCACTTAGTCGCGCGATGCTAGGCGCGATGCCAGGCGAGGGCAAGTTACTCCCCGAAAACGCGGGCGAAGATCGTATCGATGGCCTTGAAGTGATAATCGAGGTTGAACTTTTCCTCGAGCTCCGCCGAGGATAGCGCGGTGGTCACCTCCGGGTCGGCCTTGAGCAGTTCAAGCAGGTTGAGCTGGCCATCCGATTCCCAAACCTTCATCGCGTTGCGCTGGACCAGGCGGTAGGCGGCATCGCGCTCAAGGCCAGCTTGGGTGAGCGCCAGCAGGACCCGCTGCGAGTGGACCAGCCCACCCATCTTGTCGAGGTTCTTCTGCATCCGTTCGGGATAGACAACCAGTTTGTCGATCACCGAAGTCAGACGGGCAAGTGCGAAATCCAGCGTGATCGTGGCGTCCGGGCCGATAAAACGTTCGACCGACGAATGCGAAATGTCGCGTTCGTGCCACAGCGCCACGTTTTCGAGCGCCGGGGTAACGGCGGAGCGGACCATGCGGGCAAGGCCTGTCAGGTTCTCGGTCAGCACCGGGTTGCGCTTGTGCGGCATGGCGCTGGAACCCTTCTGGCCGGGTGAGAAGTACTCTTCCGCTTCCAGCACCTCGGTCCGCTGCAGGTGGCGGATCTCGACCGCAAGGCGTTCGATTGACGAGGCGATCACGCCGAGCGTTGCAAAGAACATCGCGTGGCGGTCACGGGGGATCACCTGGGTCGAAACCGGCTCGGGTGCAAGGCCAAGCTGGTCCGCGACATATTCCTCAACCGCCGGATCGATGTTGGCGAAAGTGCCGACTGCCCCCGAGATCGCGCAGGTCGCGATTTCGGCGCGGGCGGCAATCAGCCGAGCCTTGCAGCGGGTAAATTCGGCATAGGCTTCGGCCAGCTTCTTGCCGAAGGTGGTCGGCTCGGCATGGATGCCGTGGCTGCGACCGATGGTGGGAGTGTACTTGTGTTCGTAAGCGCGGCGCTTGATCGCGGCCAGCAGTTCGTCGAGGTCGGCCAACAGTATGTCGCTGGCCCGCGCAAGCTGCACGGCAAGCGTGGTGTCGAGCACGTCGCTGCTGGTCATGCCCTGGTGCATGAAGCGCGCCTCGGGGCCGACCTGCTGGGCTACCCAGTCAAGGAAGGCGATTACATCATGCTTGGTGACCGCCTCGATCGCGTCGATCGCTGCCACATCGATCGTCGGACCCGTCGCCCACCAGTCCCACAATGCCTTGGCACCGCTCGGCGGCACCACACCCAGTTCGCCCAGTTTCTGGGTGGCATGGGCCTCGATCTCGAACCAGATGCGAAAGCGCGCTTCCGGCTCCCAGATGGCAACCATCGCGGGGCGGGCATAACGGGGGACCATGTTCGACTCCTTGCGCTGTTGCCGGAGCCGCTAGGGGTCAGGGCGCTTCAAGGCAAGGGGTGTCACGGGGGCGTCAGGCGGGAACCGGCGGTTCGTCGTAAGTGCCCTGGGCCGTGATCGCGGCATCCGGCGCGGCCAGCATTGCCTTCAGTGCTGCGGGTGGATAGGCCAGATTGGGGACGGCGGGATCATAGGCTGGCTGCGCCACCGGTCCGTCCGGTTGGCATGTCGGCGGATTGAGCATGGTTTCGGCCTCGGTACCCGAGATACCGCACGCTTCCAGTATCGCCGGATCGACCCAGCGCGCGGGATCAAGCGGGGCGACCTGGGTCGAGACTTCCAGCGTAAGTCCTTCCGGTCCGGCGAAATAGATCGACTTGCAGAAGCCGTGGCCGATCGGGCCGATGGCCGGCACGCCGTGGCTGCGGATGCGGTCGCGCATGGCGATCAGGCCGTCCTCGTCGGGCACGCGAAAGGCGATGTGCTGCATGGTGCCGGCCGCGCACTTGCCCGCGCCAGTCCCAGCGTGGGTTATCCCGATGGTGCTGGGTACTTCGCTGATCCCGGCCAGTTCCACCACTGAGAAATAGCTGTCTGGTCCCATTTCCAGAAAGGCGTGCCTGCCGCCCGGCACCCCGTGCATCTCGAACAGGCCCTTGAGCGGAAAGCCCATGACCTGGGTGAAGAAGGTAAGCTGGGCCTTCATGTCCGCGCTCATGATCGCGATGTGGTGAATCCCGTCCGGCTGCTGCACACGCATCCTTGCTCTCCCGTCTCGACAAGCGGCGAAATCCTATCCACGCTGGAATGTGAGAGGAAGCAGAATCGATGTCGATCGTTCGCGAGCCTTATGGCTTCATCTACAAGGACCCATCGCCATTGAAGGAAACCTATGGCGGGCCCACGGGTCGCGTGTTCATCGAATGCATGCGGATCAGGCCCGAGGGCAGCGAGCGCGCGCAGACTGCGATCGTCTTTTCGCATCCGATCGGCGGCGGTTCCTTCCTGCCGCTGGTTTCGGCTCTGGCCCATTCGGGGAGCCACGTGATCTATGTGAACCCGCGCTATCGCGGCAACGACACGGCGCTGATCATGGAAAAGTGCGTGCTCGATCTCGGCGCCGCGATCACCGACTGCAAGCGTCGCTTCGGTTACGAGAAGGTGGTGCTGGGCGGCTGGTCCGGTGGGGGCTCGCTCTCGTTGTTCTATCAGGACCAGGCAGAGAACCCGACGATCACCCACACTCCGGCGGGCGATGCAGTCGATCTCGTTAGTGCGGGGCTGCAACCGGCCGACGGGGTCATGCTGCTGGCCGCGCACATCAGCCGAGCAGTGACAATGACCGAATGGCTTGACCCTTCGGTAGTGGATGAGGACCGGCCGTTCGCGCGCGATATCGAACTCGATATCCATCACCCCGATTGCCCAAACCAGGCCCCGTTTACGGCTGAGTTCGTCGCCCGCTTCCGCGCCGCGCAGATCGCCCGCAATAACCGCATAACGGAGCGCGCGAGAGCCATGCTGGCCGAGGTTCGCGCCTCGCGCGTCGCTGATGGCGAGCGCTGCTTCACCGTCCAAGGCACGATGTGCGACGTGCGCTGGCTCGATCCCGCGCAGGACCCGTCAGACCGCGAACCCTACACTTGCTATCTTGGCGATCCCCGGATCGTGAATGATGGCCCGGTTGGCCTGGCGCGGTTCACCACGGCGCGGTCCTGGCTGTCGCAGTGGAGCCATTCGGCCAGCAATGCCAACGGGCTGACCAATGGCGCGCGGATTTCGGTACCATCGCTGGTGCTCAACAACACGGCTGACCTGGCCTGCACGCCCAGCCATGCCCACCGGCTGTTCGAAGCGCTGGGCAGCCCGGACAAGACCTATCGCGATGTGGTGGGCGCTGATCATTACTATACCTCACGTCCGGACCTGTTGCCCGAGGCGGTTGGCATAGTGCGCGGCTGGATTTCCGAGCGCGGTCTGTGATCCAACCACCGGCAGCCTGACCGAAAGCCCACTTGTCGGTCGCGTGGCAAGCGTTTAATCGTTCGATTAAATCATCGGTGCAGCGGTTCGGGCTAAATCCGGTCGCGCGCCATTCGAAGACAGGAAAGGACTATATGTCAATCCTTTACGATGAAGGCCAACAGGCAATTGCGACCGAATCGCGCCGCGTGCTCGATGCCCGGGCGAGCAAGGACCGCCTGCTGAAGCTGCTGGAACAGGTGGGCGAACACGATGCCCCGTTCTGGGATACCGCAGTGGAGCAGGGTTGGACTGCGTTGGCCGTGCCGGAAGAGCATGGCGGACTGGGCCTGGGCTTGATCGAACTGGGCCTTGTCGCCCAGGCGAGTGGTGCGGCGACCGCCGGCGCGCCTTTCCTGACCCCCGGCTATGGTGTGACCCACGCACTTGTTGCATCCGGCAAGACAGACCTGGCCGCCAAGTACCTGCCGCAGATCGCGGCGGGCGAGGCGCGCGGTGCAGTGGCCTTTGCTGAAGGAACCGACGTGCTCCCCGCTGCGCCCTCCACCAAGTTTGCCGATGGCAAGCTGACCGGGGCCAAGCCGGCGGTGCCGGGCGGGATCAAGGCCGAACTTGCGCTGGTCTGGGCCAGCGGTGCCAACGGCCCGGTGCTCGCGCTCGCCGAACTTGCCGGTGCCAAGCGGAAGACCGTTTCCAGCTTCGATAACAGCCGTCTCTATGCCGATGTGACCTTTGCTGGCACCCCGGCGGCGGTGCTGGCGGAAGGTCCGGCAGCGCTGGCCCTGGCGCGCGACGTGCTGGCGCGGATGGCCGTCGTCACGGCGCACGAGCAGGTCGGCGGGGCCGAGGCGCTGCTCCACATCGCCCGTGACTATGCCGTGATGCGCAAGGCCTTTGGTCAGCTGATCGGCGCGTTCCAGTCGGTCAAGCACCGCATTGCCGAGATGTACGGCCTGGTGGAAATCGCCCGCGCCAACTGCATCCACGCCGCTGCCGTGGCCGGAACCGATGATTTCCTGGTTGCCGCTGCTGATGCGCGGCTGACTGCGACCGAAGCCTATGACACTTGCGCGCGTGATTGCGTGCAGATCCACGGTGGGATCGGGGTGACCTGGGAACAGGGCCTGCACCTCCATATGCGCCGGGCTCGCAGCCTGGCGATCGAGCAGGGCAACCTGCTGTTCTGGGAAGACCTGCTGGTCGAAAAGCTGACGGGAGAAGCCGCATGAGCGAGATCGAAACCTATCGCGCCAAGGCGCGCGCCTGGCTTGAATCGGTGGCGCCGAAGTATTCGCGCGCCGCGCGTGGCAAGTTGAACCTGACGGTCGAGGAAGACCTGGCGCTGGGCCGCCAGTACATGGCCGAAAAGTTCGATGCAGGCTTTGCCGGGATCAACTGGCCGACCGAGATCGGCGGGCAGGGCCTCTCAAACATGCACAAGATCGCTTATGACAGCGAAGAGATGCAGTTCGGCATGCCGAACGTCTACTTCGGCATTTCGCTCGGCATGCCGATCCCGATCCTGATCCACTACGGCCAGGACCGCGCCTGGGTGAAGGAACGTGTGATCAAGGCGCTGCGCGGCGAGGAAATCTGGTGCCAGCTGTTCTCCGAACCCTCCGGCGGTTCCGACCTTGCAGCGCTCCGCACCAAGGCCGAGCCCGATGGCAACGGCTGGCGCATGACCGGGCAGAAGATCTGGACCAGCTGGGCGCAGTACTGCGACTATGGCGTGATCGTGGTCCGCACCGATCCGACGGTCGAGAAGCACAAGGGTCTGACCTATTTCTGGGTCGACATGCGCGCCGAAGGCGTGGAAGTCCGTCCGATCAAGCTAGCGGGCGGTGACAGCCATGTGAACGAGGTGTTTTTCGATGCCGTGCGGCTGGAAGACAGCCAGCGCATGGGCGAAGTGGGCGGCGGGTTTGGCGTGGCACTGCACACGCTGATGATCGAACGCTACATCGCTACGGACAGCGCCGGGTTTGGTCCGCATCTCGACCTGTTCGTTGATACGGCCAAGGATCTGTCGATCAACGGCAAGCCGGCGATCAAGGATGGCCGGATCCGCTCAGCTATCGCTCGCAATCACGCGATGCGCGCGGGGCTGGACAGCATCACCAAGCGTGCGTTTGCCATGATGCAGGCCGGGATGCAGCCGGGGCCAGAAGGTTCGCTGCAAAAGTTGGTGGCGGTGCGCAGCCGTCAGAAACTGTCGGAAATGGCGCTCGACCTGCAAGGCAATCAGGCCTTCGATTTCGATCCCCACGCCTATGTGAAGGAAGACTGGGGCACCAGCTGGCTCAATGCGCCCACGGGCCGCATTGCCGGCGGCTCGGACGAGGTGCTGCTGAATACCATCGCCGAGAAGGTGCTCGGCCTGCCGCAAGACCATCGTCCTGACAAAGGTGTGCCATTCAACTCGATCCCGGCCTGATCCCGGCATGACCGAAAGCGAGGACCTGGCCGAAATTCGCCGCGCAGTGCAGGCGCTCTGCGTGGAGTTTCCGGGGGACTATTGGCGTGAGAAGGATCGCTCTCGGGACTATCCGGGGGAATTCGTTGATGCCCTGACCCAGGCCGGGTTCCTCGCTGCCCTAATTCCGGCCGACTATGGCGGCTCGGGGCTAAAACTCGATGCCGCCGCGGTGATCATGGAGGAAATCCAGGCCGCCGGCTGCAACGGGGCTTCGGCCCATGCACAAATGTACATCATGAACACGCTGCTGAAATACGGCAGCGAGGAGCAAAAGCGCGCCTATCTGCCTGGTATCGCCGATGGCTCGCTGCGGCTGCAGGCTTTCGGCGTTTCGGAGCCGACCAGTGGGACGGACACGCTCTCGCTGCGCACAGTCGCCGTGCGCGATGGCGACGACTATGTGGTCAACGGCCAGAAGATCTGGACCAGCCGCGCCGAGCATTCGGATCTGATGCTGTTGCTGGCCCGCACGACCCCGCGCGAGCATGTTACGAAGAAGACGGAAGGGCTCTCGATCTTCCTGGTCGACATGCGGCAGGCGGTCGGGAACGGCATGATGATCAAGCCGATCCGCACGATGATGAACCATTCCACCACCGAGGTGTTCTTCGATGACCTGCGCATTCCCGCTTCCAGCCTGATTGGCGAGGAAGGGCAGGGTTTCCGTTATATTCTGTCCGGTATGAACGCCGAGCGCATCCTGATCGCTGCGGAATGCGTCGGCGATGCCAAATGGTTCATCAACAAGGCCAGCGACTATGCCAAGGAGCGCAAGGTCTTCAATCGACCAATCGGCCAGAACCAGGGCGTCCAGTTCCCGATCGCCCGCTGCTATGCCCAGATGCGCGCGGCCGAGCTGATGGTCCACCATGCGGCCCAGGTTTACGACAGCGGCGGCAACCCGGGGGCAGAGGCCAACATGGCCAAGATGCTGGCAAGCGAGGCTAGTTGGGCCGCTGCCGATATGTGCGTCCAGACCTTCGGCGGCTTCGGCTTTGCTGAGGAGTATGACGTGGAGCGCAAGTTCCGCGAGGCCCGGCTCTATACCGTGGCCCCGATTTCGACCAATCTGATCCTGTCCTATCTGGCCGAGCACGTGCTGGGCCTGCCGCGTTCCTACTGAGGGGGAGACTTCCGATGGCCATCAAGACCCGCATTACCGAACTGCTCGAAATCGAGCATCCGATTGTCCAGGGCGGCATGCAGTGGGTCGGCGTGGCCGAAATGGCCTCGGCAGTCTCAAACGCTGGTGGCCTGGGCATCCTGACCGGCCTGACCCAGCCGAGCGCCGAAGCGTTGGCTGCCGAAATTGAGCGCTGCAAGGGCATGACCGATAAGCCGTTCGGCGTGAACATGACCGTCTTCCCCACGATCAATCCGCCCGATTACAAGGCCTATACCCAGGCGATCATCGATTCCGGTGTGAAGATCGTCGAGACTGCTGGGACGCCTGCCGTGCGCGAGTTGTGGGAGATGATGAAGCCCCACGGCATCAAGATTTTACACAAGTGCACTGCCGTTCGCCACGCGCTTTCGGCCGAGAGGGCGGGCGTCGATGTGATCAGCATCGACGGCTTCGAATGCGCCGGGCACCCGGGCGAGGACGACATCCCCGGTCTGATCCTGATCCCGGCAGCAGCTGACAAGGTGAAGATCCCGCTGCTCGCCTCGGGCGGTTTCGGCGATGGACGGGGCCTCGCCGCTGCGCTGGCACTAGGCGCGGACGGGATCAACATGGGCACCCGATTTACGGCCACGGTCGAAGCGCCGATCCATCAGTCATTCAAGGATGCCATGGTGGCGAACGACGAGCGTTCGACTGACCTGATTTTCCGTACCTTCCGCAACACTGCCCGCGTTGCGAAAAACGATGTCAGCCAGCAGGTCGTCGCCGCTGAGCGCGAAGGCAAGCCGTTTGAGGAAGTTGCTCATCTGGTGAAGGGCGTACGCGGGCGCGAAGGGCTGCAGACCGGCGATACCAACCACGGTATCTGGTCGGCCGGCATGATCCAGGGCCTGATCCATGACATCCCGACCTGCGAAGTGCTGGTCGGCCGGATCGTCAGGGATGCCGAGGCGATCATCAAGGGCCGCCTCGCCGGGATGGTCAGCTAGGCGAAGCGCCAGGTCCGCAGGGGCTCGCCAGCGGTAATCGTGCCGTTGGCTCCAACCGGCTCGGCGCCTTCGCCCTGCAACCTGGCGATCGTAGCTATGTCACTCGCCGGGACATGGGCGAGCGTGCGTTTGCCTTCGCTGGTCCGCGCCACGACCACGCCCGAGCGTGGCAGACCTTCGCGGTCGTAGAACACCGTGTAGCTCTCGATCGTGGCCACCCCGGTATAGTCCTCATCCAGGTCGGGCACAGGGCCGCGCGATGCATCGGCTTCGGCCTGGAAGTCATAGGATCGCGGGAAACTTGCTGCCGCGATTGGCCGGGTGCTGACCGCGATGGTGTGATTGTGCGTGGCATAACCACCATTGGCAAAGAGCAGGCCAGTGCCCCCATCGGACCTGAGCTTCAGCACCATGCTGGCGACCGCGTGGCTCATGTAATTGCCGATCGGGCCGCCGCCAAAGGTCAGGCCGCCAAACACCGTAGCCGGCTGATCCACCGGCCAGTCCAGTACGCGCCGTGCCATCTTTGGTACACAGGGGAAGCAGGAATAGAGCTCCACCGCATCCAGATCGGCCGTGGTGAGCTGGTTCAGTTCCATCGTCTTGCGGATCGAGACTTCCATCCCGGCGCTTCGGACATAGCCATCGCGCGCCAAGATTGCGCCCGGTTCATGCGCGGCCGCGCCATTGCCGACATAGATCCACTTGGCCTCCGGAATACCGCGCCGCCGTGCTTCGCCAACGGACATGACGATGAATCCGGCCCCTTGGTTGACCGCTGCATTGGCGACTTGCAGCTTGGTATAGGGGAAGGCGATCGGGCGGTTCATGTCGCTTGGTGTGATCACGTCTTCAGCTGAAACTGGCTTGCGAAGCCACGCGGCCGGGTTGCTTGCCGCAACATTGGAGAACCGGCTCCAGATTTCTCCGCTCTCGGCCTGTCCTTCTGCCAGTGCCTGGCCAAGCGACGCCCGCAAGGCATTTTCGTAAAGCGGATAGACATCAGTCGGTACGACCAGGCCGTGGCTCTGTGCATAGCCCAGCCGGACCCGATGCGTGGCATCGCGAAGGGCATCGCCCTTCTGCCCGCCCTGGGTAGCGGCCTTGCGAGCACCCGCCGTGCGCAGCGCCTCGGCTCCGGTCACCAGAGCAATGTTGATTTCACCGGCGCCGATCTTGTTGGCGGCTTCATTCAGCAACAGGATCGGGCTGTCGCCATTTGGGCCTTTCGACTGGACCAGTTCCGCCTGCCGGGCACCAATGGATTCGGCCACGGGGATGCTCGCGTCGGTAATCTCGGGAAAGGCGATCTGCGCTACCACGCCTAGCCACTGGGCATCGGCGAGCAACGGGACCTCGGCGTCGGCTTCCGCTTGGCGCAGGGCATCGGCCATCAGCATCACCGGATCGCGGCCATCCAGCGGATTGTCGGGCCGATCGTTAATCTGGCCGACGCCCACAATGACAGGCAGCAGGTCGGGGTTCATCGTTCTATCCCTTGCACAATTTAACTGATCGGTTAAACCTGAGTCAAAGCAGGTTTGAACCTGCCCCGCAACTGCAATTCGTATCAAGGAGAAGCGCCATGGCAGAAGCCTATATCATCGACGCCGTCCGGACCCCGCGCGGGATTGGCAAGCCTGGCAAGGGCGCCTTGGCGCACCTCCATCCGCAGCACCTGGCCGCGACTTGCCTCAAGGCGATCAAGGACCGCAACAATATCGACACTAGCACGGTTGATGACATCATCTGGTCAACCTCCAGCCAGAACGGCAAGCAGGGCGGAGACTTGGGCCGCATGTCGGCGCTGGCCGCCGGTTATGATATCTCGGCCAGCGGCACCACGCTGGACCGGTTCTGCGGCGGTGGCATCACCTCGGTGAACCTGGCTGCAGCCACGATCATGTCGGGCATGGAAGATTGCGTCATTGCTGGCGGCACCGAAATGATGAGCTTCACCGCTGCCTATGGCGCGGAACTGGCCAATGCCGGGATCCGGCCGCTGGGGATGGGTTCGGGCAACCGTGCGCTCGACGAGCTGCACCCGCAGAGCCATCAGGGCGTTTGCGGCGATGCGATTGCCGCGCGCGAAGGGATTGACCGCCAGGCGCTCGATGCGCTGGCGCTGGTCAGCCAGGAACGCGCCGCCCGCGCCATCCGCGAGGGCCGCTTCGACAAGTCGGTGGTCACTGTCTACAACGAGGATGGCACTGTCGCGCTCGATCACGAGGAATTTCCGCGGCCCGAAACGACCATGGAAGGGCTGTCTGCGCTGAAGGCCAGCTTCGATGCCATGGCCGATTTCGACCTTGGCGGCGGAGTGACCTTCAAGAAGCAGATCCAGCGCGTTTATCCAGAGTTGGACTGGAAAGGCGTGCACCATGCCGGCAACAGCTCGGGCGTGGTCGATGGCGCGGCCGCGCTGCTGCTGACCAGCAAGGACTATGCGGACAAGCACGGCCTCAAGCCGCGCGGCCGGATCGTGGCCTATGCTAACCAGGGCGATTGCCCCACGCTGATGCTCAACGCCCCGGTGCCGGCGGCCAAGAAAGTGCTCGAAAAGGCCGGCCTCAAGAAGGACGACATCGACGTCTGGGAAATCAACGAGGCCTTCGCCGTGGTCGCCGAAAAGTTCATCCGCGACCTCGAACTTGATCGCGACAAGGTCAACATCAATGGTGGCGCGATGGCGCTGGGTCACCCAATCGGCGCCACCGGTTCGATCCTGATCGGTACCGCGCTGGATGAGCTGGAGCGTTCGGGCGGCCGCTATGGCCTGGTCACCATGTGCGCCGCTGGCGGCATGGCTCCGGCGATCATCATCGAACGGATCTGATCCACATGAGCGCCTTGATCTGCGAAATCTCCGATCATATCGCCACCATCACGCTCAACCGTCCTGAGCGGATGAACACCATCTCCTCGGCTATGCTCGATGAGCTGACGAAGACGCTGGTGGCTGTGAACGAGGATCCCGCGGTCAGGGTGGTTATCCTGACGGGGACGGGCCGGGCGTTCTGCGCCGGGCTTGACCTCAACGAAGCCTCTTCAGGTCAGGGGATCGGCGGTGCCGACCGCCGCCCGCCGGCCACGATCGACCTCCGCAACACCCCGCCCACCGTGCTCTTCGCGATGGACAAGCCGGTGATCTGCGCCCTCAATGGCTCGGCTGCGGGCTATGGCATGGACCTGGCGCTGGGCTGCGACATCCGCATCATGGCCGACAATGCCAAGCTGGCGGCGGCTTTCGTCAAGCGCGGCGTCGTGCCGGAAAGCGGCGGCACCTGGTTCTTGCCGCGCATGCTTGGCTGGGCCAAGGCAGCGGAAATCATCTTCACCGGCCGTACGCTTACCGCGGCCGACTGTCTGGCCGAAGGTCTGGCCAACCATGTCGTTGCGGCGGAGGAGGTGGGGACACGGGCGCGGGCGATGGCAGCGGAAATCGCCGCCAATGCGCCGCTTGCTGTGCTGGCCTCAAAGCGGATGATGCGGATGGGGCTGGACGAAAGCTTCGATACCCATGTTCAACATGTGTACCTCCAGCTGTTGCCGCTGTTTGCGAGCGAGGACTTCAAGGAAGGGGTAAAGTCCTTCCTTGAAAAGCGTCCGGCACAGTTCAAGGGTCGTTGATCTGTCCGATCAATCGAGCGCGGCGAAAGTCTCGCAACTGTCGTTGCATCCTGCCACCACCAGCAGGTCGTCAGCCTGGATGATCGTATCTTCGATGATGTGACGAAACGGGCCGTTCTTCGGCTTTACACCAATGATCGCGACCCCATAGGTCTTGATCGTATCGATGATGCCCACCAGGCTGCCGACCAGCACTTTGGGCGCGCGGGTCTTGATGATCGAGAAATCCTCGTCGAACTCGATCGCGTCGATCATCTTTCCGGTGACGAGCCGCGCCACCTGGCGCCCCATCCGCTCTTCGGGATAGACCACGTGATGCGCGCCGACGCGTTCCAGGATACGGCCATGGGTGCGGTGCACCGCCTTGGCCCAGATCTGCGGAATGCCAAGATCGGTCAGCCCCATCACGGTCAGCACGCTGGCCTCCACGTCGCTGCCGATGCCCACCACCACACGCTGGAAATCAGCCAGGCCGATCTGGCGCAGCGCATCGGGGTCGGTGGTATCCGCCTGAAGCACGTGCGGCATCTCATCTGCCATCAGCTGCACCAGCTTTTCGTCGGAATCGATCGCCAGCACATCATGGCCCGACTTCAGTAGCGCTTCGGCGACAGCTGCGCCGAACCTGCCAAGGCCGATCACAGCCACGGCTTCGGCGGCGGGTTTGCGGCGTTTGGTTCTAGCCAACAATGGGTTGCTCCTGTGGATAGCGATAGTGGGCCGAACGCGGTGCCAGGGCCAGCGCCGTGGCGAAAGTGATTGTGCCGACCCGGCCGACGAACATCAGCAAGACCAGCAGCAATTGCGACGGGGTGGACAGTTGGGCTGTGATCCCGGCCGATAGCCCCACCGTGGCAAAGGCCGAGATCGTCTCGAACAGGATGTAGCGGAAGTCGATCACCGGCTCGATCCAGTCGATTACCAGGGTGACCATGCCGATCAGGCCGATGGCGATCAGCACGATCGACAAGGCTTGGCGCACGATCGCGGATCCGACCCGGCGGCCGAACATGGTGGTTTCCGCATGGCCCCGAATTTCCGACCAGACGACGAAGCCCAACAAGGCAAAAGTCGTCACCTTGAGGCCGCCGGCCGTACCCGCGCTGCCACCGCCGATCAGCATGAACACATAGTTGATCGACAGGGTGGGGTCGGCAAAGGCCGCGATGTCCAATGCGTTGAACCCGGCCGTGCGCATCGAGACGGAATGGAACGCGGCATTGAGCAGGGCCGTGCCGAAGGGCATTTCCCCGAGCGTCTTGGGATTGGCCCATTCAGCCACCAGCACCAGGAGCGTGCCGGCCACCAATAGCACAGCCGTGGTCGCCAGCGTCAGACGGCTGTGGAGCGACCAGGGGCGGCGACGGCGGTCAGGATCGCGCCGCGCCCAGACCTCGTGCAGCACGGGAAAGCCGATCCCGCCGATCACGATCGCGGCCATGAGCGGCAGCAGAATCGCGCCATCGCCTTGCCAGTCGATCAAGTTGGCCGAAAAGGTCGAGAAACCGGCGTTGTTGAACGCCGAGATGGCGTGGAACAGGCCGTGCCAGGCTGCTTCACCGGCTGCCATGCCATGGCCCAGCCACCAGCGCAGCCACAGCACCAACGCTACGACCGCTTCGATCGAGATGGACACCACGAAGACGAGCTTGACCAGGCTGATCGCTTCGGCGCGGTTGAGGTGGCCATGCTCGGTTAGCGCCACGGCCCGGTCCGAAAGGCTGAGCCGTCGCCCGGCTGCCAGTCCCAGCAGGGTAGCGGCGGTCATGATGCCGAGGCCACCGATCTTGATCATCAACATGATCGCGACCTGCCCGAACGGGGACCAGAAGGTGGGTGTGTCGACCGTGATCAGGCCGGTCACGCAGATCGCCGAGGTGGCGGTGAACAATGCGGTCAGGAATCCGGCGCTATCGCCGCTGCGGGTGGCAATCGGCAGCATCAGGATCACTGTGCCGATCGCTATTGCCGAAAGGAAGGCGGCCGGAACGATCCGGGTGGGGTGCATCAAGCCCTTATTCATCGCTTGCCCGGAAATCCCCTGACGATCGAGCGGGCAAGCATAATGCCAAGGCGCGGCGAATGCCAGCAGCTTCGCCGCGCTCCATACTCTGGATAAGGCGCGCTATTCCATGGGCAACTGCCAGCGCACTGCGCCGGTGTAGCTACCGGCCACCAGGGCACCGGTGCCGTCACTGGCGGGTGCGAACCGACCCCGCTGGGTCAGCTTGGCGCAGGCCGCCTGATCGAGCACAGCGTGGCCGCTCGTGCCGCTGATTTCGCAGCCCGCTACCCGACCGTTTGTGCCGATGCTGAGGCGGAACCGGACAGTGCCTTCGAGTTCGGCGCGGATCGCGCTTTGGGGGTAATCGTTGGTTGTCACCCACAGTGCCGGGTTACCTTTCGGCCGGGCCTGTTTGCCGGTGAATTCAGGGCTGAAGGAAGGGGCGGGCACCGGGAACAGGGCTTCACCGATACCGTCTGCACCACTTGGGCCAGGGGTGGGGCCATAGCTTGGCAAGGGCAACGGCCCAGGGTTCTGAAATGGTGTTTCCGGCTGCGGCAGTGGCGGGGCATAGGGGCTGTGCAAAACAGGCTCTGGCGGCCGTACAGTTGGCTCCGGTTCGGGTTTCGGTGCGGGCAATTGGATGCCGGTGACCGTCTGCTCGCGCTTGGGCACAAATTTTGCGGCCAGGCCTGCCACCAGTGCTGCTCCGATCGCAATCTCGACTGCTCCGACGAGCAGGATCGTGCCGAAATTGCGCTGGATGCTGCGGGTATCGGCGTAGGCCATGGGTCACCTCTCGCTTTCTGGCGCCGCGGGCCGTGCGAGTCGCCCGGGCGACCACGATCAAATGTAACAGGATAACATTGCTTGTCGAGCGGAAACGCTAGGATGCCGTAACGTCAACCAGTTCCCAATCGCAATCACCTCGCGCCCTGCTAGGCTGTGACAAAGGAGGGACCCATGCCGATTCTCTATGATTTTCCCCGCGCTCCCAGCCCGCGCCGCGCCCGGATTCTGCTCGCGGAAAAGGGCATCGCGCATGAGACGCGGATCGTCGACCTGGCCGCGGGCGAGCACTTGAGCGACACTTACCGGGCACTCAACCCGGGCCTCACTGTACCCGCACTAGCACTTGATGATGGCACAGTGCTGACGGACAACGCCGGGATCGCCGCCTGGGCAGAAGCCTTCAAGCCGGACCCGCCGCTGTTTGGCACCACGCCGACCGACAAGGCCGAAATCGCCAGCTGGAACAGCAAGGCCGAGGGGGAGTGCCTGATGGCCATTGCCGAAGCGATGCGGAATACCGCCCCGGCGATGAAGGATCGCGCTCTGCCGGGGCCGGTCAACTATGCCCAGATCCCCGAGCTGGCCGAGCGCGGCAAGGCGCGGTTGCTGCACTTCCTCGACAAGCTCGATGCCCATCTCGCAACCCGCGAGTACCTCGCCGCCAGTGGCTTCTCCATTGCCGACATCACCTGCGGCGTGGCGGTCGACTTTTCGCGGGTGCTGCGGATCGATCCGGGCGAGGGTCGACCCAATGTGACGGCCTGGCGCGCGCGGTTGGCGGCGCGGCCAAGCTGGTCACTCTGACGAGAGGTGGCGATGGCCCTGCAACTGACCTTTCACGGCGCGGCGCAGACCGTTACCGGTTCCTGCCTTGAGCTGAACAATGGCAAGGCGCGGATCCTGCTCGATTGCGGGTTGTTCCAGGGCTCGCGCTCGCTGGAGGCGCTCAATCACGAACCGCAACCCTTCGATGCCGGGGCCATCGATGCGGTTGTGGCGAGCCACGCCCATATCGATCACAGCGGACAATTGCCGCGGCTGGCGAAGGCCGGGTTCAAGGGCGAGATCTGGGCGACACAGGAAACTGCCGACCTGCTGGAGTTCATGCTGGCGGACGCCGGCCGGATCCAGGAGTATGAAGCCGAACGCCGCAACCGGCGGCGAGATCGCGCCGGTGATGAGCCGTTCCAGCCCATCTATACCGAAGCCGATGCCATGGTGGCTTGGCGGCAGGTCCGCAGTGTGCCCCTGTGCACCTGGTTCGAGCCGGCCGAGGGTTTCCGCGTGCGCCTGTGGAATGCCGGCCACATTCTTGGTTCAGCCTCGGTTGAGGTTGAGGCGAACGGAACGCGGATGCTCTATTCGGGCGATCTGGGGCCTAACAACAAGGCATTTCATCCCGATCCGGATGCGCCAGCCGGACTCGACCATGTGATCTGTGAGAGCACTTACGGCGACCGCTCCCGCGAGAAGGTGAGCATCGCGGAGCGCCGCAAGTTGCTGGAGGCGGAGATCCTGGCTGCCCGGGCGCGTGGCGGCAATCTGGTCATTCCGGTTTTTGCGCTGGAACGCACCCAGGAGCTTCTGCTCGATATTGCTGCGTTGTCTGCCACTGGCCGGATCGGGTCGGCCATGGTCTTTGTCGATTCTCCGCTCGCCAACCGGGCCACGTTGGCCTTTCGCAAATATGCCGACCAGTTGGAGGATACCCAGGGACGCGATCCCTTTGGCCACCCTTCGATCCGTTATGTTGATGACGTTGCGGAATCGATGCGGCTCAATTCGCTTTCGGGCGCAATCATCCTGGCCGCATCGGGCATGTGCGAAGCGGGGCGAATCCGTCACCATTTGTTCCACAATTTGCCGCGCCGGGATTCAACCATCCTGTTCGTCGGGTTCCAGGCCGAAGGATCGCTGGGGCGGGTAATCCTGGAAGGCGCAAAACAGGTCCGGATTTCAGGCCGGGATGTGCAGGTGCGGGCCCAGATCAGAGAGATCGGAAGCTATTCTGCCCACGCCGATCAATCCGAACTGCTCGACTGGATTGCCGCTCGCGCTCCGATTGCCGGCAGCCTGTTCCTTGATCATGGCGAGGCTGGCGCCATTGCCGAGCTGCGTCGTTTGGCCGAAAGCAGAGCCTTGGCGCCCTCGCTGATCGTGCCCGAAATCGGTGAGACCTGGGAACTCTCGCCGGGTGTTCCGGCGCGCCGGGTCAAGACCGGGCGGACTGACCTGCGCCCTGCGCTCGGGCGTGACTGGCAGAACGACTACGCAGACCTCGCGACCAGCCTGAAACGCCGGTTGGCGGGAATTCGGGATGCCGAAGCCAGGCGCAAAGCTATTGCCCAGATGCGCGCCGTGCTGGACAGTTATGCCGATTTCCGGGAGCACAAGCGAGGGCACAAGGGCCGCAGCTAGGTCCGGCAACGCCATGGCCAGGGCAGGCGGCGTAACCGGTCTGCTGCGGTAGCTACCCGCGCACGCCCGCGGGCCTTGGCCTCGGTTACCGCAAGTTCCGCAGCATGGAGGGCCGCGTCACTGGTCAAGCCAAGCGGTGCCACGCCGATGCTGGCGGTGAACGGCAATTCGTCGGGCAGGGCACCGCGCCCCACTGCTGCCAGGGCCGTCGCCACATCTTCGCCCAGCATCGTCCCAGCGACAGTGTCCTCGCCGGGTATGATCACCGCAAAGGTTTCTCCGTCTACTCGGGACAGCAGGTGTTGTGGTTCAGTCAGCTGACGGAGCAAATCCGCAAAGCTAACGAGTAGCCGGTCACCGGCCGCATGGCCGTGGCGCAGGTTGAAGGCGCGGAACCGGTCAAGGTCGATCAGGACCAGTGCGCCGTCGCACTGCTGCTGGGCCAGGTGGTCAAGCATGGCTAGGCATGCGGCACGGTTCGTGAAGCCAGTCAGGGGATCGGTCATGGCGGCCGCAAAGGCCTCGCGTTCCAGCCGCCGTCGCTCGGCCAGCGATCGCAGGATGCAGACCGCCCCCGACAAGTCGCCAAGACCCGGGACCAGCGGCTCGATCTTGAGTTCGAACCAGGAATCGGCCAGCCGGGCGCAGCGCAGCTGAATTTCGATCCGGGACATGGCGCGCTGGCTGCGCAAAGCCTGGCGAATGGTCCTTTGCAAGATTGGCGCGGCGTCATCGGCAGCCAATGCCCACAGCGGCAGCCCGCGAACCGCTTCCTCGCTGGACCAGCCCAGGCGCCGAATTGCCGGCGTCGCGGCGGTAATTGCTCCCGATCCGTCAAGACTGAGCACAATCTCGCTGCTGGCCTGTGCCCAGTGCCGATAAAGCGTGCCCTGTCCGTCAGGCACGAAATGTAAACCCATATTCTCCAGTCCCCTGCGTGCGGGTAACCT
>Ga0315902_10001689_pt1 | contig 35220 bp, 30 predicted proteins | sample LakEriMetagenome_9_FD_203523 | JGI IMG/M metagenome (GOLD analysis project Ga0315902, IMG submission 203523) | Freshwater fungal communities from buoy surface, Lake Erie, Ohio, United States - Buoy 12 MA117 | ecosystem: Environmental > Aquatic > Freshwater > Lake > Lake biofilm | place: USA... | reverse complement strand
CAGGAATAAACGCCGGCACCGATGGCTCGGGGATGCCGCCGCAGACAGCGGCCGGACCCCCAGAAAACTGCTAAACTTCGCGGTCTTGCGGCTGTAGCTCAGTTGGATAGAGTACTTGGCTACGAACAAAAGGGCCGGACGCGGAAACCCGCGCCAGTAGGGCCTCTCCGGGGAGGTCATGTATCACAAAACCCGGGATGTATCACAGAATTCGGTTTTTTAAGGTCATGCGGCTGTAGCTCAGTTGGATAGAGTACTTGGCTACGAACCAAGGGGTCGTGGGTTCGAATCCTGCCAGCCGCGCCATTTTTGAAGGGGGGTCAGAGGAATCTGATCCCCCTTTTTTCTTCTAAAGTGTTGCTATGAGCAGCTACCTCGAACTACCTAAAGGCCTCCCACAGCCGGAAGATGACGGTGCAGCAGATCACCTCAAGGGTCAGCGGCTGCCGCCTGTTTCACTTCACGCCACGGATGGCTCGATCATCAAGTTGGGTGATGTCCGAGGAACGATCGTCATCTATTGCTACCCGATGACGGGTCAGCCTAATGTGCCGCTGCCCGAGGGCTGGGATCAGATCCCGGGGGCAAGAGGCTGCACCCCACAGAGTTGCGCGTTTCGCGATCACTATCAAGAAATTCGCGCGCTTGGTGCAGAAATCTTTGGATTAAGTGTCCAAGGCACCGACTACCAAAAGGAGATGGCCGTACGCCTGCACCTGCCGTTTCTGGTAGTCAGCGACATGAACTATGAATTCCAAAAAGCGCTCAACCTGCCAACCTTCGAAACGGCGGGCATGCGACTATTGAAGCGAATCACACTGGTTGCGAGCGATGGTGTGATCAAAGAGGTCCACTATCCCGTTTTTCCAAGCGATAGCGATCCGGACTGGGTGCTTGATGCCTTGAAAAAATTGCAGTGAAAATGTCAAGGAACCGCTGGGGTCGTGGGTTCGTATCCTGCCAGCCGCGCCATAATCAAAAGGAGATCGGGGAAACCTGATCTCCTTTTACGTGACAGACAATGAATTAAACGCTGACTAACTGTTCGCATCCCCAGTACTCCGCCAGAACAAGTCCTGCTAACTCGCTCAGTCGGGTTGTAAGGCGCTCAGAGCCCCGCACCACGCGGGGCTTTGCTTTATGGGCTCCTGACTGACCCCATCGCCATCTAAGCCCGAAACACGTTTCAAACCCCGTTTCGTCTCAGAACCTCCTGACTTTTTCGCAGCGGTACGGCGGAAGGGGGGATGGCGAGGAGGCGGAGGTTTGAGCGCCGTACCAATTAAATAACTCCAATGTGATCAGTTTCCCCTGGTTAGTCATCGCCTGCAATGTCGGGTTTGGGAACCTCCGGTGCCTCGGGTAAAAGATTGAGAAGCTCCAGGAGCGCCTGTACGTCGAAGTCAATCGAAGTGTCGCCTTGTTCGATCCACCAGCCAGCCCCCATGCCGCCAAAACTACCCCAGTATGTTTCCTGCCATTCGTAGACTTTGGCGTCGCCAATCCAGAGTTCACAGTACTGAACGACTTCGGTGTAGGAATTGGTGTCCGTGATGAATTCAGGCTCATCGAGGTTCGTCTCGACATTTAGTTCAATTCCCTGCTCCTTGAGCTGCTGAATTCTTTCGGGCAGCTGATCGTCCAACTCGCTGTCGGCTAGTTCGCAAAGCTCTTTAAAAATGACTGATGGATTTAGTATGCTCATTTGATCAACTTCTAGGATCACGTATCTATTTCAGCTTTCGATCTGACCAATCCTCAGCGCTTAGTGGTAGTGCATTCAGCTCTAAACGAGATTCTCGCCACTGCGGCCAGTGCTTTTCCAGCAAAGCTATAAACCCGTCCTTATGGCTAGGTGCCAGTAGGTGTGCCATTTCATGAACAACAACGTACTCCAACAAATCACGCGGCTTCTTCACTAGTTCTGTATTCAGCCGGATATTGCTCTTGATTGGGTTGCAACTGCCCCAACGAGTCTTCATCCGCTGCAGGTAGTACCCGGAAACTCTAACGCCAAGTCGGGCTTCCCATTTAGCAATTAGGGCGGGTACTACAGCGTGTAGCTGGGCCCTTTGCCATTCGTACATCACCTCTTTACGCTTGGTGATTGAGCTTCCTGGCCGCACAGTCAGACGCAACCGCCGATGGCTAATTTCAACCTTTGGACGCTCACTAGATTCGCCAACTGAAAGGAGATAGCGCCTGCCCCACACATAGTGACTTTCGCGTTCAATGAACTGTCGAGGGGTCTCCCGCGCTTGTGCTGCCAGCTGCTGCTGTTGCCGTCGAATCCAGCCGAGCCTAGATATTGCATAAGCCCTTGCCACTTCCGTCCGTGTGCCTTTCGGGGCGACAAGTGTGACCGCGCCAGTAGGCGGGTGAACAGTCAGATGAACATGTTTGACTTGCTTACGGACTAAAGCAAGCTTTACGTCTCCAAGCACAATGGTTTCGCTCATCAGTAGCCTGGCTGGTTCTTGATGATTTCAAACAGCGCTTTGGTGGCCTCGCGATCGCGGTCCAGTAATGGATATATCGCGTTAATGACTTGCGCTTCCCTTGGTGCATCGCCTTTCCAGCCTGCTGGCGCTCGCTCCCGCACAGCGAGATCAATTTTTCTAGCTAGTTCAGCTCGGTATTCCTCATCTGTCGGATACCTGAACGTTGTGGCCGGGATTGAATCAAGGTTGTTAAACAGTACCGTTGCTTCCGCATGGCCATGGAGTAAAGCTGGCACCGATGTTTGTGGTTGTTTTTCGGCAAGCTTTTGAACCAGTTCCTCCGCTTTACGGAGAAACTCCTCATATGCCATTGCATCCGATCGGCTCTGTTCGATCAGGTCTTCAAGCAACTTCGACATCTGCTCGTAATACTTGGGGTCTGTGAGTTGCTCGCGGATGATGGCTTTGCGTAAATTGTTGATGATGCCTTCTGCTATCGCTTTAGCCGAGAGCTTGCCCTGTTGGTTAAGTTTCCGGGCGATGGCATCGTGGATACCTGTCTGCACGATCAAATCGATCAGCGACAACTCACCCAGGTCTCCTAAATTGGTCGCTGCATCCGCTTGAACGTATGTGTTCAAAAGATGTCGCATATCGGCCTCGAACGGCTTTATGTCCAGTTCCTCACCCGCGTGCTTCTTAATAGCCGCGCGTATCTCAGCGTAAAACTCGACTTCTTTCTGGATTGCAAAAGCTTCTGCATCAGAATATCCAGCCTCGGAGAGATGCTGCGCGATTTCTGCGAATGCGCGCGCGAACAGAGCTACTGACTTGTAAAACGAAATCCGAAGTGCTTCGGTGTCCTCCAAGGCGCCGGCCAGTCCTGCATCTCCGCAAAAGTAGTAGAGAAACTGTTCTACTTCGCGCGGGCTGGCTACCGGATCGCAGAGGTAGTGGAGAGCCTCCCGGGCGTCGTCCAGCTTCGTCTTACCCTCGACCAACCAGTCTTTTAACTTGACGTTATTGTCATCCGGGGTGTCAGAACCACCTTCGTCAACATCTAAGTCATCCGAGCTGTATACCGCAATTGCTTCTTGTACATCACCGAAAAGCTCTTTGAAATCGACTATGTGGCCATAATCCTTGTCGTCACCATCGAGGCGGTTAGTCCTGCAAATCGCCTGAAAAAGATTGTGATCGCGTAGTTTGTTGTCGAGGTAGATGTAGGTGCAGCTAGGAGCATCAAACCCAGTAAGCAGTTTGCTCACCACGATGAGCAACTTCATGTTTGCCGGCTCTTGAATGAAGCGACGCTTCGTTTCGTCCTCGTACTGTTTTGTGGTCTGCCCTTCGCTCAGCACGTGCTGGGTATAGGTGTCGAATTTATAGCGCTCGTCGCTGTTGGGTGGTTCTCGAGAGATTGCGTTGTGGTTTGGCTGGTAAGAGGTGATGATGCCGCAATACCGGCCGAAGGCTGTGTTTTGGAACAGGCGAAAATAATGACAAGCATCATAAATCTCCGCAGCTACTAATATCGCAGTGCCGCGGTCATTGTTCAATCTAGGCTTTAAGCTGAAGTCTTCAATGATGTTTGCGATGATTCGCTGTTTCCGCTCAGCCGCACTCATCAGCTTTTCTAGCGTAGCCCATCGTCCTCGCAGCAGGGATTTCTGATATCGATTCAGGTTCTTTGTTTTCTGCTCGAACCAGGCATCAATCGCATTCTGCGAAAGCAGGCGTTGAGGAACGTCTCTCGCTTCGTACTTAAGGTCTAGTACGACCTTATCGGCTACCGCCTGCTGGAATTTATAGGTGTGGATGTAGGTGCCGAAAACTTCGCGTGTCGTCTGCCTATCGCGACGAAGAAGGGGGGTGCCTGTAAAACCAATGAAGACGGCACCTTCGAGCCAGCGCTTCATTTGCTTGTTCATGTCACCTCCCTGGGTGCGGTGACATTCATCCACAAATACATAAATTCGGCCTTGTACCCTGGGAGGCGCGCTCGAGAGGTCTGGTTCAAACTTGTGTATCAGAGCGCAAAGAAGGCGAGGACTAGGCGCCTCCAGTTTTTGCACAAATTCTGCGCGTGAGGTTACCCGTGGTGACGCTGAATCTGCACCGATGACACCCGCGTTGCGCATCACTCCTTCGATCTGCTTGTCGAGTTCGTCACGGTCAGTAATGACTAGGATTCGCGCGTCAGGGTCATGCTCGAGCAGCCACTTTGCGATGAGCACCATGAGGATGCTCTTGCCGCTTCCCTGTGTATGCCAAATCACGCCGCCTTCCCGGAGAGCCATGCGTTCCTGTGCGGCTTTCACCCCAAAGAATTGATGTTGGCGGGGTACTTTCTTATGGCCAGCATCGAAGATGATGAAGTGACGAATCAAGTCGAGCAGGCGTGCCTTACCACACAGCTGAGACAGTGGGCGGTCCAGCAAAGCGCCTGGCGCATCAGCAGCTGCCTTTGGGTTCTCGTCTTTCCACTCAACGAAGAACTGCTCAGGTGTACCTGTCGTGCCGTACCGCAGTCCCTGCGAGTCGCTCCCCGCTAGCACTAGCTGAACCGGACTGAAGAAGCCCTTATTAAAGATCTCCTCTTGATTTGTGATGAGCTGCCGCACACCGTCAGCCAGTTCCACAGAGCTACGCTTCAGCTCAATTACGGCTATAGCTAGGCCATTGAGGTAAAGCACGATGTCAGGCCGTCGTTGATAGCCGCCCTTGAGTGTCACCTCCTGGGCAAGTGCGAAATCGTTGTTTTCCGGGTGCTCCCAGTCGATCAGATGTACTGTCTCGTTAGGCTTTACTGCCGCCACTTGCACAGGCACACCATAGCGCAGCAACTGATAGGTGCGCAGGTTGGCTTGGTAGAGAGTGATGCCGGTAGAGTCTGCCGCCGACTCCAGGCGCTGCATGGCTGCGCTGATCTGGGCAGAGCCATAGCCGCGCGAAGCCAGGTTGTCGCGCAACAGAGAGGCCTCAATGCCACGGTTGTTCTCGCGCGTGCTCCATTCCCCAAGACTGCGGTAGCCAAGCCAGTCAGGCCGAGACTTGTCGGTGAACAGGGAAACTACACGGTTCTGCGTATTGCGCTCCGAGCGCGGTTGGTCAGACATTGGCAGCCTCCGGTTTCACGAGCCGCGTCTTGCCCGTCAGTAGCTCCTGCATCATCCCCTGTTTGAGTGCGCGGGTCTTGTCGCGGCGAGCTTCGAGGGCAGCGAGTTCGGCGTCCATGTCGGTCAAAGCCCTCACGATGGCAATCTGTTCCTCAACGGATGGCAGGGAAAGCATCAGCTTCGCCATGTCGCGGCCGTATAGGTGAAAGACCGTCGTCCCGGTTACCAACTGGAGGATTTGTACTTCTTGGTGCCGGATGGTGTAGCTTAAGAACGCTCCAAACACGAGTTTGCTGTCGCATCGAATGACCAGGATGTCACCCCCAAGGATCACACCGTCAAGCTGGACGCAACTTGCCTTGGCAAGGCCTCGTGGAGTTACATCCGATGTTGGCATCAAGACGTCATTCGCCGCCGACCTGAATGCGCCGGCGCTATCGTCAGTGCGGCTACAGATCGTCTCGATGGCCTCCGGGTAGTGCGTGAACAACTCGCCGTAGTGAATGCAGGGCTCTGCCCCGTATGGCGTCAATGCGCTCTTTGGCAGGCCTCTGCCCTTATGAAAGGTTGCAACATCACCTAACTGCTTCACCTCCCACTCCCCCTGAAACCCCGGAAGCCGGGTCTGGCCGGTGAGGAGTTGCTGCATGGCGGCCTGCTTGATGTCGCGCTTCTTGGCGATGAGGCGGTCAAGCCCGGCCAGCAGTGCGTCCACGTCGCTCAATGCCGCAGCAATGGCACGTTGCTCCGGGATGGGGGGAACCAGAATAGGGCACGAAAAATAGGCTGCCGTGTTGATTCCCGTGATAGCGGTCTGGATCGCGTGATCCATCATGTGCTTTCGCGCGAAGTGACTTTGGAGGTAGTAGTAGGCGTAGCTAGACAGAAGCCTTCTTTGATCTATCGCGTACCTTCTTGTGTGCCACGCGAACGCAGTGCCAGCACCCCTCTCAGTTACGTGAACGGTACGGGCTATGCCCTCCCTGACTAGCGAGGACTCTCCATAAAGGAGGTCGTCCGCATGAAGCGTGTGCTTTGCCTGTTCGGCGGCCGACAGTGGCACTTCCGCGAAGCGCTGCCCGTCAATAGAGCCGATGTCGTAAAGATCCGCGACCCCGACGATGTTGCAGCCTCGACCATACAGTTCGCTCTTTTTGTAGATGCCGGAGTTGTGTCGCTTCACCACAGAGCCCAATAGCGCGACCTCCCACTCCTCTGGGACTATCCCAGCCTCCGTCTGTCTATATCCAGGCCTCATCTCCACGATGCCCCCATCTTTGAGAGGTATCCGTCCACCATGGCCGCCAGCACCTCTAACTCATCCGCCAATTGCGGCAGCGGCGCGGCATACCGCTCCGCCAGCTCCCGCAGCCGCCCCGTGAGGGTTTGAGAAACCCGATCCAGTTCGCCCTGCACGCTGGCCGACAGTGCAGTCATCCACTTATCATCGATGACCAGCAACTGGATCTCATCCGGCGTGAGTTGGGGGTAACGGGCGTAGGCCAGTGCATCGAGCGCGGCGTCGCCGTCCTTCACCTGCTTCTTCAGCGCGGTGATGCGGTTGGCCAGGTCCATCCAGGCCTTGAGCAGTTTCAGCTCGTCGACACCTTCGGGATCGCGGCCGATTTCGCGGATGCGGTCTTTCACGGCAGCGGCGGTAATGCTGTCGTAATCGTTGAAGATGCCGTCTTCTCCGCTTTGCTCTTCTTCCATCTCGGTCTGGGCGGCCTGGGCGGCATCCAGCTCGGCTTGCGCGGCGTCCAGGGCGGCCTGTTCAGCGGCCAGGAAACGGGCCACGATCAGGTGCTTGGGGATGAGTTCGCATGTCCAGCCCCGGTCCTTGGTCTTGCCCTTCTTGTCGGTCTCGATCACGCGGCTGGTCTGGGCCACCCAGCCGTCGGCAGCAATCAGGTAGGCGTCGTCCTGCATCGTCGACGCCCAGAAGTCCATCAGATGCTGGTAGACGTCGTAGGCGTCGATGAGTGGCACGCTCTTGAAAGCGGCCAGCAGGTCTTCAGACAGGCGTTCGATCAGGGCCTTGGGGTGACTGCCCGCCCCGAATGCCCGCAGGGTGGCGGTGGCCGCCTGGCGCCACTGGACGAAGCAGGCCGTGGCCTGGGCGTTGAAGGCCTGGAACTCGGCGTGGCCGGTGATGGTCGCCTTGAGCTCGGCCACCGGGGTTTGCAGCTGCACATAGCCCTTGTACGCCGTGGCGGCAAACAATGCTTCCCGCAAGCCGGGCAGCACCTGCCAGTAGGAGGCCAGCGGGCTCGTGGCGTCGTCCAGGTCCCGAAGGGGCAGGCCACCGCGCAGGTGGGCGGTGAGGTCGTGCAGGTCTTCAGGGTCGCTGGCGTCGATGTAGCGCGGCAGGTTAAGGTTGAAGTCGTTCTTTGCGTCAGCGATTTCGGCCAGCGGCACAAGACGCGCATAGCGTGAAGCGTCGCCTTGGCGGCGATAGGTGTCCACGATGCGGTGGATGTCCTGCTCGCGCAGGCGGTTCTTGTTGCCGTCCTTGATGAAGCCCTTGCTGGCGTCGATCATGAAAATGCCGGCGCCGTTGGCAGCGCGCTCGGCGGCACCAGCCTTGTCCAGCACCAGGATGCAGGCGGGGATGCCAGTGCCGTAGAACAGGTTGGCCGGCAGGCCGATGACGGCTTTCAAGATGCCCGAGCGCACCAGTTGACGGCGGATGGCGGCCTCGGCATTGCCGCGGAACAGCACGCCGTGCGGCAGGATGCAGGCGCCCTGGCCGGTGGCCTTCATCGAGCGGATGATGTGCAGCAAGAAGGCGTAGTCGCCCTGCTTGGCGGGGGGCACGCCCCAGGCAAAGCGCTGGAAGCGGTCGTTCTCGGGCGTGAGGCCAGTGCTCCAGGTCTTGACCGAAAACGGCGGATTTGCCACCACGTAGTCGTAAGTGCGCAGTTGTTCTCCGTCCTTGAACTTCGGCTCGGCCAGGGTGTTACCCGTCAGGATGCTGGCCGTCGGGAAGTCGTGCAGGATCATGTTCATTCGCGCAAGACCCGCCGTGGTCACGTCCATCTCCTGGCCTTCCAGCGTGATGTGCGTGCCGGCCTCGGCGGCCACCTTCAGCAGCAGCGAGCCCGAGCCGCAAGTCGGGTCGTAGGCGGTGGTGGAGGCCCGGGCTTTATGCGGCCCAATACCCAGCACCTTGGCCATGATTCGGCTAACCTCGGACGGCGTGTAGAACTGCCCCTTGCTCTTGCCACTTTCGGTGGCGAAGTGGCGCATTAGGTACTCGTAGGCATCGCCCAGGATGTCGTCGTTCTCGGCGCGGTTGCCGGAGAAGTCCAGCTCGGGCTTCTGAAAGATGCTGATAAGGTTGGATAGGCGCTCCACCATCGCCGAGCCTTCGCCCAGCTTGTTAGGGTCGTTAAAGTCGGGGAAGTCGCTGCGCGCCAGGCGGGTGTTGGCGTCGATCAGCGGCTGGATGACCTGGGTGTTGATGCGGTCGCCGATGTCGCTCTTGCCCTTGAGCGCCACCATGTCCTTGAAGCCCGCGCCGGGCGGGATGACCACCGGCGGGGCGAAGTCGTCGCTCTCACCGTATTTGTCGCTGATGTATTTGATGAACAGCATGAACAGGACGTAGTCCTTGTACTGGCTGGCATCCATGCCGCCGCGCAGCTCGTCACAGCTTGCCCAGAGAGATGCGTAAAGGTCTGATTTCTTAATTGCCATTCTGGTAATCGCTTTCTACGTCTTTTTGCTCTTGAGAGCGGCGGATTTCTGTTTCTCAATCCACCCTTGAAATCCTGCAGCTGGAATCTCCAGGTTCCTGACACTTTAAAGCCGGGCAGCTTCCCCTGTTGGGCTAGGCGGTAGATCGTCTTCTCGTCCACGGCCAGAAACCCTGCAACGTCGCGGACGGTCATGGCGGGCGGAGGCTGTTCTGCCATCGGGTTTCTCCCACACAATAGATATGACCAGTATAGTGGAAGCTAGGGTAATGCAATCCAGTCTTCGCAAAAAGCTAAGGATGGCGTGCCGCAGTATCACTAGATGGGCCACTGCGAGCACAAGACTAGGGGCGTCAGCAGGGGAGCACATAGGTCAGATGTGGCCTTAGTTTCCTTCGGATAAATCTAGGTGGTTCACCAGTGGAGGCGCGTCGTGCAAGCGAAACAATTGTCAGTTGAACAATGCGTCGATCGGTTTTTTTCTGATCAAGGTATTACCCAGCCATTGAGGCACGAAATCTACTGGAGGAAACTCGCGTCGCGGTTTGGTGAAACGGCAAAAGAATTTGGCGACCGGATCAGTCGGCGGCAAGCAGGAGAAAATGTTGAGCCATATTCACTAAAAAATAGCTCTCTCGAATTTTCTGATGCAGTGACAAGTCAAGCAGACTCACCGCGTCTCAGAAAATTTTTCAGTTGGTTTTTAAAACAGGGATATGATCTCGATGGAAAAACCCTTCTAGATTTTGGCTGTGACAGCGGTCTCTTTGCCTGTTTTGTTGCACAAACTTTCCCGACCGCGAAGGTTGCTGGCTTTGATCCATGTGCTGAGTCCATCAGCGTGGCGAATCAGCGTGCCGCAAAAAGCGGCCTGAATAACGTTCAGTTTTTTACTGGCAAACCAAGCGACCTGCCCAAGCTGTCGGCGTGGCCCAGCTTTGACTTCATTACCTCCATGCTCGTGTTTCACGAACTTCTCGCCGACGGTCATATTGCAAGCAAAGGATCACGAATGACCGAAGGAATATCCGACTTTAGCTTGACATCAGTAAGTCACCCTATTCTGAAAAGTAATGATTGTCCTGGGCTATTTCAAATTGCTCAAATGCTAGCTGTTGACGGAAGATATATTTCTCTCGATAGATGGGGCAGCGCATCGCAGCTGCTGCGCTGGGTGCGGTTTTGCGAGAATGCCGGCCTAAACGTTTTGCTATCCGAAAGCTTCATGCTTAGCTTTAAGGAGCCTAAAAGCGAGACAAATACAATGCCGATCAGCGTATTCAGTAAAAATAGCGATAGAACGCTTGCTGCTCGGGCAGACGACATCTTGGCATTGTTTTGCTACCCCAGTTTTTTGAATTTAAGAGATCTTTATCCGGTCGAAAATGCAGAAGTTGCCGAACTTATTTTTGAGTCGCTCTCTAAGGAGCACCTCTATATCGAAGAGGCGGTTTACAAAGACGGCTCTGGGGTGATGCGGACCTATGTTGGCACTGCAAGCGGTATAGGGTATCTGTTTAAAACAACAAACCAAGGCTTCCGTCAATTGCATTTACTGCCTGCCATAGCTCTTCACGAACACTTAGATGAGTTAAAAACGCAAAGATTGCAAGCGGAGAAAATTGCGCATGTAACCTACGAAATTTTCAACGAACCACTCCAGCGAAGCCTTAAGCTTAATTTTTAGTAAGGTAGTAAAAAATTGACCCCTTTGAGGAGCAAGTAGTATTTACGGGCAAAACAGGCTGAATGAACAAGAATCTGAAAGACGCCACAAAGAATCGAATGATTAAAGATCCAGAGGCTCAGAAGAAGCCACCTCTGAGGATCAGCCACATTGTTTACGGCAGGGAAAAACGGGGAAACCGCGTCTATTACCTTGTCGACCCAAAAGGCGGTTGGGCTGAGAAGAAAATCGCTGAACAGGTTGTCTTGCATCGCTGGAGAAGGCGAGTCTTTTCGGGATTCACCTTCAGCGGTGGCCGTTTGAACTCAAGTGTTTGGCGCGTGCTGCCAAGCGTTCTCGGAAAGGACCCCGCAAAATGGCGAAAACTCAGCGAAGCCGCAATGCAACGGCAAATTGACTCTTGCCGGGAGTCTATGCGAGAGGACCACTCAACACTTCCTGCCGCTAAAGTTCTAAAGGCTTTGTTTGAACACTGTGGTCTCGAGAGGTTGAAGGCAATTGTCGCTCGGCACACTGATCCGGCCCGAATTGAGAACTTTGGTACACCCGACTTGTTCCTTTACGCAACGGACAATAAAACCGGGAAAGTGTCTATAGCGCGTTTTGTCGAAGTAAAAAAACCGGAAGAGCCACTGAGCGATGACCAGAAAGAAGAGATCAACTTCCTGCAATCGCTGGGCTTGCATGCCCGAGTGCTACGACTGATCGAGCGTGAAGATAGCTAGATAACTAATATGCGCACGCGTGCGTACACGCGCATGCATACGCGCCATATTCACCTTCGGACAGAGTTTCAACAATTGGAGAAAGCCTCGCCTTGACCCAGTAGCAGCGGCATCCATAGCTTGGAAAAAGGCAATTCGCCGATTTTCAACATGGAGGCTGTATGGCACGGACACCCTTCCCGATCCGCGAGCGCAACTGGCTCGGCGGCTCGGTCGATGTAAAAAACCCCAAGTGGGTGCACCAGAACCTGCAGATCTACGGCTACGCAATTCCCACGATTGCGACCGCCTTTGGGACTGGCGATCCCTTTACTGCGCTTGGCTACCCGGAGGACCCGTTCACCCGCAGCATTGAGAAGTGGGCGGCTCGGCCCTGCCAGGTCGATGACTCGTATCTAATCTCTTATGAGACCTTTCTAGAGCCTGCCACCGACTTTTGCGACTTCTTGGCAAGCCAATACGGGCTGCAGGTGCGCTGCGAGTACATTCTGCCCTTCAAGATCCGAGCCAAGTATCACTACGCGAACTGGAAAAAGCGGGTCGTTCAGTATGACGGCCTCGGTAACCCAATTTAAAATTGGCCACGAGCAGAAATGTATGGCGCAGTATCACTGGGTGAGCCAGTGACCCGTCAGACTGGGTAAAACTGGCGCCAGCATCAAGAGTTGGGTCGACGCCCATACCAACCTGCCCGCCGGGCAAGGTGGGTCGCGAAAGCGGATGTGGCCTTTTTAGAGGCAACGAAGCGTGCAAGCGTCGACCCTCCCCAGAAACGGAGGGTTTTTTGTTTGTGCAGTCTGAATTAGACGCTTCTCTCGTCACCGCCTACCGTGAGACCGAGTATCGGGTCACGGAAGGGGAACCCTTTGCTCTCAGAGTCGATGAGCCATGTCCCAAGCTCCTTGGCCTTTACAGAGCTAAGAACGTCTCGTGCGCCGCCTTCATCACGGCTTGCAACCCTTTTAGTCGTGAGCTAACCGACGCCGAGAACGCAGTGCGGCAGACCGAACTGGCTGCCGAGCTAAAGCATAGGAGCCTGAGTTACCTTGAGGGCGTTGGTCAGCACCCCTCGGGGGACTGGCCCCGCGAACCGAGCCTTCTTGCCCTGGGGCTTGCGCTGGAGGCTGCCAAGTCGCTCGGCAAAGTCTACGAGCAAAATGCCATTGTTTGGTGCGGCGCTGACGCCGTGCCCAACTTGGTCTTGTTGAGATAACCTATGAGTATGGTCCGCCGTGTAGCTTTGGACTGAGGGGATTTGATCCAGATTTCCGACAGCGACGCATTGTCCGTCAGAGCCGCGAATTAAGACGCAATCATTGCAGGTTTTCATCCCATGGATGTATAGAGAACAGATGATTGAAATTGAAAATATGTTTGAAGATTTGCGAAGAGATCAAGTCGGCCATGCAATAACGGCGCTACGATCTAAAAAAATATGGAATTTAGAAAAGTACGAATTACGCGATCGCCTATTTCAGGCCCTTGAACGTCACAACTACAGCAAAATCGCAGGTACAAGGGCGCAACTCTGCATGTCGGGAGGAATTGGATTTTCTTACTTATACCTAGTCCCCGCGGGGAAAAAAGGACGATTTTCTGAATACTCGCGAAAATTACTCAGATTGGTTTATTACGCGAGCGCAAAGAACTATCTTGAGATTCGTGTCGGTGAAGTTGAGAACACTCAAAAGGGACGCTGTTTTACGGTCTTTGGACAAGGAGACCCCCGCGGATATTTTTCAAAAGTTTATGGAGAGGCTGGATATTTGGTTGCGTCGGACCGAGCTATAGATGAGATGGCAAATAGTTGAATCTGACTTTTTAGAATTGCCAGCCTATACTAAAAAATTCGTAGAGCGCATCCATCAAGATGGGTTAACCAGTTACGCAGCAGATTTACGTCGAGTAAAAAACTACTCGACCTAGCTATTAACCATTCCTTCGAAAATCTTATCTAGTTCATTCCCGGTCTCCATGGGCATCAGCATGCCCGCGGAGAGCTGCCTTTTTGTTAGAAGTAATCGATCCAAGATTCGATCAAAACTCGCGTCGCCGTACAAGGGATGAATTGCCTGCAGGTAGTAAACAGAGACATCTTTTGTTTGGCCAATTCTATATGCCCTATCCGTGCATTGATCTTCGACTGCCGGATTCCACCATCGGGTGACATGGATGACGTTAGTAGCAGCTGTTAAAGTGAGCCCAACACCTGCGGCTTTTGGGGACAGTATCAGCGCATCAAAGGAATCTGTCGGTGCGTCTTGGAAGCGTTTTACAATCGCAGTCCGCTTATCAGCTGAGGTGTCACCGTAAATTCGTGATGGCATATATTCAAGCGAGTAACGCGAACGAAGAAATAGTGCTAACCACTCCTGCATAACCAGGCTTTCAACAAACAATAGGACCTTCTCTTTACGCGCATAAATTTCATCGACTATTTTCATACAACTCATGAGCCGCGCGGAGCCATTAACGTATTCATCTGCATTAGAAAGAGCTGCATGATCTGCTAACCGTGGGTGTAGTGATATCGCCCTTATTTGATGAAAAACATCCAACTTTGACTTACGGGTTTCAAGCTGTTTTATATCTTTCAACGCATTGCTGTAAGCAATCGCCTGCTCATCTGGCATCGTCTGCAAGACCGGCTTTTCTAGTTTCGCTGGCAAGTCTTTTGCCACATCCGTTTTCATGCGCCTGAGCATAGGCGCAGGTTTCCCAACCTCAGAATCAAGTAATCGCCCCTTGAGATCCTTCAGAGCATCCGGCGTATCAAGCCGATACGTTGAAAGAAAATCCCGGAGGTTTCCAAGCCCCAGAGCACCGGGCATCAAGGTATCGAAAAGCGTCCAAATATCAGCAAGCGAGTTTTCGATAGGGGTTCCCGTTAGGCCAATCTTAAAGTCACCATTTAGCGCCTGAGCCGCATTAGTCATCATTGACTGCGGATTTTTGATCTTTTGCATTTCGTCGAAAATGATGAGCGAAAAATCAACGGAGCCAATCGAAAGATTGTAGTCACGCATGGTTTCATACGTGGTTAGTATCCAGTCGCAGCTTTTTAAAGCGCCGATATCTAACGTAGCTCGACCTTCGATTACATCTGAGCGGACAGATCCAAATTGTTTAAACCCCTTTAATGTTTCACCGTAGAGGCATGCGTTCTCTCCAAGCGATCCTGGCGCGAGATGTTTTTTTGACTCAGATATCCAGTTCCCAAGTAACGAAATCGGAGCTATGACAAGCGCTGGCTTTCTTAAGGTAGATTGCCGAACCTGCGCTTCTCTTAGCCACGAAATAAAGGCTAACGCTTGAAGTGTTTTTCCAAGACCCATGTCATCGGCTAACAGTACGCCAGGATATCCAAAAGACCAGGCTTGCTGCATCCAGGATATGCCATCGGTTTGGTGTGACTTTAGCGCTGTGTTTAATCCCTTAGGCGGTTCAAACCCGGTCACGGATGCGCGACGTTGAAACTGAGAGACAAATAACTCAGACGTGAAATTGTCCTGCACAAGGAGAATCGACTTGTTCTTTGGCTTCTTTTCCCCGCCAGAATCAACAGACGAATTGGGTTTCAAGTCAGGTTTACTCATTGGAACGGGCGAGGCATTAAAAAACAGCTTAAGCATCGCGTTGAGAGCGTCAAGCGTATCTTGCGAAGCGGGTACGGTCTCAGTGGCACCAGGGATAGCCACTTCGGCATCCCCCTGACTAATGCCGACAGCGACCGCTTCAGCGAGCGGTTTTAGCTGATTTTCATTTATTGTAATTGTGCGTGTGCCAATTTTTAACCCAAACTCCTCCGGGAACCATTGGTTTGGCGCTCTTCGTACGAATGGAAGCACCGGGGGTTGCCACAGACCTATCTCGATTACTCGAGCGGAGAAACCATCCGTTTCTACAAACGATCCCTCAGTTAACTCCTCGGACCGTTCTTCGGCAAAGCCCGCGGCAAGATAGCGTTCACGGATAAAAGATTGAGGCGAACGAGCGAATCGAGCCCGCTCTTCCGGGGGCTTAGTCTGATACTCCTTAATCACATCTACGGCGACCCTCAGACTTGGGTCAACGTAAAGATACTCGCCCCGGTCCAAGACGTACGTCATTTTCGCCTGCGATTGCGTCCTAAAACTACTTGCTAGCTTCTTTTGAAGCTCGGGAGTAAGAAGTGAATCTTGCTCTTTAACAACCTCACCTCGATCACGCGCATCCGATGTAACTTGAGCAGAGAAAAATACAGGATCAAAATTAATTCCTCCTTTTTCTACTCTTGGGGCTATTGAGACCGCGCTTGCATGGCGAAATCTCATATCCTCCAATTGTTTATCTACACCCACGGCAACTCCGGATGCGGTTTGGATAGCATGCTTGAGCTCTGACACAGCTGTTAACCTATCATCTAAGGTTTTCTGTGTCTCATTAAATTTCTTGGTAGCGTTCCTGATAAGCATCAAACTACCGGGTATCCGAAATTGCCTACTGGCAACAGAGAGCAGCCCACTACCCTCTTTTACACTTACTTTTGCTCCGCTTTGGTCATGCCAAGCGTATGTTGCTGTTGAATTTGATGACGCAAACGGCCCGTTAAATCTTATCCATAGGGAAAAAGGCACATCTTGCGGCAATCCTATGTCGAGTGCCTGGTCAGATGATAGCGATCCAACAAACTCTTCAGAAAGCCATACGCGCTTGTTCTCTTTCTCTTCTCTGATACCAGCTTCGTTATTCTCTAGCGCTGCCATTACTCGGGCTAGCCCCCGGCCGCCTAAAAATCCATCTGATGCTGTAAGACTTGAGAAAGCGACGGGATCTGTTCCGCTGCAAGCGGATATAAATATCCCATCATTATTCGGCGTTACCTCGTAACGTATTTGCGTCTTCATCTAGATTCTTAATCCAGTTACCTCGCGTATGTACTGAGCAACGTCATACTGCCAGTCTCCAAGGTGGACTTTGTAGTGGTCTGTTTTTGTGTCGCCCCGCAGTACATCTGGGTTATAGCGTAGTTTATAAAGTGCGGGCGCTGCCGAATTTCGAGATCTATAGAACCGAACTTTTCCGTCATGCGTCCATTCGCTGATCGTTAAATCTCCAATCCGCATAAGGAGAACGGAGTGGTGTCCCTGTATCTGGCTTCGATCAAGGACACCGAAAGATCCGCGCGATCTCAGTTCACCAGATCTTATTAACTTCGCTGCCTGCCTCTCGGCGTCAGGGCCGAAGGCTACCCACGCCTCTTTAACGTAACCCTTCTGAATGTAACGCCTCCAGAATCGCTCTCGACTGCGCCACTGCATCGACTGATTCGAACTGTTTAAGACTTCCATCAGCATCTCAAATGATTCTGCGGTAAGCCAACGGAGGAGGATAGACACCAAATCGGAATCAACTTCAGCCCAGCCAGTCGCATTCAGGCGTGGATCTTTGTATAAACGCACAAGTGTATCGATGATTTGAAGCCGCAATTCATCGTCTGGCTCCCTCTCTATATATGGATATAGGAGCGCTTTAGCAATGAACGGTAAATTACTCTCGGCGATTTGTACGCGCTCGTCGGCTTTGTCTGCAAAGCTCTCGGGTATCAGTTGAAAAAAACAACTAAGCCGCTCAGGCGTGTGTTGTTTGGAGAGGTCTTCACAAATCTCCCGGAACACACACATCGCAAATCCACCGCCCAATAAGATACCGCGCCTAAGGCCTGCATCCTCGAATACGCGAAACGGTGACACATTGCGCGATTGCATCACGAATTGCGCTAACCGCTTGCCCGGCGGAGTATCGAGTAGCCCATATTTGTCTATCCGAACTCTCCAGCGCTCCGGTATTGCCTCTAGGTTTCTAACTAAGGCCCCCCTGATGAGGGCTGATATCGTAGAATTACTGTGATTAATTCGCAGATAGCCAAGAAGTAACGCTTTATAAAGTGCTGAAGAACTTAGACACACAAGCGTCTCAACGAACCGGGTTAGGAGATTTATTCCGTTTGGTAGTTGAACAAGGTCCTGTAATGAGCCTGCTGCTACTCGGCGCATCGCTTTCAGGCTTGGAGCCTCATTGGCAGCAAAAGATCGGACAACTTCATTCAAGAAAATTGGCGCTGCTGCAAGATCTCTCTCCTCAAATACCTGAGCCTTTCTTGCAACATAAGCTTGTGCGTTTTTAACCCGGTCGAGCGAGGGCGCGGCTATCAAAAGCCTTCCTGCGTTATAAAGGTTGACCTTTTCCATCACTACTTTGAGCTAATTTTCAACTCTTCAATGCGTCTAATCTGATTGTTATAACTTTCAACGGATTTTGGTATCCACATGACGAAACGGACATCAATCCGCCTGTTTCTATCTCGTGCGGTCTCATCACTATTCGGCACAATAGGACGCTGCTCCCCATAAGCAGCGACACTCAATACAGGCTCCTTGTCGAGATTTTTAAAATCGGCAAGCACAGGCTCAGCCCTGGTAAGCGTGTCATGCGTATTAGTAGCTCGTCGAGCACTTAACTCAAGATTATTTTTACTGCCGTCTTTAAGGGCGGTAGCTACGGGACGATCATCAGTATGGCCTTCAATGAAGATTGCTTCAATTATGACCCTGTGGGGATTACATTTTTGACTGAATATCGGTGCGTTTTCAAATAAGACATAACAGGCGGTTTCTTTCTTGACAACCTGCGCCAAGAAAGAAATGGTCTCTTTCGCTACAGGCGTTAATTCGGACTCGCCCCTCCCAAAAAGATTAGCGCCTCGAAGAGTAACAACACCCGGGTTCTTGGGAGAAACGATCGCATCAATGTTTCGTTCCCTAAGTCCTTGCGCAACTGTTCTCGCGATTCCTTTCCGCTCCTGCTCCCCACGATCAATATATATTTGTATTGGATTTTGAGACTGATTTTGGTGAGCAAAATAAGCAATCATGATGATCAAAATGAAAAGAACACCGATTGTCATATCAGTCATAGATGCAAAGTAGTTTGCATCTGACTTTATATGGGATCTCATTTTTTCATACCTTCGACAGCATCAACCAATTCCGAGGCAATTGTTCCCAAGTCTCTAATAGAGCTTCCCAGGCTCTCATTCAATGATTGCGAAAACTTACTCAGCACACCAAGTGACTGCTCAAGATTTGCTACTACAGACAGGAAGGCTTTTTCGATTTGCTCATCTGTCCGTTCAAGGTGGGACGCCTGCCTCTCCCACGCAGTCGTAAGAGCGGTAATCGAAGATGAAATCTCGGCGGCAGATCTATTAGTAATTGCACCTGCCTCATCCAGCCGTGCCATAGCATCAGAAACAGTCCGCTTAAGAGCCTCAGTCGACGATGCAAGCTGGGTGCTTGCTAGCGTCAAGGGGGCGGTCGAATCTCGCAAAGTCTGTGCGGTGCCGGCCACAGCGGCACTGGTATCTGCCAATTTGGTGTTTAAACCTCCTAGTGTCTGGTTGTAAACAGACAAAGCTTGGTTTATCCGACCCATAACATTGTTAGTTTCCAAGGTAGACGTACGCCAACCATCTAGGGCAGAAGTTACCCGTGACATCGCTTCGTCAATCGCTGTTGCGGTAGTTTCCAGAACCTGCCGAGCTTTCTGCGACATTTCTTGACCTGCCGAGTCAACGCCAGCCGCCACGCGCTGCGCCATTTGCTCTCCAGCATTACTTGCGCTATTTAGAACACTTTGAATTGCTGTTTGGAGAGCGTCGGATATATCGCTTGATGTACGCTGAGAATTTGCTCTTAATACATCCGCAGCATCTGAGCCAGCTTGTCCAAATGTCTGCACTAGAGACGTCATCGCTGATGAAATCTCAGACTGCTGCTGGTCTAGTCTATTTGAGATAGTACCCAGCGTATCGGATACGTCCCGCATGACCTGCGAGATTTGCTGTGTTGCTGCATCAGCGCTAGTTTTAACAGATTCGCCGAATTGTGCCCCACCCGACTTCATTGCAGTCAGCAATTCTGACATTGTCTGACGTATCTCAATATTACTAGTAGCCAAAGATCCTACTGTTTGATTTAACGTTGTTGAAAGGGAATCAAGTTGTGTGACTACTTGATTCATAGTTCTCTCGCCCGCCCCAGTCAATTGCTGGGTAAATTGCGCTACTAACTCAGACATAGCGTCGGTGCTCGTTGTAGAAATTCCGTTAGCAAGCCTGTCCAATCGTTCATTCGTTGGAGTCATTGCGCTTGTCATGGCCGTCTTCAGCATATCCGGCATCCCAGCTAACGCGTTTTCTATTCGGTTTCCGAGCGCTAGTGTTATTTCTGTACCCATCTCCTCTAATCGCGCCGTTTGGCGGATAGCATGTGCGTACTGCTCTGCGGCAATTTTCTCTGCGCTTGCAAATGGCAGTAACGTCTCGAGTTTGAAAATAAACTCTTCTAACGCTGCTTCAGCTCGTTCAGAAAATCTGCGCTGTGCCACCGTCTGTATTAAGGCGCCCAAGACACCGCCCAGCGATGCGAAAAATTTTGCCCCTGCGGTGCTCAATAAGTCCTGAATAACTCGCTGAACCCCTTCGGAGCTCTCGGACCCAAGGTTAAGCCCGGCATGAAGGAGGGCAGCAATTAGCCCTAGAAAGGTGAACAATAATCCCAGTCCAATCAGATTATCGCTTTCGAGAATTACCGGACGAACATCTCTGAGGACATGTTCGTTATCAAAATAGTCACCTGGCCGTTTTGTAGCGCGATAAACTCTGAACTCGGGCGAATCGATATGATCGAGAGGAGGAATCAAAGTTTTTGAGAACTCTATCCACGTTCCTCGAAATCTAGCTTCGGCTTTAATCGTTTCATCAATTTCAGCGTAGCTGTCAGTAAAAGCTAACGGACCATCTAAGTTGCTAATTGCCCTGCCAAGCTTTGCGGTTTCCCTAACTGAGCGCTCGCTTCCTTGTTTCATTTTGATTGAAGAGAAAACGGCCCATCCGACCAAAATCAAGGCAACAGTGATTCCAAAGTACTCACTCCTCGCTACCACGAGGAGATCATTCAAGAATCTTAGAAATTCGGTCCCAGCCACGGCGGTCTCCCGTTCACATGTATTGCCTAATTCTAGTTAATTATTAAAACTAATTCTAAAATGTTTGGCCCAAGACAGACACGAAAAGGAAGTAAATCGTCGATTACCGGCTTTTGAGTTTTAAGATTGCCCTGCCTTTTTACATCTGATTTGGAATCGATCCCCCAGCACTGCCTGAGAGCTAAGGCGCGTAATTACAACAGCCTTAAATTGGGATGGGCTAATGTCGGAAATGTTTCGACTGAGAAATATCAAGCGATTCTTAATCAAACATCATGCAACGCTCAAAAATTATGCTGTGCGCTTTGCACTTTGGACAGAGATGGCCAGTCTTTCCGGATCGGTAGTTACGCCATTGCATGTAGTAGCCGTCGCCTCCATCGGGTGATATGGGTGGCCTGCCGTAAGGGGTGATTTCTGTCGAATGGCAGCTCGGGCAATTTGGTGGCAGCTCTGAGATATTGACTGAGACTATGCCACAGGTAGTGCAGTAGAAAGGGAACTTGGAATTGGTTTGAAAATCATCGCGTCCTGCTCCTACTGTCACCGAACTCTGATATCCACATGAGCAGCTGGCCTGAAATACCGAACCCATCAATTACCCTTACGCAATTTTGCGACTCTGGTCGCCATTTCTGAAAACTGCTTTGAAACTCTGATCAGTCGATCTTCTAGTCGGTGAAGATCTTCGACCATCATCGATCGCAGAGGTTCGCTATGAAGTTCTCCGAACACTTTATCATCGTGTACCTCTGCGTAACTATCTAAAAGCTGATACACACGGAGAAGGTTTTGCAGGTATTCGGACTGGGTCTCATCGGCAGTGGACCATACCTCATACCGATCGGAAAGCTTCTGTCGCTCCAGAAGCGTTCTTAGTACAAGATAACCCTCCCAGATGCGCTTGGCATATGCCTCAGTCGTCAAGGACATCCTTTTCCCCTTCCTTGGTTCGCGCCAACCACGCCGCATCCATTTTCCCCGGCCGCTCTTCTCGTTCACGAATCACCCAACCAAAGGTCTTCCAGATGTCGATCAGGCGCTCGCTCACGTGGGTGTCTTCGTGCGCCATCCAGCCTTCGGCCAGCAGATCCAGCGCGGAGAGTGCTAGGCGCTCTTCGCCCAGTTGATTGAGCTGATCGAGTGCGTAGACCTCCTCTTCCCACAGCTTGGCGGAATCGACAAACGTGGTGAGCATCAGGTGCGCGGCCTCGGGGTCAAACCGCCCCAGAAAGATGCCGTGCTCGGCGGGAATGATCACTTCCAGGCGGCGCACGTCGTCTGCATCCATGCCTTTGATGGCTTTCACGGCGGCCAGGGACCAGATGAGTGCTGAGGCAAACTCGGCATGAATGGCGTGCAGATCAGAATCGGTCAGGGGCAGCTCCACCACGTGGGCGCGCTGGATTAACCGATCAATCGCATGGCCAGTGAATTCCACGGGAATATTGACGCGCCACTGCCGGGTGCGCGGGTAGGTCATGACTTCGGCGCTCACGCGCGCCCTCCCCGCTCCGGTGCCGGCTTGCAGGCGTGCCAGGGTGAGCATGAACCAGGCCTCTTTGCGACCGGCAGCTACGCGCATATCGGAGATGGACAGAAAGCGGGGCATAAGACGGCTGCGGATGCGCTCGATTTCGCGCATGTCGGCCTTGTGCGTGCGCAGGTGCAGGTATGGGGTGCGTAGGGCATCGGACTTTTCGCGCGCCTTGAAGATCGCCCAGTGGCGATCGAGCGATTCCAGGTAGGCGCGGCGGATGCCCCGGGCCAGCGAGGGGCAGATGAATGGCTCGTTGGGGATGCCCATGGCCTGCGCGCCTTTCTGCCCCGTGGGCCTGAGGTTGCGGGCTGCGGCTAGTCGTTTATGTTGCGTTGCCGCAGAATTGCTTTACTACTTAGTTGTTTTGAGTGTAGCGAAAGGGCGGGCTCATGGCATGAGCGAGGGCCGTCAAGCCGGTGAGGCCCACTCCCGCCAAGCTTCAGCAATCATGACCATCGCCAGGGTATCCAGCTCGCAGTAGCGCAGTAGCGCCGCTTTGATCGCGGCTCGGGTTTCCGGTGAGAGATCTTCAAACTGAAGCCGGGCAAAAGCCATGGCGGCAGCACCGCCTTCTGCAATTTCAATATCGACATCTAAGGCCTCAAGCTCGGCCTGATCCTCGCCCAGATCGCCCAGCATCTGCACGGTGAGCTCTTTTAGCCGCTGATAGGGATCAATCAGCGTGCCATCGCGCTCCTCCCACCAGCTAAATCCCTTGTAGTTCAGGCTCGGAATGCTGACCCCATAGACAGGCGCCTGATACTTCTGGCGCAGATAGTCGGAAGTTTTAAGTACCGCAGGCAGCACTTTTTTAATCGATACCCTACCCTTAGTCTCAGGGTGGAAATACCCCCGCTCTGCAATCACGGCAAGATCCACCATCGCGCGCTCACCACCTTTGGTGATACTGGCAATGAAATCCAGTAATGTTTGCGCATCAGGTAGTGGCGGGTCGTGCGCCCTAATCTGCTGGGCAATGTGATTCAAGATGGTGTTCTCATGATTCGACCACCGAAAAATAGTGCCTTGATCGTGCTCCAGCTCTGCCTTTAATGCCCGCAGAAACTCAAAGCTCGGAAACTGGCCGGGCTCGGCCACCAGACACTCGCCCGCATGCCGCACCGAGCCATCTTGCTCAATGACATGGTGCGAATATTGAAAAGCAATCGACTGATAAGGCCGCATATTTGTGAAAAACGGTAGCGCCACCGTGGCCGTTTCAAAATCAATCATATGCAGCGGATAGCGCCAGCTCTCGATATGCCGGCGGATCAGATCGCGATCGAGATAAAAACCTTGTGCCTGATCTTCTTTGGGTAGGCCACTGACCTGCATCCACTGCCGCTGAGAGCGGCTTAGGCCATCGCGGTCGTCCCTGGGCTTGATGTCGCTTTCTTGTACCTCGTGGTAACGGTGGATGCCCTGTGCAAGTAGCCGATCCTTTTTCATGTAGTACCAGATATCAAGCACTGTGCCCTGATCAATCTCGGCGGGGGTGAGGTGCATGACCTCGCCCACACATTGATGAAACCCGCTCTTTAGTGACCCCCCGGTATGCTCTCTGAACTCACACTTGGCGCAGTCTTTATGCAGCGTGGGCGGTATGCGCACATCTTGTTCATAAGCCTTCGCCCAGACTTCGGCGGCCTCAGGCAGCGGCAGGTGGCCACCCGGAAATTCGATGCCCTGCTGCATTACGATATCAATAAACGAATCCACCGGCACCTTGGCTAAGAGATCTTTGGATTGGTCAACCGCGGCCTGGGCACCTGGCATCACGATCACCTCGGTGCTGCGGCCATCGCGGCGCACTTTAAATAATTGATTTAGGCCATTGATGGCGGCGACTTTCGCCTTATCGGGCATCATTAAAAAGCTTGTTACAGTTGAATCGGGAAAGGCCGACTGCAGTACGTACTTTTGAAATGCAACATCCTGGATATAGGGCAGCATGTCGATTTTGATTGGCACCTGAATGCCTGCAATCTGCGGGTTAATCGAGTCATAAGACTTTGCTTTGACCTCGATGAGTTCGAAGTGGCTACCCTGCTTCACCAAAATATCGATGCAGATAAACAGATTGCGAAACCGAATCGCGGGCTCAAAGAGCACAATCTGATCGTGTTTCGCGAGTAAACGTGCGGTCTCGGCCTGTGCTTCCGCGTTGCTGCGGGATTTAATCTCAATGCCCTGGGGATAGAGCATGGTGGCCATCTTGCCCACCTGGAATCCCCCATCAGCTAACGCCTGAAGGAAGGTGTCTTCCTGCTTCAGATTACGGTACTCAGATTCTTTACCTGTGTAGTAAAGCTTGGTGGGGCACTCAACAGCGAGCTTGAAGCGCGACTTGGTGAGGTAGCGAGTCATAAATTGCTTGCAAATGGGTCTGTAGTTAACGCCCTAATCTAATCCCAATCGCCGCGCTTTTCCATGGGCGCCATGTCCTTGGGGCAGATCGGTGGCCCAAGCTTTAGATGATTGCGCAGCATCGAGACTTTGAATTTGCAGTGTGGGCATTCGGCTCGGGCGGGCTTTCGCGCTGACTCATACATGACTCCGCCTACCGACAGCCTTGCGTGCGGGTAGGGCCCGAGATCTGCAATAAGCGCGGCAGCGATCGTCTTCAGCCGGCCTTTAAGCACTGGACCAGCGCTGGCCTCTCGCATCTTTCCCTGCAGCCCTACCGCAAGCGCAATCTTTTTAAATTCCGCTCCGTGCCGATTTTTACAGTCATCCACGGCATGCACCAATTCATGTACAAGGGTGTCTAATACCTCGACGGGGTCGGCATAGATTGGTGAAATATGGATCTCGTTGACGCCATCATCGGAGCGACCTGTTGGCCAGCATTGGCCCACGGCGCTGCCTCTGCGAGAGGTTGACGGGATTGCGCAAGACACACGCACCCGGGGTAAGGTGTAGCCTGCTTCAGTAAAAATCGGAGCAACATGGCCGACTGCAAATAGCAGCCAGGCCTCTCGGGTAAGCGGAACTGGTTTCATCCGAAAGAAAATAATTCTTCCGAGGCTCACCGCATGAGCCCCACGCTTTCGATACTGGTTTTCCATAAACCAGTCTGGAGCGTCCATGACCGCACAAGTCGCCGAAATCCTGCACTACAGGGGCGAGAAACTTAGCCTCTGCGGCACGCCATTAAGCCTCTACCTGACAAATAACCCCCTGCCACTGGATTCCGAGATGATTTCTTCTGCCTGCTGGCGGGGTTATATCGGTGAGTGGCTCATCGAAAACGGCAGGCTCTACCTGACGGCACTACACGAGCCTTTTGATGACGGGCAGTTTCCCCTTTCGTTAATTTTTAAAGGTGACCCTGGTCGAATCTTTGTCCATTGGGTGACCGATGAGCTGCGATGCCCAATGGGAAAACTCCTTGAGTATGTCCATGCCGGATTCGCAAGCGTCCATGAGCAAGATCTTTTGCTCACAATCAAGCAAGGTGAGCTTGTGTCAGAGCGGATTGTGCAAAACGGAAAATCTGATGAACCAGGTGTCCCCGCTGGATACGGGCCTGGCGCCTGGACCGTCATGCCCTCAGACGGGAGCAGGCAATGAGCAGCGTCCTTTTATGGGCCCTTGCCTTCATTGCCTTAGGCATCCCCGGCCTGGCGCTTACCCGATTGATCGTTCAGGCCATTGAGCGTCAAAGACGTACTGAATTCGTAAACAACATGATGGACGCCATTCGCAAGGAGCAGCCAAAACCGGGGGTCCGAAAGCGGCTCTCAAGAATGGGGAAGTTTGCCCTGCTGCTTCCGATCTGGCCGATCGCCGCGGCAGCCGTCTTAGTAGATGCGATCCGAACCCCCCGCGCATCTCCCAGGTACGAGCACGATGAGCAGACCGAGTTCATCGCTTACGGCCACCTGAAAGAGAGAGTCTCAGTTCAGGAGGCAGAAAACCGAGAAACGATCGTAGACCCAAGGGGCGAAAGGCCTCCAGAACCCTTCGGGCACCTCTGGGAGACTTGGCAGCGCTTTCTTCAGACGAGTGAACCCGGGGCGGAACTGTGGGGCTATGAGGTACCCATGGAGCACTCCAAAAAATCCCGAATAATGATTACACCGTACTCGCGCGGCTACTGCTGGGTGCAAGAAGGAAAAATTCTTCATGAGTTTCCCATTGAGGGTTACGCAGCCAAGCCCTTCGGAAGCCGCCCCACGCAGGAACTTCATGGCTAGACTGCCCGATATTCAGCTTTTTGCCTGCCCGGCCTGCTCTAAGCTTTATAAGCGCAAGGTCGATGTCTGGATTGATATGCGCGACCCGCGGCCACCCTCCTCGCCCCCGTCCCATGTCCCGCGCATCTGTATCTGTGGCCGCAGCTTTTTGCTTGCCGAATCCACCGTGGTGGCCAACCTACCCGCAAGCCAGCGAAAGCGAGCAAATACCATCGATGAGTTCGCGATGGATGAGCTAGATATTCCTGCTTTTTTGCGAAAGCGCGAAGACTCTGATGATCTTCTACCGGTGGTGAAGCGCTCTGTCTCACGGAAAAAGAAGGCTCTTCACGCCATCGGGCAGTGGTTCTACCGCACGCTTCAAGACCTAGTGGGCCGATTCAAAAAGCCGGAGAAGAAAACCAAAAACGATCTAGTGCAAAGCGTGCTTTGGGATATGGAAGCAATCGCCCTGCCAGAGAAAATCGACCCTAACTATTCAACAAAAATCTGAGAGCGGACATCTCTGTAAAGCGCGGCATGAAAGTCCTTCCAGGTGTTGGCATGCTCTGGGCTACAGGTGCCACTTGGGTGCTGCATCCGCAGGCTGCGCTTGATTTTTAAAAGCTGCCCGCCTGCGGTCTCTAAAAGCTCAAAAGAAGAGCTGTACCAGGCGGTTGGAGAGTCAATGCGCGTACCGGCCGGTGCGCGGGTCACCCGAATGGATGCTGGAAACTGCATCTCGATGTCTTCTTCGATTAGCTCTGAAGCGCAAGCCGAAGGAAACCGCCGCTGCGCTAATGGCTTGGTAAATGCAATCGAAGCAATTCGGCCGGCCGATAGGCCGACGGGCACCATCATGGCCGATGGGCCCGGGATGTTGACTGGCGCATCAAGCTCAAACCGGGATGCGAGCTCAAAGGGTTTGGTGAGATCCACCGGGTCGCTATCTCCAATCACACCAAAGCCGATTTCGTTAAAGCGCGCAAGCAAACTACGCACCGTACGCTCTGGCGATCGGCCCTCGCGGTCCATATGCCGGCCGCGGGCCTCATATTCAGGGGAGCCGGAGTATGAGGTGGTACCTGAGCCCCGAAGCCTGCCATCGGGAAGTACTTCAATGCGTACCCTTGATTGCGTGCGGTGCGCATCGGCCTGCATCTGTGGGGTGCGGCCGAGTTGATTTAAGCGGGTGAGCACCACGGGCTTATTTAAAACCACCTCGGGCAGCACGCCGAACGGAGCAAATTGGGCTGTGGGATCAAGATACAAATCTAGACTTGGCACATACAGAATCACGTGATTAAGCGGAAATGTCACCGCGATAGGTGAGAGCTCTTCGCCTGCCCCTAGATTGACGAGCGCAGGGCTTGATTCAATGCCCTTAGCGGCAAGCAATGACTGCAACAGCACGACATGGTCTTTGCAGTCGCCATAGCGGTTTTTAAGGATCACTTCCACATCATGCGGCTCAAAGCCGCCATCCCCAAGGTAGATTGCAACGTATCGGATGTTGCGTGCTACCCACTCATACAGCGCGCGAATCTGACCTTGCTGATCCCCGATGTCTTTGGTGATTTGGTCAGCCAACGCTTTGACCTGCGGCGTTACACGGGTTTTCGGCGCGGCGTAGGCCTCGTAACTTTTTCCGACTGCCAAATAATCAGAAAAAGTAGTCAGCATGAGGTGAGGTGCGAAATAGCTATACGGAATCTGGCCGGGCTCACGCGGATGGGCCTCGGTCTGGCGATAGGTAAACCGATAATGCTGATAGCCCTGCGGCCCCCTGGCGCGATCCGATGCGCTAGGTGTAATCATTCCACCCTGCATGCCTTGGGATGAGATTTTTAGCTGCAGTTTAGGATGCACGATCACGTGGTATTCCACATAGTCATGCCGCTCATGCGGTGAGAAAACATCATGCAAAAAGAACTGATTGCCAAAATGCGGGGTGTGCTGGCGTGAGCGGGCCTTTAAGTACAGCCGGGAACCCACCTGCACCCGCGGGTAGACCACCACTTTGTTTTTCATCTCGGAAAACATGGGTGCGCCGCCCGAGAGTTCTTCCTCTACGGTGCGGATGGCTTTGGCCTCGACTTTGATGCGCTCACCCTTGGGCGTGATCGTAGCGGCATCAAGTATCCGCAACTCTTCTAAGGCCGCATTAAAGCCAATGATTCTTTCCCCATGGTCGCTGACACCAAGCTCAGTTTCAATGCGCACCAGGTCTTCCATCAGTAGTTCATGAGTGCCATTGGCGTGGACCACGACAGTGATGACCTTGCGCTCATGCGCAATCGGCGGACGATAAGTCTCTTGGGCCGAAGTCGGCGTAAACGGGGCAAGCGCGAAAGCGGTAATCATCGCAATCGCCTGCCTATTCATTCGGATTAACAAGCTGTTCAAGCCAATCGGGGGCTTTTGGGAGATGTTTTTCAATCCATTCCTTTGCAGGCTTGTAATCTAACATCGCTGAGCGTCCCATCCAACGGCGGCAGGCCTCTTCGCTTTCCTCCACCCCATCGCCGTTTTCATACATCAGCGCAAGTAGATACATTGCCCGGGAGTCATCCAATGCGGCGGCCTTTTCAAACCAGGCGGCTGCCTCCTCATAATTCGTTAGCACCCCCTCGCCTTCGCGCAGCATCCAGCCCATATCGGTCATGGCCTTGGCGTTACCCTGGGCTGCAGCCTTTTGATACCAAATTACTGCCTCGGCGTAGTCGCGCTCAACGCCATGGCCAAAGTAGTAACACTCGCCAATTTGTCGCAGCGCTGACACACTGCCCTTATCGGCTGCCTTGCGATAAAGCCGCAAGGCTTCAGCGTAATCTGCGGTGCAGCCGTGCCCTTGATCGGTCATAAGCCCCAATAGATAAAGCCCATGGGCTTCACCCTGAAAGGCGCACATGCTGATCCATTTGTAGGCTTTGTCATAGTCTTTCTCTACGCCTTCGCCATACCAGTAATTAAGACCGAGCTGACCTTGGGCCTGCCCGTAGCCCGCCTTAGCAGCGATCTCGCAATAGCGGCTTGCCTTCACCAGATCCTTTTCACAGGCAGTGCCTACCTGATAAGCCTGCGCCACCCGCCAGGCCGCGTAATCATGGCCGTTATCGGCAGCCATTGTGAGCCAGGCAAGGCCGGTTTTCTGTGTGTCAATGGAGTCAGACTCCATCAGCCGTTTGCCCAGATGAAACTGCGCATAACGGTCACCGAGCAAGGCTGCCCGGTTAAGCCAAATAACACCTTGCGCTTCGTTGGCCTCAATGCCTTCGCCATCAATGAGATTGATGCTTAATACCCGCATGGCAGCGCGATTGCCCTGCGATGCGCCTAACTGATGCCACTCGACTGAAAGCGGAAGATCTTTATTCTTGGCTTCACGGTCGTAATACCAGCCTAAGAAATAGCTTGCTTCATGGTGGCCCGCCTTGGCGGCCCGCTGTATCCAGGATAGGCCCAAAATTTCATCTTTTTCCTGACCACAGCTACCTGCCATGTGCGTAACACCTACCCGGTGCATCGCCGCAGCGCAGCCCATCTCGGCCGCCTGAAGAAGTAATTCATAACGGCGGGGGTCATCATCTGTAAAGCGCGATGCCTGAAAAACAAGACCCATGGGCTCGCCTTTTTCTAAGGCTTGACGGTAGAGGTCATCTGCGAATGCGAGATCCGATTCGCTGGCGGTACTACCTTCAAAAAAACTTGCGCAGTTAATTAAGGCCCGCGGCTCACCCAAGGCGATGGCCTGCTTGTAGTAGCGGATCGATTCATCGCGGTTGGCCAGAGTACCCAGACCCCGGTCGGCCATCTTGCCAAGATTAAAAATCGCAATCGCTTTTAAGGACTCATCTGAAGTCTGCTCGGCAAACGCTTTCACCTTTTCAAAGGCGGTAGGGTATCGGCTTCCCGCGGCTACCTCTTCGCGCGTAGCACCAGGAGAAAAAAGTGAGACTGCCTGATCCAGGGCTGTAAACCAATGCTGCGATGGAATCGTCGGGAACTGGTTGGTGTAATCCAGAAAGTCCTGCGCACAGGTACTCTGGGCGATCTCTGCCCAGACTAGGTCCTCGACGATGGTATTGCTATAGGTATTGGCCATGGGGGCGGTCTCCAAGTTGCTCGCTGAAGAAGAGCCCCCATGCTGCGCCCCGGCTGGCTCAGGGGATGAGCGACCCGGTAATGCCCAAGTAATTTTGTGGACTTCTATGGGCAAAAAAGATAAACCCCGTTAGGATTTTCTGGGTAGCTCATTTCGTGAGCTATCAGCATCCCACGCTCAGAAGGCATGTACATGAACCGGCTAGAACGCGTTTACAAGATCGACCAAATGCTACAAGAGCGCAAGGTGGTGGCGCGCGAAGTCTTTCTGCGCGAGCTCGAGGTCTCACTTGCCACATTTAAACGCGATCTTGAGCATATGCGGGATCGTTTAAACGCCCCGGTAGTCTGGGATCGGGATTTAAACGGCTATCGATTTGCCGATGAGCAAAAGGGCACCGGCCCCCGCTATCAGCTGCCAGGCCTTTGGTTTAACCAAGAAGAAGCCACCGCATTGGTCACTATGCAGCATCTGCTTTCCTCCATTGATCAGGGACGGCTGCTTGCGCCCCACATTGAGCCCCTGATGTCCCGGATCGACTCAATCCTTGGGTCGGGCGAGACCCCATCAAAAGAGCTGCGCAAGCGGATCAAGGTGGTGAACTTTCACTCCCGGCAGGCCAATGCCAAGTTTTTCTCTGAGGTGGGCTATGCACTACTGAATCGCAAACAGATTCACATGAAGTATTACGCCCGCGGTAAAAACGAAACCACCGAGCGGGATGTCTCCCCGCAGCGGCTGTGCTTTTATCAGGCCAACTGGTATGTCGATGGCTGGTGCCATCTGAAAAAAGAGCTGCGCACCTTTGCCATTGACGGCATTCAGTCCATTGAGCTACTGGAGACCAAGGCTTTAGAGATGTCCGCCAAGGATCTGGATGCCCACTTAGCCTCAGGCTACGGGATTTTCAGTGGCGCCGATGTGAAGACCGCAAAACTTAAGTTCTCGCCCGAGCGGGCCCGCTGGGTAGCAGCCGAGAACTGGCATGGTCAGCAGATCTCAAGCTTTGATCAAGCGGGCAACTACCTGCTGGAGGTGCCCTACTCTGATGATCGGGAGTTGATGCTCGACATCATGCGCCACGGCGGCCATGTAGAGGTGCTTGGGCCAAAAGAGCTTCGGAAAAAAGTGGCGCAGGCTCACCTGTTAGCTGCAGAAAAAAATAACTAAGAAAAGGGGGCTTTTGGGCGTGCCGACACTTTTTTGCAAAGTCTGTTCCGAATCAAAAATTTCACAGTGGAAGGGCTGGCCCGGAAAACAGGTGATCCCTTCGTTATCGGAATTGGTGGATGGTGCCTGTCGTGAATGTAGGACAAACGATATTCAGTCAATCGGCAATAGCGACATCCGGTGGGCCAACATACACAGCGACTACAGCACAGGGCTGCCAACTCATTGGCAACTCGTGATTGCAAAGGGAGACGAATTTGAACATTGGGGCTTACCGTATTTCGGGACGGCCCTATGCAAAAAATGTGGTTTCAACAGCGTCTTAAGTAAGTTCCATTCCTCGCAACCCGCTTACTTTACTAACTGCGAAAAATGTGGACCGCAGAAAACATCATATTGAGGGCTTGACCAAGAATCGAAACATTGATGCTCAGGGACATCGGTGAGAGTTGTGCTGAGACACTTTCGCCTGTGAGCAATAGCTAAAAATTATGCGCTCGGACGCTTCCAAATCACTCCTGGAAATTTTCGTCGATGCCAAAGCAAATCGATGGTGTATACGTATTCCTTGCACAACGTGCGGGTGCCGAGAACTCCGCTCCGCGCTTGAACTGCTGAAAACTGATGACATTCTTAAATCGTTAGGTGATTTGAGCGCAGAAGAAGTAGGCAGCAACTCTGACACTATTCGTGCCGTTCTAACATGGCTTCGTTACGCAAGGTGGGTCGCCACCCCCTTCGATTTTGATGTCATCAAGGGGTCTGAGGTCTGGAAAATCATCGTCTCAGATTACAAGGAACATCAGCTGCGATCAGCATCAGACTCCCTTTAAGACAGAACTCGAGTTCATCACCAGAAATATTAAGTCTAAATAACAGGGTCATCAAAATTCATACTGATTCCCTCGTCCAAATAAAATAGGTAGAAAATTATTGTGAAGGATTCGAACTTACAAAATCATGTGAAACGGGTTCATGCATGGCTGGAGGAGAATGTAAGAGTTCCCGCGACACCATCGATAATCACGCTCTCAAAAATTCGATTCAACTGGAGAAAACTCAACGGATCATTTCAGTTATCTCTGGATAATCAGCCGATAAAAGACCGGTTTGATTTATTTATCGATATTGCCGGAGAAATTAAGTATTGCCCCCCAATGTTTTGCTCACCACTCGGAGCTCCCGCTAGCTTTGCTGCTGTTGAGCTTGATCGGCCCACCCGAGCTGCATTAGAACGGGCGTTAAAAAGCTTATTCCCCCGGCTTCGGGGTATCGGTCGCTATGCGGAGCTTGGGCTGGAGATCTCTACCTACTCTCCACTCAAATACCGAGTGATTGATCCAGCCATATTTGAGCAGCAAAGGGTTCGAATGAAAGCCCGAGGTTTTGGACACACAGAGCCTGTAGAAGTCTGAGAAGTTTTAGCAATCACATAGAAATATTTGAGAGGCTTCAGCACACCTCAGTACTCTAGAAATTAGACTGAGACGACAAAACCCTCAATTCTTGTGTGGTCTATCACACGAGTATGTCTTCGGAAATCCCGTTGTTTTTGTCCTGCCACTCCGCAGACTCCATAATCCGACTCTTTACGCTGTCAGACAGGGAATCAAAGGTTTTTTTGTTGTCTTCCTCAATCGTGTACATCTGTGTCGGATTAATTGCAGCCGGGAGGCCAAGCTTTTTTATATTGGCCGGCACGGGCAGAATTGAAGCGATTTCTGCACACGTCGCTCCTTTAGACTCTAGATGAACAACGGAAATCATCGCCCAAGCACCCAAAAACTTTTTAATCTGGAAAGTCTTGAGTTCTTGGTCGGTGAAGTCTTTTCCCCGCCAGGTCTTAAGATCTTTTCTCAGACTCGACTCTTCACTTAAAGTCAAGATAAAGCTCTTATCGATCGAATGAGGCCTTCCATCCGCATTAATTAGTGGCTGACCATTATCGTCATGCCCGTGGACCTCAAACTCCATCATTACCTCAGGCAGGTATTTGATACGACCCATATGCTCGGTCCTCTGGGTCCCAACGTCTATGATTCGGTAACACCTCGCGAGATATATCCCGGCTGGGACGGTCATTAAGCTACCCTCACTTTTGCTAGCCAAGCTCGTTTGTTTTCCTCGGGCAGATGTCATCTTCAAAACGAATCTGTGAGCAATTCTCTTTCCAAGTCGCGTGAGTTAGCTCTTTCAGGTTCGCATTGAACGGTAATCGGCCACGCGAGGTTTAAAAACATCAGACCACACAATCCCGCATAAATTCTAGTACTCATGAATACCACCCTGAGAAATTGATTGACCAGAGCTCTACCAATAGCAGAATGCGCCTTCTGGAGAACTCCTAGATCGCCGGAGTTAAAGCTTTCCCGATCCTTACGGCAGTCAGAAAGAAGGCTTACAACGAGCTCTACCGCCGCTTAATGAGAGGCGCTGAAACTCCTTGCCAGATGCACACGGCCACCAGTTACCCTAACGCACCCACCCTCCCCGCTCAAGCGCGTAGATGGAGATCAACAATAGCTTTTTCGGGCCGAGTGACTACTGGCTAATTGGACCGACTAATTGCTTAGTTCGTTCGTGACCCCCCTGCTCCAATTTGCCAACGGAAAAATTTGCCTTGGCGCGCGGTCGCCAGAAATGAGGCGCCAGACTTTTTGACCGCCCCACCCCCTACGGGCGTTTCGGTGCTTATTCGCCGCTTCTGATGGTGAACGTATTTCTCTCCTCTAGGGCGATTTGAAGTCTAGTTGATACCTGCACCTTAGGTAGGAGGTAGAAACCGATTTTAGGCGCCTCTAAATCGATCTGTGAGGGTCTATTAAAAAAAGAGCACCAAAGAATTGTGATGTTTATGTTTTTTAGCATCGAATTTCATCAAAAACAATTGCTCGTGCTTCTGTCTCTGTCTCTGTCTCTGTCTCTGTCTCTGTCTCTGTCTCTGTCTCTGGTGCATCAAGTTGATATCGGTCTGATATCAACCCGATATGGTCTTGTTCCAGCCAGTGATTAAGCTTCAACACTAGCTGTTTGACCTTCGCTTCGGTCATGCGCAGCCGAAAGGCCAATCGTCTGCTATCGGGAAGTTTTCCCTCCTGATCGTCGTCTTCGCTTGCGATGAGCCACAGCGCCACCAACACCTTAGCGTCGTCGCCATCAAGGCCGTGCCAATCCGGGTCATCCAAACGATCCCGATAAAGCTTGATCCAAGGTGGCCTGCGGTCTTTGAAGTGTTGAAACCTTGTCCAGTTTTTGATCCGCACGGCCATCAGACAGCTCCTGCGGACGGGGGCTTACAGCTGGCGGGAGTCTCACCAGATGACTCTCCCCAATAACTGGCGGGAGTCTCACTGGATGACTCTCCCCAATTAAAAGTTGATTTACTCATGTGTTTTCCGCTGCTCCGCCCTGTGGAGAGCACATGATCTGCAATGCGGCCGCCTTACTTGCCTCGTTAAGCCAGTCCAAAACGAGCAATTCACGAGCAATTCACGAGCAATTGCTCTCAGATTGCTCGCAAATTGCTCGTT
>Ga0315902_10001687_pt1 | contig 35268 bp, 30 predicted proteins | sample LakEriMetagenome_9_FD_203523 | JGI IMG/M metagenome (GOLD analysis project Ga0315902, IMG submission 203523) | Freshwater fungal communities from buoy surface, Lake Erie, Ohio, United States - Buoy 12 MA117 | ecosystem: Environmental > Aquatic > Freshwater > Lake > Lake biofilm | place: USA... | reverse complement strand
TTGGGAGGGGAGCACCCACCCTCCGGACGCCTCTGCCCCTGCCCTGGAGCTTCGCGGCCACCGTCTTCCAGCCCACCCCAATGGCCCGCGGGTTGCGGCAAGACGATGCCTTCAGTCTCAAGGCCTTCGCCGCCTCCCTTGGCGTTCTGGAAGACGGCAGCGTGGACAACCCGTCCATCTGAGGGTGAGGTCCGTGAATCCCAACGCCTGCCGCACCCAGCGTTGGCCGGCGCCGCATCCGGAGCCATGAGCGATCTGGAGGACCGCCCACGGATCATGGATGCCCTCAGCCGCGACGCTCTGGTGCCACTTCCACGCTCTTGAACGGCAACCGCTCCCCACACGCTTGATCCACCGCTCGGAAATAGGCCGCCGGTGGCAGCTGGGCCATGAACCGCGCTTCCGCCTCCAACGGGCGGCGCTCCGGGGAAACGAGCGCGTCCAGGGTGCGGCGGTCGCGGCGACTCAGGCGCGCCTCCACCGTTTGGGGTTCCAGCCAGGTGCGGCTCGCCAGGCAGCGGTTTTGCACCAGATGCCAACCCTCATGCCGCAGGGTGGTGCTTGGCTCCCCCCTTGGACACACCACCACCTCCATCCGCCCCCGCACATAGAGCCCCTCCAGATCCGGCTCGCCGCAGCGGGGGTGGGTGGTGCGCACCCTCACGCCGCGGGCTTGAAAGCCCGCCATCACCTCCCGCCAGGCCCGCCCATCGGGACGGGGCCCTCCCTGGGGCAGGGGGATCGGAATCAAGAAGGCCGCCAGGGCCAGGGCCATCGGTCCCCTCATTTCACCCACACCACGCTGCAACCCGGCCCGCCATCGCTTCGCTCGGCGTCGGCCACCCGCTCCACGTAGGGCACGGTGGCCAGCCAGTCGCGCAGGCCCCGCTTGAGCTTGCCGGTGCCAATGCCGTGGATCACCCACAGGGGCCCGTTGGCGCCCCGCAACCGCTCCTCCAGCGCCGCCTCGGCCTCATGCACCCGCAGGCCGCGCACATCCACCGTGTTGCCTTCGGTGCGCACCTCCGGCCCCCGGCTGGCGGGGTTGCGGCGGCTGCGCACGGCCACCACCGGCTGGCGCGGCTCCGGCGGGCTGGGTTTCTCCCCGTGCAAGCCCTCAATCGCTCCGATCTCCAGGGTGAGCCGCATCACGCCGCAGCGCACGGTGAGTTCCCGGCCGTCGTCGGCGAGGGCGAGCACCTCGCCGGCCTTGCCCAGGGAGAGCACCCGCACCCGATCGCCCACCTTCGGCAACCAACCCTGGTGCTCCCGCCGTTCCGGCTGGGGGCGGTGGGCCTCCTCCAGCTTCCGCAGCCGCTGCCCCACCTGCCGGGCGGCCTCCCCCGCCTCGCTCGGTTGGGCCCGACCCGCCTGGCGCAGCCGGCGGATCAGTCGCCGCACCTCCCCCTGCCCATCGCGGATCGAGCGCTCCAGCTCCTGGCGCCTTCGCTCCCGCAGCTCGGCGTTCTGCTCCTTTTGCTGTTGCCAACGCTCCAGCAATTCCTCATGCAGCAATTCCGTGCGGGCGAGCAGGGCCGCGGCCTCCTCCGCCGCTTCCTGCTGGCGCTGGCGCTGGCTCTCCAGCCCGGCGATCACGGCATTCACATCCCCCTCGCCCGTGGGGGCCAGCAGGGCGCGGGCCCCATCGAGAACGGCGGGCTCCAGGCCCAGCCGGGCCGCGATCGCCAGGGCGTTGCTGCGGCCTGGAATTCCCCATTGCAGGCGATAGGTGGGGGAGAGGGTGTCGACATCGAAGGCCACCGAGGCGTTTTCAAAGCGGGAATCGGCGTACTTGAGGGCCTTGAGTTCGCCGAAGTGGGTGGTGGCGATCGTGAGCTGGGCCCGTTCCGCCAGCTGGCGCAACAGGGCGATGGCCAGGGCGCTGCCCTCCGTTGGATCGGTGCCCGCGCCCACCTCATCCAGCAGCACCAGGGAGGCGCCCGCGGCGCTCCCCGCCGCCGGCAGGGCCTCCAGGATGCGGGCGATGCGGCGGATGTGGCCGCTGAAAGTGGAGAGGTTTTGCTGCAGCGACTGCTCATCGCCGATGTCGGCCAACACCCGGGCGCACCAGGGCAGCCGGGGCGTGGCGCCGCAGGGCAAAAACAGGCCGGCCCGAGCCATCAGGGCCGCCAGACCCACCGCCTTGAGCGTCACCGTCTTGCCGCCGGTGTTGGGGCCGGTGATGGCCACCACCCGCACCGGGGCGTCCACCCGCACGCTCACCGGCACCACGGCATGCCCCCCCTCCTGGCGCTCCCGCCAAAGCAGCAGCGGGTGGCGCAGACCCTCCAAGGTCCAGGGGGCCAGAGGATCGTTGGAGAGTTCGGGGCGCAGGCCCCCGATCCAGGTGCTGTAGCGGGCCCGGGCCAAGGCGGTTTCCAGCCGCGACAGCACCACTTGCAGGTGGCTGAGGGCCTCGATCTCCTCCCCCACCAGCCCACTGAGCTCCAAAAGCACCGTCCGCTCCAGCTCCCGCTCCTGGCCCTCCAGCTCCCGAATGCGGTTGCCGAGGGAGATCACCACCTGGGGTTCGAGAAACACGGTGCTGCCGGAAGCGGAGCTGTCGTGCACCAAACCCGGCAGCTGGGGAGCCGCCCCCGCCTTCACCGCCAGCACGGGCCGGCCGTCGCGCTCGGCGATCACCGTGTCCTGAAGCATGGGCGCCCAGCGGCGCAGCAGCTCCTGCAGCCGCTCCCGCCGTTCCGCCCGCGCCCCGCCCAGCTGGAGTCGCAACCCTTGCAAGGCGGGGCTGGCCCGATCGGCCACCCGCCCCCCTTCCTCCAAACAAAACAGCAGCCGCTGCTCCAGCTCCGGCAGGGTGCGCAGTTCAGCCACCAGGGCCGTGGTGATCGGCCTCAGGGTGGGGTCATCGACCTGGCGCCGCAGCCGACGGGCCGCCGCCAGGGTGGAGGCCACCTCCAGCAGGGCCTCTCCGCCCGCGATGCCGCCCTTGCCGCAGAGGGCCACGGTGTGACTCAGGTCGGCCACCCCCTGAAAACTCAGGCCCCCCTCCGTGAGGCCATCGAGCGCCAACAGTTCGGTGGTTTCCCCCAGCAGCGCCAAACTTTCGGCGGCCGTGGCGCCCAAGGGCAGGGCCTCCACCTTGCGCCTCCCCGCGGGGGTGACGGCGAAGCTGGCCACCTGGCCACAGAGACGGGGCCACTCCAGGAGCTCCAGCGCCTCGCTCTGAATGCCGTCCCTCACGCCGGGCCGCTGGGATAGGTGAGGGGGATGGGGGCGGCGCCCACGTTGGAGGGCAGGCCTTCGGCCGGCTCATAGAGCAGCTCCAGCCAGTTGCCCTCAGGATCTTGCATGTAAAAAGAAGCGGTGCCATCCCGGTGGTCGTGCACGGGGCCGCAGCTGTGGCCCCGGGCCACCAGCTCGTCGCGGGCCTGGTCGATGGCGGCGCGGTCTTGGAAATGGAACGCGAAGTGCGGGCCCGCCGCCCGGTAGGCGGGGCTGAGCAGGGCGATGCCCTCCCCGCTCTGGGGCCACTGCAGATAGCACCAATCCTCGGCCTCCCAGGTGAGGCGTAGGCCAAGAGCGGTATAGAAGGCCTTGGCCCGCTCCATGTCCCGCACCCGCAGGGCCACATGGCCAAGGCGATGAACAGCGGCCGGCGCCATGGCGGAGGAGATTGCTGGAGCCATTCTCTCGCAGGGGGGCGGCCGGCGTGGGCGGTCGGCCGCCCTGGCTTTTCTCGCCGGGGCTTCTGATCGCGTTGGCCGGGGGCTGGACATCGCCTGGAGGGAATCAGGCGCGGGGTTCAGCGGGCGGCATCACCCCACTGGGGTCTTCCCAACCGGGTGGCTGCCCCGCCCCAGCCAGCGGGTGTCCTTCCGCGGGGCCATCGCCAGCAGGGGGCTCCAGCCAGGCAGGCCGCGCCACTCCGCCAGGCTGTAGACGAGCGGATCACAGGCCAGTGGCGTCATCTTTCCTGACAGTCACCGCATGAGGAGATTAAGCAATAGTGTGGGCACCTATGGAGGCTCTGGGAAACCACCCCAATTCTCACGAAAATAGGAATCTGATCGAAGATCAGGCGACTGATCGACAAGTTTGCCTGGCCCACCATCCACGAACAGCGTAATATCTTATTTCGCTGGACGTTCGATCCCATCCCAGGACAACCCGGCCTGCCAATGCTGTTGACAGCGCGACACGAAGGAGCGCGCGACTTGATCGTGCTGACAGGCCTGCACGCATGCGCTAAATGACTTCCATGCATACTCCCATTCTCCGGCTTGATGCGCCGCCAGAGCCTCCTGCCAAAGGATGTCATTGGCCATGATCCGCGCCGCAACGTCGTCTGGGTAAGCACTGAGACATTCAAACACCTCTATCGGGTTCTCACAGCCCGCCACCTCAACCCAGCCCAGCGGCCTTAATCCAAAAAGCTCTGGGCTGCTGAGACGCGCCTGAGTGGCGCCACTCACCACGAGAGTGGCGCCGAAGTGCTTCGTGAGCCCTTCCATGCGCGAAGCAAGGTTGACACTCTGTCCCACCACGCCGCACTGGAAATGGTCTGGATCGCCGATCGTGCCAAGTGTGATGGGACCACTGTGGAGACCCATGCCAAAGCGCAACTCAGGAAAATCGCCACCCCGCTCACGGTTGTAACCCTCAAGGCCTCGACACATCGCCATAGCCCCCCGCAACGCGTCATCGGCATCATTTGGGAAAAGGGCAAGTACGCCATCGCCAAAGTACTGTGAAACAAAGCCCCCATAGGCGACGATGCCTGGTTGAACATGGGAGAGGTAACGGTTGATCATCTCAATGGTGCCTCGTGGTCCACGGGCGATCGATAGGGCTGTGAAGTCACGCAGGTCGACAAACAAAACATTCATCTCATGTTCCATGGCATCGTTGAGCTGAACATCGACGATGCTGTTGACACCAAGCCCCGAGAGAATTTGCTGAGGCACAAAGCGTTGATTGGCCTCAGCCAAGACGGACTGCTCAGTGAGCGCGTGCGCCACGCGGCCATAAAGACGAGCATTCTCCAGCGCAATGCCTACCTGGACGCCAAGAGCAAGGGTCACTTCCACCCGTTTGGGGGTGAACGCATGGCGCGCGCAGTGATTTTCCAGATAGAGGACGCCGATGCCTCGTCCCCGCACCGCAATGGAAATGGCCAGGATGGCTGCCACACCAGCCACGCGTGAGTAATCTTCACCCGCAAGTAAATTGGCAGCTGGGGCGTCATGGATCACTACCGGTTGGCGCGAGCGCAACGCAAAGTCAACCGCTCGCCGGCTTACGTTGGCGAAGTCATCCAGGGAGATCCGTCGGCTAGCCGTTTCAGTCAAGCTCGCTTCAGCTTCTATCCAGAGACGGCTTTGGGGATCGAGCAGGAGTAGGAGGCCTCTGTCTGCCCCGGAGGCGTGCATCATGGTTGGCATCAAGCGACGGAGCAACTCCTGCTCGTCGATCTCACTAGAAATAGTGGCAATCGCGTCGCAGAGCGTCTTGATATCGCTCCCCATCAGATCGGCGGAGGCGGGGCTGGAGAGGTCGGTAGGTCGGCTGGATCCACCGACCTCTCTTCCGGCGACCTGATCCGCAAGCGCCTCCGAGCCCCATCGCTGAAAGCAATCGGCGCTTCTCACCAATGCATCACTGGCTGAACGACTCAATCCCCGCATCTTCAGCATGATGGCAAGCCGATGTTCAGCAAGCGCCTGGTAAAGCAGGGCACCACCACTAGCCTGCTCAATGGCCCGATGTAAAAGGAGCACCGCATCGGCCGTGTGCCCGTGGAGAGCGGCATGCTCAGCATCGAGCAGCGACACCCGGGCGGCCAGGTTGGCAGGTGAGAAGGCAGCCCAGCGGGCCAGGCGGGCCCGCTGACGACGGGCCATGCGCAGGGCAGAATGACGGTTGGATCCTGCAAGGCCCGCCGCCAGCCGCCGGTAGGCATTCAGCGCACGAAAAAAAGCCAGGCCAGGCACAAGGACCTGAGCAACAATGTGATCTTCCCAATGTGCAGCCAGCGCGAAACGCCGCTCTGCACGCTCGTACCGACTGGCAAAGAAATCAAGCAGGCCTGCTGGAATGGAACTCATGGCAACCTGAACGACGTTATGGGCTGCTTCAAGCTCCGGAAGACGACTTGGGTAGGAGAACCAGTCACCGTCAAGTTCGCCAGGCAGTTCAGAATTTCGCAATGCCGCAAACAACTCCACCCAGGCCATGAAGCAATCTTTTACCTGTGTCTGTTCGCTAGAAATAATATAGCGAATAGGCTCGCTATAGCGTTCTAGAGCATCGAGAGAGCCACCTGCAAAAAAGTGGGTATAGATCGCAGACCCCGCGCTATAAGTAGCATTCTCAGTATCACCGTTCTCGCGATTCCGGGCCCAGTCAGCGTGGAGCAACTGCGCCACATCAGGCAAAGGCTCTTTCCAGTGTCTGACGAAACAATTGACAACAAATCGCGCACGCGCCTCTTCAGCTCCTCCATAACGTCTCCCGATCTCAAGCGCAAGGAGGCCGTAGTGATAGCCGCTCTCAATCCGGCCGAGCGAGCCGCACAAAACCAGTGCCCAAACCGCAAATCCGTAGGGTGAATGGGGTGTGATGCCGTGGCGGATCGACAAACATGTGCAAGTAGTGGCTATCAGGGGGAGCAGATTTGGCTCAGCGAAATAGGCTGAGCTGGCAATGCTTGTCAAAAGCGACACCGCCGAACGGATTTGTTCACCACTCGCCTCGCCGATCTGTACAAGTTCAAGTGGATTTCGGCCTTGCTGAACCACAAGTGCTTGGATTGCCCCCCACAGCACTTGAGGTAATTTCGGCCGACGAGGCAGTCGCACTCCCAGTCTGGCCGCCACATTCGTACCGATGTCCACCGCCTCCGCAAAGCGATTTTGACTATGCAGCATTCGAATCTGCAGGCCGTATGCTTCAGCGCTGTAGACAACATTGTGTGCCTTGCCAATCACCGTAGTGACGGCCTCATTGAAATCTTCCCAGCGCATCAGCGCATAGGCACACTGCGCCCGGGCAAGATGAATACCAAAGGCCAATGTGTAGTCATCAGTCCATGCCGATGGGGCTAACATCGCGGCAGCCGTGTCCAGCATCTGCAGAGCGAGCTCAAAGGCCAGGCAGCGCTGGGCTCGCTGTCCAGCGACTAGTCCGACAGCTGCAAGTTGATGGCGCTCAGAACTGTCCTCCAGCAAATGAGCTCCCTCCACCACATGCATAAATACCTCGATGACACGCCGATCCACATCAACCTGCGCCAGCTTTTGAAGAAACAGCCGCCCAATATGTAGATGGCGCTGAGCGCGCTGCTCAGTATCGAGACGCTCGTGCACGATTTGGCGCACGCTATCGTGCTGAAATCGATAACGCGCGGTACCGAGTTCCGCGGTATCAAGTTCCGTCAGATTCCATCCATCAAGCGATTCGAATAGTTCGTATTGGTGATCCAGCGGCACGATGACGCCGCTACGTACCGCTGGAGCCAGAGCCACCGCGATGACGTTCTGAGCCGCATCATGAACACTGGCCAGGGTCTGCAGATCAAATTCGCAGCCAATGCAGGAAGCTGTATCCAGTATGACTAGGCATCCGGTGGGGAGACTCTCCAGGCGGTCGGCAACCAGAGCCGCAACGTTGTCGGGCAAAGAGAACTCGTGTATGCGCGAGAAGTCCCAGCCCCAAGAGCGACCCTGCTCGTCGTAGTGAAAGAAGCCGCGCTCATGCAAGGCGTAGAGAAACTCACCCACGAAAAACGGATTGCCGGCGGACAGGTCGTGCACGTGGTCGGCCAGCACCCGCAAGTCCTTTGTCTCCGCTCGAAGCGTGTTAGCGAGCATCTGTTGAACAGCGTCTTTGCTCAGCGGCTCCAGCTTGATCTCGACGACATTTGGGGATGCTTCGCGAAGCCTCTCGAGCATCGACTGAAGCGGATGGCCCAAGCCAACCTCGTTAGCTCGATAACTCGCCACAAGGAGCAGATGGTCCAACGCCGGGTCGAGGGCTAGAGCCTCGATCAGCTGCACAGAAGGTGGGTCAGCCCATTGCAAGTCGTCGAGAAACATCAGGAGAGGCTGATCGCGCGATGCAAAGACGCCCAGGAAACGACCCACCAACAGATTGAGCCGCCGCACGGCATCGCGCGGGGCCACATCCTCGAGCGGAGGTTGCGGACCAACGATCAGCTCCAATTCGGGCAAAGCTGTGGTGAGCAGCAGACCATTGGTACCGAGCGCCTCTCGAAGCTGGGTGGCTCGCAAAGCCAGACGCTCTGAGGGCTGGGCAAGCTCGTACCTTAGAAGGCTACTGAAAGCTTGCAAGACGCCAAGGTAGGGGATCTCGGCACCGAACTGGTCGAACTTGCCACTACAGACGCGACAGCGCGTGTCATCCACGCGGCGCCCAAGATCACTCACCAGCGCGGTCTTGCCGATGCCACTGGTGCCTGAGACGGTGAGGAACACCCGCTCCCCATTGCTTGCCAGTACCAGCGCCTCCAGCAACTGGGCACACTCATCCTCACGCCCGTAAAGGCGATCGTGGATCCGGAAGCTGGAGCTGGCATCCACCTGGCCCAGCGGGAAGGGACGCACCGCTCCCTGCCGTTGCAGCTGGGTGAGGCAAAGGTTAAGGTCATGTGCTAACCCCTGGGCACTGCTATAGCGCTCATCCACATTCTTCGCCAGCAGGCGGGCAACGATGTCAGAGACCATGGCCGGGAAGTCCTTGCGCAGAGAACTCAGCACCAGCGGTGAAGCCGCCACATGCGCATGGACAAGCTCCGTCGCGGTGGCGCAAGGGAACGGGATACGACCTGTCGCCATCTCAAATAGAATGACGCCTAGGCTGTAAAGATCAGCGCGCTGATCAACGGCGACGTCGATCAAGCCGCATTGTTCAGGCGACATATAAGCCAACATGCCATCCGCCTGCGTCGCCGCTGGGTGAGCCGTCTCGCGCCGTAATCGGATGGCATGGCCCAGATCAATGAGGAGTGGCTCCTTGAAGCCAGGATGCACGACCACATGGTGGGGGTTCAAATTCATGTGCACCACCCCGGAGGCATGTAGACGGCCAATGATTGTGGCCAGCTCAACCGCTAGTTCAAGCCAGCGGATCGGTAACAGCCCTGCTTGAGGAAGACAAGAAGCCAGTGTCACCGCTCCGCTGTCCTCCATGACCAAGGAGATTGAGGCACCATGCCGCAGCACATCCTTGTGTGTGACCACCACACGCTCATCAACCTGGCGTACAATCTCAAAAGTCCTTTGGTAACGCGCAATTTCCCGCAAGGACGGGTTGTCAGTGGTGGGAATTTTGATCAGGACTGGCGTGTGATCTACATCGACAGCACGGAAAATAGTTGTTCGCGCTGACTGATACAATAAAGATGAGATTCGATAGCCTGGGAAAGCAGCACGAAAGCCGGATAAAGGGTCACCGCCAATCGAGGTGGTCACCATCATTAATATTGAATACTAGCGGGGATAACAGAAGATGAAGGATGATCCTTCGGAACCAGCGGCATAAATTGTTTTAATTCAGTACTCTTACTCACGATCAGAAGATCATCGTGAAATTTGGACTGAGAGGCAGAAAGAGATGGGTCAGTAAAAGCGTAGCAAGTACTGATGAGATCTGGCGGAATAGTGAAGGGCTTAAAGAATAGCTGCTGGCACATTTCAGCTCGGTAACGATCATCACCCGTACTGATTTCACCTGGCACAACTGGCGGATCATTCTTTGATGTCGGCGGGACCCGCCGAATGCGAAGAAACTTATCTACAACCGGCACGTGGTAGGCAAAGCTGTGGTGGTCGGCCCCATGGCCGACGCTCACACCCCAGATGTAGATCGCCATGGTTGTCGCCAGGCACTCAGCGTCCAGAATCTCTTGCTCGTTAGGAAAGCCGCGCACACACAAGTTCAGGTAGCGGGCCCAGCGCTTCACATAGGTGTCTTGTGGGTCAGAGCCAAGTATCGCCTTCGCCACCGTGAGACAGAATGGCAGGAAGGCCTGCTGGAAATAGGCAGTGAGCCACTTACTATAAGACTGATCAAAAACTGACGAGGAAGGGCTATCGCTAAGTTTGAGCAAAGAAGGGCGCATGTAGTCGAAGGCCGGATAAGCATCGGCATACGGCTTGTCCGGCAAACCGGTATAGCCAGCGCCAAAGAGTAGCTTTAGATTGTAAGCGTTACCAGTGAAAGGATCAAACCATGTTCCTCTAGCATTCTCGTTGACCACCGAAAATTCAGACTCCAGCACCCCGTTGTCAAGCGCCAGTGTATAACTGGTGTGGGGATACAACAGCTGGAACAGGGGGTGAGAATAAGGGACAGCCGTCTTCGTGATGGCATTGACTGAGTCCATGGGGAAATGCAGGGCCGGATGCACTACAAACAGAATGTGGTACGAGGCGCCCTGCATCGCATACACCTTGGCCAATCCCCAGGCGGGGTCGTGGGGTTGAATCAGAATCGAACCCACCGCGATGGCCACGCAAGACATTTGGGTGTTGGGGGTTCCGGCAATAAAGAGCCTAGTTGGGGCACAGAAGAGCCCTTCAAGTGGTGTCACCAGCTCCATGGCGCTGAAGTCATATTTGTAATCAGGGAAGACCGTGCCAGGAGCGAGGGTCTGGTGGGCGAGCAGGTCTCGATCATGCCGAGATAGTGGCTTTAAGAATCGCTGAAAGCACGACTCCAACATCATTTCTTGAAAGTGTTGGTCGGTGGGCGTGGTGTATTGAGCTTTTGCTACGGCCAGCTCTGCCGCCATCCCCTGATAGTTCAGTTGGGTTTGGAGGTAGCGCTCGCCGATGGTCGCATTCCAGAGCGCACTCTCAATCGGCGGGATGTTGAGGACCTCCATTGCCTCGAGCAACGGATGGGCGGGCGAAGGCTGGGGCCATGGGCCCTTGCGGCTGTAAAGGAACTGATCTGGAGGTAACGCACTTTGGCTCATGACTGTGGGGCTTCCGGTGTCGAAATAAGATTCCAACATTTTACAATTAGACCCCTCGTGTCTTCCCTTGCCCCCACCCCTGTAAAGAAAGTTGACGGTTCTCCTACCCTTCCATGGTCTGTTCATCAATGGACCCGATAGAGATGATGGTTTTATCCTTGCCATAAGTCTGTCGAAACTGATGTCAGATATCGGAGACGAGCACTCGACCGCCACAGCGTTGCGGACATAGCCAAGGAGCAGGGCATTCTGGTGAACCTGTGTAGACCCTGTTCAATGGACAGGTCGTTAGGCCGCGTGACCGCCTCGATCAGCCGGCCCCGCTCGCCATCCTTCAGGGGCCCCCACACCTCCACCACCGTTCCCAAGGGATTAGCAACCAGCCCAGCCGGACGGCATCGCGCAGCTCGGCCGGATCATCGAGGAAGGGCTCCCGCAGAGGGGATCACGACGTGGGAGCCCAGCGTGGGTGGCAAGGAAGATCACGCCAGGTCCTCCCTCTCGCCATCGCCCAAGGGGAAGACGGTAACGGTGGACATCTCGCGCTAATCCGGCCCGCTCCATCCTCAGGTCGATGCCGTAGGGCTCGAAGCCGTTGGAGGTAAGGAGAAGTTTCGGCCGACGGATCATCGACAGCGCGGGATGTCCGAGCGGGCCGCGCGGCGCATGAGCGCCACCAGAGCCACGATGCGGTACGCGATGGCGACCGCGGCATCCAGAAGGCCTTTGGTTGTTTGGCGGCTGGACGCGGAGCACGGCCAGCCGCCGCTCGGAGGTGGATCCGCTGGCGCCGCGGGGCTGGCCGCTGGCGCGGCAACCACTGGTGGCGCGTCGCGAGGTTCGGGTGCGCCACACCGATACCGCCTTTTGGCACCCGGTTCGGGCCGAGGCGATTTCGCCTCTCGCGGGCAGCTGTTTCCCGTGATCCTGGAGAGCGCCTGCCACGGGCTGGCGGCCTGGCCCCGATCCCCCATCCCGCCTACGCTTCTCCCGATGGGAACGCTCTCCCCCACTGGCCTGGAATCGTCGCCCGCGCGCCCCGTCCCCCCGCTGGAGCTTGGCCCGGGGCTGGACGCCCCGCGGATCGCCACCGCTCTTTCCGAGCTGGGCCGCGATCCGGAGGCGCCCGCACTGGTGCTCTTTGGCTCCCGAGCCCGCGGAGAGGCCCGGCCCAGTTCCGATCTCGACCTGCTGCTGATTGTCGCTGGCGCCCTCACGCCGGAGCGGGAACGGGCCCTGCGCTTCCGCGCCAGGGCCCTGCTCCTGCCCGTTCTGCCCGTCGACCTCGACCTGCTGATCACCGATGCCGCCACCTCCGCCCACTGGGCCGGATCCCGCTGGCATGTGTTGGGCCACATCCACCGCGAGGGGAGGACCCTCGATGCCCCCTGAGGAGGATGCCCGGGCCATCCTTCGGTTGGCCCTGCGCCACGAGCACTCCCTCGCCGCCAGCCTGGATCCGGCCTTCGCGCAGGAAAACTGGGGCTTTCTCGCCCAGCAGTGCGTGGAGAATCTGCTCAAGGGCTTCATTGTGCTGGCCGATGGCCAACCGCCCCTGAGCCATGACCTGGGGCGCTTGCAACAACTGGCCGGTGTATCGCTGCCGGAGGATCTGTTGGAGCTGGGAGAGTTTGCCGTGAAAGCGCTTTACTCGCCAGAAGACACGCCACTGCCGGCTTCCCGGGAGCACCTGCTGGCCCAGATCCGCCAACTGCGGGAGGAGCTGGACTGTCAGCTGCAAGGGGGCTGAGGGAGGAAACCGGCTCTTCAGGATGGGGAAGACCATTAATCAAAGCGCAGGGCCGGGCGGAGGCCCTGGACCGTTGGCGCCAGCTGGGTGGCGCTTGGGAGCGACGGTCCCCATCTCACTTCAGGCCGCCCAGATCGCCTCGAGCTCAATCGTCAGACCCGGGAACAGAGGGTCAGCGGTGAGGAGCGAAGCCGGCGCGATCCGCGGCGGGGTCTCAGCACCTGCCCCCAAAGGCCCCCACACCTCCACCGCCCGCGCCTCCGGGATCAGCAGCCAGCCCAGCCTGGCGCCATTGCGCTGATAGGCCGCCATCTTCTGGCGCAGGGCCGTGAGGCCCCGGGGGCCTGCATCGCTCGGACTCGCCAACTCCACCACCAGATCCGGACAGAGGGGCGCGAAACCGCGGCGCTCCTCGGCGCTGAGGGACTGCCAACGCTCCAGGGCCACCAGGGAGGCGTCGGGGCTGAGTACAGAGTTGTCTGGCAGGCGGAAGCCGGTGGAGCTGTCGAACGCCTTCCACTTGCCGCTGAGGCGGGCCCAGACCTTGATCTGAAAAAAGAGCTCGCCACTGCGGGATCCCGTTTCGCTGCCGGTGGGGGTCATGGGAATCAGGGAGCCATCGGCGGCCAGCTCCAGCACCGCATCCGGATTGGCCGCGCACACCTCGGCGAACTCCTCGGGGGTGAGGCGCAAGCGGCCGCTGAGGGCGATGGGAAGGGTGAGGTGTGCGGGGAGGCCCTGCGAATCGCGCAGCTCCAGGGGGCTGGACGAGGCAAGCATGGCCGGAACTCGCGGCATAGACAGCAGCGTAGGAGGAACGCACTAGCCGAGGCGGCGCCAGACACCTGCGCTCCATCTCTGGGGCCAGCGGGAGCGACGCGACACGATCCCATTCCTCGATGGCGCCCCACAGCAAGTGAGGATCATGGCTGGCTTGCCGGCGTTCAGGCCGTTGCCTGGGGTTTCAGCTCGAACACGGGTGCGTTCTCCCGGCCCTCTTCGAGCAGGCGAACGGCTTCCGCCAGGCCTGGCAGAGGTTCGGGGCAGCGCTGCAGCAAGTGAGCGGTTTGCAAGACATCTCGCAACAGCCCCGCCGGTGGCTTCTCCTGTTCGAGGATCCGCTGGAGCTCGGCAAGCCCCTGCTCCGGTTGGCCCAACGCCACCGTGTAGAGCGTTCGATGGACACGCGAACGAAGATCGTGTTCTGGCAAGAGGATCAATCCCTCTTGCCAGGTGGTCTGTGCCCTGATCAGATCTCCGCGGAGGGCTTGAAGCACACCCAGGAGCAATTTGGCGCTGGCGAAGTATTGATTCACTTGAAGAGCGCTTCGGATGTCTTGTTCGGCCCGCTCCAGCTCCCCGCGCAGCAGGTGGAGCAGTGCCCGATTCCTCAACGCTGCCCAATTTTTGGGAAAAATCTCAAGGGCCCTCTCAAAGCAGGCAACGGCCTCTTGCCATCGCTCCAGGTCTCGGCAATGAGAACCAAGATCGTTTTGGGCGGCTGAGTTCTTTTGATCAAGCTCGATGGCTCTCAAATACGAGCGTTCTGCAGCTTCATCAAGGCCAAGATCATGATAGAGCCAACCAAGTTGATTGTACGCTGGTGAATGGCCTGGGGTCTTCTCGATTGATCGCCCGCAGGAAGCTATGGCCAGGTCGTAACTGCCCAAGTTCTGATAAGTCCAGGCTTTCTGTACAAAAGTATGAGACATAAAAGAAATATCCGACCCGAAGTGTTCCATGGCTTTTTGTAGGGCCGTGATCGATTCCTCAAATTGGCCAGCGTCTCGGAATGCCATCCCAAGGTAAATCATTGCCAAAGGATTCTTCGGTTCCAGCATGAGCCACTCCCGGCAAGTATCGATCGCCGCTGAATGGTGCTTGAGCGCTGAATAGGTCCAGGCTAAACTTAAGCGAGAAAAGAGCGTTTTAGGGAAGGTCTGATCAAGCCGGGACAAATCGATTGAGACCGTCTCAATCTCATTGATGAGATGATTCTGAGCAGATTTTGACCCTTCATTCCGAAAATCGAGGTTGCTAAAGCCCCGTGGCGATCTTGCAGCATGTATTTCTTCTTTATTTTCTGCTTCCTTTCTGTTGACAAGGCACACCAATCCGCCATCTTATGCCAGGTTCGGTATCCTTCTCCGCACCATCCAAAGATTCGCGAGCGTAAATAGCAGCTTTAGTTTGAGGTCGTTCTTGTCAATGCCTCGGTAGTAGACCTTCTTGAAACCAAACTGACATTTCACGATCCGGAAGGGATGCTCCACCTTGGCGCGGAAGTGGGCTTTCGCTGTCTCCACTAGATCAAGAAGCCTGCCCTCAGCCGTCTCAGGAAGAACCCGGCGCTGGCCTGGTTTCATGGCAACCCTGAACTCGGCGTCACAATCCCGGAACTCTTCCCGCTTCTCAATACCAATGTGGCCAGCATCGCCGTAGATCAGGCGTTCCTCTCCATGGAGACGGTCGGCAGCAGTGTTCAACTCATGCACGTTGGCCGCTGTGCTCACGACAGAGTGGACCAAGCCAGAAGCCGCATCAACACCGATGTGGCAGCGCATTCCAAAGAACCACTGATTTCCCTTGGCCACCGAGTGCATTTCCGGATCCCTCTCTTTGCGCTTGTTCTTGGTGGAGCTGGGGGCGGCAATGATCGTGGCGTCAAGGATTGTGCCTTCCCTCAGCATCACCCCTTTCTCGCTCAGCATCTGGTTCACACCCTCCAGGATCTTCTCGGCAATGCGGTGCTCTTCCAGCAAATGACGAAAGTTGAGAATCGTGGTTTCATCCGGGATTCGGTCCTCGATCATGTCGATACCGGCGAAACGTCGGAAGCAGGGCGTATCGATCAGCATTTCCTCCATCAAGGGATCTGAGAGGGTGAACCACTGCTGCAGCAGGTGAATCCGCAGCATCACCTCTAACGGAAAAGGAGGACGTCCTCCCTTGGCGCTTGGCTGGTGATAGATGGGCTGGATCAGGCCCAGAAACGCTTCCCACGGAAGAGTTGCCTCCATTTCCTCCAGGAATCGCTGGCGGCGTGTTCGCTTCTTGGCGTATGCCTGCTCATAGTCCGTAAAGCCCAGCTGGAGAGGAGCAGGCATACGACCAGTCTCAGTCTTGGATCTAGATGGATTTTAGCGGGTTTTTCAGAGGTTCCTTAGATTCGCGAACAGCACCACTGAGATGGACACCGGTACCACCCGTTTGAGCACAGGGCCGTAGCGCTTCCAGAAGCCCTCGGGGTTGTGGTCATCGATCCAGGCGGCATTGAAAACCGTTTGGTAGAGGCGATTGCGCACCAACAGCTGGAGGCCATCGCGGCTCACCACCCCGGAAAGCTTGAGGTGGGCGTGCACCAGGTTTTGCTCCTCATCGGCCACCGGCTGCTTGCCCTGCCAGATGCTGCGGTAGGTGCGCAGCAGCTCGGCGGTGTAGCCCTGGGGCGCCCGTTTGGTGAGCATGTCGCGCACGAACTGCAGGTTGTTGTCCTGCTCGCTGCGCTCGCCGAAAAAGTTGTGGCTCACCGCCTGATCCACCGCCGCTTCGCTCCACTCAGCGGGAGGGTCGGCCGCCAGCACGCTGCAGAGGCGCTGGCTGAGGTAAGGGTGGCCTCCCGTCCAGCCTAGGATCCAGCCCAGGGCTTGCTGGGCGTGCTCCGGCGGCAGGGGCAGACCCGCAGCCAGGGGCGCGGCCTCCGCCGGTGTGAAATCGCGAAGGTCCACCCGTTCGCCGATGTTGAACGGGGTGCGTTTGGGGTCGCGGATCAAATCGGCGGGGGTAGCCACGCCGATCAGCACGAACGACAATCGCCGCAAGGCCGGCTTCTGGGCGCGGGTGACATAGAAATAGCGGATCGCCGCAAAGAAATCGTCGGTGAAGCCCAGGCTCAAGGTGGTGTCAATCTCATCGACGAAGATCACAATCGGCTCATTCACCTCTGCCAACGCCACCTCCTCAAAGAAGCGGGTGAGCCGCAGGGTGAGGCCCGTTTCCACCTGCTGCTTCCACCAGACGCGGGCATTGGTGGTGAGCTCCAGCTGATCGGCCACCACCTCCAGCACATCGCCATACCACTGCTCGGCATCGGAACCGGTGCCGATCTGGGAGAGGTCCACCGTCACCGCCCGGAATCCCTCCGCCTGCAGCTCTTCAGCGGTGCGGATCATCAGGCTCGATTTGCCCAGCTGGCGGGGGGTGAGCACATAGGCAAAACGCGACTGCCGGCACAGCTCCAGCAGCTGTTGATCCGCCGGCCGGCTCAGGTAGATGCCCCCCTCCTGGGCCTGGACGGTGCCGCCGGTGGTGTAGAAGCACTCAGCCATCGAGATGCTCGCCGAAGTAAGCGGCGTAGAGCGGGCAACGGGGCCGCAGGGCCCCGTTCTCCTGGCGAACCAGGCCGGCGGCGATCAACAGGCGGCTGGTCTTTTCGTCGTCGCAGCGGTTGCTGCGGATCACCTGGCGCAGGCCGGCACGCAGGGCCATGTTGTCCACGATGCGGAACAGGTGATAGCGCAGGTGGTCTCCGAAGGGCCCGTAATCGCTGGCGGCCTGCACCAATACCCGCTCCACTGGCATCAGCCCGCCCGCCACCAGATACAGCGCTCGTCGCACCAGGTAGGGGTGGCCGTGCAGCAGCGCCATCAGCTGAGCCAGTGGGCCCGGGGCCAGCGGGGCGCCGTGGCGCTGGTTGAGGTCCGCCACCTGCTCGGCGTTGAAATCATCGAGCGGGATCACCTCGCCCACGTTGAAGGGCGACTGGTTGTGAGATTGGCGATCAGGTGATAAGGCTCGGTGGCGGTGACCAGCGCCAGATCCAGCTGCTTCCACGGCCGAAACAGGGGCACCGGTGAGGCGCGGTTGTTGTGCCACCCCCGCAGCATCGCAAAGAAATCGGAGCGGTACTCGGCCTCAAACAATCGGTCCACCTCATCCATCGCGAGCAGCAGCGGCCGGTTCAGCGGCTTGAGCACCTGGTTCTGCACGTAGCGCGTGGCCAGCTGGTTGTTGCCACCACTGGCTGCCCAGGCCTCGGCGGTGCCATCCGGCAGCCCCAGCTGCTCAGCCATCGCCTGGCAGAACTGGGAATAGAAACGGTCGGCCTCTCCCAGCACCTCCTGGTCGAACTGCTGCAGATCGAGGTACACCGCCTCCCGGCCCGCCGCCTGCGCCTGCTGGATCACCCGCATCAGCAGCGAGCTCTTGCCCATCTGCCTTGGCCCCTTGATCGTGATCGTCACCCCATGACGCTCCAGGGCCCGCCGCACCACCGCATCACCCTCGCGCTCAATGTAGAAGCGCGATTCAGCAGCCATCGTGCCCTCGACGGGCTCCAGCGGCGCCACCGGAGCCTGGGGGCTGGGGGGCTGGAACTCCCGCAGGGAAGGTTTCGTGGCGGGGGCAGGGATGGAGGGCGCGTTGGGGGAGTCGACCGCTGGGCCGATCTGCTCCGCTGGGCGGCCCAGCTCCTCGCCGGCCATCGCCCGCTCCAGCTCGTCAAGCAGCCTGGGCGTGTCGGCTGTGCTATCCCACAGGGCCCAGTTGATCGGGTTGAGGTAGGCGCTCAGGGGGTAGGGCAGCATCTCCCGGTAGGCCAGCCGCACCGGCAGGATCCGAGGCCTTCCCTGGCGTTTCTGCAGCCGCTGGGCCGTTTCCACCTCCCCCGCCACCATCTCGCTGTCCACCGAAGCGGCCGAGAGCAGCAGCAGCAGCACATCCGCCTGCCGCAGCTCCCGGTCGATCCGCTCGGCCCAGGGCGTGCCCACGACCATCGCCTGGTCGATGAACACCGCGTGTTTGGTGCTCAGCTGCTCAAACAGCTCCAGCGCCAGGGGCTCATCGGGGCTGACGCCGCGTTTGTAGCTGATGAACACCCGCATGGTGTCAGACGCTGGCGGTGCACTTCTGGGCAGGCACGCTGAGCTGAAGATACTGGCGGGAGGGTAGCTATTCCTTGGATCCCCAGCCCAGCCCACCCTTGACCCGTGGCCCACCGCCCATCCAAAAACCGACCCCGAGCTCCAGGCCCGCAAGTAGTGGCTGGGCTACCTGCAGCCCCGCGGCTGCAGCGCCTGTTCACAGGCTCACCGGTGGGCGGGGCGTGGGCACGAGCAGGGGGGGATCCACTCCCCGGGGCGGGAGCGGGATGGAAAGGAAGTCGTCCTCCGCTCACCAGCAGCGGTGGAGCCATCGGCCATTGCCGGCTGCTGGGTCCCTCGCCTGCGACCTGCGTGATGTGCCGCGCGGAGCCCGCACTCGAAAAGAGGGGCTGTATTCCTTGCATTCTTTGCATCCCGTTGCGCCGCAATGGATCTGAGGAAAAAACCGCCCTGCATTCCTTGGTATTCCTTGGGGCCAGCCCGTGCATTCCTCCCCTCAGCATCCCGCGAGCGTGCTGCGTGGGCCCGGTTTGTCGCCTGCAGGCCACAGAGCGGGACGACTTGAACCGCTACAGGGGCCCGGGCCGCCTGCTCAATGACCTGCAGGGCCTCGTGGTGGCCACCCGCAAGGGAAAAGAGGGGCGGTGCTCCTTCCTGCACTACAGCCTCAGCGATTGCGGCGCGGACTGGCTGGCGCGGGTGCTAGACCCATGACCAGGAGCCAGGCGAGGGACCCGATCGGCCAGGCCGCGGAGGGGTGTTTACTCCTCTGCCAGCAAAGAATCCACGCTGCGCGGCAAAGAATCCCAAAGAATCCACCCTCAAAAATCGCCCAAACCGACTGCGCTGCAAGAGGAGACAAAGAATCCCACCGATCCGGGGCTTATGGGGCGCAAGGCGCTTATCGACGCGCAGCACGCTGGTGGGATGGCCGCCATGCGGTGTCCGCATCCCCCATCGGTGCCGCCACGGATGGAGCCAGGAGAGCGTCCTTCCCCGCGGATGCCACCAACGTGAAGCGCCACGCGCGGTGGCCGCTGCGAGAGAGAGGGCTGTTTTCTTTGGTTTCTTTGGATCCCGTTGTGCCGCAATGGATCTGGGCGAAAAACGTGCTGGGATTCTTTGTGGATTCTTTGCTGAAGCACCTCGCAGGCGGTGCTGAGCGGGCCCTTTTGTCGCCTGCAGGCCACACCACAGCACCAGCAGGGCTCACCTCGGCCGCAAGCAGCCGGATCTCCTGAGCCTCGTGCCCCTCAGCACCGCTGCGCCCGCACCGGCCCTCCCCGGGGCCTGGCTGCAGCGGCACACTCCCCACCAATCAAGAGCTGAACCATGCAAGACACCACCTCCCCACACAGCCAACCCTCCAACCACCGTCCCAGCCCCCAGCGCCATCAGAGTTCCGGCCCCAGGGCGCCATCGCGCACACCTCCGCCCGGCAGGCGCCGCCCCCATCGTCGTGACCATCCCCATGCCGCCGCCAATGCCCTTGCGCTGAAGCATCAGGACATCGCCCGAGCGGTGGCGGCCAACCTGTCGCGCCGCACCGGCCACCCGAGGGAAGACCTGGAGCAGATCGCGATGGTGGGCATCATCCTGGCGGCCCGCCGCTACGTGCCGGAGCGTGGAGGCTTCCGGCCCTTTGCCCGCCGCTACGCCAACGGCGAGGTGCATCACTTCCTGCGGGATCGGGGCTTTCTGATCAAGGTGCCGCCCAGTTGGCGGGAGATGAACGCCAGGGGGAAGAAGCTCCAGGGAGCGGGCGTCACGAGCGCGGCGGTGGCCCAGCGGTTGGGGGTGGACGAACGCCGGTGGGAGGAGATCGTGCAGGCCTGCAGCGTGGGCGTGGTGCACCTGGGGCTGATCGAGCCGCTGTAGGGGGAGGGGGAGAGGCCGGCCACGGGCGAGACCGCAGCCGGCCGGCGGGGAGCTCTCACCACCGATACGTTGCCCAGGCGGCTGGTCTGGAGAGAAGAAAGGCGCCAGGAGGGCTGAACAAAATCCGCCTAACAAGGAAGATCTGGATCGGCGATAGCCTCAGTCGATGACCAATCCCCAGCTCACCAAGAACCTCCTGGAGGTGATCCGGAGCCTGCCGGATGAAGATCGCCGCTGGCTGCTGGAGCAACTCGGCCAAGACAGCGCTGAGCTCAGCAACCAGGACTTGGCCGACCTCGCCCAGGCGGGCCAAGCGTTCGACGACCTTGCTCAGGAACCTGAGCTTTACAGCTTCTCGGACGGCGAACCGGTCGTGGCCGCTTGATGCTGGCTCGCTTTGACATCGTTCTGGTGGCCTTTCCGTTCACGGATGGGCCCAACGTCAAGCCACGTCCGGCGCTGGTGCTCGGCCTGAGCGAGCGCTATCAGGATGTTTTGCTTGCCTTTATCAGCTCCAAGGTTTCAGGGGCCGCCAACAGCGATGAACTCGATCTTCCCGACGACCAACCGCAGTTCCAGCAGAGCGGCCTGAAGGTGTCCTCCCGTTGCCGCCTGAGCCGCATGACCACCATGGCGGCACCCCTTGTGCGGCGCCGGATTGGCAGGTTGCCCGAGGATCTGCGGCCAGCCTGTGTGCGGATCCTGCGGGAGATTGTGGGTGCGAAGTCCTGAGCGGGTTTCCTTCGGGTCCTTTGCCCGCCGCTACGCCAAAGCGAGGTGCATGACCTCCTCCGGGATCGGGGGTTTCTGATCAAGGTGCTCCCCAGTTGGCGGGAGCTGCACGCCAGGGGGCGAAAGCTGGAGAGTGGGGGGGGGTCCCGTGAGGCGGATGCTGAGCGGCTGGGGGTCGGACTGGGGCGCTGGGAGGAGATTGAGCGGGCCTGCAGTGTGTGGGGGTGGTGCCGTTGGAGGGAGCTGGAGATGGGGTAGGGGCCGTCCAGGGGCACGACCAATTGAGAGAGAACCACGCCTTGCCGCAGGTGCGCAAAAACCAAGATGCGGTGGCGAGGGCGCTTGGCATTGCCATAGTGACTGCAGCCACCGAGAGCACCAGCGACCGGATGCAACGCGTTCGTTTTTGGGTACTGCTGGGAAGTGCGTGGCTGGTGGCGGGTCCATCAGCGCTGGCCGCGGATCTTCCTGCGGGGATTGAGCAAGTGGTGAGCGCTTTGGAGCAGGCCTGGAAGGCAGATCCCCGCACCAGGGCTCTCGCCTTCCCATCGATCACCGCCGCGGCGGCCGGCCAGCTCCAGCGGGACTGCCCCCGGGCCTGGCTGGCGGCACCGCAAGCCCTCGCCCTCTACTGCCCGGAGGAAGAGCGGATCCTGCTCGATCGCCCGCGGCTGGAGGCCCTGGCAAGGCAGGTCGGCCGTTGGGATGCGGGCGTTTGGCTGGCGACAGCCCTTGGCCAGGCCCTCACCGCTGCCTCTCCCCCATCCGGCGGCCCGGTGGGAAGCATGGCGGCCAACCTGCAGGCGTTCTGTTTCGGCGGCACCTTGCTGGGGCAGGCTCCAGGTCTGCAGCCGCCGGCCGATGGGAGTGCGCTTTCTGCTGCCTTCACCGCGTTCCCGGCCCGGCTCAATGGGCAGCAGGGCACAGCGGCCCAGCGCTCCTATGCCCTCTTGACGGGCCTGGGCGGTACGGCCAGCGAGTGCGACGACGCGGCCGTCGCCAACCTGGCTGCCGGGGTGGTGCCGGATCCCGAGCGGTTGCAGGCCCTGGCGGATCCCGATCGCTCCACCGGTGGTGGGGCGATCCAGAAGGTGCTCAAAGCGCTGTGCCTGCCCAAGCCACCACTGGGCTGTCCCCGTCCCCGTCATCTACCGCCAGCCCGTGTGCGATCCACCCCCTGAGCCGCCGCGCCGATCCCTCCTCCGACAGTGCCGCCTGCCGCCCTGGCTGGCGACGGGCGATGTGCACGAATGGACCAAAACCGTGGCGGTGGTGCTGGCCGCGCTCTGGGGTGGGTACACGTTCCTCTGGAAGGAAATCCTGGTGCCGAGCTGGGCGCCAGCGTCGCTGGTGATCGAGGTCAAACCGCGTCAGGCGGGGTTTGAGACCAAGCCAGGAGCCGGAGGCACGGACCCCTCGCGGTTGCGCTTGCGGGTGATTGCCACCAACCCCAGCACGCGGACTCTTTACCTGCTGCCCAGCGTCTGGTGGGCTACAGGGATGCAGCGGACGCCGGCAGGGGCGGGCCAGTCGTTTGAATCGGAGGCGAATGCGGTCTTGCGCGAGGTCCCCGCGGTCCAGGCCGAACGGGGGCAGGAGTTGCTCAGTACCGGCGTGGTGGCGACGGGGCGCCTGTTCAGTGATGATCAGATCCTGCCCGGTGAAACCGTGAGCCGGGATCTTTCCATCCCCCTGCCGAGAAGCGACACGCTGCTGGCGCTGCAATGGCTGGTGCCGGCCCTCACCCGCAAGCCGCCGGGCGCCTCGGGTACAGCAGGGCTTTTTGCTGGCAGGAGCCTGGGGTGGGCTTACAGGGAAAAGAGCGCAGAGTTTTATCCGGTGCTGTGTAAAGGATCAGATCAAAACATCCAATGCTACGAGGAGGCTGATGGCGTCTTAGAGAAAGAGATTCTGCGATTTGACCCACGCGCTGTCATTTTTTCAAAAACCTTGTTCATCAATGATTAACCCTTCTCTATTCACCATGGGCTCGCGTCATCCGCTCAGAAGATTGGGCCCTGCTCTGCTGGTCGTTTCGGGGCTGCTGGTGTGGCCTGTGCCGGTGGTGAAGGCTGGGGGTGAGCCAGGTGAGCTGAGGCTGGTGGCGCAGGCGAGGGATGGCGCTGCGGAGGTGATGGCGTGGCGGGAGCAGGCGAAGGCGCTTGTTCAGCAAGGAAAATTTCAAGAGGCGATACCCCTGCAGGAGAAGGAGCTGGCCTGGGCCGAGAAAAACTATGGCCCTGGTCATCCTGATACCGCTACCAGCATCAATAACCTTGCATTCCTGTACTACAATAAGGGCTTCTATGCCAAGGCCGAGCCCCTCTTCTTTCGTGCTCTAGCGATCAATGAGAAAACATTTGGCTCCGATCATCCCGACACCGCCACCATTCTGAATAACCTCGCTGCACTATATTATGCCCAAGGATCTAACATCAAAGCCGAGTCCTTTTACCTTCGCGCACTGACAATCAGGGAGAAGCGGCTAGGGCCAGAGCACCCCGATACTCTTATCAGCCTTAACAACCTCGCGGAGTTATACAACAGCCAGGGCTCCTATTCCAAAGCCGAGCCACTTTACCTTCGATGTCTGACGGTCAGCGAAAAGGCACTGGGGCCTGATCATTTAGATACAGCTTTAATCCTTAATAACCTTGGAGGCTTATACGAAAGTAAGGGCAACTTCTCCAAAGCTGAGCCACTTTACATTCGAGCTCTAGCGATCAGAGAGAAGGTCCAGGGGCCCGATCACCCCGACACCGCCACCAGCCTTGACAACCTTGCTGGGGTGTACAGTAGCCAAGGCGCCTACGTCAAGGCTCAACCCCTTTATGTTCGAGCCCTAGCTGCCAGAGAGAAGGCGCTAGGGCCCGATCACCCCGATACTGCCATCAGCCTTGCCAATCTGGGTGTGCTATATTACATCCAGGGCTTGTACGTAAAAGCCGAGTCACTTTACCTTCGATCTCTGACGATCAGGGAGAAGGTACTGGGTTCCGACCACCCGGATACCGCCACCAGCCTCAACAACCTTGCTGCGCTGTACGAAAGACAGGGAGCCTACGCCAAGGCCGAGCCCCTTTATCTTCGCGCCCTGGCGATCAGGGAGAAGGCGCTGGGGATTGATCACCCTGATACCGCCGCTAGCCTCAATAACCTCGCGGAACTGTACAAGAGCCAGGGTGAATACGGCAAGGCCGAGCCCCTACATCTTCGCGCTCTGGCGATCAGTGAAAAGGCGCTGGGGCCCGATCATCCTGATACCGCCCAAAGCTTCAACAACCTCGCAGGGCTGTATGTGAGCCAGAGCGCCTACGCCAAGGCCGAGCCCCTTTTTCTTCGCGCCCTGGCGATCACGGAGAAGGCGCTAGGGCCTGGCCACCCCGATACCGCCAGTAGTCTCAATAATCTTGCGGCGCTGTACAATAGCCAGGGCGCCTATGCCAAGGCCGAGCCCCTTTTTCTTCGCGCCCTGATGATCTGGGAGAAAGCGCTGGGACCTGATCACTCCGACACCGCCACCAGCCTCAACAACCTCGCGGGGCTGTACGAAAACCAGGGCGTCTATGCCAAAGCCCAGCCCCTGCGGCGACGTGGCATCGGGATCCAGAGCCTCTTCCTTCAGGGGCAGCTGCCGTTGCTGCCCCAGGCCGCACGCCTGGCACAGATCAATGCTCTTGATTCCAGCTGGGAAGCAGCCTTCTCCGGCGCGGAGCGATCCGGCAGCGCCGCGGAGCTAGCCCTCTTCTCGCGGCTCAACCGCTACGGGCTGCTGCTGGAGATCGAACAACGCCAGGCCCAGCTGGCGCGGGCCCCCGGAGCCCCTCAGGACCTCGCCCAGCAGCTCGCCGCTCTCACCACCAGGCTCGCGGATGTCACCATCCCCGCGCCTCAGAGGCAGGAACTCAGCAAGCGCCGAGAAGAGCTGGAGAGAGATTTCTATCGCCTGCTTCCCTCCTTGAAACCGCAACTGGTGGAACCAGCCCAGGTGGCCAGGGTGCTGCCTGCAGGCGCTGTGCTGGTGGAATTCCAGCGCTACCAGCCGTTCGATGGGCGCCAGAAGGAAGGCCAGAAGTGGGGAGCGCCCCGCTACATCGCCCTGGTGCTCAACCCAGCGGGCACCACCCGAGCCGTGGATCTGGGCCCCGCCGCCGCCCTCGATCCCCTCATCGCCCAAGCCCTGAAGGAATCTGCGGCCAGCAGCAGCGATCCCACAGACCTCTGGCGGCAGGTGAATGGGAAGGTGTTTCCCCCCGCCCTGCGGCAGCTGCTGGCCGGTGCCAGGCAGTTGATCCTGGCCCCCGATGGTGAGCTGAGCCGGATTCCCTATGCCGCCCTGCCTGCCCCGCAGGATCCGCAACGCCGCCTCACGGATACCGTGGCCCTGCGGCTGGTGAGCAGTGGCCGCAGCCTGTTGCCCCAAAGCCCCGCCAATGCCGGCGCCGGCAGCCGGCCGCTGGTGCTGGCCGATCCGGATTTCGGTCCGGCGCCCGCCAGCGGTTTCGGCTGGAGTCGCCTCCCTGCCACCGCCAGAGAAGGGCAAGCGATCAGCCAGCTCTTGCGGGCCGCTCTCTATGAGCAGGCCAGGGCCACCACGGCCGTTCTCACCAATGCCAGGAACCCCGCCCTGGTGCATGTCGCCAGCCATGGCTACTTCGCCAGCGCCTCCGACACCCCACCGCCAACCGCCCCGCCACCGCCAGCGACGGGTCTGCGCAGCGCCTTTGCGGGCCTGCCCGCCCGCCGGGAAGACGCCATGCTCAACAGCGGCATCGTGCTGGCTGGCGCCAACCGCAGCCTGCGGCCGGATCTCGCCCCAGCGGCTCTCTCCGCCAGCCAGGACAGCGCCGACGATGGCTATCTCACCGCCAAAGAAGCGGCCCAGCTGCAACTCCGCGGCACCGAGCTGGTGGTGCTCTCCGCCTGTGACACCGCCTCCGGCCAGCAACAGAGCGGGGAGGGTCTGTTTGGCCTGCAGCGGGCCCTCAGCGTGGCCGGCGCCCGCAGCACCCTGCTCTCGCTCTGGAAGGTGGATGACAAAGCCACCGCCTTCTTTATGGAGCGCTATTACACCCTGCTCAAGCAGGGCAAAGGCCGCTTGGAAGCTCTGCTGGCTGTTCAGGAGGAATTCCGCACCAAACCTCTGGTTCCCGCCTGGGCGGACTACCGCTATTGGGCTGCCTTTCAGCTGGTGGGGGAAACGGGGCCCATCGGTGGGCTTTGAGTAGGGAACTGGCGGCTGGCCCGCGGCACCGATCCGTTGCCGCCTCGGCCGCACCCCCCTCAGGCCACCCCATCCACCACAACCGCCCAGCCCTTGCCGGGGGTATGGCGGGAGGCGCCACCGCCGATGGGCTCCACCATCCAGCACCGCCCGTAGCCGCAGGCCCGAGTAGCGGTAGTTCTGGCGATAGAAACGGAGGCCCCCTTGCGGTTGGCGTTGAGGGTGTGGCCGGCCCGAGCAGCCAGTGCCCCGAGCCGGTGGAGCGGCCCACCGGGCCGGGGTGGATGGTGCCGCAGGGCACCGGAATCCTGCGGGCCAGCTGCGCCTCGATCAGCCGGAAATCCGCGTCCTGCACCAGCCGGGCGTTATGTCGTGGTGGGCGGGGGCCTGCAGCTGGGCGTCGTCGCCGTTGGCGTCCTCGGTGTGCGGCAGGGCGGAGTGGGCGGATAACGCAACAGCCTTACCGCTCCTGAAACACCCCCACATAAACAGTGCCCCGTTCGGCCAGGGGGAGCACGCGATCGCGGAGGTCGATGTTGTGGAGCCGCAGGCAGCCGAGGGTGGGGTGCAGGGCTTGGCGCGGCTGCCAGGCGCCGGGCCAGCCGCAGGCTGAACCGCCGCCGTGGAGCATGATCCCGGCGCGGCCGTTGGCGGCCTCCTGACCCTCCAGCTCCTCCATGTCGAAGGAATACCAGCCGTAGGCCATGGCGGTGTCGGAGCAGGGGGGATTGGGGTTGGCCTCGTGGTCGCGGTAGATGGCGCCGAGCTTGTAGAGACCCGGTGGGGTGTCGCTGTTGCGCTGGCGCCACTGGTTGTCGCGGCCCTGACCGCGGGCCAGGCAGGGAACCCGCCAGAGGAGCCGGCCGCTGTGGTCATAGGCCTCCATGTCCTGATCGCGGTCGTTCACCAGCAGGTAGGAATCGCCTGGCACCACCGGCGCCGCGATCGCCGGACCGGCCAGGCCCTCCTCCTCCGCCCCCCGCGGATCCAACCCGCCCGATGGAGGCAACACCAGGGGCGCCTGGCTGTAGGCGAGGGCCCAGGGCGCCTCTTCCACCAGCACCTGCTCCGGGGGGAGTCCGTCTCGGATGGCCTGGTGGAGCAGGCGGATGCCCTGCCGCTGATGCGGTTTGGCACGGTAGAAGCGGAAGCGGTCTTCCAACCGCTCGGGGGTCATGGGGGTGGGCATGGGGGCTCCAGAGGCTGGGAGCCATTGCCATGGGGCTGGTGCGGGGGGAGGGAGCCGCTGGGGGCGTATCTGGGGGACGCCCTTTTGCGAGGGGCAGCCGTCGTTCTCGTGTGGGGAGGCGGTCGTTTGGATGGACTCAATCGGTGCAATGTGTGGATGGCGCAGGGTCACGGTCGCTGGCCATGGATCAACCAGCGCCTCGGTCTAAGGAGGATGGCCTGCCCCCACCGTTCGGCGCCCATCCCCTTGGCCGGAGGTCAACCGCATTGACGGTAGACACCCATCCCAAGACTCTCTTGATGCCTATTGGGAACAAGGACTTTCTTTGGTATTTCACGGGCCCAATCAGGAGCCTCTGGTGGTGGTAGGGCTGTTGCCGTGTTGAGAGCATTGGCTCTCTTGATGGCTGAGATGTACCCCAACAAACTTGCAAAAAATTCAGGCGCCTACGGCGCCACCACCAACGGCCCACAGCCCAACAGCCCACAGGCAACAGCCAGGGCCAAACCAACAGCCCAAGGGCCAAGGGCTCAAGGGATCAAGGACCAAGAAGGGGACCTGGGGGGAGGAGACAGCAGGGGCGCAAACCAACGCCGGCGTTGAAGTGGGCCGGGAGAAGGCTGCCCCGGTAGGCGGCGCGGCAGCCGTGAGGAGCGACGAAGCAGGAGCCACCGCGCAGCAGCCTCATCCCCCTTTCCAAAGGCACCTCCGCCAAGCCCGGATCGGGTCCCTCAAGGGCTCGGCCATCCAGCAGGGGGGGAGGAGTTCCGCCGCCGCCAAGCCAGCCTGGCCGCTGGGCCTCACTGGCGCCGATGGGGCTGGGGTGCCACTGATCGGCGTACCATTCCGCCAGCTGGCCGTGCAGCTCCGCCAACCCCCAGCGGTTCACCAGGCCAAAGAAACCCAGGGATACGGGTCGTTTGAGGTTGTCGCCCCGCCGGCCTTTGGCGTAGGTGCGGCTGGCGTCGTATCGGGCCCAGCTCGGATCAAGCGTGGCTCCAAAGTGGAAGGGGCTGGGGTCTCCGGCTCGGCAGGCCGCTTCCCACTGGCTCTCGCTTGGCAGGGAGAAGCACACCCGCTCGGGGCCCAGCTCCGGGTGCTGTTCCGCCCACTGGGGCCAGCTCGCGGCCAGCCAGCCGTTGAGCCCCTCCAGCCACTGCTGGCACTGAGTCCAGCTGACGCTGTCCACCGGCAAGCCGCCGGGCTGGCCGCAGCGCTCCCAGGCGTCGTCGGGCCGGAAGGTGCCAGGAGACGCGTTCAACTCGCCCCGCTGGTCAACGGCGAGCGACTCCACCACCGCCCGCCATTGCCCCTGGCTGATCGGATGGCGCAGCAGCGCAAAACGCACCAGCCGCACCTTGCGCAACACCTCCACATCCACGCCCTCGCACTTCTGGCGACCTAGGATGTAAACATCGCGGCCGGCTTCTTCCGCCGGCGAACCGATGGTGCGCTCCCCCGCTGGCACCAGCACAAGCTCCAGCGGTTCGCCAGTCGGCAGCGGCAGCTGCCACACCGGCACCTCCACCACCTCGGTGCGGATGCGCAGGCCGCCGCCTTCCTCCTCAGCCCGCAGCGTGAGCATCGGCACCTTGCGGCCCGGGCCGCTGCCGAGCAAGGGAAGATCGGCCGAGGCCGCCAGTTGCAAGCCCCGCGCGGCGCCCTGCAGCAGCGGCAGGAGGGCATCGTGCTCCGCCCAGCCGGGGGATGCCCCCATCGCCCACAGCTCCTGTTGGGTCGCCTGATCCTCCATCTGGGGTATCGCCTGAAGCAGCTGCGCTTCGCTGATCGTTTCCAGCTGGCCGGCGGCACGGGCCTGGGCCACCTGGGCCGCCACCTTCCGTTTTGCCGGCTCCCGGGCCATCGCCAATAGGGCGGGATCGCTCACCGGCTCGATCCGCACCTCCAGCACATCGCTGCGCAGCCAGCCCTCCAGCTCCGCCGCGATCCGATCGCGCTGGTTCTGATCGCCGCTGCGCTTAGCCAGCAACCCCAGGCTCTCCGCCGCCCGCCGTCGCACTGCCACTGGGGCCGTTGTGTCGGCCAGGGCGTCGCTCAGGGGGGCTTCCGCCCCCACCAGGGCCAGCACCAGGGCCGCGTCCAGGCGGTCAGCTTCCGGCACGGTGCCCTCCGCCAGCAGGGCCGCCAGTGGGCCCGCCGCCTCTTTCTGAACCGCCCGCCCTTCGCTGCCGCCCGCCGCCGCCAGATCCGCCAGGTCGTTCATGGTTTTGCGGCGGTCTTTCGCCGGCGCCTCGGGGGTGAGGGCCCCCAGCAGGCGCCGCACCCGCAGGCACTGAAGCAGCTCCACCTTCCCCTCCTCGATCCACGCCACCAGAGGCTCCCAGGTGCGCAGCAACGCCTCGTGGGCGATCTCCACCACCCCGGCGTCCGACACCAGCAGCCGCCGGTTCACCATGCGCTCCACGATCGGCCGGCTGCGCTCCGGCAGCTCCCGCAGCGGAGCGGGGCGTTTGGCCGCCTGGCCCTCCTCGTTCAGCGTCACCAGGTGGTCCAGAAAGGCCTCCCTCAGCGCCGCGGCATCGGCCTCATGGCTCGTTTCTGGGTTCCAGCAGAGCTTGGCCTGGCTGCTCACCGCCCCCGCCACGCCGCCCAGGGCCTCGTAGTCCGCCACCGTCAGGTCCCAGCGTTCGCCCCTTGGGCTCACCATCGGGCCGCCGCGCTCCTTCCACTTCTGCCACAGCTTCTCCAGCGTGAACGCGAGCAGCGGCAAGGCATCGCCGCCGCCGCTGTCGTGCACCAGCCGCTCCTTCAGGCCCGGTTGCAGCTCCAGATTCGAGCGTTTGGCGGGCCCGCTGATCAACTCGCCGAAGTCCTCCAGCCGGATCGGTGTCAGCGGTTCGGTGGTGGCGAGGCGCAACAGCTCAGGCCAGCGGCTCTGGAGCGGCGCCAAGAAATCCGTTCGCATCGTCGCCAGCACCACCACCTCCGCCAACGCCGTGCTGAGCAGACCCTCCAGAAACGCCAGAAACCGTTCGCCTTCCTGGTTGCCGTCAGCCAGCAGCTCCTCGAACTGATCGATCACCAGCACCACCGGCCCCCGGGTCGCACTGCTCAGACTGTGCAGCTGGCGGCTCAGTCCGTCGGCTTCCCCGTCACCGCCCTCAGGCTCCGGCGCCACCAGCTCCGCTGCCGCCAGGGGCTCCCGCAGCACCCCCCGCAGCGCTCCGAACGGATCCAGCCCCGGCTTGAACGGCTCCAGCACCAGCGAACGCCGCGGCCGCTCCGCCCGCAGCCAGGGCACCACCCCCGCCCGAACCAGCGACGACTTGCCATACCCCGACGCCCCCAGCAGCAACAGGAACCCGGGAGCACTCAGCGCCAGGCTCGTCAGCTGCTGAATCACCCTCAAAATGTCCGCATCCCGGCCAAAGAACACCGGCGCCTGATGGGCCTCAAACGCCGGCAGACCGGGATAGGGCGGTTGGCTGGGATCCCAACCCTGCAGCTCCCGCCACTTCAGGCTCTCGCTGAGCTTGGTCCGCAGACGGTGCCTCACCTCCTCCAGTTGCTCGGGGCTGGGGTGAAGGGCATTAGGCACCCGGATCGCCTGCCTGGTTTGCAGCATCGAGGGCAACGGTTGGTTCTGGGCCTCCTCGTCGGGCTTCAGCAGGTGGATCGGGATCACGGTTTTGCCCTCCTTCACCGCGATCGCCACCTCCCCCACGCACCAGGGCGAACTTTCGTACTGCTGGCTGCACAGGCACACCATGGCCTGGGCCAGGGCCAGATGCCGATAGAGGGCTGGTCTCCACTCCTCGCCGGCCTTGATGCCGTGGCTGTGGTCCTTATCCCGGAAATAGCCGTACTGCCACTCCTCAAACCAGCCCGCCAGCCGATCTGCCCAGGCATCGCCCACGGCGTCACGGCCGGTGTAGCTGATGAAGATCGCGCTCACAGGGCCGGGTCACCATTGCCTGGGTGAGGCTACCCCTGCTCCAGTGGCTGGCTTGGTCTTAGCCGTCCAAGAGTGCCTCGCTCCATCAGGACTGGATTGGCCCCCCGCCAGCTCAATCGCGGATTGGAACTACCCATTGGCAGGCAAGAAAAGGGTGCCAAGGGAGACCAATTGACCAAACCCTCACAAGCCGCTTCCCCACTGGCAATGGCCCCTAACCCCTTGGCCCGCCCCAGCCATGAGCGACCCCAAGAGCCGGCTTTACACCCGGGTGGAGGTGTTCACCCGAGCGACGACCGATGCGTTGAACCGGGCCATCAGCGAGGTGCTCGATGCCCGCAGTCCCTGGCAGCTGCTGTATCGGCTGAGCCGGATTGTGTTTCTGGGGCTGGTGCTTTATCTGGGCTGGATTCTGGTGGTGGTGCAGCCGGATCTGGCGCGGCGATTGATGCTGCCCCAGACGCCCAACTTCCAGCAGCGCTTTGCGGTGCATCAGGAGCAGGTGCAGGGGGTGTTGCGGGCAGCGGTGGCGGCCCAGAGCTTTGGACTCCACAGCCTGCTGGTGGCGGAGTGGGATGGCGGGAGCAGCATCAAGGTGCTGGCCGTGCAGGGCCGCACGTTGCAGCTGCCGCTCCAGCCCGGGGAGGACGCGCTGGTGGGGGTGGCGATGGCCAAGGTGATGGGCCATGTCGCCCTGGGGCTGTGTGAGAGCGAACAGCCGGCGGCCCTGTCCATCGATGAGGCGCAGCTGCCGCCGGGGAGCACGTTGCTGGTGTGTCCGATCGGCTGTGCGGTTTCGAGCGCGGGGCAGGGAGTTTTGGTGGGGATCTTTGCTCCGGCGACTGCTGTGGCTCCCGCGGCTGCGGCTGAGGCTCCCCCGGCGTCAGCTCCCTTTCAGACCCTTCCGCCGTCTTTGCCGCCGGCGCGGGGGGCCAGTGCGGCCTTGGTGGAGGGGCCGCCGCCGCGGGTGGTTGCCCTCCACCAGGCGGGGGTGGGGCAGGAGGAGCGGCGGCTGCGGCGGAAACGGGAGCAGCTCATGGTGCTGGCCCGACGGCTGGCTGGGGTGTTGCAGTGATCACCAGGCCGGCAGCCAGGGGCGGCGGGTGGCTCAGTTTTCGGTGTCGCCTGGCGCCAGCGTCTTGAGGCGTGGTTCAGCCCCTGCCGGGGTCTCCCTGATCAGTTCTGCCCCTGCCCCAGCGGCTCCCGCCGCGGTCCACCAGCCCCATCGCCTGGCCACCGCCCGGGCTGTTGCCGCTGGGGGGTGGGGGTTGGCGGTTGGGGTCCATGAAGTAGGTGGCGGCGGACTGGCCCGCCAGGGCAATGGCCGGCAACGCCATCGCCCACCGGCTCTCGCACAGCGCCACCTCCTTGGCGCGCACTTCACAGGCGCCCACATAGGCCATCAGGCAAAAAATCTCGGCCCCCACCAGGGTGAGGATTGGCCAGGTGTTGCTGCTGTTGGGTTGGCGGGTCATGGCGGTGGGGGAGCTGGCCGCTGGAGGGGCCTGGGGCTCCATGGGCTCTTGCCAGCGGGTGGATCCGTTTCTCCCTTGGCGCCGACCCTGGCGACGTTGTCCAATGCTCAGCCAGGTGACAAAGGACGCAAGAAGTCCTGGGGTCTTTCTTGCTGTCGGCTTACACCAAACAGTGGCGGCAGGGGCAACACGGGGCCGCCGCAGGTCTGGGCCAAAGCTGATCGGGCAGGGCTCAGGGCTGGGCATGGCCAACCGCGTGGGAGCGGCGCGGCATTTGGGGGAGCATCACGGGTTCAGAAGTGGAAATCACCCGGAAGATTCCGCTGGGCCGCTGACGCCACTGGCCCATGGATCGCTCCTTGGCCCTGTGGAGAATCGGCGCCAGATCAGACATCCCAAGCGGGCCAGCCACACCTGCGACCCCGAAGGCGAGCAGTTGTGCATCACCTCCCGCGCAGCTGTGGATTGTTGCTGGCCCTGGCCTCTCCGTAGCACCGGGTGATTGAGCTTCCTTCCCCGCCATGGCTCCCCTTGATGGCCCCCTCCAGCCCCTGCGCGTTGGCGTCGATCCCCTCCATGCCCATCTCCTGCCGCCAGCCACCAGCCGCCTGGTGGTGGAGCCGCAGCTGGCCTTCTGGCGCGCCGCCGACGCCGTGCGGCAGCTCAAGGCCCGCCGCCTGGATGCGGTGTTGCTTCCCCTGGCTGGGATGGTGGGCCCCAGCGAGCCGCCGGAGCCGCCAGCCCTCTCGGCCGCGGCCGCCTTGAATCCCTCCCTGGGTGACTCCGAGGTGGTGGCTGTTGCCCTGGCCACCGCGGCATTGCCTTTCCTGGTGGCGGCCCATCACCTGGTGGTTTCTGGTGCGCCTGCTGGGGCCCTCTCCAGCGCCAACACGCGCCCGGAAGCCCCGACCTGCCCGGAGGTGCTGCTGCCGCCGACCTGCCACCAGCCGCTGCTCCACGCCGACCTCCGCCGCCAGGGCCTGCTCCCCCTGCGCACCTGCGAGAGACTCGATGCCGCCAGCTGGGTGCAGCTGCTCCAACGCGAACGCTTGCTCCTGCCCGCTCCTTCCTCCCTGCTGGGACATTCCCCCTGGCGAGAGGCCGGCCTGATCGCTCTGCCGCCGGCGGATCCCCTTTGGGAGGCCTTGTGGCTGGTGGTGGGGCAGGAGCAACTGGGTGACGGCTGGGTGGAGGAGTTGGGGGCGGACGTCCGGGAGGCGGCGTGAAGGAAAAACCGGAGGGCTGACGAATACGGCCCCCTGATCAGCTCAAGGAAGGGACCCTGGGATGATCGGCCCTGGCTGCCCCCACCACCTGGCGCCCTCACCCCAAAAAGAATCCAGCGATCAGCGGCAGCAAGCGCTTCACCGCCCCCACCAGCTTTGACGACTCCTCCACCGCCTTGTTGGTTTCGCTGAGGCCAGCGCTGAGCCCTTTGAGGGCGTTCATGGCCCGGCGGGCGGGGCCGCCATTGGCAAGGGGATCCTTGGCGGCGGTGGCCAGCTCCTGGATCTCCCCGAGGGCTTCCGCCCGGGTGGTCTCGCTCAGGTGGCTGTCGGCCTCGATGCTGGCCTTGAGCTCCTGGAGCAGCTCGCGCAGGCTGGGCTGGCCCTCAGCCGCCCGTTGATCGGGGAGCGCTTCGATCATGAGGCGGGCCTGATCGCTCAGGTCGCCCAGATTCACCAGGCCGCCGCCGGTGTGGAAGGTGCCGGTGTTGAACAGATTGCCGTCGCCGGATTGGATGGTGGTGGTGCTCACAACGGGGGATGGGCTGAGGGCATTGTTGCCGCCCATCACCGGGCTGATCACCGGGGCGATGGTGACGCTGGTGGGTGAAGGCGCAGGGGTCTTCGGTGGTACGAGGCGGCCAGTGAGTTCGACAAGTTGGGCGGCGTGGTTGCGGTGGTCTTCAGCCCGTTGGCGCTCCGCCTCGCCGACCCGCCGCTCCCCTTCCAGCAACGCCTGGAGGCGGGCATTTTCCAGTGGCAAAGGAAGGTATTCGGCGAAGAAGGTCTGCTCCACCGCTCCCTTGTCCACGCTGGCTGAGGGCTGAAGCGTGGCGAGCACATCCTCGCCAATCCGCTTGAGGCCGGTGAGGGATTCCGGTGTGATTTGGGGATGCTGGCGCATCACCTCTCCTAATCAGCAACAAAGCTCCGCAAGCCCCCAGAGGCCCCGCCATCCAGCCGCTAAACTAGTACAAGCGCACTGTTGGAGGACCATCGCGTGCCCCAGAACAAAGTCCAGTACCAGGAGGGGCTT
>Ga0315902_10001682_pt1 | contig 35302 bp, 29 predicted proteins | sample LakEriMetagenome_9_FD_203523 | JGI IMG/M metagenome (GOLD analysis project Ga0315902, IMG submission 203523) | Freshwater fungal communities from buoy surface, Lake Erie, Ohio, United States - Buoy 12 MA117 | ecosystem: Environmental > Aquatic > Freshwater > Lake > Lake biofilm | place: USA... | reverse complement strand
TAACAGCACCTATGCCCCACCGCGAAAAATTCAGATTGAATATCGTTTATTGAATTACAATCCATTTATTTTCCGAAGTCAATTTGTATCTTCAACCTGCGGCGAGGGCATAGCCGCAAACCGTTAGTGGCAAGTGTAACAAGACACCGTTCCAAATGACAGAAACATACATACAAGACAAAACTTTTGACCGAAACGACACGCTGACAAAAGGCGAATATGAAAACTGCATTTTCAACAGTTGCAACTTTTCGGACAGCGACCTTTCCGAATTTAAGTTTATTGACTGCACATTTAACGGTTGCAATTTCAGTTTGGCAAAACTCAACAAGACAGCGTTTCGGGACGTAAAATTCAAAGACTGCAAAATGTTGGGACTTCGCTTTGACACTTGCAACGAGTTTGGACTTTCTTTTTCATTTGACGGTTGCCAACTCAACCATTCTTCGTTTTACAAGACAAAAATCAAAAAGACAACTTTCAAAAATTCGCAGTTACAAGAAACTGACTTTGCAGAAGCAGACTTGACAAGTTCCGTGTTTGACAACTGCAATTTGACACAAGCAGTTTTTGACCACACGACACTTGAAAAAGCCGACTTTCGGACTTCTTACAATTATTCCATTGACCCAGAAATTAACCGAATAAAAAAAGCAAGATTTTCAATTTTGGCTGTTTCGGGACTTTTAGACAAATACGATATTGACATAGAAAAATGACACCAAGAATTGAAACGACAAACGAAAAGAAATTAGTCGGAAAGCGACTTACAATGAGTTTTGCAAACTACAAAATAGGCGAACTTTGGCGTAGTTTTTCGCCAAGACGAAAAGAAATCACAAACAATTTGACGAGTGATTTAATTTCAATGGTTGTTTACAAGCCGACACATTTTGCAGACTTTAAACCAACAAACGAATTTGAACGTTGGGCGACAGTTGAAGTTGCAGACTTTGACAATGTGCCAAACGAAATGGAAACTTTTGTTTTGCCAAGCGGACTTTATGCAGTTTTTGAATACAAAGGTTTGAATACAGACAATTCCATTTTTCAATACATTCTTGGAACTTGGTTGCCAAGTTCGGACTATGTTTTAGACGACAGACCGCATTTTGAAGTTTTAGGCGACAAATACAAAAACAACGACCCGACATCAGAAGAAGAAATTTGGATACCGATAAGACCGAAGAACACCAGCCACTAACAGCGGTTTTGCGTCAGGCGGGCTGACGTGCTTCGTATGAACATTTGTGCTAAATTTGAGCTTTTGGCTTCGTATCAAGGTTAGTGCTAAAAATCCCGCCCGAACGCAAAGCCGCGAACCGTTATAAGCAACTGCAGAATGACCAATAGTTTAAATTTACCATTGATAGTTAGAAATGAAAAATAAAAAGACAAAATAAAATGATTGGACTAGGCGAAGGTTTTTTCCTATATATAATGTTTGCTTTGACAATTTTGATTGTTTTTCCAATTACAATATTATTTATTGTTCGTGGTTCAAACCTTTATGCGAACAGCCAAAACACCTTAAAAACATTTTATTTAGTTTTGATTTACATATTTAATTTCATTATTGCATTATTATTTATACGAACGTTTCGTTTTGACGGGATGTTGATTTTGGCAATATTATCAACTATTTCATTGATTTTCATTTTAAAAAGGAAACAAAAAAAATGCTTGTAACACCAAATAAGCAAAAGCACAAAAAGTACTAGATTTGTTAGGCGCCTTTGCCTATTTGGAAACGTTATAACCAACTAACCACTCCCGAAAAAATAGCACAAAAAATCCCTCCTACTCGGAGGGATTTTGCATATTATAAGGCCATTTTTCAAAAATCGACCGGTTACTCGCTAAAGCTGACCTCCCCCAATAATTCGAAGCATTTAAAACTAGCGTTTTTCAAGTGTCAGCTTTTGAATTTTCAACTAACATTGATTCAATAAAACTTTCGAAATAGAATCCAGTATCAACGTTTACTAATCTTGTTTCCGGCTATCGAACGTTGCCGGTCGCACTTGAACCGATCGATCTCAGGGTTGCGTTTTTTTGAGTGTTTGGTTGCACAAGCTTCCACTCGCTCCCGCCATCGCTTGTAAGAATTGAATTTCAATTCGCGCTTCATGAGCGCTTTTACATCCGCCTCTTTTAGTCCAAACTGCATTTCAATGGCATCAAACGGTGTTCGGTCTTCCCAGGCCATTTCAATGATGCGGTCAACCTCTTCTTCTGACAATATTTTACTCTCTGGCTTTCGACCTGTTCTATCCTGAACATAGGCCATGGGGGAAGGGAGATCACTATAATGGCAGTATGTATCTGATTGCTCTGTTTGTTTCATTTTTCCTAATTTTCAATACTCACTTAACCACAATTTCCGGTATTCACCCTTCGGATCGTAATCGTCCGCCTGTTTCCGGGTATTGAACACACGCTTACCCCGGGGATCATTGCCCACGCCTGCTAAATAAGCCCAATTTCCCCAATTGCTGGAAACATCGTAATCGATCAATTGCTCTTCAAAATACGCTGCCCCAAGTCGCCAGTCGAGCTGCAGCTGATCGATCAGATAGGACGCAACATTTTGCCTGCCTCGGTTGCTCATGAATCCAGTACATTTCAATTCACGCATATTGGCGTCCACAAAGGCATCACCTGTTTCTCCGTTTATCCAACTGAACAGCGTATTTTCATGCTGCGCAGTGCCTGGAGGAGTTTGACCGTTGAAACCATTCAGATCAAACATTTTCTTCCCGTATTTCTTCATCATAAATCGGAAGTAATCGCGCCAGATCAATTCGAATATGAGCCAGTAGGTTGAATCATTCGCTCCATGCATCCCTTCGAACTCCCTGACTTTCTCGTAGATGGTGCGCGGTGATATACAGCCATGCGCCAGCCAGGGAGAGAATTTACTGGAATAATCTGCTCCGATCAGTCCGTTTCGCGTTTCCTTATACCTGGAAAGTGATCTGGTTTCAAAAAAGTAATGTTGTAACCGTTGTAAAGCTGCCGACTCCCCACCCTGAAACCGTAACACAGCACGCTCATCCGGCTCAGGTTCCGCAAAAGCTAACATTTGGAGAGCGGGAAGATCTATTGGAGGAATGTAAGGACTGTTGATTTTTTGCGGCTCAGGAATAACTTTCCGGATGAGCGTCTCTTTTTCCACACGCTTACGAAACACCGAAAAAACATCCGGTATATCGCGAATTCCGAAAGGCAGGTCGAGCGCATGATAGAGTGTGCTCGTACTAAAATCTTCAAACACACATTTTTGTTTCCACAGCTCTTTTTCGATGATGCCCTGAAGCTCTTTTTCCTCGGAGGCCACCTCTTTTTTCCCGAAAACTTTTGTTGCCCCGAACTGTTTGGCCAACTCGGGTACTACTACTTCCGGCTTCCCAATTCTGAAGATCAACCCAGAGCCTATTTCCCGCAACGAACGATCAAGATCACGCACAGATTCCAATAGAAATTTCAGTCGAAAAGCGCCTATTCTCCGAAACCCAAAGTTCTTTTGTTCCAAAAGTCGTTCATCGAGAATAAATACCGGAATGATCTCATCGGATACCGAAACAGCCTGGAACAGTGTTTCATTATCGTTGATCCTGAGATCCGTTTTAAACCAGACGATCGATCGTTTCATTACAATTCGTTTATGGTGGCCAAGTACCTTTCCGCCTGTTCGAGGATCGCAACTCTATCATCAGTGGCCATTCGTTCCCACACCTTATACATCATTCCGATACGCGGATTCCGTGCCAGTTTATTAGCATTCCGGTCATAAAAATTCCAGTAAAGACTATTGAACGGACACGCTTTCTCCCCCACTTTCTTCGCTTTATTGTAATAACACGTTCCGCAGTAATCGCTCATTTTATCGATGTAGGCAGCAGAGCTGACGTACGGTTTCGTGCCAACGATCCCGCCATCAGCAAACTGACTCATACCACGGGTGTTGGTGATCTCTACCCAATCCAGTGCATCGATATAGATTCCCAGGTACCATTTATCGACCTCATCCGGATGGACACCGGCCAGCAATGCAAAATTCCCGGTAACCATGAGTCGCTGGATGTGGTGCGCATAGGCATGATCAAGCGACTGACCGATCGCATGTTTCAGGCAGTTCATTTTCGTTTTTCCGTCCCAGAACCAATGCGGTAAAGGTGCGTCGTGCTGAAAATAATTCAGTGAGGCATATTCCGGCATTTTTGCCCAATAGACACCGCGCATGAACTCTCTCCAGCCTATGATCTGCCGAACGAATCCCTCCAGCTGATTGAAGGTGATCCGTTCCGGATCTGCTTTCCATGCCTCAACCGCTACATCGATCACTTCCCGTGGAGAGATCATTTTGACATTCATCGAAAAAGAAAGGCGAGAATGATACACCGACCACGAGTTTACTGTCATGGTATCTTCAAAAGTACCAAACAGGGGCAAACACTCCGAAACGAAGAAATTCAGTGTTTCCAAGGATTGTGCGCGACTTACGGGCCAAATGAATTGCTTGGGATTAAGACTCCCGATAGTTGAAATCCCTGCGGAACTAATTTCTTCTGCAATAGCCGAAACATCATTGCGGAATAATATTGGAGGCGTCACCACATGCTCCTTAGGTAACTTTTTTCGGTTGTCATGGTCATAGTTCCATTGACCGGTAAGTGGTTCATCACCCACCATGAGAACGTCGTTTTCTTTGCGAACCTTTCGGTAAAAACTTTCCATAAGGTAGGTCTTCTTTCCTTTGAAGATCTCCGAGAGTGTTGATCGAGTGGTAAAGAAGTGTTCAGTATCGTACACTTCGAAAGTAATTGCCAGCGAAAGAGTGAAAGCCTGCAAATGCTGATCAACACGGTATTCATCCGGAAGCTGGTATTCGAAATGCGTAAAATCATGTGTTTCGATAAGTGCTCTGCAGTTCGCTGAGAAAGAATGTTTATTCTGAGGATTATTCAAACGGAGATAGATCACCTGATGACCTGCTGTTTCCAACTCGAGAGCAAACTGACGCATAGCAGCGAAAAAACCAACGACCTTTTGAATGTGATGGACGACATAATCCGTTTCTGAACGAAGTTCCATGAGTACGTATGTCACATCCGGATCAACCGCGCTGAACCACGAATGGTCCATGTTCAACTGATCACCGAGGATCAAACGGAGTATCTTTCTATTAGCGGACATTCACTGAACGATTCATACGACAACGGTCACTGCAATATTTCACCTCTTCCCAGACCTTTTCCCACTTCTTTCTCCAAGAAAAAGGACGGCCACATACTGTACAGATCTTTTCAGGAAGGTGCTGTTTCTTCACCGCTTTCATCACCAAGTTAGAACACTTCAGTCCAGCGGAATGTTCAGCTGTTCCTGACCTTTTTTACGTGCTCCATTTCGGGGATTGCTCACATGTTTCTTCAGGATTCGCTGTCCCTCCTCCTTCACAAAAGCTTCTTTGCGAAAAGCGTACACGATATCACTGGCTTGTTTACGAGATCCTTCAACATCCACTATGGGCGCTGGATAATCGATCCCGATCCGGCAGTGGTAGAATTCCTGTTCGATCGGACTGAGTTTCCATGGTTCATGGATCAGGTGATCAGGAACTTCTTGAAGCGCTGGCAACCATTTACGGATGAAAACACCTTCTGGGTCATGATCCTCTGAATTCTTGATCGGATTGTAGATCCGGATCGTATTGATACCCGTCACTCCCGATTGCATTTGTAATTGAGGATAATGGATGCCCGGTTCGTAATCAAGGAATTGCCTGGCGAGAAAATGCAAATCCCTCCAGTCCTGCCAAAGATTAAAAACAAAAAAAGAAACCACCATGGCGCGCATACGGAAATTGAGGTAACCGGTCTGAACGACACAGCGCATGCAGGCATCTACGATCGGTACTCCCGTCATGCCCTGTTGCCAAGCAAGGATGTAGTCTTCGTTGCGCGGTTTTATTAGCCGATCGTACGCACGGTTGACATTTTCAAATTCCATGCGGCATTCGTCCTCGAACTTTTGAATGAAGTGACAGTGCCAGTGCAGCCGGGAGATGAAATTGGAGAGTGCACGCTTGTTCTTTGCTTTATCATAGTGTTGCATAGTATAGCGATAGACCATGCGCATGGAAATATTACCGTATGCGAGATAAGGAGAAAGTCGGCTGCAGCCTTTCCGACTCAATTCAGGTTTTGAAATGTGTTTACTGTAATTGATATATCGCCCTTTCAGAAAGCTTTCAAGATAACGCCATGCAAGCGTCTCACCTCCCTCCTGAAAGTTACTGTTGCGTTGAGTGATCTCCTCCGGAAGCTCCGGTCCTTTGATGCGGGTGAAGAGCTCGTTGTCCAATTTCACGTAATCTGTGAAATCTTCTGCCACCAGCTTTGGAAAAGTATTCATTGTTGTTTTCCAACGCTTATCCCAGTCGGTGCGGCTTTTAAGTTTTCGGATGATCCCGTTTGTCTGGTATTCTCTCCAATTCCAGTTTTGTTCTCTGCAAAATTCATTGATCTCCTTGTCACGGTCAAAGGTGAGTTTGTTTCCAATTTCCTGGTAAGAGAAGAGGAATTTTACTTCGTATATTTCATTAAGCGCACTAAAAACCGTACTCACCTCTTCATGAAAAACGAACAACTGAGCAGCAATATGCTCAAGCTTGTGCTGCATATCCATCAATGACTCGTGTACGAAGCGCCAATGGCGCGGATCACTGTCATCGTAGCTCATTATTGACGGTTCGAAGCAATAGATGAGCAACACCGGATATCCACTTCTCTGAGCTTCAAAGAGCGGTTCGTGGTCCGTAAAGCGCAGGTCGCGCTTGTACCATACGATACTGATGGGTTGCTTCATCAAATACTAACAAGGGAGCTCAATGAAATGTTGTAAAATGTAGTATTCAAATTGACCCAGCCGACTTTATTTATACTTTTAAGAACCGAAATAATGAGAAAGGAAGTAATCATGCGATTTGGATCATTGCTGGTGTTGCTAGTTTTTAGTCTAACAACTCTTGCACAAGATGAAAACTTCCTCCCCATTGACCCAACGGAGTTTGTGCGCATAGATGTAATGATAAGCAGAGATCAGGTATTTGTGCGCATTTTGCAGCTTCCAGAATCTTCAGAGTTTGGTTATTTGATCTTTAATGAAGTGAATGAAACGTGCAGTGGTGGACTGGAATTGAATCCTGCTATTATCGGACAGCAACACACACTTATTTCCCTCAAAAATAGTTGTTCAGAGAGCGATACGTTTGTTTTCATCGTCCAGAACAGGTTTGAAAACAGAATAAAGTACCCGCCTATTCTTTTTCGGCCCGGACAAGATCATTCAGAACTTGTTTTTGGTGAAGGCTGCTACAGGATGTCCTGCATCCCTCAGAATGATCCCTGGATGCCGTATGTGGAGGAACCTTTCCTGATCTCTACCAAGAAGTATTACCTGAATCCTGAGAATGGAAAGATCATGAGTGGAAAGCGGATCATTCGCAATGGTCTGTTCACCGCCTGTGAGCTGGAATCCTGGATACTGATCGAAGAATTCGGACGTTATCCGGATAAGAACAGGAAGATCTACACCGGTCGTGAGCTGATCGCTATGAAAAGGCTCAAGCCAAAGGAGTGGGATTTTGACGCGTTTTGAGTTCCACAAGATCATTCGCCAACCTATTTTCCCTTTTCTATATATTTCGTTCACCACATAAAAACCTTACGATCAGCTTCCTTTCTTTTGTTGAAAAGTTTTTGATTACTTTTTAATCATTTTTTGATTACTTTTTAATCTTATTAATTGAAAAGTAACGTAACTTTGGAGGAGAATATGGACCGCTGACCTCGATACATCCCTTTGCCAACCGAGTAGCCGACGAAGGAGGATGTAGCGAGGTAGCAAAGGAACACTCGGTCAGCGGTCTATGTTCTATACTCCAAACACGATATGCAGCCAATACTGAATTTTAAACTCATTCACTATGGCTGGTTTGCGCTCAATAGTACACATGGACCTCGACACTTTTTTCGTGTCGTGCGAACGTCTGCTCGACAGTCGTCTGGCAGGAAAACCGATCCTGATCGGCGGCATAAGTGACCGCGGGGTGGTAGCATCGTGCAGTTACGAGGCCCGAAAGTTCGGGATCCACTCCGCCATGCCGATGAAAATGGCAAAGGAACGTTGTCCGGAAGCGATCATCATCAAAGGGAATTCAGCCACTTACAGTAACTATTCAAAAATGGTTACCGAAATCATCCGCGAGGCAGCTCCCGTTTACGAAAAATCGTCGATCGATGAGTTCTACATGGACTTTTCCGGGATGGATAAGTTCTTCGGAACGATGAAGTATGCTTCAGAACTGCGTCAAAGGATCATTAAGGAGACGGGGCTTCCGATCTCTTTCGGACTCTCACAGAACAAGACCGTATCAAAGATCGCCACGGGCGAAGCCAAGCCGAACAACCAACTGATGATTGACTACGGCAACGAGAAGGGGTTTCTGGGTCCGCTCTCCGTGCAGAAGATACCGATGGTCGGACTGAAGACCTACCAGACACTCTGCAACCTCGGCGTGCGAAAAATCCAGACAGTACAGGAGATGCCTATGGAGATGATGGAAAGCGCCCTCGGTCAGAACGGTATCGGGATCTGGAAGAAAGCGCAAGGGATCGACAATTCACCTGTAGAGCAGTACAACGAACGGAAATCGATCTCCACCGAACGCACCTTCGATCACGACACGATCGACGTACAAAAGCTCAAGGGAATTATGGCCGCTATGGCTGAGAACCTTGCATTTCAGCTGCGACGTGGCAACAAGCTCACCGCTTGTGTGACAGTGAAGATCCGTTATTCCGATTTCCAGACCCAGACACTACAGAAACACATTCCCTACACTGCCGCCGATCACGAACTGCTACCGATCGTTTCAGAACTATTCGACCGTCTCTACAACCGTCGTATACTGGTACGTTTGATTGGTGTGCGCTACAGCTCACTCGTCGCAGGTCACCATCAGTTGAACCTCTTCGATTACGGCACACGCTATTCAGAACTATACAACGCCTTAGACAAGATCCGGAAGCGATTCGGTGACCGTGCCGTGATGCGTGCCATCGGCATGGAAGCACGTACGATCGGAAGATACGATCCGTTCAGCGGAGAGCCGCCGCCGTTATTGGCGAATCGGCGGATTTAACACTGACCTAGTGATTTTCGCTGACCTCGATACATCCTGACGCTACTCTGCGTTTCGGTCAGGACACTCGTTCAGCGAAAATAGTATCGAGGGTAGCCCTCATTCCTAATTAGCTTCCACACAAATAGAAATGTTCCTTAAATCCCACTTCAGTCTCCGCTATGGCCTCGTATCACCCGAGGAACTCGTCAAATGGACGAAAGAGGCCGGCTATGTCCATGTTGTCCTCGCTGATATCAACTCTACCTCCTCCACCCTTAGCTATGTGCGAGAGTCACAGAAGCAAGGAATAGAACCAAAGCTCGGGATCGATATCCGCAACGGGATGGAATGCTGTTACGTGCTGCTAGCAAAGAACAATCGAGGAATACACGAAGCCAATCACTTTCTCTCCACACACCTGCACAGCGGAGAAGACTTCCCGGAACGACCGCCACACATGGGAAATTGCATCGTGATCTATCCGTGGGGAAAGGAACCGAAGAAACTGAATGAGAATGAATGGATCGGGGTTGGTAGCCAACAACTTTCCCGCCTGACGATACAGAAGAACAAGGTCAATTTCTCGCGAATGATCGCTCTGGAGTTCATGACCTTTCGCAACAAGAAAGATTTCAATGCACACCGCCTTTTGCGAGCGATCGACAACAATGTGCTGCTCTCTAAACTACAGAAAGAAGAACATGCCGATGAAAATGAAAAATTCATTTCGTACAGAGAATTAAATGGGCGATTTTTAAATTTTCCGGAGCTAATAGAACGAACGAATCAAGTACTTTCTTCCTGCTCCATACATTTCGAATTTGGAGACGAGGCTCGCCCGCAAAACATCGCTACCTACACCGGGAAAAAAGATGAAGACCTCCAATTAATAAAACAGCTCTGCGCGAACGGTCTGGATTACCGCTACCCCAACGTGACCGACGAGATCATCGCGCGGATCGAAATGGAGATCGAGATCATTGCGGAAAAGGACTACCTCTCCTACTTCCTCATCGCCTGGGATTTCACCACCTATGCGCGCTCCAAAGGCTATTTCTATGTCGGTCGGGGAAGCGGTGCGAACAGTATCGTCGCCTACCTGCTACGGATCACCGATGTCGACCCGCTGGAACTGGATCTCTATTTCGAGCGTTTCATCAACCTCTACCGAAAGAATCCGCCGGATTTTGATATCGATTTCTCCTGGAAGGACCGCGATGATGTGACTCGCTACATCTTCGACCGCTATCCGAATGCTGCGCTCTTGTGTACATACAACACCTTTCAGTACAGTGCCGCCGTTCGCGAGTTGGGAAAGGTATTCGGTCTGCCAAAATCAGAGATCGACATCCTCAGCAAGGGCAAGTTCGACTTCAACCGACTCGATCAACTGTCCCAACTGGTCATTAAGTACAGCAAGTACATCCACGGACTCCCCTCCCACCTCAGCGTGCATGCGGGCGGGATTGTGATTAGTGAAAGACCGATCACCTGGTATTCCGGCACTTTCATGCCACCGAAAGGTTACCCTACGACGCAATTCTCCATGCTCGAAGCAGAAGATGTAGGGCTTTACAAGTTCGATGTCCTCAGTCAGCGCGGATTGGGAAAGATCCACGACACACTCGAAGTGATCGCCCACAACCAGCCGGAGAATCCCCCTCACGACATCCATGACATCACCTATTTCAAACAAGATGAAAAGATCAAGGAATTACTCCGATCCGCCCGTGCTATGGGCTGTTTTTATGTCGAGTCACCGGCGATGCGAATGCTGATGGTCAAGCTGCAGGTCGACACCTATCTCGGTCTCGTGGCCGCCAGCTCGATCATTCGTCCGGGCGTATCACAATCGGGAATGATGCGGGAATACATCCTGCGTCACCGTTTTCCTGAAAAGCGGAAAGAAGCACACCCCATCCTGCAGGAGATCATGCCTGACACCTATGGTGTGATGGTGTATCAGGAAGATGTGATCAAAGTAGCGCATCATTTCGCGGGTCTAAGCCTTGCAGAAGCAGATATACTGCGCCGCGGCATGTCGGGCAAGTTCCGTTCACGCGAAGAATTCAACAAAGTGAGGGAGACGTTCTTCGGTAACTGCCGAAAAAAAGGATTTGCGAACGAACTCATCTACGATATTTGGCGGCAGATCGAAAGTTTTGCAGGCTATGCCTTTTCCAAAGGACATTCCGCCTCCTACGCCGTGGAAAGCTACCAGAGTTTGTATCTGAAAGCACATTATCCGCTGGAGTACATGACCGCATGCATTAATAATTTCGGCGGGTATTACCGAACGGAGGTGTATGTCCACGAAGCGCGTACCTGGGGAGCTACGATCGTTGCTCCATCCTTGAATAATGGTTCATACGAATGCATACTTAACGGTACAGAGCTTGTACTGGGCTTCATCCTTGTGAATGGACTCGAGGGTAAGATCATTCAAAAAGCGTTGGAGGAACGTTCGAGAAATGGTGCTTACAAGAACTTCGAAGACCTCGTTAAACGCAGTTTCATTCCGTTGGATCAACTCATTCTTATCATACGGATCGGAGGTTTACGGGACCTGCCTGAAACGCGGAAAGAACTGTTGTGGAAGGCTCATTTATACCACAATAGAATCAAAGAAAAGGAAGCCATTCCTCTGCTGTTCGAACAGGAACGAAAACAATTCAAGTTACCGTCACTCACCGAACAGGATCTGGAACTTGCCTTCGAACAAATGGAGCTATTGGGCTTTCCGCTGTGCAATCCTTTTGAGCTGTTATCACAGCAACCGCCGGTTCATACGATGGCATATGAAATATGCCAGTTTCTCGGTTTGAAAATAACTACATACGGCTATCTGGTAGCTATCAAAAAATCAACTACCAGCAAAGGCGACACGATGTACTTCGGCACCTTCATCGATAAGCGGGGCGACATTCTTGATACAGTTCATTTTCCGGAGGTAGCCCGCAGATATCCATTTTATGGAAAAGGTATTTATCGGATCACCGGAGTCATTTCGGAGGAATTCGGTTATTTCTCCATCGAGGTTAGCGAGCTGGAGAAGCAAAAATTCGTCGAAGATGCACGCTTCAGCGAAGACCCCTCAGCACACTAGAAAGGCAAAATACAGCAGGCAAAACAACACTTAAAACTGAATTGCTTATTTCAATTCTGAATCAACGATTAATCCTTGCAGAAAATGAATTATGTCGCTATATTTGCAATCCGAAAAAAGTCGTTCTTTTCGCAATGCGCATGTGGTGAAATTGGTAGACACGCCATCTTGAGGGGGTGGTGCCAACAGGTGTGCTGGTTCGAATCCAGTCATGCGCACAAAAAAGCCAAAGCTATTATTTGCTTTGGCTTTTTCATTTCTGCTAAAGTTTCACAAAAGGTTTTGTTACTGTAAAATCCGACTGAATCATTCGAACATAATATACACCATGACCATAGTCAAAAATGTTCAACTGATATCCCACAACAGATTCAACCGCATCAATTTCCTTAACATGTATCACTCTACCAGATGCATCATAAACGAATATGGTGGTCCGTTTAGATGAATTTAAATCGTTCCCAAATACAATGTTAATTTCTGACTCTGCCGGATTAGGGTATATATACAATTCTTCTTCATTCGGTAAGACAGGACAAGTTTCGAAAGCTCTACCAGGTGACCCTCCCTCACATCCATCAAACCATGAATCAGGATCATTGGGATCACTGTATTGACCAAACCATGAATACTCCATGGTATTATCAGCAATTGAAGCTAATTGAGGCCACCCTGAATAATTCCGGTAAACCACACTGGAGACAATCTTTCCGTTTGGATCATATATGCGAATAACATCGTTGGCAGCGAGTCCAAAATCAAATGCTCCAACTACGTTAGTCACCTCCGGATGACGCTGTGCAAAAAGTGTTTCATCATTGCAGACAACAACAAATTCACCTGCTTCGATTGTCACTTGTGGAAGCACATACAAATTATTGTCTCGTGAATCCCGAACCGAGTATCCACCCAGCTGAATAGGTGAATTGCCTTTATTCGTTAGTTCAAACCAATCCCCTGCATTGGATAATTGAATGACATTGTTATGGTTGATCTCGCTAACCGGCAAAAGTTCATTGCAAAGCTCATATGCCTTTCCGGGTGAACCACCTATACAACCACAGAACCAGTCATTCTGCTGTTGACCGCCTTCCATAGTTCGACCCAAACCATCGGCACATTCTGGAAAGGGTAATGAATCCGTATAGTTGATCTGTAGCACTTCGTTTCCGAATGGATCGAACAATTTGATCGTATCAGAGCGATTATCCCATCCGAACTCTGTTGATCCTACCACATTCAGCACATTGGGATATTGATCCTGGAACAGTGCCTTGTCTTGAGCTATAACCATAAAGCCACCTGGAGGAATAACGGTGTTGTCCGGAACAGAATATCGCTCAAAAAACTCCTTTGATCCAATCTTCCAACCGGTTAAATCCAGTGGAGTTGTTCCATCATTTCTTACCTCGGCCCAATCTCCACCATTTATCGATTCTTCCGGATGGTAATTCACCTCACTCACACGAATTGCAAGCGGTTCCGACGTACCATCGAACAATGCAATAAAAGTATCATCATCAGCGATATTCAATTCAACGCTGTTCGTATCTAACAAAGTCATCGGTATGGTTAAGTTACTTTGCCAAGAAACAAATTGATACCCCGGATTCGCAACAGCTGTTATTTTCACGGGTACACCATCAAAGTAAACACCTGACCATGGCAGGTTCTCTGGTACAATCGTTGAGATCTTAATATAACCCGCACCAGGTGGTTGAACATCAAGGTTAACAATTACAGATTCATTTAGCCCAAACTCAGTTACGATCTGTTCTCGGACAACCCCGCTCCTGTTGGCCAACTGATCGAGTAAACCATCTTTGACTGCACTGTACGTAGCCATTCCCGCAGTCACATCTCCCGTCCAAAGCTGAAAGTGTTTCGGTAGTTCTGGTAGGAGCTCTTCATACATTTCATTCACGATCGGAGCAGTTTCATTGATCTTCATTACCGAATTCATCAGGTCGGCATACCTGTTGACAAAATAATTCTTGAATTTGGTATTCTGAACCAGCCCGTTATAAATGTCCCAATAAGGATTCGGCTGGTTGTTGAAACGGAAATAATCAAAGAGGTTAGCGTTATAATCCGACCAGCCACCAAGCCCAAGTTCCATATCCTGAAGGAAAAATCTCCAGCGGTTTCCTTTTGTTCTGGTGCGAGCGATCTTCATGTTATTATACACCCAATCGTAATTGGCAAACCAATTTTCCGCGGCTATATAGTCTGCAAAATTATAGAGGTCAAGCAGATCGTGGGACTTTTCAAAAAAGTCAGGATTTATTGGGTCATAGCTTGTAATGAAGTTTCGCATATTATAGAACCCGGAATCCGAACCTTTAACTGTTCTCAGAATTCCCGCACCATAGAAATAGCTAACAGAAAGAAGGTCAAGACTGTCCCGATCATTGCCATAGTTGTTTTCAAAATATCCTTCGTTCGCCTTTTCCCTTAGCTCATAAACTCCAAAATATTCTCCATTGACGTATGCAACCACTGGAGTGTACGACTGTGAATTGACGTTCGTGGTGCGCATGATCCGCATGAAAGTGGCGTCCTTCTGTGGGTAGGCATTCCAATAATTACTTCCATTTCTTAAATAGAATGCATAAAATTCACCAATTCCCGATTTCTCTGGAATCAGCGGATACTGAATGGGTTCTCCCTGACCATACAGTGAATTTGCTGGCTCTATGGTTACACTGTGCTGAGGGTGTGAACGGGAACCTCCGGCACCACCATCTGGCTTTATGGATGCTCTGGATTCGAAACGTTTCACTCCTTCTTTGTCGAAATATTCGATCTGACATGGGCGTTTCCAGTCTGTATTGTAATTATCAAAAATTCCAAGTGCCCCGTAGAGATTATCCGGATCGGTTATAATCGAAATGACTGGTATGGTATAATCTTCTAAAACGAGGTATGATTCAGCATTCACGGAACTTCTCAAAATATCGGGTTGAGTTGGGAAACAAGCAACCGTAAGTACAGCATCCACTCCAATGGTGATTGGCCCCGAGTAAATTGGCGAAAGTTCAGTGGGTGTCTGAGCATCTAGCGTATAACGCACTATTCCGCCATATTGGGAATTGTTGACTACACTTACTTCGATCGAATTCTCAAAAAATCCTCCCTCTGTTGTTATCGTTGGCACTGGCTCAACCGCCGCGAATCCGTTAGAGGTTTCATTCGTCGCTCCGGGTGTAGGGTTTAGAAAATAGAACTGCTGCACTCCACCATCAGACAGCTTTCCAACGGACATATCTGGTTCCAAATCGGGTACTTGCAATGAATCAGCGATGATCCCGTTCGGATCTGAAAGGTAAATCGTCTCCCCACTGGTAGCAATACTAAAGGAAGTACTGTAATAAGCTGAGAACGATAAAGGTACGAAGTAAGGATGAACGGTTCCTGAGAAAGCATCTGCACTTTGCGTTACTCCGAAGCTCAGGTATGGTATCAACGATAGATCAGACGAGCCTGGATTGGTGTTGTGTACCTGAATTGCTAAGATGTTATCGCCATCCACAAGTAGTTGGGAAAGTAAAAGATCATCGATCGCAAAGGTGGAGAGCGCTCCACCTTGGTACAGCTGTGCCTCGTGATCGCTTGAAGGCTCATCCCATGCCGGGGGATTACCCGCCAATCCGGATCGCGCGATCTCTGTGCCATTCAAGTAAGCAACGAACCCATCATCATAATCAATATCAAGAAGGGCAGATACCAATACAGTTTTATCGGTAATATTGAAAATCTTCCGGACAAATATGGAGTTTGAAGGGGCTGTCACCGTCAGGTCGTCTCCATCACCGTATCCTATACCTAATGGACCGGTTGACCAGGTAACACTTGCAAGTGGATTGGTTTTCCAATCGGAGGGCAGCTCGAAAGATGGAATCGTGTATTGCCAGCTATCATTTGCAAAAACAGCTGTTTCGAAGTGATCAACAACAGTTGTATCTGAACTTCCATTTGCTAAAACCAAACGAAATTCACCGGGCTCGATTAGAACATGCGGGAACTTCCATTTTGCGAGTTCATCGGAATCATCACTTAACCAATAGGATCCAAGGTCGATCGATTCCGAACCGCCGTTGTAGATTTCCAACCAGTCAGGTGATGAACCATCCGAAAGATTTACTATCGCTCCGTTGGAATTGGAGGCCTCATTGATATAAAGTTGCCCAATTGCTGTAAAATTAGCCAGACAAAGAAACATGATGAGTAGTAGGCGCATGGGATTTTAAATTAAGGCAAGTTAAGTAAATATTAACACAGAACCATATCAAATCATTTACTCTTTCGATCTGTGATTGAATTTACTCCGCATTCCAAATGATCATGCGCTTATCATCGGAGGCACTCACAAAAGAGCCTTCATCGATCTTACATAGAACATTTACAGAATGTCTGTGCCCACCCACTTTTTGATCCAAACGACCGAGGAAGCTCAGTTGTTTGTCCCATAATTTAATCGTTTTATCACGACTTGCAGATACGATCGTGTTTCCCTGATTAAGCAATAAAAGGTCATATATGACATAATTGTGCGCAGGAACAGATTTCAAAAGAGTTCCATTCGTCAGATCCCACTTTCGCAAAAACGCATCCTTTCCGCCGGTTATCAGACATGAACCTTCATCGATAAATACCGCACTACTCACCCCGTCATGATGTGCCTCAAATCGGTATCTTTCATTGAAGAAATCAGTGTCGATCACCCGAACAAAACCATCTGCGCAACAAAGGGCCAACAGATCCTCATTCGGATTGAGCGTCATTCGGCGGATCTTTCCACAATCGAAAGGAAGAAATAACAGTAAATGCTGATCATGTAATCGCCATACGGCCACATTCCCATTGGCATCTGCAGAATAAAATTGTCCCTTGGTTCGGTTGATCACGATCGAAAAAAGTGCGAAACGATGCTGCTTAAAAAACCGCAGCTCTTTGCGTGCATCCAGAGAGAACACATGTAGATCACCATTCGCTAAACCGGCGATCAGTATATTTTCTGTTTCATCAATGGCAATGGCGTAGACCGGGGAATCGAAGTGAATAGAAAACTTATCTTGAATACCCTCCAGCATATTCCAGCGAGCAACATATTTGTCGGCACTCGCTGAGTAGAGCATCTCTCCGGAATTTACGACTGAATAGATCCCGGCCGAATGCCCTGTTATCTCCTTCAGCTTTGCGAATTGCATCAACCTTCTTCCTCAGCTTCGTTCTCGTCGTTCACTTGCTTCAATCTTCTCGCATAATCTTCGGGTAAAAACTCAAAGAAGGTATCACCCCGTAAACCGAGTCGAAGACATTCGAGGGGAATCATTTCATTGGGACCAATGTTGCCCAAATTTACCTCTGCACCGAACAAACGAATAAACCAAACCTGCTGATTCTTTTGAGGCGCCTCCCATAAAATCTTTTCCGGTGCAACCTTTGAGATTATACGATTGACCAAGAGTGTGTGAGCAGTGCCATTGGGACGAAAAACACCAACGTTGCCGGCCTCACGACCTTCAGCGATCACTTTCCAGCTTCCTGCTTGTAGCTCTGTACTCATCATTTTGATCCATTTTCCCGGTGAGATCAAAATACCGGAATCCTTTGAACCGACCTCAGAAAGCACGGTCCTGTCTTTGGATAACTTATGGATCAGTTCGCACTTCTCATCGTGATTGATAATAATGGACCCATCGGAAATCTCCACTAAATCCAGATCGTATTTGTCGAGAAGCTTGAGGTATTCTTTGTACTTGCCACGCGCGTAGAACGCCTCGAAGAGCGTGCCACCAAAATACGGTTTAATCCCTGCCGATTTGTAAAGCGCTAGTTTCTCAGAAAGGTTATTGGTGACATACGCAGTACCAAAACCAAGCTTGACGAGATCGGTAAGGTGACCGGATGCCTCAATGAAATGTTCTGCCTCACGCAATCCAAGTCCTTTATCCATCATCATGGTAACCCCTTTTTCACGGGGTTTTTGGCTGCGTTCGGGAATATACGGTAAGTGAAAATTCATACGCTTTTATTCGTCCGCCAAATGTATGAATTCTTCCACGTTTAGCAGTGATGGATTTATTTGAAACAGTTCCTTAGCTTTTTTTCTGTTTTGACTTACGCAAGTGGCGAAGGCACTAATTGATTCTTCTTTTCTGCCTAATTTCCAAAGCACATCAACCTTTAAAACCGTTGCGAGCTTGTTACCTCCAATATTTTCTATGAAATCAGTAATGCAATCCAGTGCTTCAGGTAATGATCTTTCGGAAATGAGCTCAATATAATTTGTCAAGCACTCCTCATCGGAAGGATCTAAAGTCAGACTCAACTGGTAAAACTCTTCTGCCTGCTCAAGATCTTCCAGTTTTTCATAAGCCCCGGCCAAAACATGATAGATACCGGCATTTTCCGGATCCAGCTCGGCCGCTTTATGGATCAGTACGAGCGCCTCTTTCGTTCGTCCCTCGAGGTCTTCAATGATCCCAAGCCCCAACCACGCATCAGGAAGCATGGGTGCGAGCTCAACGCTTCGACGGTAGAAATGACGTGCCAACTCCAATTCGTTGAGTTGTTCATGCGCTTCACCAATGTAACATAACGCCATTGGATCATCACCATCAATCTCCATGCATTTGTGAAAGCTTTCAATGGCAAGTAAGTACTTCTCCTGTGAGAGGTAGGCATTGCCTAAATTGAAGTGCACGGGACCAAACTCCTCATTGATCAAGATACAATAGTCATAGGCCCAGATCGCTTTTTCATAGTTTTCAACCTTGGAATACGCATTACCCAGATTATACCATGCCGTAAAGGAATAAGGATTTTCGTCAATGTAATCTGAGTAACACTGTATGGCACTGGAGTATTCACCGAGCTGATCATAACAAAAGGCGATCTCATAGATAGCTCCTTCGTTGTGTGGATTACTCTTGATGGCCTCCTTAAGTACTTGAACTGCTCCGCGGTAATCATTCATGTTCTCATACTCCATGGCCAGATCGATGTAGATCTCATCCCTGTCCTCGGGCTCTGAAAGTTGTAAGGCTTCACGAAAGAATTTGATCGCATTCTTACTGTCTTTGATCTGACTGAAAATGGATGCTTTGGTCAACAAGAATTCCATTGAGGGACTCTCGATCTTTTCGATCTGTGTCAGGATGCGCAATGCCTCCTTCAATTGTCCCATAGCTGAAATGGCTTGAGCTTTCCTCAGATGAAACAACTGATTGTAGGAGAATTGGTCTATTGCATGTTCCGCACATGCTTTCGCTTTCGTGTACTGACTATTGATCAGGTAATGATCAATGAGCGCTTCCAAACGATCGCTATCCATGAATCCAAGGGATCCACCCTTCAGATAGCCTTCAAACCGTTCAAGATCCTCATTCAAGGAACTCTCGTGAAAGTCGTCTTCTTCGTCGTCAAACATAGTCTGAACTTTACAACGGTAAATTACGAAAAATTACACCCCACCATAACTTTTGGGAGTTGATTTTTCAACATCCGATCAACAAATTTGCAATTTTACTGAACGTTATCAGGAAAAAATTATTTCCCTTGTCGCTTTCTGTCTGTCTCTTTCAATAAGATCTTTCTGATCCGTAAGTTTTGGGGAGTCACCTCCACGTATTCATCTCCTTGTATGTATTCGAGACACTCCTCGAGGCTGAAAACTTTAGGCGGTGCGAGTCTTACCTTGTCATCCGAACCGGATGCTCTCATATTGGTCAGCTTCTTGGTTTTGGTCACATTCACACAAAGGTCACCCGCTCTTGAATTCTCTCCGATCACTTGTCCCTCATAAATATTTTCATTCGGATGAATAAAGAATTTACCTCTTTCCTGAAGATTATTCAGTGAAAACGGGATAGAAGTGCCTTGTTCGAGTGAGATCAGGGAACCGTTCTGTCGACCAGGTATTTCTCCTTTGTAAGCCTGATATTCCAGAAAACGATGGGTCATGATCGCTTCTCCCGCAGTTTGGGTTAGCAAATAATTTCTCAGTCCGATGATTCCTCTTGACGGAATCAAGAACTGGATCAGCATCCGTTCACCTTTAGGCTCCATGTTCGTCATCTCTCCCTTGCGCTTCGTAACCGCCTCTACAGCTGTACCACTGAACTCTTCAGGAAGATCGATCGTCAATTCTTCAACCGGTTCGCACTTCACTCCGTTGACCTCTTTGATGATCACCTGAGGCTGTCCGACCTGCAATTCATATCCTTCACGACGCATAGTTTCGATCAGGACCGACAAATGAAGTACACCACGCCCGTAAACAACCCACTTATCGGCTTTGTCTGTATCCTTCACACGCATGGCTAGATTTTTCTCCAATTCTTTTTGAAGCCGTTCCTGAATGTGCCGAGATGTGACAAATTTCCCTTCTTTACCGAAGAACGGAGAATCGTTGATTGAAAAAAGCATGGACATTGTTGGTTCATCCAACTCGATCGTTGGTAAAGGCTGTGGCTCTTCGGCGTCGCAAATGCAATCGCCGATCTCAAAACCTTCAATTCCGGTAATCGCACAGATGTCTCCTGCTTGAACAGTATCTACTTTACTGCGTTCCAGTCCGTCAAAAACGAAAACCTCCTTGATTCTGTGTTTTTGTTCTGTTCCATCTCTCTTCACCAGAATGATCGGTTGATTCTCCTTGAGCACACCCCGACTCAATCGACCGATCGCAATCCTACCGACGTAAGTGGAGTAATCCAATGAAGTAATGAGCATTTGAGTATTTCCCTCCTGGACTTCCCTTGGGGGAAAATATTCCAGAATCTGATCCAATAACGGTGCTATTGAATTCGTAGGCTTTCTCCAGTCATCCGACATCCAGCCATTCTTGGCCGATCCGTAGATCGTGGGAAATTCCAATTGTTCTTCATTGGCATCCAATTCAAACATCAGATCGAACACTTTCTCGTGCACCTCATCAGGAGTACAGTTGTCTTTGTCCACTTTATTGATCACCAGCAAAGGTTTAATACCCATTGACAACGCTTTACCCAATACGAATCGTGTTTGCGGCATTGGACCTTCGAAGGCATCTACCAACAGACATACACCATCGGCCATGTTCAAAACGCGCTCTACTTCTCCACCGAAGTCTGCGTGACCGGGGGTATCGATGATATTGATCTTAGTATCCTTGTACGATACGGAAACGTTCTTAGATACAATAGTGATCCCTCTTTCACGCTCGAGGTCATTGTTATCCATTATCAGCTCGCCTGTAGGTCGGTCACGCTCGTTTAAAACATTCCCGGCTTCGATCATTTTGTCGACAAGCGTGGTTTTACCGTGGTCGACGTGCGCAATAATGGCAATATTTCTGATTTCCATAAATTATTCTAAATGCAATTTTTATTTGGATCTTTTGAAAGGTTTACCGAAAGAGCGGCTTTTTCCACCCTTTTCAGTTGATCTGTTGTCCTCTCTTTTGGAACCAAAGTCCCGTGATCGTTGACCGCCTTCCTTTCCTCCTTTAAAACCGGAGTCCTTGGCCCCTTTGAATCCGGCACTTTTTCCTCCTTTGAACTTACCTCCAAAGTTTCCGCCATCTCTGCGTCCACCTCTTCCGCCGGAACCTGGCTTGCTTTTGGTTACTTCAATGCTTACCTGGTGACCTTCATAAGTACTTCCATTCACTTTTCGCAAAATGTTCTCTGCATGTTCATCGTCGGCTTCGAAGAATGAGAATGAAGTCATGATATCGATCCTTCCGATCGATCCGGAACGCAAACCTGTTGCATCGCAAACCAAGCGTAAAAGTCCACCCGGATTCAAACCATCTCTGCGTCCGAGGGAAACAAAAAAGCGGGTCTTTCCACCTTCGATCTCATCGCCTTGTCGCTCGTTCCTTCGTTTACGTCCTTCTGCGTGATCTTCGCGGCTATTTGAGGCATTCAGATCACCTGAACGTTCGTAGTATTCTATGAATCGATTGAATTCAGCAGAAACAAAATGCTTGATCACCTCTTCTTTGGAAAAATCTTCAAAGGCGCGCATGATCGTTGGCATGAAAGGTTCAATATCGTCCTGTCGCACGTCGGCTGTGATGACTTTATTGATCAACTTCAAGAGCTGAATCTCGCAGATCTCCTTGGCATTCGGTATTTCGCCGCTACGGAAGGTCATGCGCATTTGTTTCTCTATGGCACGGATCTTTCCGTTCTCACGCGTATTGATCAGGACCAGTGATTCTCCTTTCCTTCCGGCGCGAGCTGTACGACCGCTACGGTGCGTATAATTCTCAATATCGTCAGGAAGGTTGTAATTGATCACGTGTGTGATGTTGTCGATGTCCAAACCTCGCGCAGCCACATCCGTTGCTACGAGTATCTGAAGGTCCCTTTTCCGGAATCGGTCCATTACGCGGTCACGCTGTGCTTGGGACAAATCACCATGCAACGGTTCCGCGTTGTAACCGTCTTTAGCCAGTTTCTCCGCTACATTTGCGGTTTCCTGACGTGTTCGGCAAAAAATAAGTCCGTAAATATCCGGATTGTAATCGATCAAACGTTTAACGGCTTCGTATCGGTCCTTCTCTTTGATCATGTAGAAGATGTGATCGATATTCTCGTTCGTCTGATTCTTATGGCCGATCGAAACTTCAAAAGGGTTCTCCATGTAAGTTTTGGCGATCCGTGCCACTTCAGCCGGCATGGTTGCCGAAAAAAGCCAAACATTCTTGTGATCAGGGGTACTTTCCAGGATGGTATCAATATCCTCCTTAAAACCCATGTTCAGCATTTCATCTGCCTCATCCAGTACAACACATTGCACGTCGGATAAAGACACGGCCTTTCGCTCAATAAGATCCATCAAACGACCCGGTGTTGCCACCACGATCGATACACCTCTTTTGATGTCCGTGATCTGGCGACGTATATCCGTTCCGCCATACACTGCAACAATATTCAGCTTTAGGTGCTTTGAAAAAGATTCCAGATCCCGAGAGATCTGCAGACAAAGCTCACGCGTCGGGCAAATAATGAGTCCCTGAGGTTTAGTTGCGTGTTCTTCAATGTTGTTAATCAATGGAAGACCGAACGCTGCGGTCTTACCTGTTCCTGTTTGGGCTAGTCCAACAAAATCGCTATTCTCTCCCAAAAGGTACGGAATTGCTTTTTGCTGGATCGGAGTAGGTGCTTCAAACCCCAGTTCTTTTAACGACTTCAGCACCTCACTCTTCAGCCCGAGCTCTTCAAATGTCATTCAACGATGTTAAAATTGGGTGCAAAGGTACGACGATTAAAGGGACTTATTGTTAATAAACTACAAATAAGCTGTTATTATTGCAAAAAGAAATCTACAATCAACTGAATATCAAATGATCATGGAATCGTGTTCCCGGAGTCAGAATCGTCTTTTTTCACCTCAAGAACTCCCTTTGAATCGTGCGAATTGTCCTTTACACTCTGGTCATCATGAGGATCGGAAGTCGGAAATGCCGGAATATGATTGGTTTTGGGAGGATCGAACCTGAGTGCATCATCAAGCTCTGCGGTATATTGATCAATAGGTCTTCTGATATCACTCGCCGTGTCCTCGATCATTCCGTTTAGGTTCAAATCGTTCTTCATATCCATCCCGGATTTCTTGATCTCGTGTTGCAACTCATTGGAAGCATCTTTGATCTGTCGTATGGTTCGCCCCATCGTTCGCGCAATACCTGGGATGCTTTTGGATCCAAAGAACATCAAAATGAAGATCAGAATGACCAACACCTCTGAGGCGGCGATATCGTTGAGGAAAAGCAACATAAATCAAATCAAAATTAGCAATAAATACGTTTATCCGTTGTTAACGTATCTTCTGCAATTTCTCCACATTCTTCAAGATTGTCCTCATGGGTGTAAAAGGAAGTAAAAACTTTAACGCGAAATGGAGTCTTGGATCGGTGATGACTGCTAAGCGTCCCCGTTCCATGGCGCGGTATCCCTTCATTGCTGTCGAACGAGCGGTAGCGGCATTCCTGAATAGTCCGCTTCCTGTCATGCCAGCAGCATCCTCAAATCCTGTCTTTACAGGCCCGGGACAAAGTGCTGTCACAGTAACACCGTATCTTCTGACCTCCTGATCAAGGGCATTCGAAAAAGAATTTACATACGCTTTAGTAGCATAATAGTTTGCTTGTAAGGGTCCGGGGATATGACCGGCAGTGCTGGAAGTCATTAAGATCTTACCGTAGCCGCGAGCGATCATTCCCGGCAGTATATGGTGCGTGAGCTCAACCAGTGACTGGATGTTCAGCCGAATCATTTCGAGTTCCTTTTGAAGTGACCTCTCATGGAAATTCCCATATCCTCCAAGTCCAGCGTTGTTAAAGAGATAATCTATTTGGATCCCATTCTCATGGAGGAAGTCAGTTACTTTTTTCACTCCTTCTTCTGTCATCAGATCAGCAGAGATCAGATGTGACCTCGTGCCGTAGGTATTTTGGAGCTCATCGGCCAACTTGCGAAGTGCTTCATTTCTGCGGGCAACAAGAACCAGTTCACCTCCCTTTTCGGCATGTATTCGTGCCAACTCTTCACCAATGCCGCTGGAGGCACCCGTTATCAATGCTGTTTTTTTCATTTTTCGTTCTATAATTTACGAATCGTATCCCAAACCATTTCAAATAAACGGTTCCTAAATTCAAAATCTTCCTGATGTTCAGTATACAATCTCAAAAAGCGCACCGATGTTTCAACGTGACCACCGATCACCTTGTAATGCAACATCGGTGGCATCTTTTTAAGGACACCATCGCTTAATCCCTTATCGATCAATTCAAGTCCCATTTGAACATATCTATGAGATCGCTCGAGCTCCTCACTGTAAAACGGGCTATTCTCGTACTGCTGCATAAACAAGAAATCCTCGGGATTTTCAAGATACCATTCAACTGCAGCCAACCAAAGGGTGTAAATGGATTCTTTTAACGTAGCTCCCTTGTAGATTTGTTCAACAGAATACTTGAACATTCTGTCTTTCAGATCATGATACATGGCATGTATCAGGACATCCTTCGTAGGAAAATAGTGAAAGAGAATCCCGTTACTCACTTCTGCCTCCTTTGCTATGCGGGCTGTAGCTGTTCCGTAGAAACCATTCTCCGCAAACAGTCTTCTGGCAGTGATCATGAGCTTATTACGCTTGGTCATACCAATTAATTTCGGTAAAAATAACAAATTGACTGATCAGTCAATCCAAAATCAAAAAATAAATCTTGCTGATCAATAACCTGCTTTCTCGCTTGGATAAGCATTGAAGGTGCCAGCACAACGGGCAAGCAATTTGTTTTCCTGATTTATGATCTCTCCTTCCATAAAAATGATCCGCCTACCCACCTTTACGGGTTTCGAAATTCCCGTAAGCACATCCCCCGGTTGAAAAGGCTCCAGAAAACTGACGTTCAGGTCTAATGTGGCAACCACATTGTTATCTGAACACACTAAGGAAAGCGCTCCAACGCCTAATAAAGCATCCGCCAATGCAGCGATCACACCGCCATGTCCGGCAGATGGTGTGGCCAGATGTTCCTGACCAACTTCTAGCGTGTAGCGGACTTTACCTGGATCTAAAATGAAAAATTCCATTTTCAATAAGCCGCCGAATTGATTCGCTGCTCTATACTTCTCAATAAGTGGGTTGTGGTTCATATCAGACATTGACTTGCGATTTAATGTGTACATCCAACTGCGCATAAGGGAAATGTAATCCTGCCAACGGAAATTCTCTGTAGACCTTTTCGTTCATATCAAAAAATACGGGCCAGTAATCGTCCGTAAGAGTCCAAACGCGCAATGCGATTTCCACACTGTTATTACCCAATAAATTCACCCCTACAAATGGCTCCGGATCTGCTAGGATGCGCAGATCCTCTTTAACATAACGTAACAACTCTCTCTTTGCTAACTCGACGTCGTCACCATATGATATGGAAAAAGTCCATTCTACACGCCGATTATCCGCTTTAGTGAAATTCGTGATGTTACCATTTGCCACAGCACCATTCGGCAGTATGATGACTTTGTTGTCAGTTGTATACAAGTAGGTATTGAAGATCTGAATCTCTTTGACAATTCCCGTTTCCCCCTGAGCAAAGACGAGGTCGCCCACCCGAAACGGCTTGAGAACAAGAATCATCACTCCACCTGCAAAATTGGATAAGGTTCCACTGAAAGCCATACCGATCGCTAGTCCGGCTGCCCCCAATAAAGCAACGAAAGAGGTCATCTCAATGCCGAGCTGGGTAATTGCTGTGATAACGACAAGTATCTTCAGGACCATTGACAGGAAGCTTGTCAAAAAGGTAACCAAACCCTCATCAGTATTGCTTCTTCTCAACACCTTGCGCATTCCCTTGGACAGCATTTTTGCCAACCAGAAGCCCACAACAAGAATTAAAATACAGATGATCAGATTCGTTCCCATGCGCACCAGGAACTGATTGACATCCGTATAATCAATACCAAAGATACTTTTGAGCCAATCGTTATTGAGTAAGTCCATCCTTAAGATTTGATTTCAAAATTAATGCTTGTCGGTTCGCTATTGTTTGAAGTTCATAAATAAAATAACTTTGAACAATGTTTTTCTTTCTTTCAAAATTTGCGCTCTTCCTTTTTTCGCCGTTTACATGGTTTATCGCTGCGGCTGTCTGTGCTTTACTCCTCAAAAAAGATCCTTGGAAGAAAAGAATGAGATGGGGAGCAATTGCCATTTTGATCCTGTTCACGAACTCGTTTTTATTTCTGGAGTTTTGCCGAATGTGGGAAGTGCCTGGAAAAAAAATCGCAGATATCGCTAATTACGACGTTGGCATCGTTTTAACCGGAATGGGAGAATACAACAATGACCTGGATGAATTGTCCATCCGAAGAGGTGCAGACAGGATCTGGCAAGGACTCTCACTCTACCACAAAGGCAAGATCAAAAAGATCCTGATCTCAGGTGATCATGGATATATCACGGACAGAGGACTTCATGAAGCTGAGCAATTCCAAAAAGTACTCATCTCCTGGGGTATTCCGCAACAAGATATCATCACAGAAAATCGTTCAAGGAACACACACGAGAATGCAGCTGAATCCGGAAAATTGCTCCGTCGATCCTATCCACACCTCAAGAAAAAGCTGCTGATCACCTCCGGAACTCATATGAAAAGAGCTCTTGCTTGTTTTGAAAAACAAAATCTGAGTTGTGATCCGTTTTCGACTGACCTTTATACCGGTGAAAAGAGAAATTATCACTGGGACCAATACATTGTGCCGAACATCAGTGTGATGACTGATTGGGAGCGCCTCACAAAGGAATGGTTCGGCTATCTCACTTACGCGATGGTTGGCTATTTATGAGGATCGACATCAAGGATGGCTGGTTGTATTTTGATGAAAGATTCCTTGCTGCTGAAGTCTCGGATCAACTATTCTTGTCGCTGCTTTCTTCCGTGCCATGGGAACAAGGTACGATAACGCTTTTTGGACGAAAACTCGCAATTCCCCGCAGAGAGGCTTTTTATGCTGAAAATGGCCAGACATACGGCTACTCTGGACAACGCCTGAAGACGCATGCTTTCACACCTCTTCTATCAGAGCTTAAAACCAAGATTGAACAGGTAAGTGGCACTCAATTCAATAGTGTTTTGCTGAACCTCTATCAGAATGGCACACATAGCAACGGTTGGCATGCTGATGACGAGAAGGAATTGGGGAATGCCCCGGTGATCGCATCTTTAAGTGTCGGAAGTACCAGGCGCTTCGATTTGAAGCATAAACACACCACCGATAAATTGACATTTGAGCTCAATTCAGGGAGTTTATTGATCATGGGTGGATCCTTACAACATTTCTGGAAACATCAGATCCCAAAGCAGCCGAGGATCACTGAGCCAAGGATCAATCTGACCTTCCGAAAGATCGTTGATCCCTTCCGATAACGGATTTTGTACTTTTGAAAAAAAACAACCCGATGATCACAACTCCCGAGGAGGCAGTTAAATGTATCAAAAATGGAGACCATGTTTTCATACATACAGCAGCTGCTGCACCAAAAGCTTTGATAGATGCAATGACAGAAAGAGCCGATGAGCTCCGTAATGTCAGCGTGTACTCCTTGCATACTGAACATGCTGCGCCTTACTCAACAGCAGAACATCGTGATTCGTTTACAGTAAAACCATTCTTTGTCGGTCAGAATATCCGGGAAAACATACAGCAAAACCGAGGCAGCTATATTCCCGTCTTTTTGAGCGAAGCCCCACTTTTATTCGAAAAAAAAATCATTTCTATCGATGTGGCACTGATCACCGTATCTCCACCGGATGATCACGGATGTTGCTCTCTTGGTGTTTCTGTTGATACCTCACTGGCAGCAGTGCAAAATGCTCGTATTGTAATCGCTCAGATCAACATGAACATGCCACGAACGCACGGAGATGGATTCATCCATATATCGCGTATTGATTTTGCCATTGAACGCGATGAAATGCTGCCTGAAGTCATTATCAACCCAATCACTGATGAAGAATCTCGGATCGGAAAGAATGTCGCTGAACTGGTCGAGGATGGAGCTACACTTCAAATGGGAATCGGTTCGATCCCAAACGCTGTTCTCTCCTTTCTAAGCGGTCATAAAGATCTGGGAATCCACTCTGAAATGTTTTCCGATGGCATTCTTCCGCTGGTTGAATCCGGTGTCATCAACAACAGAAAAAAGGCCAAACATGCGAATGATATAGTTGGAACATTCGCTCTTGGAACGAGAAAACTGTATGATTTCATGAATGATAATCCGATGGTTCAGATGCTTGCTGCAAGCTATGTCAATAGTGTAGAGGTGATAAGAAAAAATCCAAAAGTCACCGCCATCAACAGTGCAATTGAGGTCGATCTTTCCGGACAAGTCTGTGCTGATTCTATCGGAAGAAAAATTTATTCAGGTGTGGGCGGTCAGATGGATTTTATTCGCGGGGCTTCACTTTCTGAGGGAGGGAAACCTATCATCGCGCTCACTTCTCAAACATCGAGTGGTCTTTCGAAGATCGTACCAACACTAAAACTTGGCGCTGGTGTAGTAACTACACGCGCACATGTCCATTGGGTGGTGACCGAATACGGCGCCGTCAATCTTTATGGAAAAACCTTACATGAAAGAGCACAATTACTAATCGGAATTGCACATCCCGATCATCGTGAACAACTAGAAAGATCATTTTACGAAGAGCTCTAAATCAAGAACTGAGCTTCAAATCTAACAACTCACTTCCCAATCATTTTGAACTCTTTCGAAGAGGAAGATCAACTACAAACAGTACGATAAATTCCTATCTCAATTGGTTGAATGAAGTGGTTTTTAGTCCCATTTCCTTTTCCCATTTTGTATGTGCCGCATTTTTATGGATCACTACCGAACCGTTAAAAAGCGATGAACTTCCAATTATTTTGAGCTTACGAATGATTGGTTCAGACAGCGAAGAGCGCTATCTTTGTACCTGATGGTCCGAAATCTTTCGTTACTCGCTGCAGTGATCCTATTCTGCACTTTTTTGTCTAACGGACAGAAGACCTTGCATGCTGTAACTATTGATGGAAAAATTGAGATCGATGGTCGATTAACAGAAGAAGCCTGGAGTTTAGCAGAGCCCGCTTCCGATTTCATTCAACTGAAACCATTTCCCGGTGCGAAAGCTTCACGCGAAACCAAGGTTAGGATCCTGTATGACCGGGAGGCGATCTATGTGGGTGCTTTCTGTGCAGATCAAACAGATTCCGTTTCAAAGGTTCTCTCGCTTAGAGATGATATCAATGCCAACCTGGATTATTTCGGTATTCTGCTCGACACCTACAATGACGATCAGAACGGCTTCTTTTTTTGGGTAACCAGCAGAGGTGTCCAGATCGACGGGAAGATCATAGGTGAGAGTACTGATGGCAATCTCAATTTGGTATGGCAAAGTGCCGTTGGTCAGACTGACAACGGTTGGGTGGTTGAATTTCGCATTCCCTACTCAGCAATACGTTTTCCAAAAACGAACGTACAGTCATGGGGAGTCAATTTCATACGACAGATCAGCCGGTTTCGTGAGGAAGTCTATTGGAACCCGGTATCTCCTGACTTCAATAATACAATTGCACAGGCAGGAAATCTCACTGGGATCGAATCGATAGAACCACCTGTTCGTCTCGCACTAATCCCCTACGTTTCCGGATACCTTGACCGTGTACCAAGCCCGGAAAATAATACAACTGGTCTCACCCGATCATTTAATGGGGGTATGGATATCAAGTACGGGGTCAACGAAGCATTTACGCTTGACATGACACTTGTACCCGATTTCGGACAAGTCGTTTTTGATAATCAGGTCCTGAATCTGAGTCCGTTCGAGATCCAGTTCAATGAGAACAGACAGTTCTTTACCGAGGGTACTGAACTCTTCAATAAATCCGGACTTTTCTACAGCAGACGGGTCGGAGTACAGGCCCCTTTTTCAGTTTTGCAAACATTACTGAAAGACAACGAATATCTTAAAAATGTACCAGGATCTACGCAATTGTACAATGCCAGTAAATTCTCAGGAAGAATGTCCAATGGTCTGGGACTAGGAGTTTTCAACGGAATTACGGCACCTCAGTATGCCACTGCAGTCAATTTATCAAGTGGTGAAGAGCGTGAGATACTTGCTTCTCCGATCACCAACTACAGCGTACTGGTTGCTGATCAGAATCTGAAAAACAACAGTTTTGTAAGTCTCACCAATACCAATGTCTGGCGAGCTGGCGAATTCTATGATGCCAATGTGAGCGGATTGAATTTCAGCTTGAACACAGCAGATAATGCGTATTCGTTGTCAGGCAGCTCGGCTATTTCCGTCAAAACAGGCATGGAGGATGGGCAGGGGTACAACTGGGGACTAAGCGCTGCAAAAAAGCGAGGTGCCTTTGCAGGTTCGATCTCGTATTTTGAGGAGTCAGACACCTATGACCCAAACGATCTGGGATTTAATGTCGTCAACAACCGAAAAGTCGTTTCCACAAATTTGTCGTACAGAATTTTCGATCCAAAATGGTCACTGATGAACCGCATCATAACTAGTTTAGGAGGAAGCTACAACCGCCTTTTCTATCCGAATGTGTATACCGCAACATACATCAACGGGCGAAGTGTTTTTGTGACGAAGAATTTTGACGCTGCCGGTATTGACCTGGATGGTTCTATTACCGAAAGCTACGATTATTTTGAACCAAGAAAAGAGGGTAGCTACTTCATACGGCCCATATGGATGAACATCGGGGGATGGATATCAACGAATTATCAAAAACGTCTCGCTGTTGACGCAGGAATCGAATACATCTATGTCGGCAGGGCTGACTGGTGGGAATGGAATTACCGCTGGAGTACACGCTTACGAGTTACCAATACGTTGTTCCTGATCCATGAATGGAATCAATCTTTTCAGTACAACAGTGAAGGTTATGCATTGCCTTTTGCCGAACCTGCCGAATTACAGAACTACATTGTTTTCGGTAACAGGAACCGAATGAACACCACAAATACACTCAACATCAACTACACGATGACCAACACGATGGGGATCACGTTCCGTATGCGTCATTATTCGTCCAACATACGCTATAACTTTTTCTATCAGTTGCTCGACAATGGACGACTTGACAGAACCGATTACGAGGGACTCAGCTCGGACGGTACTTCCGCGTATGACGTAAACTTCAATGCCTTCACCATAGACCTTGTTTACAGATGGATCTTTCTGCCTGGAAGTGAGCTTTCATTGGTATGGAAAAACTCCATTTTTGTAACGGGTAATGACCCTTCCGCAGACTACATCAATAATATCCGGAGCACTTTTGAAAACTCACCAGCCAACAGCCTTTCACTCAAAGTACTCTACTGGATCGATTACGAGCAGCTAAAAGCATTGAGGAGAAGAAAAAAGGAAAGCTGATCTAAGTCATTTTTTGTGGGTATCTCTATTTCTAAATTGCGGTCTAAAATGATCAGCAATGGACACAAAAGAAAACACACATGTTCTCGACTATTTGGCAGATGCTCTGCGCACTGGCGCCGATGAACTCGAAAAATTCCAGGTACAATTAAGTCTGGGGAAAATGGAGGCCCTTGATGCCTATGAAACCATGAAAAAGAAGTACGCTTCTTACACGCAAGAGATTGTACAGAAGATTGAAGATGGTAAAGAAATTTATCAAGACTTGATAGGGCGGCTTCAGGACCTTCAAGTTCAATTCAGTCTGGGAAAAGCAGAAACGATTGAAATTTACGAAGAACAACGAAAAAAGATCCTGCTTGCAATTCATGAAGTCGAGTTAGCAATTCGATCAAATCCTTATTACAATGAAGCAAACGCATTCCTACTCGACATGTTGGAAAAGACCAAGGTAAAACTGGAAATGCTCTCCGAACAATTCAAGCCGGTCAAAGAACAAGTAATCGCTGCTTATGAGGATCGAAAGGATCAGGTCGAAAAGGTCATCAAAGAATTCAAGGAAAAATTCAACGAACAGTCGGGTATCGAGGATCGGATAGATAATTTTCAGAAAGAAATCGCATTAGCCTATGATCATTTCAGAAAAGCGCTCGTAGGCTAAGACTGACCCTTAGGGTATATCAGAAAAACAGTAAAGGCTCCTTTTTTCGGGAGCCTTTATCTTGTTTTGAAAACTGGATGATCATTTCGTGTCTTTCCAGCCTTTCCATTCATCATGATCACCTTTGAACACATCGCGAAGCATTCCAAACCCAAGATATGCAGCCAACATGATCCCAATCACACCGTATCGAGAATATCCCCACCAGAACGGACCCACCTTGTTTATTATGAACTGTGCTGACCCGATCAGTAAAGCCGCAATGATCAGTGAAGCGATCACCTGTTTCGTGACCCTGTTAATAGTATGTACCAACGGATCGATCCCCTTGTGGGTCAAGTCTGCCCTTATCTTTCCGGTATTTATCTTGCGAATTGCATTTTTCAGGTCATGAGGAAAATCCTCCATGTAATTTGCAAACTCATAGATCCCGTTTAGTATTCGCTGTCCCAACTTGAGCGGGTTTACCTTCTTGGCAATAGCGTCTACGAGATATGGACGGGCGAGCTCGAGCAAATCAAGATTCGGATAAATATTATGTATTACCCCTTCGATCGTCACCATGGAACGGGCAAGCAAAAAGAAATGAGGGGGTACATTCAGCCCGTGGTTTACGATCACATCCTTAAGTTGAATGAGAACAGTACTCATCTCGTTCTTATGGAGACTTTTAATGTTATACACGTAAACGAATTCGTTGATATCGTATTCCAGTGCACGCATATTCGGTATCGAAGTGGATTCAGACATCTGCATGAGCACGCGGATGATCTTTTTAACGTCCCTGCCTTTGACTGCCAGGAATAAATGACCGAACATCTCAATGTCGCGATCCATTATGGTTCCCATCATACCGAAATCGAGAAAACAGATATTACCTCCGGGAACAATGAGTATGTTTCCTGGATGGGGATCTGCATGAAAATACCCGTGATGAAAAACCTGACGCATGTAGGACAGGGTCAACTTCGACGCGATCTCTTTTCGGTCATACCCGTTCAGTTCAATAAGCGCGATATCAGATACTTTGATGCCCTGTATGAACTCCATGGTCAGCACTCTGCTTGTAGTATATTCTTGGAAAACTCTCGGTGCTCTGGTCGTTCGATCCTTATCTTCCTGAACATTCATTGTAAAGCGCTGAATACTGATGGACTCATGAATAAAATCAAGCTCCTTCAGAATACTCTCCTCGAAATTCCTCACCAAACCCACCGGATCAAAACTTCTCAATGACGGGATCCTGCGTTCAAAGATCTCAGCAAGTGTGTACATCACTTGAATATCTTCCTTGATGATCTCCGTAATGCCGGGACGCTGAACCTTAACAGCTACCTTTTCACCTGACTTCAAAGTCGCTTTGTGCACCTGTGCCATAGAGGCTGAAGCAAAGGCCTCCGGCTCGAACCAGGCAAAAACGTCTTCAACACTTCCCTTCAGCTCTTCCTCCACAACTACCCGGGCTGTCGCTCCGGGTAGGGCCGGCACCCTATCCTGAAGTTTTTCCAATTGCTCGATCAACTCAGCAGGCAATACATCCGGACGATTCGAAAGGATCTGTCCAAATTTCACAAAGGTCGGTCCAAGTTCCTCACAAACCAGACGCATCTTTTCCCACTTGCTGTACTGAACAGCATGTTTTCGGGTCGTTTGCGGAATGAGTTTCCTGATCAGTGAAAATCGTTTCGTTTCGACCATGTAGGAAACGATATCTTCGAAACCATAACGGACAAAAACACGAAGGATCTGATTGTAGCGAACGAATGAGCGGTACCGTTTTTTTATGTTACTGAACAGGCCCATACTTTCTTAACCCTTGCTTTCCAAATGATTGATGCGTGCTTCAGCGAGGGCAAGATCCTTGTTAAGTTGATCAATTCTTTCTTCAAGTTCTTTGATCCTGTCTGTGTGAGCGATGTTCATTTTCTCATACATAACGGCGACAGCAGCTCCAATTTTTCGATCCAGCTCCTCGCGGGCCTCACGAGCTTTCATCAGGAGACGTTCTGTGAATTCCACCTCGTTACCATCTTCATCCAGCACCTTCTCTTTCATGAACTCGTTGATCTTATCCACACCGTCTTCTGACAGATCCTTCAATTTATCCAGCAAGTGCGTATCTTTCGAAATAGCGTAGATATTGGCAGAGAGGGTTACCAGTTCAAGAAACGTTTTCGCTTTCATTCGTTTGAGTTAGTTGGGTAAAATTAATATATTTGCCGTAATGAAAAAATGACCTTGATCAGCTAATCTGGTCGCGTCAAATGCCCTAAAATGGACTTGCAAAAAAACGTAACGAGCATCATGACCAGTCAGATCGAATCTGTCAGTCCGGATCAACTTTTGGTCGATCTCAAACACATCTACGAAAAGAGCGCTTTT